>Ga0335085_10006750_pt1 | contig 18026 bp, 13 predicted proteins | sample Lox_Sample_45_FD_206712 | JGI IMG/M metagenome (GOLD analysis project Ga0335085, IMG submission 206712) | Soil microbial communities from Loxahatchee National Wildlife Refuge, Florida, United States - Lox_Sample_4.5 | ecosystem: Environmental > Terrestrial > Soil > Wetlands | place: USA...
CCGCGCTCAAGTTGGTCGGGCAGACTTCGATGCGCACGGTCACCGACTACACTTTCGGCGTCATTCCGATGTTCCTGCTGATGGGAACTTTCGTGAGCAATTCCGGCATGAGCCGCGACCTGTTCCGTGCCGCGAACAGTTTCGTCGGGCATCTGCGCGGCGGTCTCGGCTTCGCCACCGTCGCCGCTTGCGGCGGTTTTGCCGCGATTTGCGGCTCTTCAGTCGCAACCGCCGCCACGTTTTCTGCCGTGGCCTACCCGGAAATGCGGCGCTTCGGCTATCCGCAAAGCTTCGCTACCGGCGTGATTGCCGCCGGCGGCACGCTCGGCGCCATGTTGCCGCCGTCAACGGTGCTGGCAGTTTACGGCATCATCACCGAGCAAGACATCGGCAAGCTGTTTATCGCCGGCATCGTTCCCGGTCTGCTGGCAATTTCGATGTATATGGCGACGATCAAAATCATTGGCTACGCGCAACCGGACTTTCTGCCGACCGGCACGCGCGCGACACGAAAGGAACGGATCGAGGGCATCAAAAATATCTGGGCGCCACTTTTGCTGTTCATATTCGTGATCGGCGGTCTCTACGGCCTTCCGTTTCTGCCGCGGTTTACGCCGACTGAAGCCGGCGGCGTTGGCGCGAGCGGAGCATTCCTGATCGGGGTGCTCACCGGGAGACTCGACAAAGACAAGATCCTGGCATCGCTGCTGCAAGCGACGCGCACTGCCGCGGCGGTGTTCACGGTTCTCATCGGCGCATTGCTGTTCGGCTATTTTCTAACCATAACGCAAACGCCGCAGAAGGTGACCGAATTCCTGACCAGCCTCGGCCTCGGCAGCTACGGCGTATTGGCGCTGATCATGCTGATGTATCTGGTGCTCGGCTGCCTGATGGACGCGATGGCCATGATCATCCTGACCATCCCGATTATCTTCCCGGTCATCACCCATCTCGGCTTCGATCCGATCTGGTTTGGTGTCATCATCGTAATGACGGTCGAACTTGGCCTTATTCATCCGCCGGTCGGGATGAACGTGTTCGTGATAAAAAGCGTCGTAAAGGACGTGAGTTTCACCACCATATTCAAGGGGGTTATCCCCTTTATCGCGACCGACCTGATCCGGCTGGTGATCCTTATCGCCTTCCCGATCATCGCTTTGTGGTTGCCTTCACACATGTGAGGACGAATTCTAAACGCACCAATCAAGCAAGGAGGTACATTCATGTGGAAGCTCGCCGGAGCGGCCTTTGCCGCATTGCTGATGTCCGCCGCGCCAGGGCTCGCCGGCAACACGGCACAGGAGGAAGCCAACAAGAAAGTGGTGATCGATCTCTACGAAAAGGGCATCAATCAAAAGGACTTCGAGGCTGCCGCGAAAAATTTCGGCCCACGATACGTACAGCACAATCCGCGCGCCGCCGACGGGCCGGAAGGTTTCAAGGCTTTTATCGGATTCCTTAAGGCCAAGTTTCCGAACTACCACAGCGAGATCAAGCGGGTATTCGCCGACGACGATTTCGTGATTCTGCACGTCCACAACGTGCCGGAGCCGGGGCAGCGCGGCGCTGCGATTGTTGATATCTTTCGGCTCGAAAACGGCAAGGTGGTCGAGCACTGGGACGTACGCCAGGACATCCCGGAGCAATCGGCTAACAGCAACACCATGTTCTGACAGCCCATTTGCCCGGCTTGCCCGTGCTCAGCCCGCTTGTGATATAATAGTTGGGTCCCCAACCATCGGCCGGGAGGCCGCTTTGGAACGCTCGTTCAAAAAAGAAGTGCAGGCGCTGAAATTGGGCGATGGCGAAACCTTCCAAGGCGAAGGCATCCTGGCCGTTACCAAGGCGCTGCTGCAATCGGGCGTGTCTTACGTCGGTGGATATCAGGGCGCGCCGGTATCGCACCTGCTCGATGTCCTGGTCGACGCCGAAGACATCATGTCCGAGCTCGGCGTGCATCTGGAGACCTGCGCAAACGAAGCGTCGGCCGCCGCCATGCTTGGCGCATCGATCAACTATCCGCTGCGCGGTGCCGTGACCTGGAAATCAATCGTCGGCACCAACGTCGCTGCCGACGCGCTGTCCAACCTCGCGTCACCCGGGGTGATTGGCGGTGCAATGATCATTCTCGGTGAAGACTACGGCGAGGGCGCCAGTGTCATTCAGGAACGCTCGTATGCTTACGCACTAAAATCCTCGATGTGGTTGCTCGATCCGCGCCCTGATCTCCCATCGATCGTGCATACGGTTGAGAAAGGTTTCGAACTGTCGGAAGCGAGCCACGCACCGGTCATGCTGGAATTGCGCATCCGCGCCTGCCATGCGACCGGCGAATTCGCCGCCAAGGACAATCGCAAGGGAATTGTCTCCGGAATCGACAAGTTGGCCGGGCCTCCCCGCTTCGAATACGGGCGGCTGGCGCATCCGCCGGTCATCTTTACCCAGGAGCGCCTGAAAGTAGCGGAGCGGTTGCCTGCGGCACGCGCCTTCATTCGCGAGCACAAACTCAACGAAACCATTCATGGCGAACTGAACGACGTTGGCATCATCGTCATGGGAGGCCTCACCAACAGCGTGTTGCGCGCGCTCGAACGCATGGGTCTCGCGGACGTCTTCGGCGTCTCGCGCATCCCGGTGCTGGTTCTCAATGTCGTCTATCCGCTCGTCCCCGAGGAGCTTCGTGAGTTCTGCGTGGGCAAGCGCGCGGTCCTGGTCGTCGAAGAAGGTTATCCGGATTACATCGAGCAGGCGGTCAATGTCGAGCTGCGCCGGGGCGATATCAATACGCGCGTGCTCGGCAAGGGTCTTCTGCCAAACGCAGGCGAATATGCGTCCGATGTCCTGCTGGAAGGCCTTGCGGCGTTTCTGCAGGACACAAAGCCGAATGGTATCGACGCCGACACGATCGCGGGAAAAACCCGCGACCTGATCGCGCACAAAGCAAAGGCGATGTCGGCTCTAGGCCCGTTGCCACCACGGCCGCCGGCCTTCTGTACGGGTTGCCCGGAACGGCCGGTATTTTCCGCCATCAAGCTGATGCAACGGGAATTGGGTCCGACTCACATTAGCGCCGACATCGGCTGCCATTCATTCGCAACTTTCGCGCCTTTCTCGCTTGGCAATTCCATCCTCGGTTACGGCATGTCACTTGCGAGCGCGGCGGCGGTTGCTCCGAACATGCAAAAGCGACCGATTGCGGTGATGGGCGACGGCGGCTTCTGGCACAACGGCCTGATCACCGGGGTCGCGTCAAATCTGTTCAACAAGGGCGATGGCGTGCTGATCGTGATGCAGAACGGCTACGCCTCTGCCACCGGCCAACAATATATCCCGTCAAGCACGATGAGCCGCGCCGGCGCCGTTCCGGGCGTGGATATCGAGCAGACGTTGCGGACCATGGGCGTGCATTGGTTGCGCAAGGTGCGCACCTACAGCGTCAGTGTGATGGTCCAGACGCTCAAGGAAGCGATGAAGACGGCCGAGCGTGGCCTGAAAGTGATCATCGCGGATGGCGAATGCCAGCTCGCGCGTCAGCGCCGTATTCGCGCGGAAGACGCCGAGAAACTTAAACGTGGTGAGCGCGTCACGCGTGCACGCTACGGGGTTGACGATGAGATATGCACGGGGGATCACTCGTGCATCCGGTTGTCGGGCTGCCCATCGCTGACGGTGAAACCATCGCCGGATCCGCTGCGTACCGATCCCGTGGCAACTGTCATTGAATCATGCGTCGGTTGCGGCCTGTGCGGCGAGGTCGCGCACGCGGCGGTCTTATGTCCCTCATTTTACCGCGCCGAAATCGTGCGCAACCCGACCCGGCGCGATCGTCTTGTGCACCGGTTCCGGCAGAAGGTTATTGGCTGGCTCGGCGGCTATGCGGGCAAGGCGATCGCATGAGCACACCGCGCCCGATCACCATGCTGATCGCCGCTCTCGGCGGAGAAGGGGGCGGCGTGCTGACACAATGGATCGTTTCGGCGGCAGTGGAAGCCGGTTTCCCGGTGCAGAGCACTTCAATTCCCGGCGTGGCGCAGCGCACCGGTGCGACGACTTATTACATAGAAATTTTGCCTGTGCCGGCGCGTGAGCTCGGCGGCAAGTGGCCGGTACTCGCTCTCACGCCAGGGGTTGGCGATATCGATATCGCAGTGGCAAGCGAACTGCTGGAAGCCGGGCGAGCCGTTGCGAACGGCTACGCCACACCCGATCGTACGCATGTGATCGGATCGCTCAGCCGCTTCTATGCCATGGACGAAAAGATCGCCATGGGTGACGGTCGTTTCGATCGTGACAAACTGATCAAAATCATTAAGGAACACGCCAAGCAGGCTCTCCTTATCGATATGGATGCCCTCGCCAAGCAAAGCGGGTCGATCATCAATGCCGTGATGCTCGGCGCCATCGCCGGCTGCGGACGCCTGCCACTGAAGCGTGAGCAGTTCGAGGCGGCGATCCGCGAAGATGGCAAGTCAGTCGACACGAACCTGCGCGGATTCCGCGCCGGATTTGAGGCGGCCCGCGCGAACGCACGGCCCGCGCCATTCACCGAAAAAAAGAACAGCGCTGCCGGTACGCCCGCGTTGGTCGAACATGAAGTCGCACGCACATTCCCTGCTGTTGCGCAGGTGACCGGGCTCGAAGGCGTCCGGCGCCTGATCCGCTATCAAAACATTTCCTATGCGTGGCTCTATCTCAACCGCCTCCGGCCGATCGCTGAAGCCGACCAGATCATCGGCGCACAGGGAAAACTCCTGAAGGAAGTCGCGCGGCACCTCGCGGTGCGCATGTCATACGAAGACGTCGTGCGCGTTGCGCAGGCAAAAATTTCGCCCGCACGCATGCATCGTATCGCGCAAGATGAGCTGCGCGTAAACGACGAGCCTTTCTCGGTGCATGATTTTCTCAAGCCCGGCATCGAGGAATTGTGCCAGTTGCTGCCACCATTTCTGGCGCGACCGATTCTACGGCTCGCCGAGCGCAAAGGCTGGCTCGGGCGCGTCTATTTCGGCATGGAGATCAACTCCACCTCGATCAGCGGCTATTTGCGGTTCTGGATGCTTGCCAAACTGCGCCCACTGCGCCCGTATGGTCATCGCTACAAACAGGAACAGCAACAGATCGAATCCTGGCTCGTCCTGATCCGCGAGGCATCGCGGCATTCCGCCAGCTTCGCCCTGGAGGTCGCCGAATGCGCGCGTCTGATCAAGGGTTACGGCGATACGCACGCGCGCGGACTGGCGAACTACCGGACCATTGAAGACCGCGTGATCCGTCCTGCGCTTGCCGGGCAAAACCCGCAACAACGCGCTGCGGATGCCGTCGCCAGTGCACGCACCGCCGCCCTGCTCGATCCGGAAGGCGAGAGCCTCGCGAAGTGCCTTGCCGACATAAACGGCCAGACGGTGCTCCAGGCTGCGGAATAAATCTGTCCTGGGACGCGCTCCGGTCCGTTGTCACCCTCGGCCTCCTCGGTTATGACTCCGCGCCAACAAAAACAGCGTCCGGGGGCCTTTCGAGCGGACGATTAAGGGACGAAACGTAATGGCGGCGGCACCGACGGGACAACGGCCAACAATCGCCGCCGAAGCATTCCTCCGCGCGCTTGCCGATCACGGCATCGATTATTTCTTTGTCAATCCCGGTACGGACTTCCCGCCGATCGTGGAGGCGTTCAGTCGCGCCAAAAAAACCAATGCCAAGGTCCCAAAACCTGTTCTGGTGCCGCACGAGAACCTTGCGGTCGCAATGGCGCACGGCGCTTATTTGATGAATGGCCGTCCGCAGGCGGTGATGGTGCATGTCAATGTCGGAACCGCGAACACCATCAACAATCTCACCAATCTCTCGCGTGACCGCGTGCCGCTCATCCTCGCTGCAGGCCGAACACCGATCACCGAGAAGGGAAACTTCGGCTCGCGTACGCGCCCGATTCATTGGGCGCAGGAAATGTTCGATCAGGCCGGAATGGTGCGCGAACTGGTGAAGTGGGATTATGAATTGCGCGTGCCAGGCCAGATCGGCGATGTGGTCACGCGCGGGGTTGAAGTCGCGATGGCGCATCCCCGTGGGCCTGTCTATCTGGTTCTTCCACGCGAGCCATTGTCAGCCTCGTTGCCGGAGCCGATCGGGCCGGTGAAGCCCCGGCCGCAAGCTGCGCCGGCACATCCCGATCCGCGCACGATCGGAACACTTGCCGAATGGATCGCTTCGGCCGAGCGTCCGCTCATTGTCACTGCGACCCTGCCCGCCGAAGCAGTTCCTCTCCTCGATCGTCTGGCTGAGCGCTGTGCGATCCCGGTCGTTACGCATAATCCTCGCACGGTGTGCTTGCCTTCGAGCCACTCAATGCATTTCGGCTTCGAGCCCGGCGCGCTTCTCGCCGATGCTGATCTGGTGATCGTGCTTGAGTCCGACGTGCCTTGGATCCCGCACTTGCAGCATCCGCCAGGGGGTTGCCGCGTTGTGCATATTGGTGAGGATCCATTCTATGTGCGCTATCCGATGCGCAGCTTCCCAAGTGATCTTGCGGTGCAGGCTGGCGCCATCCAGGCACTGGAAGCACTGGTGCGTGCGGTCGAGCCGCGCCTGCAAATGGCCGATGCGCGTATCGCTGCCCGGCGTGCACGTTTGACCGACCGCATGCGTACACGACGCGCGCAACTGGCGAAGGATTCAGCCACGGGTAATACAATTTCTCCGGAATATCTCTCTCGCTCGATCGGCGAAACGGTCGGCAAAGATGCGATCATCATCAATGAGTACCCGCTGCGCCCCGACCATTGCGCCCGCGAAAAACCCGGCACTTTTTTCGCGCTTGGGCCCGCGGGTGGATTGGGCTGGGGCTTGGGCGCGGCGCTCGGCGCCAAACTGGCTGCGCCGGATGAATTCGTCGTCGCAACACTCGGCGACGGCGCCTACATGTTCGCCAATCCCATGGTCGGACACTGGGTCTCGGCCGTTTACAATCTTCCGATACTGACCATCGTGTTCAATAACAGTCGTTACGGCGCGGTGCGCCGCGCCACGTTGTCGATGTTCAAGGACGGCGTCGCGGGCGAGAACGATGGTCGTATCCTTGCCGATCTCGATCCGTCACCCGCGTTCGAGGAGATGGCGCGGGCGCAAGGCGCTCATGCGGAGCGTGTCGAAAAGCCCGCTGATCTACCCGACGCGCTCGCACGCGCGCGCACCGTTGTCGTCACCGAACGCAAACAGGCGCTGCTCAACGTTATAACGCCTTATTGAGTCCTTAAGCGGCAGATCACAGAGGAGAGTGCATGCGCATCGACGCCTATACCCACTTTATCCCCGAGAAGTATTTCAACAAGATCGTCGAAAGCGGCCATGCCGACATTGGCAAACGCGTACGTGAAATTCCATGCATTCATGACCTTGAGATCCGACGCAAGATCGTCGGCAGCTTCAAGGATTATGCGCAGATCATCTCCTACCCGATGCCGCCGCTTGAGGTGATGACCAAGGGCGACGGTAAGCTGACAGAGGAATATACCAGGCTCGTCAACGACGGTTTCGCCGACATCTGCGCCAAATATCCCGATCAATTCCCCGGTTGGGTAGCGCAAGCAGCGCTGATCGCGCCCGACGGCGGCGTAGGCGAAGCCGAGCGTGCGTTAAAGAACGGCGCGTTGGGCTTACAGATCTACACAAACATCGCCGGTAAACCGCTGGATGATCCGGCATTCGAGCCGTTCTTTGCCACCATGAACAAGCTCAACAAGCCGGTCTGGATGCACCCGGCGCGCGCCGCGAATTTCCCGGACTATCTGTCAGAAAAAAAATCGAAATACGAAATCTGGTGGACCTTCGGATGGTCGTATGAAACGGCGGCGGCAATGGCGCGGCTGGTGTTTTCGGGCATCATGGACAAATACCCGAACCTGAAGATCATCACCCACCATTTCGGCGGCATCGTGCCGATGCTCGAAGGCCGCATCGGTCCGGGTTGGGATCAGCTTGGCGCACGGACATCAGATGAAGACCTGAGCCTCATCCTGAAAAAGCTGAAAAAGCGTCCGCTCGATTATTTCAAGCATTCTTTCTATGCGGATACAGCGGTGTTCGGCGGCGTCCCGGCGACCCATGCAGGGCTTGCCTTCTACGATCTCGACAAGATCGTGTTCGCGTCCGACTGCCCGTTCGACCCCGAGAAGGGCACCATGTACACGCGCGAAACATTACGCATTCTCGATGGCATCGACATGCCGAAGGCCGACAAGGAGAAAATCTGGCACGGCAATCTCGAGTCCATTACCGGGGTGAAGTTCAAGACCTGATCGGCGCTAGACCTTCCCCGCCTTGCTCCATTCGGCCCAAGTCGGCCGTTCCATATCGAAGCGGTCCGAAAGGCGCGCATACCAGCGCGCGCCGTGCATGGCGCCGAACAGCTTGAGTTTCGGCGTATCGACCAAGGCGCGCGCGGCATCGAGCACATACTCATCCGCGACATGAGCCTGCATGACACGCCCGATAACGATCGCTTGGTTCGGTCCGAACGACAATGATGTGAGTAAGCGGCATTCGAATGCCACAGGGCTCTCCGCGATACGCGGCGGCTTGACACGCTGCGACGGCATGACTGCCAACTTCGCGAGCTTGAGTTCGTCGTAGCCGGCGGGCGCGTCGATACAGGATATATTCATTGCCCCGGCCATCTCCTCCGTTACGAGATTTACGACGAACTCTTCGGTCGCCAGAATATTTGCGCCGGTATCCTTCAGGCGGCCGGCCGGGTGCGGCAGCACGCTGACCGCAACGATCGGCGGCTCATGACCCATGACATTGAACAGGCTGTAGGGCGCGGCATTCAATTTGCCCTCCGCGTCGAGCGTCGTGATCAGAGCGATAGGCCGCGGCACCACCGTTCCAAGCAGCAACTCGTAACGGTCGGTCGCCGACATCTGATCAAGGTTGAAGTCCATAAATGCGATCCGCTTTTTTGAGGCAACGATGTGCCCAGTAGAGCGGTTTCCGTAGTCATTTCAACTATGCCCTGTGGATCGCCAGACAACGCGGCATGAAAGGTAAAACGTCATCTGCTAGCGTGATTGACATGGCGCTGACGCAACCCCTGCCTGATCCAGAGCCGCCAGCTGATGATGGCCGCGTCACGCCGGCGATGGCACAGTTCGTCGAGATCAAAGCCGCCAATCCGGACTGCCTGTTGTTCTACCGGATGGGTGATTTCTACGAGATGTTCTTCGAAGACGCCGAGGTCGCCTCGCGCGCGCTCGGCATCGTGCTCACCAAACGCGGAAAATACCTCGGCAAGGACGTGCCGTTATGCGGAGTTCCGGTCATCCGCGCCGATGAATATCTTCACCGTCTGATCGCACTCGGCCATCGCGTTGCAGTATGCGAGCAGCTTGAAGATCCGGCTGAGGCACGCAAGCGCGGCGCCAAAAGTGTGGTGCGGCGCGACGTGATCCGGCTGGTGACCCCGGGCACCCTGACCGAGGACACGTTGCTCGATGCCGGCAGGAATAATTATCTGCTCGCCGTGGCACGCGCGCGATCGTCATCGGCCGGCGAGGATACCAGGTTCGCGCTGGCCTGGATCGATATCTCTACCGGCGAATTTCGCGTGACAGAATGCGATCGCGCCTCGTTATCCGCCGAAATTGCGCGACTTGAGCCGGGCGAAATTATCGTTTCGGATGTGCTCTTTAGCGAAGCCGATCTCGCAGGTTATTGGCGCTCCCTCCCCGCGGTGACACCGCTCGGGCGCGACGTATTCGACAGCGCGACCGCCGAACGTCGGCTTGCCTCCTTCTTCGCAGTGGCTACAAGCGAAGCTTTCGGGGCGTTGACCCGGCTTGAACTCACGGCAGCCGCAGCCTGCGTCACCTATGTCGAACGAACGCAGATCGGCAAACGCCCGCCGTTGTCGCCGCCCTTACGCGAGAGCGCAGGCGCCAGCATGGCAATCGACCAGGCCACCCGCGCCAATCTCGAACTTATGCGCACACTCGCCGGCGATCGGCGTGGCTCGCTGCTCGACGCGATCGACCGCACCGTGACCGCCGCCGGTTCCCGGATGATGGCACAGCGCCTGTCGGCGCCGCTCATCGATCCCGCGCAAATTGCCAAGCGGCTCGATGCCGTCGCAAGTTTTGTCGGCAATATCGCCGCCCGCGCGGAAACGCGCTCGCGCTTGCAAGCCGCGCCAGATCTCGCTCGCGCACTTTCACGGCTGGCCGTGGAGCGCGGCGGCCCTCGCGACCTTGCCGCTATCCGCGACGGCGTGCTCGCCGCTGCCGAGCTCGCGCGCGCCGTCGCCTCGCTCAAGGAGCCTCCGGCGGAAATCTCGGCAGCCATGCAAGCTTGCCGAAAGCCAGACGGGATGCTCGCCGCCGAACTATCCGCTGCATTGGCAGCGGAATTGCCGGCCTTCAAACGCGACGGGGGATTCGTACGGGAGGGCTATGACGCGACGCTCGACGAGACTCGCGCGCTGCGTGATGAATCCCGCCGCGTCGTCGCCGCGTTGCAGGCGCGTTACGCCGAAGACACTGGTATCCGTATTCTCAAGATCAAACACAACAATGTCCTTGGCTATTTCGTCGAAGTGACCGCCCAGTACGGCGAGCGGCTGATGGCCGCGCCCTTCACCGGGACCTTCATCCACCGCCAGACTCTCGCCGGCCAGATCCGCTTTACCACCACGGAGCTCGGCGAGCTTGAGTCGAAAATCGCCAGCGCCGCCGAGCGCGCGCTTGGGCTGGAGCTGGAGATTTTCGAGCGTCTTACAGCGCGCGTGGTCGCGGAGAGCGCCAACATAAAGGAGTGCGCCGAGGCGCTCGCCCGTCTCGATGTGGCGAGCGCACTTGCTCAACTTGCCACCGAGCGTACATACGCGCGGCCTCACGTCGATGACAGCCATCGTTTTGTCATCGAAGGGGGGCGTCACCCGGTGGTCGAACAAGCCCTGTCGCGCGACGGCGCGCCATTTGTCGCCAATGATTGCGACCTGTCACCACCGCAGGATACGGACGCCGGCAGAATTTGGCTGATCACCGGACCCAATATGGCGGGCAAGTCGACGTTTCTCAGGCAGAATGCCCTGATCGCAATCCTGGCGCAGATGGGCAGCTTCGTTCCGGCAAAACAAGCCCATATCGGTATTGTCGACAGGCTTTTCTCGCGCGTCGGTGCTGCCGATGATCTCGCGCGCGGCCGATCGACCTTCATGGTCGAGATGGTGGAGACCGCCGCAATCCTCAATCAGGCCGGCGAACGCGCGCTCGTCATCCTGGACGAAATCGGCCGCGGCACGGCAACGTTCGACGGGTTGTCGATCGCCTGGGCGACGGTTGAACATCTACATGAAGTCAATAGATGCCGGGCGCTGTTCGCCACTCATTTTCATGAGCTGACCGTGCTCGCTGGCCGGCTTGGCCGTCTGTACAACGCCACCGTGCGTGTGAAGGAGTGGCAGGGCGAGGTGGTGTTCCTGCACGAGGTCGTCGCCGGGGCTGCCGACCGCTCGTATGGCATTCAGGTGGCGAAGCTCGCCGGCCTCCCGGCAAGCGTGATCGACCGCGCCAAACTGGTGCTGGCCAAACTCGAACAGGAAGACCGGGCCGCGCCGAAAGGCTTCGAAGATCTGCCTTTGTTTGCGGTCCCGTCCGGGCCTGCACAGAGGATAGAGCAACCGTCCGAGGATCTTCTGGCTGCTGCCCTTGCCGCGCTTAACCCGGATGATCTGTCGCCCCGCGAAGCGATGGAAGCGCTTTACCGCCTGAAGGAACAGGCCGCGAAAAAGACCTGATACTCAGCGTCATAGGCTGGCTGTGCCTTTCAACGTCATGGCCGGGCTTGTCCCGGCCATCCACGTCTTTACTGTTGCCGGGTCGTGAAGACGTGGATGCCCGGCACAAGGCCGGGTATGACGGGCGCGGGGCCCAACGGACGTATAAGCCGAGATGACCATCGCCGAAAGAAAGCAAGCAACGGCACCGGCGGATGCGCAACGCTGGCTTGAGACTTTCCAGGCGGCGTTGCAGGCGAAGGACGTGACAGCAGTCGCGGACTTGTTTCTTGCCGACGGTCTTTGGCGTGACGTGCTGGCGTTTACCTGGACCATCCAGACCATGTCCGGCCGGCCCGCAATAGAAGCCATGTTGCGCGAGACGCTTGCGCGCACCAAACCGGCGAATTTTCATTTTCCGGCGCGCAGAACACCCCCGCGCTGGGTGACGCGCGCCGGAACCGACAATATTGAAGCCCTGTTCGAGTTTGAAACGTCCTTCGGTCCCGGTGCCGGTGTCGTGCGCCTCGTTCCCGATCCGCAAATTGCGCCGCGATTGCGCGCATGGACAATCGTTACGACTCTGGAAGAGCTCAAGGGCCACGAGGAGAAATTCAAAAAACGCGCCGTGGAGGCTGGGGACGGCATCCGCGACTTCGGCGCCGAGAACTGGAGCGATCGCCTCGCCAGAGCCCGTACCTATGCCGATCATGATCCCGCGGTGATCGTGGTCGGTGGCGGACAGGCCGGACTATCGATCGCCGCGCGTCTGCATCAGCTCGGCATCGACACGTTGATCGTCGACCGCCATGCGCGCATCGGCGACAACTGGCGCACCCGCTATCACTCCCTGACACTGCACAATGAAGTGTATGTCAATCACCTGCCCTATCTGCCGTTCCCGCCGACTTTTCCTGTTTACATCCCGAAGGACAAGCTCGCGAACTGGTTCGAGTCATACGTCGAGGCGATGGAGCTTAATTTCTGGACGGGGACCGAGCTTGTCGCGGGAAGTTACGACGAGAAGCGCCGGGAATGGCGTGTCACGCTCCGGCGAGCGGACAGCAGCGAGCGCATCATGCGCGCGCGCCATCTGATATTTGCAACCGGCGTGAGCAGCATTCCCTACACGCCCGATCTGCCGGGTCTTGACGACTTTGCCGGTACCAAAGTGCATTCTGGCGTGTTTAAGGACGCCGCAAAATGGAAGGGCCGCAAGGCGCTTGTGCTTGGCACGGGCACCAGTGGTCACGATGTCGCCCAGGAGCTTCACGCACATGGCGCGGATGTCACGATCATCCAGCGCAGCAAGACCTATGTGGTGAGCCTTAAAGAGGCGCAGAGCGTCTATGCGATCTATTCGGAAGGCATCCCGTTTGAGGATTGCGACCTGTTGGCGACGTCGTTTCCTTATCCGGTCCTGCAACGCTCCTATCAGATATCTACCGCCAAAGGCCGCGAGGTGGACAAGGCGCTGCTCGAAGGACTCGAAAAGTGCGGCTTTCGCCTGCATTTCGGTGAGGACGAGACCGGCTTCCAGATGATGTATCTGCGGCGCGGTGGCGGTTACTATTTCAACGTCGGCTGTTCCGAACTGATTATGTCGGGTGCGGTGCACTTGCTTCAGTACGCTGACATAGAGAAGTTTGTTGCCGAGGGCGCGCGGCTGCGCGATGGGCGTGTCGTGCCCGCCGATTTGCTGGTGTTGGCAACCGGCTACAAAAACCAGCAGGAGACCGTTCGCCTCTACCTCGGCGACGAAATTGCCAACCGCATTGGACCTGTCTGGGGATTCGACGAAGGCGGAGAACTGCGGAACATGTGGCGGCAGACCGCGCAGCCGGGACTTTGGTTCACCGCCGGAAGCCTGGCGCAATGCCGGATTTTCTCGCGCTACCTGGCGCTACAAATCAAAGGCCTGGAGCTCGGCTTGGTGCATTAGGTGCTTTGCGTTGGCGCCGGTTGCGCAGCAGCCAAAGCAATGCGTTCCAGGCGAGTCCGATCGACAAGCCGGCCGCATAGGACCACCACACGCCGATCGGCTCTGCCAGCAGGTGCACGGCGAGCAGACCCAAGCCCAATCCGATGAGCGGAGTGAGCACATGCGCGGCGACGCTCGCTGCCGCCGGCCCGCCAATGCGCGGCTGCAGAATAATGAAAAACGAGCCCATTGCCACCGGGAAAAAGGCAAAGACGCCCGAGAAATAGGAACCGATCGAGCTGCTCGCCGCCGTGACGAGGATGACGCAAAACGTCACCACCCCCGCGCGCCATGCGAGATCGGTGCCGGAAAGCTCCACGCGTTTGATCGCGCCAGCAACACGGAAACGACGGGCGGCGAGGATCGCAATCGGGTAGATGACCGCGTTGAGGATCACCGCGCCTGTCGCGCTCCAGTCCACCAGCCGCAGCAGAAACACCGCGACCAGCCACACCATGAATGCGCCGCCAAGGCTGGGTCGCAATGAGTGTCGCTGCGCCAGCGCCGCATAGCTGAGCGCGAACAGTGCGCAAGCTGCATTAGCGATCAGGCTGCCGACCGCGCTCTGCGCTATGAAATTCGGCGGGTGCTCGAGCGCAAGGATGATCATGGCCGCGCCGCCGGCAGTCGGCAGCGAAGCGATGAGCGAGCCGACAAATGGCCCGCTGCGCTCGACCACCACGGACGCCGCCACCACGATCGTCGCGGTCATTGCAATTTTAAGAAGAAGGCCGATCAGAAAAGTTGCCATGCGTGTCACACCGCAACGCCGTGGCGACGCGCAAGCAGCACCGCCAGGCTCCAGCCCACCGACGTCATGAGCGCAAGTGTCAAACCGATTACCGGGCCAAAGGCATCGGTGGAAAAATGCAGCACCGTGCAAGCGAAGGCAAAACCAACCAGACCAAGCACGGCGTTGGCCATGATCGCAGCTGACGCCGGTCCCCCGATACGATCGTGCAAGATGAACATGATGCTGAGCAGTACCACCGGAAACACCGCGAGGATGCCGCTGCCGCCGGGTCCCAGCCGGAAGCTGAACGTGACAACCACCCCGACCAATGAGGCGACCAGCGCCGCGCGTAGCGCCAGATCGGTCCATCGCGTGCGGAATCCGGTGACGCGTACATGGCGCAGAGGCCGCGCCACCCACAGGCACAAGCTCAAGACAACAACATTGACCAGCATGGCACCGACAAACGTCCATTGGATGGCAAGAACAACGCTGGACAAAACAATCCAGACTGAAAACGCCAATGTCATGCTCACGGCACGCGACCGCGTCTGCGCGTGCAACGCATAAGTTATTGCGAAGATTACATTGACTGCGTTGATCGCCAGGCTTGCCACCGCGCTTTGCGCGATAAAATGCGCGTCGTGGTCGAGGGCCAGGAAAACGTAGACCGGTCCGGCACCGATCGGCAACGTCGCCACCAGGCCCCCGATCAACGGGCCGACACGCTCTGCAATCACTGTTGCCGCCAGCACAAAGCCGGCAGTGACAGCCATTTTTACGATCAGCGTGAGCGCGAAATAAAGATCGGGAGACATTGAATTATCGCTGTCATCACCGGGCTTTTCCCGGCGATCCCGATCAGGCAGGCGCGGTATTGCTTTCCCAAGCGAGATAGCATCGCAATTCGGGCACGCGCGAATGAGGTTAAGCTGGTGTCAACACGACGCGGCCGATGATTTTGCCGGCGCGGAGCTGATCCATTACAGCGTTCACATCAGCGAGTGGTCTCGTCGCAACCGGAACCGGCGGCACGCCGGTGCGGCGTACAAGATCAATGAGCTCCTTCATCTCCGGCAGGCTACCAACGTACGACCCCTGAATGGTCAAAGCCCGCATTGGAATTGGCGGCAAAGATACCGTGAGATCTCCCCCGTAAAGCCCAACGATGACATATTTGCCCCCCTTGATCAGGCTGTCATAGCCGACCCGCGCACTTTGCGAAGAGCCAACCAGATCAATCACGCCCCAGGCACCGCCGTTGGTCATGTCGATGATTTTCTGCGAAGCGTCGGCTGCGCTGCCATCGACTACGGCGGTCGCGCCCGCTTTCCTGGCGGCCTCGCGCTTGACGGGATCGATGTCGACCACAATGGCGCTGTGGCCGCCCATCGCCTTGTGCAAAGCGAGACACATAAGCCCGAGTCCGCCGGCGCCGATGATCACCGTTGGCTCGCTTTTCAGCGTCGGAATTTTCTTCAAGGCGCCGAAAGTAGTGACGCCCGAACAGGCGAGCGGCGCTGCGCGCTCCGGCGGAAGATCCCCGATGTCGAACAGGTAACGCGGATGCGGCACCATCAGGAAGTCAGCATAGCCGCCATTCGAAAACACCCCGAGGCTGCGCATGGCGCGGCAAAGATTTTCCTCGCCCCGCTTGCACGGACCGCAGGTTCCGCAGCCGATCCATGGATGGGCAAGCCTCCGGTCGCCAACCTTGACGCCTTTTGCGTCGGGGCCGAAGGCCACCACCTCACCGACATTCTCATGACCAAGCGTCACCGGCAGCTTCATGCCGCGGTCGGCAAGGCTCATCTTCTTGCCGCCGCCGAGATCAAACCATCCATCTGCCAGATGCAAATCGCTGTGACAGACACCAGCCGCCAGAACCTTCAGCAGGACTTCGCTGCCGGTGGGTTGCGGTGTGGGTTGTTCGTTAAGCTGCAGCGGTTGGCCGCAAACGCAGACCTGGAACATGCGCATTGGACGCTCTCCCGGATTTTTTCTCGTTCTCGGGAGGCAGCGAACCACAGTCCGTAGCCCGCGTCACTACCAGGTGATGGCTAGGCGCGTTTCATCTGCACGTCGACCGGCGGCCCGCTCTTGATGGTCTGATAAACGACGCAATAACGCTCGGTCAGCTTGAGAAGCTGATCGAGCTTTTCCTGCGGCGCGTTGGTATCGAGGTCGAAGCGCAACCGGATCTGCGCAAAACCAACCGGCGCGTCCTTGGCAACGCCGAGCGTGCCGCGAAAGTCGAGGTCGCCTTCGGCCGAAACTTTGCCGGACTTGAGCGGAATATCGAGAGCCGTCGCTACCGCCTTCACCGTAACGCCGGCACAGGCGACCAGCGCTTCCAGCAGCATATCGCCGGAGCAAAGCTCGAGCCCGGAACCCCCGGTCGCCGGATGCAGGCCCGCGGTGGCCAGCGTGCGGCCGGTTTCGACCTTGCAGGCGATATTGCTGTCGTCGAGCGCCCCTTTAGCTTTCAGCGTAATGAAAGCCGCTTTGGGATCGCCCTTGTAGCGCTCCTTGATCGGTGCCTGCATCGCACGTAATTCGCCGGCATCCATACTTTGCTCCTTTGTATTTTATCGCGGGGAAACTACAGGTTGGACACAGCCAAGCACAAGGGCGCCTACCACCACATGGCCGCGCCCATGCCGGGACGTTCGAGCGCGGACTGTTCGGGCACGCGAGCCTTGACGTGATCGAAGGCGGCCGAATGACGGTCGCGCGGCCGTTGCAGATCGGCGGCGATCTCCTCGAAGATATGGCCGGGGCGCGACTGCATCACCATGATGCGATCGGCGAGTGCGATGGCTTCGTCAACGTCGTGCGTGACAAGGATCATCATCGGCCACAGGTCGGTCCATTCGAGAAACGCAAGGCGGATATCAGTTCGTCGTTACGGTGACGTACTGAATGTCGATCAGATCATCGAGCGTCACGTCGACATTGGCCGGGATGACGCCGGCCTGCTGCAAGGCGATGCCGGCGGCAAGAATAGACTCGCGCTACGGTACGCCGACCTTGCTATGCGTGAGCTCAGTGCGCTCCTTCAGCTGTTTGTCGACGACATCTCCGGGCAGCTTGGTGACAGCGATGAAGTCGGCCTTCAGCTCATCGTAATGCACCAACGAATATTTGCGCGCCTGTTCGCAGACTGCGAGCACGCGTTTCACGAAATCGGGATGATCCTTGGCGAGCTCTTCACGTAGATTGAGGATACCCCAGGTATTGGCGGCGGCATTGCGATAGAACAGCTTGGCGCCATCCTCAACTTCGGTCTGAGCCATCACTGGATCGAGACCAGCCCAGGCGTCGACGTCGCCGCGGATCAGCGCCGTCTTGCCGTCCGGATGCTGCAGCAGCACCGGCTGGATATCTTTTTCGCTCAAGCCGGCGGACAGCAATGCGCGGACCAGGAAGATGTGCGGATCGGTGCCGCGGGTGACGGCGACGCGCTTACCCTTGAGATCGGCGATCTTGGTGATCCCGGTATCCTTGCGCGTGACCAGCGCGGTCCATTCGGGACGCGAATAGAC
>Ga0335085_10006751_pt1 | contig 18024 bp, 12 predicted proteins | sample Lox_Sample_45_FD_206712 | JGI IMG/M metagenome (GOLD analysis project Ga0335085, IMG submission 206712) | Soil microbial communities from Loxahatchee National Wildlife Refuge, Florida, United States - Lox_Sample_4.5 | ecosystem: Environmental > Terrestrial > Soil > Wetlands | place: USA...
AAGTGCGGAGGAGCCTGCAACGGCTTCTGATTAGGCTGAGCGGCTTCTGTCCCTGGTGCCACATGCGATTTCCAGAGTTGGATAGCTCTTGACAACTTAACCTAGTAATATTAGCTAGGAGACCGGCAGCGTGGGGTGACGCTTCGACCTGAGCCGGACTCGATGGAACTCAGAGAGGTATCAGGCTTCGATGATCTCGTGCCGCACGGCGTAATGGACGAGGCCGGCAATGGAGTGGAGATCGAGGGCCTGCATCACGTGAGCGCGATGAGTCTCCGCGGTTTTTACACTGATGCCAAGAGCATCAGCGACCTCTTTGTTCGATCGCCCTTCCGCGAGCAACTGCACGACCTCGCGCTCTCTGGGGGTTAGCGAGGTGGGCGGTCCCTCGGTTCGTTGCTGGAGCTCCAGGTAGGCCCGCAGAATCGTTCTGGCCACCGTCGAGGTAAAGAAGGGGCGCCCATCCGCTACCGAGCGGATGGCCGCGACCAGATCGCGCGCGGCGTCGCTTTTGAGCACATAACCCAGAGCTCCCGCGCACAGAAGATCCCGGACGAGCCCTTCCGAATCGTGCATGGTTAACACCACGACCTGCGTCTTGGCGCTCCGCTGACGAATCTGCCGTGTGGCCTCCAAGCCGTTTAGCTCCGGCATTCGAACGTCCAGAACGACGACGTCGGGCTGCAAGGCCAGGGTCTTCTCAACTCCTTCGCGGCCAGTGGCGGCCTCGCCGATGACCTCGCAGCCCGGCTCCTCCTCGAGCAGGGCCTTCAGGCCCTGGCGTACCACGAAATGATCGTCGGCAACGACGACACGGAGAGGCCGATCGGGTTGCCGCTGACCGTTTGCTAACCGCTCCTGGCCCATTTCCTCCTCCTTAGCCTTTCGTAAGTCGGTGCTTGGCGGAACCACGACTCACCGAAGCTGGCGAGTCAGCGAAACAGTCTTCTTGTAATTTGGTCCAGCCGCTCACTGCCCGCCAGCGCCAGCCGCCCCGGACATTTGCGCGCCGATGACGCTCCCTGAGACGAGCATATCGACGCGACGATTCATCCTCCGGCCTTGCGCCGAGTCGTTGCTGGCGATCGGGTTGGCGGAGCCGAAGCCTTGGGAGGTGATGGAGTCGGGGGAGACCCCTTGCGCCACCAGAAAGTTTCGAACGGCCTCGGCGCGCTTGTCCGAGAGAGTCTGATTTGTCTCGTCGCCTCCGGTGCTGTCGGTGTAGCCGTCAATCTCCAGCTTCAGCCCGGGATAGGCCAAGAGCACGCCGGCCATCTTTGCCAAGGCCAGCTTGGCCTCGGACGTGAGCTGGTAGTGTCCGGAGGCAAAGAGCAAGTCCGACATGCGCACCGCCAGGCCGCGTGGCGTGTCTTGCGTCTGAAGGATGGCGTTCAGCTGATGCAACAGTTGCGCGCGCATCTGCTGGGTCTGTTGCACCGCCTGTTGAGCGCGCTGCTGCTCTTGTTGAGCTGTCTGGCTGGCCTGCTGCGCCTGAGCCTGAGCCTCCTGCTGCGCTGCCTGAGCCTGCTGCTGCGCCGCCTGAGCCTGCTGCTGGGCGGCTTCGGCCTGGGCCCTGGCCTGAGCGTCGGCCTGCGACTGCGCCTGGGCCTGCTCGGCCTGGGCTTGCGCCTGCGCGGCCTGAGCCTGCGCGTCGGCAGCCTGCTGCTTCAACTCCGCCTGGTGTGCAGCTTCGCGCTTGCTAAGCGCGATCAGGCGCGCGTCCTCTGCCAGCTGCACCCCTTCGCGGGCCTCGCTGATGATCTGTTTCCGGTCGCCCTTATGATTCTCGCCCTCCTGGGCGTTCTGCAGGTCGGTCTGTGCCCGGCCCAGCGTGTCCGAGGCCCACTGCCCGGCTCCGGCCCAGGTGGCAATGCGGATCGCGTTCTGAGCCTCATAGATGTCGAGCGGGGCTTCGCCCTTGATCGGAAACGGGCTGACCTGGTTGGTCGCCACGTTGGTGGTGTAGGACCCGCGCTTGAGCAAGTCAAGCTTCGCGTTGACTTCCTCGATGGTGCCGGTCGTGTCGCTCAGGATTCGGTTTTCAGCCACCACCATGTCGCTCGGGCGCGTGACGGCAAAGTAGGGTTCGGCGGTGATGACCAGGGCGAAAGCCTGGAGATCCGAAGCGACTTCCGCACTGGCGCTGCCGCCTGAGTTCGGAACGACCTCGCCGAGGTTGGAGGGACGTCCGTCGGGGGTGATGGCCCAAAGTACGTACGTGAGGTACGTAGGACCGAACTGAGTCGCGGCTGGGACCAGGTGTTTAAAGCTGGCGCGAACGCGCGTGGAGCCCTGCTTGTTTTCGACGGTCGCCTCTCCCTGTGCGCCGGGCAGAAGGGCGGTGCCCTCGAATCCAATGTGCGTCCACTCGCGGTTACGATAGTTGACCGCCTTGACAGTCCGTCCCACGACTTCGACCTTGAAGATCGCTACCGTCCCGTCAGGCAACCTGTCCTTCTCGGTGGGTGTTGCCACGGACTGGTCTGGTTGGTCCTGGGGGTCTTGTGCTGACAGCCCCGCCACGAACATGACCGCGAGTAGCGTGGCGTACAGAATAGCTTTTCGCATGTCGGCCTTCCTTTCCTCGACTTCCTGCCTGAGAGTAGGCGCCGCCCTCAGGCGTCGCGTGGCCGCCTGGCGACTCGTTGACAGGTGCCGCACGATGCCCGAGTCCGAATTCGCACCTAATGCCTTGGCAAACAGGTTGCCGTAGCCTCGAGGCTGATACCTAAGTCGGTGCGCAACAGCGGGATAAGGACTGGCGGACAGAGCCTTGCGGGGAAGTTCGTGGCTCCTGGAACGGAGTAAGAATTACACGGGGGAAGAGCTTAGCGCAGCTTGCGGAGGATAGGAATGGTCCGGCGAGGAGCGATGAATCGCTGACTTGATTCCGATACGCTCTCGCCGGACGCGGGCTTCGCCTGAGTGGGGGTCTCGCTTCCTCAACGTTAATGTCGTGACGCTTTTGCTGGCCGCGCTTCGGGCTTTCCCGTCTGAGCGTAAGCATGTTCCTCCGGCCCAGGTTGGGCCGGGGTCTCGACCGAGACCGTCAAGATCCAGTCATTCACCTGATTCTGCGCTTGTTCTTTCGTGAGTCCGTAGCGCTCTTGCAGACGGCCCAGAAACTTGTCCTTGCTGCCATCGATAAATGTCAGATCGTCATCCGTGAGGTTGCCCCATCTTTGCTTCACGGCGCCCTTGACTTGCCTCCACTTGCCTTCGAGTTGATCCCAATTCATGACCGTGCTCCTTCCTTTTCAAAGGGTGTGCGCGCGATGCGCACAGACCTCGAATCGCAATCCACCCCCGGTGGGCGTGTGCCTACCCCAGTAGAAGCGAAACCGACTCGACGGTCCATCAGGTCGAATGTGGACCCATCAATCGTAAAGACCTGACGCGTTCCCCGGGGCGCGAGGTGGCATCCGCAGAACGCGAAGGGACTCGCCGTGAGAGGTGCTGTCGAATGAATTGAAAGCGTGGCCAGTCTGCAGAGTGGTTGATCACGTGCTCCGCCGGCGAAGGATGGGCGGTCAGGAGGGGCGAGGTTCTAAATGCGCTTGTGTGACTATCGCTTGCGACGCTGGAGGCCTAAGTTGCGCTTGCACTCAAGAGCGGTGGCGGTAATTCTTACCGGCATCTCGATCACTCTGGGCGGGACGGGTTGCCGGCGGCGGCCGGCGGCCCCAGCGCCTGACGGCGGGCAGGTCTTTCGAACCCGCTGCGTTGGATGCCACGTCGCCGGTAGTCAGACGCGCGCTCCGCTGCTGGAATCCCTCCGCGAGATGTCGGAGAAATCGATTCTGACCGCCCTGCAGTCCGGCGAGATGAAGGCGCAGGGCGTGAAGCTGAGCCGCGCCGAGCGTGCCGCCGTCGCCAACTATCTTGGCAATCCGAGGACTTCCGCCATGTCCAAGGGATTCTGCCGGGCAAATGCGGACCCGCCCCTCGACAGTCCCGCCTGGAACGGCTGGGGAGTCGAACCGGGGAATACCCGGTTTCAACCGGCGGCAACCGCCGGGCTCGGTCGCAGCGACGTGCCGAAACTGAAACTGAAATGGGCTTTTGGATTCCCAGGCGCGTCGGCCACCTACGGTCAACCGACGGTCTTCGCCGGCAGGCTCTACACCGGTAGCGAGGACGGCACTGTCTATTCGCTCGACGCGGCCAGCGGGTGCATCTACTGGACCTATCAGGCGTCCGACACGGTCAAGACCGCCATATCGGTGTCGAGCGACGGCCGCCTGGTCTTCTTCGGCGACACCGAAGGAAATGCCTATGCCGTCGGAGCCGCAAACGGGTCGCTGGTCTGGAAGGTGCGCGTTGAAGCTCATCCCTACGCGCGCATCACCGGATCTCCCGCGCTCTTCGGAAACCGCGTTTACGTGCCCGTATCGTCGGGAGAGGAAGGCGCGGCCGAGGACCCAAAGTATCCGTGCTGTACCTTTCGAGGGAGTCTGGTCGCACTCGATGCGGAGTCCGGCAGGCAGCTCTGGAAGACCTACACGATTCGAGGCCCGGCCGGGCCGACGCGCAAGAACGCCCTTGGCGTCCAGATGTGGGGACCTTCGGGAGCGCCGATATGGTCGCCGCCAACTATCGACAGCCGCCGCCATTTAATCTACGTGGCCACCGGCAACAACTACTCGGACCCTTCGACCACAAGCTCCGACGCCGTAATCGCCCTGCGGCTGGATACTGGCGCGGTGCGGTGGTCGAGGCAATTGACCGGGAATGATCTCTGGAACATCGCCTGCGTGGCCGATACCAAAGCCAACTGTCCCAGCCAGCCAGGCAATGATTTCGATTTCGGAGCCCCGCCTGTTCTCAGGACCATTGGGGGCCGCGACGTTCTGTTGGCGGCGCAGAAGTCCGGAGTGGTCTACGCCCTCGATCCGGGTGAAGGATCTGTGATCTGGCGAAGGCGAATCGCGAAAGGGGGGCCGTTGGGGGGAATCGAGTGGGGCGGCGCCGCCAGCCGGCGTTCTGCCTATTTTCCCTTGTCGGACTGGAACGATGCCGATCCGTCGGCGGGCGGTGGATTGGTAGCGCTCGACCTGCGGTCGGGCGTTCGTTTGTGGGCTGTCCGGCCGCCGAAGCCCGCCTGTATCGGCCAGTTCGGTTGCAGCGCTGCCCAGATGGCGCCGCCCACCGCGATACCCGGGGTCGTATTCTCAGGTTCTCTGGACGGCCACCTGCGGGCCTACGATGCTCGGGATGGCGCCGTGATCTGGGATTTTGACGCTCTACGCGACTTCGAAACGGTCAACGGCGTGAAGGCTCACGGCGGCGCTTTCAACAACGGCGGCCCCACCGTCGTCAACGGAATGGTGTACGCGCACGCGGGTTACACCAACCAGCTCGACGGCAACGTGCTCCTGGCCTTTGCGCCCCAGAACCCATGAGTTCCCCGGGTGCAGACCAGGCGGCGCAGCCAGCCAGGAGCCAGAGATCGATCTCGCGAGACGATGAGGAGATACCGCCTATCGAAAGCCCATTGGATCGCCGCGCTGGCCTGCTTGTGGATATTCAGCGCCAGGCGCTCCTCCTTCGCCTACTCGGTGCTGACTCACGAGGCGATTATCGATTCCGAGTGGCCGGACCAGATTGAGCCTCTCCTGCGGGCGCGCTTTCCCAACGCCACCCCCGCGCAACTGCACGAGGCTCACGCCTATGCCTATGGCGGTTCTGTGATTCAGGATTTAGGCTACTACCCTTTTGGCAGCCGTTTTTTCAGCCACCTGACGCATTACGTCCGCTCGGGTGATTTCGTCGAAGCGCTCTTCGAGGAAGCTAAAAACATTGACGACTACGCTTTTGCCCTGGGGGCGCTCTCCCATTATCTCGCCGACATCCGGGGCCACTCGATGGCTGTCAACCGCTCCGTCGCGCTGTTGTACCCGCGTCTGCACCAGAAGTATGGAAACTGGATTACCTGGGAGGAGAGCCCTTGGGCCCACTCCCTTACGGAGTTCGGGTTCGACACGCTAGAGGTGGTGGCCAAGCACGACGCGCCGCAAGCCTATCGCGACTGGATCGGCTTTCGCGTTCCCGAACCCCTCCTTAAGCGCGCCTTCCAGCGAACCTACGGCCTGGAATTGAGCCGTCAGCTTCTGGACGTTGATCTGTCTCTGGCGGCCTATCGCCGGGTGGCCAATCAATTCATTCCGGAAATGACAGAGGTGGCTTGGGCGCTCCGCAGGCGGGAGTTGGAAGAACGCGCCTCGGGAGTACACCACCAACGGCTCTATCATCTCTCCCGCCAGTGCTACGCCGACTGGCAGAAAACCTATACCAAGCCGGGCGTGGGAGATAAGGTGACGGCGTTCTTCTTCAGGCTGCTTCCCAAGTTCGGCCCGCTGAGCGCCTTTGACTTTCACACCCCGACCGTCGAAACCGAGCAGTTGTTTGCGGACAGTCTGAAGGCGACGGTGTCCGCCTATGACGAGGAGCTCAGGAACGTGCGGGCCTTTAACTACGGCCTTCCCAACATCGATCTGGACACCGGGCGGCCAACCCGGCCGGGCGAATATCTCCACTGCGACCAAGCCTATGCCGAACTGCTCCACAAACTGAAGGGTCAGCACTTCGTCGATGTCTCTTCGGACTTGCGTGACAATGTGCTCAGCTTCTACGCCGACTCCCGGGATGATGCCTTCAGGAATCAACCCAGGAAATGGCGCAAGGTCTCGGCAGAACTGGCTGAACTCAAGGCATCCGCTCCGGGACCACAGGCTTCAAGGGGCAGCGCAGGAGCAAGTCAGTTCACCTCGGCGCGCACGCCGTTGAGATGACGTGGGCCGAGGCCGCTCCGCAACAGCAGAAGGGGGTCTCAGACTGACATGGCGATTCTTCCGGAATCGTATAGATCTTACATCACGCGAGGAAGTCAGGCCTTGGGACGGGCAGCGATTCCCGGTCCAATAGTCTCTGCGTGCTCTTCAATCAGGCTCCCTGACAAGACCGAGCTCTCGAGGTTGGCATAGTTCTTGCCCGAGGTCTTGAAGCAAGCGGATGAAAGGAGAATTCGTGTCCATGAATCTCCGAGTGGTCATCATCATAGCCTCCTCAGCTCTCTTGTTTGCCTGGTGCTCCGCGGTGGCACAACAGAGTCCGAGCGGTCCGTCGGTCGCCTCCAGTTCAGCCAACGCGAAAACCGAAAAGCCAAAGCACTGGAGCGGCAGCCTGGTGGACGTGAGCTGTATGTCGAAAGCCTTAAGCCAGACTGAGGCCCCAAAATCCGGCAGTGGCCCCGAAGGACATCTTCCCCACTTGTTGGGCTCAAGCTTTGCGGCCCAGACGGGTCAGCCGCCCGGGGGGCCGATACCGGCCGGACAGGCCGGGCAGGCTCCTGGGACGCCATCGACCTACCCGGCGCCGGAAGGAGCTCAGAGCCCAGACATGAGTCCGGAGCAAGCCGAACAGATCGCCAAGGCGAGCAAGGTGGACGAGGCCGCCAAGCAGTGCGCTGCCGGTCCGTCGACCCAGGCTTTCGGCTTGGCGATGTCGGGTGGACAGGTGGTGAAGTTCAACACCGACGGCAATACCAAGGCTTTAGAGGCACTCAAGGAAGTCGAGGTTCAACCCGGAAAGAAGGTCAAGGCGAAGGTAACCGGCACCATGCAGGATGAGAGCACTGTCAAGGTGGCTTCGGTGGAGGTCAAGGGCAAGCGAGCGCCTGGAAGCCAGCCTTCATCCTCGCCTGGAGCCGGAGGGCAGGGGAAGGGCGAGTAGCCTTCCTTTCGCCTGCGGACCAAGGCTCGGCCCCAGGGTGCCGGGCTTGGCTTGAAATGTGGAGGGCCGCGAAGATGTCGCCATTGCCCCCTACCAAGGAAGTTAGAACAAAAACAGGGGAAAGGGGAGCGCTGGGGCCGGTGAGAATCACTCGAATCCTTGTTGCCGACGACCACGAAATAGTCCGGCACGGGCTGCGTACGCTGCTGGAATCGCGAACCGAATGGTGCGTCGTGGGTGAAGCGGTCAACGGCTACGAGGCGGTGGAGAAGGCCATCGAGTTAAAGCCTGACCTGGTGCTGCTCGATCTCGGCATGCCCGAACTCAACGGCTACGAGGCTACACGTCGCATCCGCGAAATCCTCCCCCAGACCGAAGTGCTCGTGTTGAGCGTCAATGATTCCGAACAACTGGTGCGGCAGGCCTTGGCCGCGGGGGCTCGCGGATATCTGATCAAGTCTGATGCCGGCCACGAGCTGGTCGCGGCTATCGAAACGACGCTACGGCACAAGTCCTTTCTGAGCTCCAGGATCTCTCAACCTGACAAACTCGACGGCTCCAAAGGGCCCGCCGATCTGACTCCGCGTGAGCTTGAGACCGCGCAGTTGCTGGCGGAGGGGAAGACGAACAAGGAAATTGCCATCAAGCTCGACATTTCGGTGAAGACCGCCGAGACACATCGCACCAATATCATGCGTAAGATTGGCGCCCACTCGCTGGCTGAGGTAGTGCGCTACGCGATTCGCAACGGGCTGGTAGAACCCTAGCGAGCTCACCGAGGCCCCGGAGCGCGGACGTGGCTAGGGCTGGAGCATGCTGTTGCGCACGGCGTAGTGGACCAGGTCGGCAATGGAATGAAGCCTGAGCTTGTGCATGACGTTCGCGCGGTGGGTTTCCACGGTCTTCACGGAAATCTTGAGCAGCGTGGCGACTTCCTTGTTCGTTTTCCCCTCCGCCAGCATCTGGACGATCTGGCGCTCGCTCGGTGTCAGGCCGGCCGGCGGATCGGTCTTTGCCTCCAGCCCCCTCACGTATCCTTCCAAGACCATTCGTGCGACCTTGGAATTGAAGAACGGCCGCCCCTGTCGCAACGACTCGACCGCCGGAACCAGCTCCTGGGCCGCGTCAGACTTCACCAGGTATCCTTGCGCGCCAGCCCGGAGAAAGGCTGCAGCCAGTTGTTCAGAATCATGTAAGGTCAGGACCAATACTCGGCAGTCCGGAGCCGCCCGCAGGATACCACGGGTAGCCTCGAGCCCATTCAGCTCCGGGATGCTCATGTCGACAATCACCAGTTCGGGTTTCAGAACACCCGCTTTTTCGACGGCTTCGCGGCCAGTGACTGCCTCGCCCACCACCACCCACCCGGGGTGAGCCTCCAGGATCGCTTTCAGGCCGCGCCGCACAACCTCGTGGTCATCCGCCGGCAGAATGCGGAGCGCACCGGTCATGTTACTTCTCCAGAAAGCGGGTAGTACCGCCTCGCCGGTGGTGTCCGGCTGGCCCCGCCGGATCTCCAGCCAGCCTCCCAGACCTTCATCATTCCGCCGCAGGACGCGGCGGCTCGCCACCGCGATCTCGGAGCGGTCCCGGCGGGTGTGAACCAATCCGCCTTCCCACCGGCGTTATCGAGAAACCCGTCAAAGGTGCCGTCGAAGGTCCTAGGGCCCGACCGTGAATCTCTTCCAGGCGTTCGGACCATTCGACCCTTCCGGTCGCGATTTTTCGATTCCTAGGTGCCCACCTAGTCCGCCTCCAAGCCGAAGCCACTTCTGGCGCTGGCGAAGAGTCTCCTCACGACGCGGGCGGTCGGGGCAAACCCCCAGCCTCAACCGTTTTCCCACCAGGCAATTCGCGCCAAGCTTTGGCCAGCCACAATCTCGCTTCTGAGTCTGGCTCCTGCTCTTTCTAAATCCAAGTCGGTAGCCTCTCGGATGCTGAATTGACAGCAAGTTTTCGTAAGCCGCAGTCCACCGCAGCGGGCTCTCCAAAGTCTTGCTTAGCCGTAAGTGCACGCGGCGCTGGTTGCAGCAGAGCCCCTCCGTTGCCAGCGCGGCGACGGGTGAACCGGCTCAGCTCTTGGGGGCGGGCTGAGCCCGCCGGCAAGGGGTAGGGTCTTTCCCCGCGTGGCTTACGGGTATTCACCGATTGAGGATGCAGAGCAAAGAGAGCACTCTGCCGGGTGTGGGAACGGGCAATTCTCAGAGCCGTTCCGCGTCGGTGTTGGGTTTCACGTGACCAGCGCACGGGGGATGCCTGCGTTTGTTTGCGCGACCTACTTAGCCGACGGCGCTGGGTCGCCTAAGGGGAGGTCCTTGAGTCAGCGACCCGTGCGTGGCCAGGCAGGAAAGAGCGCGACAGGGCCGCTCCCCGCGCTGGCCGTGAAGGGAAGGCGTATCAGCCGGAGCCTGTCGTTTCCCATGCATTGGGCCTTGATGAGGTGTCTTTCTTCGCGAAAGTCTCCATAGACAGTCCGACAACGTTCCTCCCGCCTTCAAGGGCGACGCGGAACGGACGCCGGGTCATGCGCCGGTTGAAGCGCTGTCTTGCGATTTTCGATCCAAGAAGTTGTCTGTGAAAGGAGATCTGCACGACATATCGGCCATGCTCACGATCCTGGTCGTGGACGATAACGAAGGTATACGCCGGGGAGTGAAGGATCTCTTGGACGCGCGGCCCGGCTGGCAGGTTGTCGGGGAAGCGGCCAATGGCTGTGAGGCCCTCGAGAAAGCCACTCGACTTGTGCCGGAGGTCGTGATCCTAGACATCAGCATGCCGGAGCTTGATGGGATCAGCGCGGTTCCCTTGATTCGCCAAGCCCTCCCTCAGGTGGAATTGCTGGTGCTGAGCCAGCATGAGTTGCCGGGCATGGTGGCTCGGGCGCTGGACGCCGGAGTTCGCGGTTACGTTCTAAAGTCACAGGCCTCCCGCGACTTGTTGCCTGCGGTCGAGGCGGCCAGCAAACATATGCCTTTCTTCAGTAGGGAGATCGCGCCCGCCGGTCCGAGGACTGAGTCCGGCAGCGGAAAGCAATCCGCCGGCCGCCTCGATTCTGCTGGGCCGTCGAAAAAAATCCTCGATAGCTAGCCGCCGGAAGCTGCGACGATTTGGGCCTAGCGGAAAGGGCCTGAAGCCCTCCACGTGGTCGCGCAAGGGGGGTGTGGAGATGTAAACGACTTTCAGCCGGCGGACGTCGCTGCGGGGTGAGTCCCGCATGAACCGGGTCATCAGGAGCCCTGACGCCGGCGGACAAGAACGGGCCGAATCGTGTATTCGACGAACCGGTGACCGGAGGTATTTCGAGATATCGGCCTGATGCCGGCGATCGGGCCTTTTCCTGCCTGCAGAGCCCGGGTCGGCTCCGGTGGCGGCGTTGAGTTACAACTCCTGGCAGGCGCGCATTGGCGCTCCCGCGACGTCCCGGACCGGAGTGTTGAAGGGCAGTTGGTGCCAGACCGAGTGGTACTCTGTGCCAAATGCGCCTCCCACACGAGGCGTTAGCAATGCCCTTAATCCTTCGGCCTCACCTCGGTCTTGGCTTCCATCGTGGAATTCTCATCGAGTCCGTCAGGATAGGCCATCATCAGATTGTAGCGGTCCAGCTCCTGGTTAAAGCGCTCGACCTCGGAGCGATGTCTTGTGACGCTCGCATTGAAATCGTTTACGCGGGCATTAAAGTCAGCGATGCGCTGGTCAAGAGCACGTCTTCTCGAGCCTTCGACGTTGTCCGCGGCGGGTTGGTCATATCCTTCCTCATTCGAGTGAGATACAGGTTCATAAAGCCCTTGAGTTTCTTGCTCGATCACGCTCTTCTCCCGGGTTATCTCACCGCCGAGTTGGTCTAGTTCTGCATGTCCTCGTTCCAGCTCGGCTGAGTCCGCATCTAGCCTGCGCGACTCATCCTCTAGCCAGGATTTGAGATACAGCTTCTCATCCGGGGTAGCTGATATGGCTTGAAACGCGCCTGCAGCTAAGAGCCGCTGCAACACCGCCTGAAAGGCGGGCCCATGGTTCGTCGTCATGTCCCCTTGGGCATACAGGTACACGTGAACCATCTCGTGGCAAAGCGCTCTTCGGAGCTTAGCTTGATTGGATGAGATGACAGGGTTGAGGAGAATGAAGATCTTGCCCTTGCGATCCGCGGCCAGACCCTCCCGCGTGAAACCGCCCGCAGTCAGTGGCGCAAGCTCTCCGAGCCTCCGCTCCCAGAGAACCGGTATTTTGGGAAGCCCGCCGGCAAAATACCGCTCGTTTATTTCCTGGTAGGCTCGCATCAACCCTGGATCACCCGGCTCTCCGGCCCGATCCTCGATAATGGCGTGCAGCAAGGTCTCGGCGGGACCTGTCCCGCTTGAGACGACGGTCGCCCCCAGTCGCCTCACGTCGGCATGCCACGCCCTACCGAGGACAACTCCCGCGACGGCCAAAATGGTCGCAAGGGCCACGATTTCCCAACGGTGCCTTGGACGCTTAGCCATAACCTTGAGTGGGGGCCTTTTCCAGGAAAACCACATCGATCGCGGTCCTGAGCCTTGGATTGGCCGGACACACATTCCTCCCGCCGCGCCGGCATTGAACGGCCGCGACGGTTCTCTTACGCCACCACTGAGCAAGCGCAGCTCGGACTTGCCTCGTGGGTCCTCCTGAAGCTTCGGAGCGCCGCAAAAAGTTCCTCAAGGAAGGCCTCACGAATCATATCGGCCGATTCTTCCCCAAGCTGGACGGCCGGCTTTCGGTGGGAAGGCAAACCGGCCGACAGGAACGAGGGGCGGTGGGGGCCATGGCTTTCGCTCGGCCCCGGCCTCACGGATCAGCGGGCAGTGCCGTCGGCCTGAATCCATATTCCGAGCAGTCCGTTTTTCATTCCCCACCCCGACCTGACCCGGACGATGAGCCGGCGTGGGCGGATGCGGTTTTGAGTCAAGAAACTTCCTGTTGGTTCCAAAAGATGCGGTATCATTCGTCGAAGCGGCAGAGAGCCGAACCCAGTGCTAGCCGCGGAGGCGTAGCAGTCCGTAGCAGTGTCTGGGCACCACAGATCTGATGAGCAGCCCTTTGAGCCGGCGCTCTTTTCTGCGCGTGGCACCGAGCCTCGGCCTTTTAAGAGCCTTAAGACTCTCGCCCCAGGTAAGCCGTACGAGGCAGGACGAACGTACGCCGGCGCTGCCGATCTTTGTCGATACTGCGGCGCCCAGCGGCATCTCCTTCAAGCACGATGCCTCGCGGACTTCACAAAAGTACCTCATCGAAGCGATGGGGAGCGGCGTTGCCGTCTTCGACTACGATGGCGATGGCTATCTGGACGTCTTCTTTGTAAACGGCGCCAAGCTCAGCGATCCGATGACGCCAGAGAGCGCGCCCGATAAATCAGATCGGCGGTTCTGGAACCGTCTCTACCACAACAACGGTAATGGCAGCTTTACTGACATCACTGAGAAAGCCGGCCTGAAAGGCACCGGATACGGAATGGGCGTGGCCGTCACGGACTATGACAATGATGGCCATCCGGACTTGTACGTGACCAATGTCGGCCATAATACGCTCTACCACAACAACGGCAACGGTACGTTTAGCGATGTAACCGCGGACGCCGGTGTCGCCGCTGGAGGATGGTCAAGCGGCGCCTGCTTTGTTGACTACGATCGCGACGGCCATCTTGATTTGCTGGTCACCCGATACCTCGAGTGGAGCTTCGAGACAAACCCGTTTTGCGGGAAGACCGGCGCGGGCGGTTACCGCGGCTACTGCCCTCCGGACAAATTCAAGCCGATCGCTTGCACGCTGTACCACAACAACGGAAACGGGACCTTCACGGACGTCACCAAGCAATCGGGTTTTGCTGCGGCCGCTGGGAAAGGCCTCGGCGCGACCATCTGCGACTTCGACCGCGACGGCTGGCCGGACCTGGTTGTGGCCAACGATACGGTGGCTCAGCAACTCTTCAAGAACAACCGCAATGGCACCTTCACGGAAACGGCTCTTGCCCTCGGCATGGCGTATGACGATAACGGGCGCGCTTACGCAGGCATGGGAGTCGACTGTCAGGACTATGATAACGATGGCTGGCCGGACATCTTCATCAACGCCCTTTCCAACCAGACCTACGCGCTGTACCACAACAACAAGGGCACGTTCGATGATGTGACGGCACCCACCGGCCTTGCTGCCATTACCGCTTTGTACTCGGGATGGGGAGCCAAGTTCCTCGATTACGACAACGACGGCTGGAGGGACCTTTTTGTGGCACAAGGTCATGTGCTCGACCAGGTTCAGCTTGAGCAACCGGACGTGCGATACCTCGAACCCATGCTGATGCTCCGAAACGCGAAGGACCGCTTTGCAAATGTCTCGGCCCAAAGTGGTGAGCCCTTCAAGGTGCCGCGAGCGGGTCGCGGCGCGGCCGTTGGGGACCTGGACAACGACGGCCGCCTGGAGATCGTGGTGAATTGTAACGACGCGCCTGCTGTTCTGTTGCACAGCGAAGGCGGGCCGGCGAATCACTGGCTAATTGTCGATACGCATGGTACAGCGAGCAATCGTGACGGGATCGGAACCGCTATTCGCCTGGTAAGCGAGTCAGGCGCCGAGCAGTACGGCACGGTAAACACCGCCGGCAGCTATCTTTCGGCCAGCGACAAGCGAGTTCACTTCGGACTCGACGCCGACCGTCGTGTCCGCCTGCTGGAACTGACGTGGCCCAGCGGAAGGGTTCAAAGGATCGAGGATGTCGCTGCCGACCAGGTGCTGCGCGTCCGAGAGCCTGATCGGCCGTTGGAGCACGTAACCAAGAGTCACATCTGAGTGCGAGTGTGACTTCACAACCTTACGGCCTGCGGAACGACCAACATTTCGGGTATCGCGAGAGATCGCGCGCCGGAATGGCACCTGCTGCGAGATTCCCCGTCGCCTACGGATCCTCGGGATGACGGCCTGGACAGCTTTCCGAGGTCCGAGAGCCTCATGGCACGCCGGCAGAAGTTCCCGATAGCCTAAGGCGATACCGGCGGCGTCCTGCCGACACCGTCTAGGATATCCATTGCCTTTCGAGCATCGGCATCATCCGGCTTCAACTGCAACGCAGCCTTCAGTTCGCGCCTGCCCGCCTCGATGTCGCCCTTACGGCAGTAAATCAGACCGAGATCCCGATGCAAGGCGGCATTTTCGGCGCACTGGCCGCACGTTTCCAAGGCCTCCTTGAGGTCGGCAATCGCCAACTCCCAGTTGCGCGCGCTGGCGGCTTCCACGCCAAAGTTGCCAAGCTGCTGAACGCGATCCATCACGTGGCGGCTCTGTTCGAGCGCCTGGAAGCGGTCCATGTAGGTCTTCACATCCGCGCTGCCCGTCCTTCTCAAAGTCTGTGCCAGGTTGTATAACGCGTCGGAGTTGTTCGGGTCTGCGTCCACCGCGGCCTTTAGGTGCATGATGGCATCCTGAGTTTCGCCCAGACGAAGCAGGTTCTGACCCAGCAGAAATTGCCCGTCGGAGTCATGCGGCTCAAGTTGGACGAGCTTCTCGAGAAGCTCGGTGGACCGCGCAAGATTTCCGAGCTGTCGCTCCGCGTGGGCCAGTAGATAAAGCGCCGCCGGATACTCGGGCAACAATCGCACAGCCGCCTGCAGCTCCGTGCGCGCTTCCTGCGGCCGGTTCTGATCGTATAGCGAGCGGCCTTTGTTGTAGTGCGCGGCCGGCGAGTGTGGGTCAAGGCGCACGGCCTCGGAGAATTCCCGCAAGGCTCCCTGCGGATCGTAATGGTCCGCGAGCGCAATCCCCAGGTTCAAGTGCGCCGGCGCAGAATTGGGCTGCAAGCTCACGACCTTCTCAAAAGTGGCGATGGCCTCATCGCTCTTGCCCATTTTGGCCTGGACCATTCCCAGTGCGCTGAACGCCCCGATGTGATCGGGCGAGACCTTGAGGGCATCCTGGAACTGCTGCTCGGCTTCGGGCAGCTTCCCTTCGCCGGCCAGGACCAGTCCGAGATTCACGAAGGCCTGCGCGTACTTCGGATCGTCCTTGACGGCTTGCTCGAACAAGCCGATCGCCTCCTGATCTCGATGGCCGCGCCCGTAAAGCACTCCCAAGTTGCTCTTGGCTTCGGCGTAATGCGGGTTGATGGCAATGGCCGTCCGGAACTCCTTCTCCGCGTCCGGATCGCGCCCCATCGCCATGTAGCGGAGCCCGAGCTGATTGTGCGCTGTGGCAAAGTTCGGATCGAGCTGTACCGCGAGCTCGAGCTCGGCCTGCTCATCGGAGACAGCGCCCAGCTTGTCGAGCGCGAGTGAGAGGTTGTAATGCATCTGGGCGTTGTTCGGGTCAAGCTTCAGAGCCTGGCGGTAGGCCTCCGCCGCCCCTTGTGCGTCTCCTTCCCCGAGCAACTCATTGGCCTTGTTGTTGAGATTGCCGGCCTCAACGGCCTCATCACTCTTTTCCTTCAGCTTCTGGAAAGCCTGCAATTCCCGCCCGGCGGCAGCTTGCTGCTTGGATTTCGAAAGCGCCAGACCCAGTTCGTAAAGTACCTCGGAGGCGTTGGGATTCCGCTTCTTGGCGGCTTCGAGTTCAGCAACAGCCTGATCGAGTTTTCCGGTTCGCTCTAACACGAATCCCAGATTGTAGTGCGCTTCGTAGCTGGTAGGGTCGAGCGCGACCGCCTGCCGCAGGGCGCTCTCCGCCTCGGCGTAGTCCCCGAGTCCTTTGTACGCTTGGCCCAGCATGTTATAGCCCGCAGAGTCGTGCGGCTTACGGCGCACATACTCCGTGAGCACGGGAACCGCGGCGCCGAACTGACTTATCATCATGTAAGCCTTGGCCAGCGAGAGCCGGGTGAGATCGTTCGACGGATCGAGTCGCAAATCCTCCTGATATTCTCGCGCCGCTTCCTGGTATTGCTGGCGGTGCGCGTATGCGGTGGCCAGATTAAAGCGGAATTCGGCCGACTCGGGATGGGCGGCGACCAGCGCCTGGAAGAGAGGAATAGCCTCGCCGTAATTGTTGTTCTCGGAGTATGCAACCGCCAGCGCCAGGTTCATGTCGGCCGCCAGCGATGGGGGCGGCGAGACCGCCAGCCCCTGCTTCAGGGTGTCGATGGCAGAGTCGTAGCGCTTCTGGGCGGAGAGCACCTGCGCAAGGTTGTAGTAGGCAAAGGGAAACTTCGGATTGGCCGCGATGGCCGCCTTGAACTCGTTCGCGGCGTCATCCAAATTGCCGCGCTCCTGAAGGAGTGTCCCTAAGGCGTTGTGTGCCGCAAAGGCGTCCGGCTTCGCCGCGATGGCCTTGCGCAGGTGCTCCTCTGCCGCTGCGCCCTTGTGTTGGTGAATCAATGCCAACGCGAGGTTGTAGTGCGCCTCCCAAGAGGTGGGATCGATCCGCAGCGCGGCTTCAAAGGAAGGAACGGCGCAGGCGACGTCGCCTTTCCCGGCATACAGAGCGCCCAACCCATTGTAGGCGTCGGAGGCGGGATGGGAGGTAAGCCTGTCCCAGATCGCTGCCGTCTTCGGGTCAGCCTTTGCACTGGACTCGCACCCGGCGGGCAGCGCCGCAGCGGGCGTTAGATCGATCTCAGCGGCGGCGGCCGTGAGAGTTGCCCGAGCTGAAGCAGTCACCGCCACGAGCAGAATCCACCGGAAGGGGCGCTGGAGAGTTTGTTTCACAATAAGCCGATTATGGCACGGCGGATCAGCTTCAGGAGAGCGCAACGGGAATCAAGAGCGTGGCTGGAAAGAAGCGCACGACGAACTCAGCGAGAGACCTAACGGTTTTGCACGAGAAGAACTGCGGGTATCCGGTCCTGGTGACGGCCAGGCGCTCTTGCTTCATCAGTGCAGCGTGGTTCTTATATCCCGGCTGGGGCGGAGCAGCGATTTGATGTTTCCACCACGCCCATCGCGATGCGCGTCACTTTCGCGCCAAGGGCCCCTCGCGGCTCGACTCAAACACGCGTTTGAAAGTCCCGATCCTTTGTTTTCTTATACCTAACGGCTTTGTTCTGTAAATTTCCGCCCCAGATCATTAATTTAGTAGTACACTGTGTGTCAAGGATGCGGTGCCGCCATAGTTCAGAATTCCTTCCAGATGGTCAGCCTCCTCTTGCCTTCATCGATCTCGCGCCGGTAGAACCCGGTATCCGAACCAGTCCAGAATCTTCGTGAAATCGTTGTCGGTGGCACACGAACAGTTGTCTTGGTTCAGCGTGAAATGGAGAGTCGCCGTTTTCGGTAAGCTACCGAGTTCCGCCCCTGCGGGGCGGGGATTTTTCAAGGCATGGGGAAATCTATCGAATCCGATGGAGAAGGGGAGGAC
>Ga0335085_10006752_pt1 | contig 18024 bp, 13 predicted proteins | sample Lox_Sample_45_FD_206712 | JGI IMG/M metagenome (GOLD analysis project Ga0335085, IMG submission 206712) | Soil microbial communities from Loxahatchee National Wildlife Refuge, Florida, United States - Lox_Sample_4.5 | ecosystem: Environmental > Terrestrial > Soil > Wetlands | place: USA...
CTCCTCAGCGGAAGGGTGCTCACGCGTCGGTGCGGCGGTCAGCGCGTTCACCGTCCGCACCAGCACGATCGCGATGAGCACCATGGCGGCAACCGCCAGACCCACCGTCAGTGCCGCGTCACCGAGCGTTGAGAGCGCGAGGAGTCCGACAGGGACGGCGATCGCCAGGAGCATGAACGCGACGGGCATAGCCTGCGAAACGCCCTCGGGGAGGGCCGCATGCTCGGGACCGCGAGGCCCGCTCGAGGGCCCCGAGTCGGCGGTCGGAGCGGTGATGCCCGGAGAGGGCGACGCCGGCGTCAGCGGCGGATCCTCGGCCGCTGTGATGCGCTTGGGCGCGCCGTCGTGAGCGGCCGGGGCTGTGGTCCGGCGAGTCTCCGTCGATGGTCCGCGTGGACGCTCCTGCGCGGCGGCCACGAAACCGAACGAGAGCTCCCTCAGCGTCCCCTCGCGGGCGCCGGCCCTCAACGCCCTGCTGAACTCTCCCGGATGCCAGTGTCGTGCGCCGCAGGCTCGCGCCAGGGAATCGCGCCTCATTGGGCCGAACGTCTCGAGTGTTTGAGCTATGCGCCTGATCTCGGCGCGAGACATGATCTCCTCGCGCGTACTTGGATGTGGAGCGGAAGCTGTGACTGTCGAGCGCGTGGTCGCTGTCGCCAAGTCCGTCATGTCGACCTTTCTCCTGACCGCGACGGCGAGACTGCCGTGGCGTTGTCGCGGTCTTCTGCGAACGTGCCTCGTGACTGCCACGGCCATCGGAGATTTCGCCTTTTGTCTGTCATAGGGCGGAACCCCCGCGTCCCGCGTGGTCGCTGTAAGAATCGTGACGAGGACGGCTGTCGGCCTGGTGTGCAGCCGACACCCGTCCCCGTGCGGCACAGCGGCCAGCTGAGCGCGAGGCGTGCGTCGAGCCGAGTAGGGCGGCGCGAGCATTGGCACCCGTCGCCGGCTACGGCGGGTGTCTGCGCTCTTGCGGCAGTGCGCCCGGACCAGCAACGGGACGCACGGAGCCGGCCGCGTGTGGCCGCCATCACCGGAGGTTCGGTCGATCGGCGGTCCTCGCCAGGACAAACCCCAAGGGGGCCGAGACCTGTGCTCGTCCGGTTGATAGATGAACTGGGACTCGCGGTGAAGACCGGATGTCAGAGCTCGGACTGGCTCGGCGATGCCTTGGAGCCGAAGTCCGGCGGGACCGCCCCGAGCTCGACGAGCTCGCCCGGCGGCGTGCCGGCCAGCAGCCATCCGTCAGGCATCGCGTGTACCTGTCCTCGACGTGTGAGCTCCGACAGCGCACTCGAGACGGTTGGACGGCGGGCCGCGGTGAGGTCTGCCAGCACGCTGTGGGTCAGGCGGAGGGGCACGCTCACGCCGTCGGCCCGCACGCGACCCCAGCGGGTTGCGAGGTGCCAGAACATCATCTGCAGCCGCACATCGACACGAGGGTGATGCACGATCGCCATGCTGATCGCGAGATTGCGTGACCGCTGCAGCGCGCGTGCCACCAGGGGGCCGCTCAGCTGGGGGAATCGACCCAGACGGATCTGGAACCGTTCGTCGAGTGCGGCCATCTTGGCCGGCTCGACCACTCGCCAACCTGTCGTGATCGGGAGTAGGGGCGGCTCGTCCTCCCCCTGCCAGGGGCGCAGGATGTCGCCTGTGCCGAGCAGCTCCGCACCGAACCTTCCATCGACCCCCACGCGGCGGATCAGGAGCCCGCGGAGTACCAGCAGCCCGATCCCTTTGGCTGCTTGTGTCGTTCGTGGTGCGCGCCACGGTCCGACGGGGAGGGTGAACGCGGCGGCCAGGCACTCGCGTATCGCCTGATCTCGGTGCTCGGGGGGAACTGCGTCGGCGAGATCCGGGTCCTCCTCGAGCACGCGGCAGGGCTCCGTAGAGGCTCTTCCGGCGGTGGCACGCACGCCCACAATCTCGCACATCGCTGGCGCGCGATTGGGACGAGCGCGCCAGGCGGAAGACACATCCAAAGTCTCACATGGCGAATCTGCTCGGGCTTGTCCGCTGTCAGATTGCTGACACGATAGGTGGGGATCCCGGCCGCGGAGTGCCGACCCGGACTCGTCCGAGCTTACGCTCAGACGAGAGATGACACAGACGAAGAGCACCCGCCCGCGCCGTGACGGTGTGGAAGCTGACGCATCGCGGCTCGAGCACGATCGCGCCCCGGGTGAGCCAGGTGGTCACCCTGCTCGACGTGGCGGCGCAACCGACTTGGGCCCTCGAAGCCGGCTCGAGGGCGCTCTCAACAGGCTGCGGCGCTCGAGCGCCCGCAGTGCAGGTGGCCTTACCGGGCTGGCGGTGGTCGTGGGGGCCGGTGCCGGTTTGGGGGCGGTCGCGTTCCGCTACATGATCCTCGGCATCACCTACCTGTTAACGGGACATCGCGATTACAGCGCGGCTGGCCATGCCCCGAATCCCCTGATCCCGGGTGTGGGAGTTTGGTTCGTGGTCGCGGTGCCGGTGATCGCCGGACTGCTCTACGGGCCGCTTGTGAGCCGCTTCGCGCCGGAGGCTCGGGGACACGGCGTCCCGGAGGTGATGTACGCCGTAAACCGTCTCGGCGGCAGGATGCGTCCCCAGGTCCCGCTGGTGAAGTCCCTCGCGTCGGCGCTGTGCATCGGAGCCGGCGGTTCAGTCGGGCGAGAGGGACCGATCGTTCAGATCGGCTCGGCGCTGGGGTCGATCACCGGGCAGCTGATGCGGCTCTCCGAGGATCAGCTGCGGCTGCTTGTCGCTTGTGGCGCGGCCGGCGGCATCTCGGCGACCTTCAACGCCCCGATAGCGGGCGTGTTCTTTGCGCTGGAGCTGATCCTGCGTGACTTCCAAACGCGTTCCTTCGGGCTCGTGGTCCTGAGCTCCGTGACGGCCGACGCGATCGGGCGGGCGGCGTTCGGCCCGCACCCGTTCCTGTCGTTGCCCAGCTTCAACTTCACCTCCCCGGCCGAGCTGCTGCTGTACGCGGTCCTGGGGGTGCTGGCGACCATCGTCGGCCTCACCTTCGTGAGGGTGCTGTACGCGGGCGAGGACTTCTCCGATCGGCTGTGGGACGGCCGCCCCGATTGGCTTCGCCCCGCGGTCGGCGGGATCGCACTCGGTCTGTTGTTGCTCGCCGTCCCCGAGATGTATGGCGTCGGCTACCCCGTGCTCCAGAATGCGGTCGCGGGTCACTATGTGGTGCTCGCGTTGCTGGGCCTGCTGGTGGCGAAGATCCTGGCGACGAGCCTGACGATGTGGATCGGCGGTTCCGGGGGCGTTTTTGCACCTTCGCTGTTCATGGGCGCGATGCTCGGCTCGGCGTACGGAGCGCTCGCGCACCAGCTCGCCCCGGGGCTGGCATCGTCTGCGGGCGCCTACGGCCTCGTCGGCATGGGAGCGGTGTTCGCTGCCGCGGCCCGCGCGCCGATCACCGCCGTGATCATCATCTTCGAGCTTACGGGCGATTACCGCATCATCCTCCCACTGATGTTCGCGATCGTGGTCGCGACTGCGCTCAGCAACGCGGTCACGCACGACACGATCTATACCCTCAAGCTGCGCCGCCGCGGCGTCGTCATCGGCAGGACGCCGCCGCCGAGCCTGATGGCGCAGATTCCCGTCATGGAGGCGATGAGCACTCCTCTGTGTGCCCTCACGCCCGAGGAGTCGCTCGCCCGGATGGTCGCCCGCTTCTCGGGCGAGCAGTCGGACACGTTGCCCGTCGTCGATTCGCAGGGCGGCGTCGTCGGGGTGGTGGACGCGAGCGAGGTGGAGCGGGCCGTCGCGCTCGGCGATCGGGCCCTCACGGCGGCTGCGCTCATGCGTAACGCCCCGGAGGTTCGCGGCCATGACACGCTCGAAGAGGCGGTCCCTTTGCTCGTGGGCAGCGATGAGGACGGTCTGCCGGTGCTCGCCGCCGATAGCGATGAACTGATCGGCTGGCTGACGCATCGCGGACTCCTGGGTGCCTACCGCGCACGTCTCAATGGTCGTTCCTCGGCTCTCCGGACGACCTAGGAGGTTCCGGCTCGATCCGCCGCCGAATCCAGGTCCGGCCCGGGTAGCGACCTGGTCATCGCTGTGACACTCGCGCTTGGGTTCGGGGCCCTTCCCGTCTATGACTTTTCGGACATCGAGGCGATATGGGAATGACCGATAGGACACGTGACAGGCAGCGCCGCTCCAACGGCACGGTCGTCGGCGTGACCCGAATGCATCGGCATGACCAGGCCACCCTCTGTGCCGAGGTGCGCAGGCTGGCCCGCACGTGGCGACGCGGGGGCGGGTCGGCAGCGCTCGCCGACGGGCGACGGCCGGCATGGTCGCATCGGATCCAACTCGCCGACGCCGTGCGCGCAGACATTCGAAGGGACTAGACCGCTCGGAGGGTGGGGGTCGAGGGGCCGCTCGCGGGGGATGAGCCCCGAGCCCCCTGGGGGCTCTGCTCCGCAACGCGACGCGCTGCCGACGCGCTGCCGTCCGTGGGCGCCGGACCGGCCGCTCCGGTGCCCAACCCGGTTTCGCCGTCATCTGCGGTGATGGCCACCGATCGGTGGACCTGGCGCCTCATCGGCCGCTGACGCACCTGAGAGTGCGAGCATGAAGACGACGACGCCCGCGATCCCGTCGTTGAGTCGAGCGCCGGTCGAGACCTCGACGGTGAGCGACGCGGCGACCAGCCAAGCGCCGACGATCGCGCTCACGAGGTGCAGGCGTCGCTGTCCGTGGGCGGCGGTGCCGCCCACGACGGCCAAGAGCACGAGGATCGCGCCGCATGCGGCATCGTTCCAGCGGGAGTCTGCCCCCGAGAAGCCCAGCAGGCGCCAGGCGACGAGCAGCCACAGCCCCACGAACAGAGTCGGCCCGAACGCTCGAGCGATCACGTTGCGTCGGGTGTCCGGGGGTGGGTGGCGCATCGATGCGCGGTCAGTCCGGCCGCCCGCCGCGGGGGATCGATGTAGCGGCCAGCCGCAGTGAACGAAGGGCGCGGCAACGCGGGAAAGGTCCGCGGGCGGTCATGAACGCTCCTGGGGTCGTCACCGTCTGGGTCGTCTAGCCAATAGTGATAGCCACCCGTTGGCTGCCTGTGCGTGGGAGTGGTCCGATCCCTGACCGGTGCCCCGCGCGAGGCGATGGCGTCGGGTCAAGGCAAGCCATCCGGCGGCGCCGTGGATGCCTCGCCTGCCGCCTCGCGTCGAGCGGCACGAGCCCATCGGAGCATCGCGGGACTGCGTGCCAACGTCTGGCACGAGATCCCGCTCCGCGACGCGACGGTAGATCTCGCGATGAGCGCGTTCGCGCGGAGTTCAGGACCTCCGCGCAGCGCTCAGCAGGACGCGCCGCTCGGCGGCCGCGACCAGCCGGCGGGTGCGCTCCACGACGTCGATGTTGACCGAGATCGCGTCGATTCCCGCCCCTACCAGCAGGTCGGCGTACTCGGGGTGGACCGACGGTGCCTGGCCGCAGATCGAGGTGCGCAGTCCCAGCGCTCTCGCCTCGGGTATCAGCCTGCGCAGGTATGAGGTGACGGCCGGGTCACGCTCGTCGAAGGTGTCCGCCAGCAACTCGCTGTCACGATCCGCCCCCAGCAGCAGCTGGGTGAGGTCATTGGAACCGATCGAGATGCCGGCGACCCCGAGTGCGGCGTAGTCGGACAGGTTGAACAGCACCGACGGAACCTCGGCCATCACCCACAGCTCGAACCCCGGACGGTCCAGCAGGCCGGACTCCGCGATCAGCTCGCGACAGCGCTCGAGCTCACGCGTGGTGCGTACGAACGGCAGCATCATGTGCAGGTTGTGGCCCCCCGCGTCCCATACCTGCGCGATCGCCTGCAGCTCGAGATGGAATACCTCCGGTTCACGGGTGTAACGCAGCGCCCCGCGGTAGCCGATCATGGGATTGGCCTCGACCGGCTCATAGTCCTCGCCGCCCCGCAGGCCGCGGAACTCATTGGTTCGGAAGTCGATCGTGCGGTAGGTCACCGGCCGGGGCGCGAACGTGCGCGCGAACGTGTTCAACGCGTCGGACATCCGCGTCACGAACTCGCTCTCCCGACCCTCCTCGATCACGAGCCGCGGGTGATCGCCGCCCAGCGCCTCCAGCACCATCAGCTCTGCGCGCAGCAGTCCGACCCCGTCCACCGGCAGGTCCTTCGCGCGCTCCAGCTGTGAGGGCTCGGACAGGTTGAGCAGGATCTGGGTCCCGGTCACGTCGGCCGCCGCGACCCCCGGCCGAGCGGTTGCGCTCGTCCCGCTCGCTGCAGACGCAGCCGTGTGGCTCGCGCCCTCGAGCACGAGTCCCCTCGTCGCGTCCACCGTCACGAGCTCGCCGTCGCGAAGCACGCGTGTCGCTTCACCCGTGCCCACGACACAGGGGATTCCCATCTCGCGCGAGACGATCGCGGCATGGCATGTCATTCCTCCGGAGTCGGTCACGATCGCGGCTGCCCGTCGCATCAGCGCCGTCCAGTCGGGTGCGGTCATGTGCGTGACGAGCACCTCCCCTTCGCCGAGCGAGGCCGCGTCGTCGAGCGAGCGCAGTATCCGTGCCTGGCCGATGCCGGCACCGGGCGCACCGCCGAGGCCCCTCAGCAGCACGCGCTGCTCGCCGCCGCCGACCGCCTCACCCGCGGCGCCACCCTGCGGACCTGGGGCGCCTTCCAGGGTGGTGATCGGGCGGCTCTGGAGCATCCACAGCCTTCCATCCGGATCGAACGCCCACTCGGTGTCCTGCGGTTCCCCGTAGTGCTCCTCGATCCGCCGCCCAAGCTCGGCGACGGCCACGATCTCCTCGTCGCTGAGCACTGGCTCGAGACGCTCTTGCTCATCGAGCAGACGCCGTCGCGTGCCTCCCTCGGGTGCCTCCTCGATCACGATCTCCTTGTCGTGCACCTCTCGGCGCCGGATCGTCAGTGTCTTCTTCTCGACCAGGTAACGATCGGGTGAGACCGAGCCTGAAACCACGGCCTCACCGAGCCCGAACGAGCCCTCGATTACGATCTCGTCCCGCTCCCCACTGGCGGGATTCGCCGTGAACATGACACCGGCCCGGGTCGAGCTGATCTGCAGCTGGACGACGACGGCGATGTCCATGTCCGCCTGGCTAAGGCCCTTGGTGGCGCGGTAGTAGATGGTTCGCGAGCCGAACAGCGAGCGCCAGCAATCACGTACGGCGTCCACCACGGCCTCCTCGCCGCGGATGTTCAGGAACGTCTCGTTCATCCCCGCGAACGAGGCCTCGGCGGTGTCCTCGGCAGTGGCGGAGGAGCGCACGGCAACCGCCGTCCCGGAGGCTGCGCCGGCGAGGTTTCGGTAGGCCGAGATCACCTCCTTGGCGATTGCATCCGGCACCGGCGTGCGGTCGAATAGCGCTCGGGCCGAGGCACTGAGCTCCTCCAAACGGGACGTATCCTCGATATCGATCTGCGCCAGCAGTTGCTCGAGTTGCGCGCGGAGCCCAGTCCGTTCGCAGTAGGAGGCGTATGCCGGGGCGCCGACGACGAAGCCGTCCGGGACGGGCACCCCCGCCAGCGTCAGCTCCCCGAGATTGGCCCCCTTCCCGCCGGCGAACCCGACGTCGCTTCGGCGAAGCCGCGAGAACGGAAGTACCGTCTCGACATCCGGCCGTGACTCTGTGACGACTGGGGCATCCACCGTGGCCTCCTAGGAATTCGGGGCATCTCGCCGTGTGCTTACTGGCCCCTATTGAAGATCAGCGACGCCCCCTCGCATAGCGGGGAACGTGCCGAGCGGTGTCGGTAGTTCTCCCGCATGACCGGGCCTCGGGGTGCCTTCACCTTGAGCGCGTAAAGGGCCAAAGAGCATGACCGCCGGTGAAGGCTCGGGGCTAGGCTTGCTGACCATGGTGTCGAGGACCGGGCTGACCCTCGGTGAGACCACGCTGACGCGGATAGGCCTGGGTACCAACCGCCTCAGCAACACGCCGGCGAACGTCGAGTTCGTGCGGGAGGCGGTCGCCGCGGGCGTGAACATGATCGACACCGCCCACATCTACACGGGCGGGGAAAGCGAGGCGACGCTCGGAGATGCCCTCACCGCGGGCGCCACCGACCGTGTGGTTGCAACCAAGGGCGGCTACAGCCCCGGGGAGGGAGAGCCCGATGCGCTGCGCGCGCAGATCGCGGAGAGCCTTCGGCGCCTGCGCAGCGAGCGCATCGACCTCTACTACCTCCACCGCATCCACCCCGAGGTGCCGCTGGAGCAGAGCCTCGCGATCCTGGCCGAGCATCGCGACGCCGGCACGATCGGACATATCGGGATCTCCGAGGCGAGCGTCGAGCAGGTCGAGCAGGCGCGCGCGATCGTGCCGATAGCGGCCGTCCAGAATCACTACAACCTCACAGAGCGAAGGCACGAGGAGGTCGTCGACTACTGCGCGGCGGAGGGGATCATCTTCGTGCCGTACTTCCCGCTCCGTGGCGGCGGCCCTCCGGAGCTCGATGAGGTCGCTGCTCGCCACGGGGCGACCCCAAGCCAGACCATCCTCGCGTGGCTGCTGCGGCGCTCGCCCACGATGCTCCCGATCCCGGGAACCCTCTCGCTCGCACACCTTCGCGAGAACCTGGGCGCACTCGAGGTCGAGCTCACCGACGCCGAGTTCGAGGCCTTGAGGTAGTCGCCCCCCGACGCGCGAGCCGCGCGGCGAGCCTGCAATGATCCCCCGGGATGCCGCCGCGTCCGAATGTGTTCGCCGAGACGTTGAGCATCCAGCCCGGGGACCTGCGCGCCGAGCAGCCGTTGTTTGATCGCTCGGGACGCGAAAGGGGAGCGCCCGGCGAGCTGAGCCGGGGTAGTCGATGACTCCGACGCTCGTCCTGCACGCGCTGCCGCCGTCGCATCCCTGCATGACGGTCGACGCCGCCATCCGCCTGAAGGGCCTTTCCTTCGAGCGGATCGACCTGTCGATGAACGGCGAGCACCCGGAGCGGATGCAGGAGATCTACGGCGAGGGCAACTCGACCGTTCCCGGCCTGCTCGTCGACGGCGAGCCCGTCCATGGCTCACGCGCGATCCTCGGGCGCCTGGAGGAAATCGAGCCCGAGCCCACCCTGTATCCCTCCGAGGAGGTTCGGGAGGCCGAGCGCTGGGGCGACGAGGAGCTTCAGGACCTCGGCCGGCGCCTGCCCTGGGGGGCACTGCACTTCCGGCCCGAGCACCTGGCCGCGATCGGTGGCGGCGAGCCGCTCGACGGGCCGGGCACCGACCATGCGATTCGCTTCATACGCGGCGCCTGGCGCTACCACGGCATCACGGCCGAGCGCCTCGCGGACGATCTCGCCGGCCTGCCGGGGAAGCTCGACCACATCGAGTCGCTCGCGCGAACCGGCGTGATCGGGGGCGAGACGGCGAACGCCGCGGATCTGCAGATCGGGGCGACGATCCGCGTGCTGCTGCCGATCGGCGACCTGACGCCGCTGCTGGAAGGCACCGCCGCGGAGCGGATCGCGCTGAGCCACTTCCCGGATCACCAGGGCGGCTCGCTGCCCGCGGGCGCCTACCCCGCGGGCTGGGTGCCGCCGCGCGCCTGACGGATCCCGGGCGTCCGCGCGACCACCCGGTCACGCCGCGACCGCGGTCGCTCCCACGCGGCGCCCGAGGACCTGGCTGAGCGCCGACGCGAGCTCCTCCGAGGGCTGATCGGCGCTGCCCATCCTGCGCCAGGCGACGAAGCGGTCGGGGCGGACGAGGATGGCCCCGTCGGGGCCGATCTCCCTCCGCCGCAGCCACGTGCAGCGAGGATCGAACAGGTCGCCGTCGAGATGGCCGATACGCACCGCGTCGAGGGCCAGGCCGGTGGTGGCCGAGAGCTCCCGCGCGGCGCTGCACCAGTCCTCGCCCCGCTCGCCGGCGATCAGCAGGAAGCGGCCCGGTGCGACCAGGTCCTTGACGGCCCGCCGATCGCCGTCCGCATCGTCGATCCATGCGTGGGGCAGCGGCGAGCCGGGTCGTGTGGACGGCACGTAGACCCGGATCGGATCGACGGCGTCGGGCGCGGGGGTTCCGTCGTCGACGATCGCCCGCGAGTCGTAGCGATAGCCGAGCTCGACGTTGTGCTCGCCGAACTCCATCGACCCGGCGCGAATGTGGCGCAGCACCATCGAGCGGTGCTCGGCGTCCTCGGGGCGGCCGCTCCACATACGACGGAGGTTCGCGAGGTTCTGCTCCTCGCTGTTGTCGTGCGAAACGCCCAGCGCATCGCCGATCACGAAGTGGTTGACGGCGTTCTCGAGCGAGCGCTGGGCATTCTGCTCGTCGCACGCGCGTCGCTCGGGCTCGTAGGTGTCCAGCAGCTCCGGCCCGGCTTCGCCGCCCAGCACGGCTGCGAGCTTCCAGCACAGGTTCTGGACGTCGTGGATCGCGCTGTTGAGCCCGAGGCCCCCGGTCGGAGGATGGCGGTGGGCGGCGTCTCCAACGAGGTGGATGCGCCCCACGCTGAAGGCGGAAGCCATCACCGCGTCGACGGCCCAGCGCGTGATCTTGTGGATCCGCATGGGGTGATCTCCGATGCCCATCGCGCGCCGCGCGTCCGCCTCGACCTTCTCATCGGACTGGGCGCGAGGATCGTCGGAGGGGTAGTTGAGGTGGATGACCCACTCTTCGGACTCCGGCCCCCAGCGCTCGGGCCCCATCGGCACCATCACCACGCCCACCCCGCTCTGCGGCGATTGGATCCAGCGAATCAACACGTCGGGGTCGCGAGCCCAGCGCGAGAAGTCCGCGCTCACGTGCAGGGTGGCGGTCTGGGCCACGACCCCCAGACCCTCGTAGCTGACGCCGATCATCTCGGCGATGCAGCGTCCCCCGTCGGCGCCGATCACGTACCGCGCGCGGACCGAGTACTCCCGGCCCACGTCGTGGTCGCGAACGCGGCAGGTGACGCCGCTCTCATCCTGCTCGAGACCGACGAGCTCGTGATGGAAGCGCAGACGCCCGGGGGACAGCTCTTCGGCGCGTTCGCGCAGGATCGGCTCGAGGCGGATCTGGGGGAGGTTCTGCTGTATCCACGCGCTCGCCGCGCGCCAGTTCTCATCGTCGCCTCCCGCCCCCCAGCACTCCAGGCGTGCGATCTGGCGGCCGTACTCGTCGGTCGGTCCGGCGAAGCCCGCGTAGAAAGCGGTCGCCGCCATGTTCTGCGACGGCGTGCCCCGGCGCGCCACCTCCCCGGCGGCGCCGACGTCTTCGAGGATCTCCATCGCTCGCTGATTGAGGACGTGGGCCTTGGGCAGGTCGGAGGTCCCCGCGCGGGCGCTGATCAGCAGGTGCTCCACCCCGAGGCCCGCGAGCAGCATCGAGGCGGTGAGTCCTGCGCCTCCGCCGCCGACGATCAATACGGGAACGCTCTCCTCGGACATTCGATCCTCCTCCGTCTCCGCTGTCATTTGAAGCGGACACTACAAAAGAAGCTTTGGAATGTCAATTACAATTCTGCTACGTTGGCGGCCATGCCCGCAAGCTCCGCGGTGACGCCCAACCATCGGGGAACCCGGTCGCGAGCAGTCGTGCTCGACGCTGCCGAGCGGCTGATGGCCGAGCAGGGGTACGAGGCCGCGAGCGTGTCGGCACTCGTCAAGCGGGCGGGCATCCCGCCCAGCTCGATCTACCACTACTTCGGCTCCAAGGAAGGGGTCCTGCTCGCCGTCATGGAGCGGGGAGCCGAGCGGTTCTTCTCCGCCCTACCGGAAATCGGGCGCCGGCAAGGCTCCCGGATCGAGCACCTCGGAGCCCTTTTCGACACTGTCGCCGCCACCTTGGAGCGCCATCCGGATTTTCTGCGCCTCCTCGTCGTGATGGCCGCCCAGCCCATCAATGCGGGGGAGGGCGAGGTTCATCGCGTGGTCAATCGGGTCCGTGAGCGTGCCCTTGTGCTCCTGCGCGGGCAGATGCAGATCGTCTTCGACGTGGAGCCGACAGGCGAGGTCGCCGACCAGCTGGCGCGCTTCGCGCTGGCAGCGATCGACGGTGCCTTCGTCGCCCACCAGTCCGAGCCCCGGGTGAAGCTCGACCAACTGCTCGAGCACCTCCCGGCAGCGCTCGTGGCTGTTGCACGCGAGCTTCGATGACCACCGCGGGTTCGGGACGGATCGACGTCCACACACATTTCCTGCCGACCGGCTATCGCGCGGTGCTGGCGCGTCACGGGCTCGACACGATCGCGGGCACGCCGGTGCCCGAGTGGTCGCCGGTGCTGCACGAGGAGTTCATGCGGGCCTGGGGGATAGAGACGTCGATCGTCTCGATCAGCGACCCGGGGGTCTACTTCGGAGATGCCGGCGAGGCGCGAGAGACTGCCCGCCTCGTCAACGAGGAGGCCGCAGGCCTCCTGCGGGCGGATCCCGCTGGTTGGGGAGCCTTCGCCTCCCTGCCGCTGCCCGACGTCGGCGCAGCGATCGCCGAGCTCGAGCACGCGCTCGACGTGTTGGGACTCGACGGGGTTGCTCTGCTCTCGAACGTGGAGGGCACCTATCTCGGCGACCCGTCGCTGGCCGACCTCTACGCCGAGCTGGACCGCAGGGGGGCGGCGGTGTTCGTGCACCCCGCGGTGCCCTCGCAGCGCCCGCCGCTCGTGTACCCGCCGTTCCTGTTCGAGTTCACGTTCGATACCACGCGGGCGTTCGTGAACCTGATGTACCTCGGCGTCTTCAAGAACTTCCCGAACATCCGCTGGATCTTCGCCCACGCCGGCGGCACGCTGCCCTACCTCGCCTTCCGCATGTCGCTCGGGGCCTTCAACGAGCTGGTCGCGGGCAACGTGCCGGACGGACCCCCGGCGTATTACGCACGGGCCTACTACGACACCGCCCTCAGCTATGCCGAGCCCTCGATGGCCGCGCTGCGTAGGGTTGCCTCGCTCGACCACGTTGCCTTCGGGTCGGATTGGCCGTTCACCCGCCAGCTGTTCGAAACGTCCGTTTCGGAGGTGCCGGACTGGGCCGCGGGCCTCGTGCCCCGTGAGGGAGACCCGGCCCCCGCGCTCGGCGATCTGACCCTCGGCGAGCGCACCCAGGTCGATCGCGGAACAGCCGAGGCGCTGCTCCCACGGCTGGCGGCCTCCCACCCGGAATCTGCCTGAGCGCGCCGGCGAGCACGCACGCCGGCGAGCACGCACGCCGGCGTGAGCACGTCTGCGCTGACGCCGAAGGCTCGGCTCCTACGGCCGGCTCAGCGCCCTGTTGCGCAGGGCGATCTCGAGCTCGAAACGCCGGTCCGGGTCCTTCAGGCCCTCCCCGAGGAGGTCGCGCAGACGCTTGAGCCGGTAGCGGACGGTCTGCGGATGGACGCCCAGCTCATCGGCGACCGCCCGCTGGGAGCCGTGGTGTCTCAGCCACGCCAGGAGGGTGTCCTCGAGTCGTTCCCGGCTTCGCTCACTCTGGCCTGTGAGCGGGGCGAGCGCGCGGTCGCTCAGGGCGTCGACGACGTCGGCCGACGCCCGCAGGGCGATGTCCACGAGGCGCCCGTCGGCGACGATCAGACCGTCGCCGGGGAGCTGGCGTGCCAGATCCGCCCAGCGCAGGGACACACGGGCGTCCTCCGCCGGCACCGTGGGTCCGAGCGCCACCGCTCCCGCGCGTCGGTCGGCGATCGCGCGAGCCTCGTGTTCCAGGCGACTGGGTTCCGGTACGACGATGCACGTGACCTCGCCGACGGAGCCGTGGAGCGTGTCGCCGCTGAGCTGCCGAACGGTCGAGGCGACGGCACTGTCCTCCACCAGCAGGCAGGCGACGTTCGCCGGTATCGACCAGCCCGCGCCCGCGGCCGCGGATGCCAGCGTCATGGCGTCCGGCGGGGGCGTGGCCATCAACAGCGAGAACAGAGCAGAGCGTCTGCGCTCCACATCACCGGCGCGGGCGAGTTGGGCATCTGCGTAGCCCTCGATCGATTCGCCCGCGATCCGCTCGATGTAGGCGAAGATCGCGCCGGCGAGCTCGCGTTGGGCGTCCGCCGAGGCTCCTGTTTCGGCCGCCGCCTGGCTCATCCGCAGCCAGGCCACGCGTGCGCCGACCCGGTAGGCCGTCTGCAGTGCGTCGAGGGTCCGGCCGGCGCGCAGCTCGCCGTACCCCAGGCGCCTGTAGATGTCCTGTGGTTCCTCGTCGCCCTCGCCGGTGAAGCGCCTGAGCGCCAGTTCCACACCACTGCGGATGCCTTTTCCGAACGCTCCCCTCAGCGGCCTCGAATAGCCGGGGACCTCACGCTGGATCGTCTTGACGACCTCCGTGGCGATGGTGGGGAGCTCAGCGCGTATCGCGGTTATGGCCTCCGGTTCGAGCCACGAATCTATGCCGGAGACATAAGAAACCTCATGCACATTTCTCGCCACGCGGTAAGAAATGTACCGGGCGCTCAAGTAGCGTGCGAAAAATGTGGACCAGCCCCGAGGTTTGGGTCGCACCGGCCGGCATCCGCGCGCCGGCCGCTGCGGATCTGCGCGAGGGCGTGTCGTTCCCGACGGTGGACGGGAGCCGCTCCACGAGCGCAACGGCGCGAGCGATCCTCGCCGACGCCGCCCGCGCGGTCGACCGCGATCTCGCAGAGCGGGTACTCGCCTGCCAGGACTGGCGTAAGGGGTACCTCCCGCTCATCCGTGAGCTCACCGCAGCATCGCTCCCGGACCGCGAGTGCGCCACGTCGATCGCGCGGGCGGGCCTCGCATCGATGCGCTCGCGGCTGACCCTCGCGGACGGTGATCACGAGACGCCGCTGGAGGTCTCGCTCACGGAGGTGCGCCCCGCTTACGAGCTCGGCACCGGGGCGATCCGGGGCTCGGCACGACCCGTCACCGAGCTCCGTGTCCCGTATCGCGGCTCGGCCTTGTCCGGCGAGGCCCTGATCGAGCAGCTCGGCCGCTGGGTCGACGCCGGGGCGGTCGAGCCGTCGTTCGCCGCGGCGATCGGCCGCGTTGCCGAGAACCCGGACTGGCTGGCTCTTGCGGGCCGGTCCATCGCCCTCGTGGGCGCGGGGGCCGAGATCGGGCCGCTCGCGCCGCTGTGCTCCTGGGGCGTGGAGGTGCTCGCCCTGGACCTGCCGCGAGCGAATGTCTGGGAGCGGATCGCCAAGACGGCGGCCGCCGGCGCCGGGACCGTTCACCTGCCGATCGCGGCAGACGGCTCGCATGGGGTGGACCTCGTGCGTGAGCTTCCCGAGGCGTGCGCCTGGCTGCGGCGCGGTGAGCACGCCTCGGGGCTCACGCTCGGCATGTACGCATATGCCGACGGCGGGGACCACGTCCGCGTCACGGGCGCATTCGACGCGCTCGCGACGGAGCTCCTGTCGGGTGGAGATGCAGCGGCGATCGCGTACCTCGCAACGCCCACGGACGCATTCGTGGTGCCCGAGGAGGCGGCCCGGTCAGCCCGGTCCGCGTACTCCGACCGGCGCCTGCGAAGGGTCCTCCAGGCACCCGCCAAGGCGCTCTCGGGAGACCGCGTCTACCGCCCCGCGTATGCGGACGGAGTCCCCGTGGCCGACGCGCTGGTCGCCCAGCAGGGCCCGAACTACGCCCTCGCCAAGCGCCTTCAGCGCTGGCGCGGCGTGGCGGCGGCCGCCGACGGCCGACGGGTGTCTTTCAACGTCGCCCCCGCGACCCTCACCCGCTCGGTCACCAAGAATAGGATCCTCGCAGCCGCCTATGCGGGTGCCCACCACTTCGGCATCGAGATCTTCGCCCCCGAAACCACCAGCACGCTGATGGCGGCACTGCTCGTGTACGACCTCAACACCACCCCGCCCCTGCGCGCCCACCCCGAGCAGCTGTTCAGCGACGCCGCCGCCCACGGTGGCCTGTGGCGTGCCGCCTACGAGCCCCGCTCGGCGCTCGGAATCGCGGCCGTGGCGGGCCTGCCGTCGGTGCTCGTCGGCCGCGGGAGCCGCTCGTGAGCACCGTCACCCCGAGCCCTCCCGAGGAGCTGCGCGAGCCGGCCGAGGTCCCCGAGACCTACCCGGCAAGCCTCCTCTACCGCCTGTTCACGGGGATGTTCGTGTTCGGTCCCCCGGCGCTGCTGGTCATCACGTTGAGGAGGGGCTCGCTGATGGCCACCCGCGCGAACCGTCGCATCTTCGCCGTCTTCTACCTGTTGAGCGGGTTCGGCATCACCGCCGGCTACCACCGTTTGTTCACCCACCGCAGCTTCAAGACCTACCCCGTGATCCGTGGGATCTTCGCCGTGCTCGGCTCGACGGCGATCCAGGGCTCGGTCCCCGACTGGGTCGCCGACCACCGCAAGCACCACGCCTACGCCGACGAAGAGGGCGACCCCCACAGTCCCCACGCCGGCCACGGGGGTGGCCTGTTGCGCGGGTTCGTGCACGCCCACTTCGGGTGGCTGTTCGCGGACGAGAAGGCCGCCCGCCAGCGCTACGTCCCGGACCTCCTGGAGGACCCGGTCGTGATGGCGGTCCACCGCCGCTTCGCGCAGATCGTGCTGGTCAGCTACTTCCTCGCGCCGTTCCTCGCGGGCCTCGCCGCCACACGGAGGCTACGCGGCGCTCTCAGCGCTTTCCTGTGGGGTGGGGCGCTGCGGGTGTTCTTCGTGCACCACGCCACCTGGAGTGTCAACTCCGTCTGCCACATGTGGGGTAGCAGGCCGTTTCAGACCCGCGACGAGAGCCGCAACAACCAGCTCGTGGCGCTCGTCGGGCTCGGCGAGGGCAACCACCACAACCATCACGCCTTCCCCCGCTCTGCAAGACACGGACTCGAGGGATGGCAGTTCGACCCCACCTGGTGGCTGATCTGGTCGATGGAGAAGACCGGCCTCGCCTGGGACGTCCAGCGCGTCGATCCCGAGGCGCTCGCGCGCAAGCGGGCGCCCGTGCCCGATCTTCCAGACGCGCCCCCCTAACCGGCGCGCTCGGCCGAGGCCAGTCCCCGCCGCGAGAGCAGCGCCATCACCGCCGCAACGGCGGCGAGCACCGCAAACGACAGGCCCACCTTCACCGGCGAGCCGGCCAACAGCCCCCTGCCGGACTCGATCACGGGGGTCACCGGGTTCAGCTGGGAGACCGCGTGCACCCACCCGGTGAGGAGGGTGATGGGAACGTACACGGGCGCCAGGAACAGGGCCACGAACACGGGCATCTGGATCAGCGGCCCCGCCTGCTCGGTGCGCAGGAACATCGCGATCCCGATCGCCCACAGGGCGGCGGTGAAGTTCATGCCGAGACCGAGGCAGAAGAGGCCGAGCAGTTCGGCCGCGTTGCCGTGGATCTTCATGCCGGCGAGCAGCCCCGCGATCGTCACGACCGTCCCCACCACCAGCCAGCGGCCGAGCGCTCCGATCACGTAGCCGGCGATGATGCCGCTGCGGCGCGGCGCCCCGAGCATCAGCCGGCGCGCGAACCCGGACTCGAAGTCACGCGCCACCGCGAAGCCGGTGAACACGCCACCGAAGGCGGCGGACTGCAGGAACACGAACACGAACTGGAAGGACGTGTATCCCGGCCCGTAGTGGAAGTTGGGGAGGTCGCTGATCCTCGAGAGGCCGCCCGCGAAGGCGACCAGGAAGAAGAGCGGGAAGATGATCGAGGGGACGATGATCGCGGGGCTGACGAGGGTGTTGTGGATGGAGCGCCACGCGACCCCGCGGGTGACCGACAGGAATCGCCTCATGCGCGCGCCAGCCTCGCCTTCATCGCCCGACCCGACAGCGCGAGAGACACGGCGGCGAGGAGCAGGGCAAAGCCGAACGCGAGCTCCAGCGCCTGGGCGTTCCACCCCTGGATGACGAGGCTTCGCAACCCCTCGAGCAGGTAGGAAACGGGGTTGTAGGTGGCCACTTCGCGAAACCAGGTCGTCTTGATCAGGTTGCGGGGGAGGCTCGAGGAGCTGAGGAACAGGGTCACGAACAGCAGCGGGAAGATCCCCTGGATCGCTTCGCCGCTACCCAGCCTCAGGGCCAGCAGGCCGCCGAGGGTGGCAAAGCCGAACGAGATCGCGAGGGACAGGAGCAGGAGCATCGCCACCCCGCCCACGCCGCTGGCGAAGCCGATTCCGGTGGCGAGCCCCAAGAGCAGG
>Ga0335085_10006753_pt1 | contig 18023 bp, 15 predicted proteins | sample Lox_Sample_45_FD_206712 | JGI IMG/M metagenome (GOLD analysis project Ga0335085, IMG submission 206712) | Soil microbial communities from Loxahatchee National Wildlife Refuge, Florida, United States - Lox_Sample_4.5 | ecosystem: Environmental > Terrestrial > Soil > Wetlands | place: USA...
GGATCGTCGGCCTGCCGAGCTCCGGCAAGTCGATGCTGTTCGAAGCGCTGACCGGCGCGAAGGCGCACGGTGAGGTCGGGATGGCGGCGATCCCGGATCCGCGCCTGCAGCAGCTCGCCGACGTCGTCTCGGCGCGCAAGGTGACGGCGGCGGCGATCCGCGTCGTCGAGGTTCGCGGCACCGGGCCGGCGCTGCTCGGCAACCTGCGCCAGGTCGACGCGCTGCTCGTCGTCCTCGACGGCTTCTCCGGCACGCACGTTCCCGCGGACGACCTCGAGACGCTGAGGCTCGAGCTGCTCGTCGCCGACCGCGACCACGTCGAGCGCCGGCTCGAGCGTGTGGCGAAGCAGGCGAAGTCGGGGGACGCGAACCTGAAGAAGGAGGCGGAGGCGCTCGAGCGGCTGCTTGCGCACCTCGACGCGGGGAGGACGCTCGCGGACTGGGCCGAGGAGCTCCCGCCGGAGCTCGAGCCGCTGACGGCGAAGCCGCTGATCGCGATCGAGAACGGATCGGGCGGCATCGACCTGAAGCTCGAGGCCGAGCTCGCCGAGCTGCCGGCGGACGAGGCGGCCGAGTTCCGCGGCGAGGGCGAGTCGGCGCTCGGCGAGGTGGTGCGCCGGCTGGCCGAGACGCTGGACCTGATCACGTTCTTCACCGCCGGCGAGAAGGAGACGCGCGCGTGGACGCTGCGGCGCGGCGAGACCGCTCTCGACGCTGCCGCGACGATCCACACCGACATCGCGCGCGGGTTCATCCGCTGCGAGGTGATCCGCTGGGACGACCTCGTCCGGCTCGGCTCGCACGCCGACGTGGCGCGCGCGGGCCTGCAGAAGCTCGAGGGGAAGACGTACGTCGTCGAGGACGGCGACGTCCTCAACGTGCGCTTCAACGTCTAGAAGCGGCGCAGGACCGCGCGCGTGTCGACGATCTCGACGAGGTCGTAGCCGAGTGCGGCCGCCTCGTTCAGCTGCCGCTCCCAGTCGGCGGGATCGCCCTCGAGGAGGATCACGCGGAAGGACGGCCCCGCCGGCGACAGCGGAAACGCCTCGACCGGCCTGACCCGAGCCGCGATCGCGCAGCGGCGTAGCTTCTCGTCGTCGGGCTCGATCTCCGAGAGGATCGCGTGGCCGCCGCTCTCGGTACCGAGGATGCCGAGCAACAGGAGCTCGACCGAGACCGCGCCGGCTTCGTGCTTCAGCGCTTCGCGATACGCGAGCTCGAGTGCCTTCTTCGTCTCGGGCCGAAACGGGATCCGGCCCTTCGGCATCGCGTCGCCTCGCCCGCCGATCCGCTCGACGTCGGAGCGCACACGTTCCGCCGTGACTCCCATCCGCGTCAGGCCGTCTGTGAGCGACGTGTCCGCCGCAGTCTCGAGGACGCCGACGAGCAGGTGCTCGGTGCCGACGTCCCCGTGGCAGAGCTCGCGCGCGAACTGCTGCGCCGCGACGACGGCCTGGCTCGCGCCGGGCGTGAAGTGGGTGAACGACCCCGGCGATCCGGCGGGCCGCCGGCGGCCCTGCGCCGGGAACCAACCACGTCTGGGCACAGCGCCGATCGCGAGCCGCTCCTGCAGGAGCTGGATCGTCTCGGCGCCGATCGAGCGGTCGTTCGTCGCCGCACGCCCGCGGAGCAGCTCGTAGAGGTCGTCAGGAACGTTCCGCACGTGCAGCGTCGCCATGCATGCATGATGCTACCACTATGCATGCACCGCTGCCGAAGGCGCGGCGGGTCGTACGCCCCCGCCGCACGGCCGCACGAGCCGGCTCAGCAGCAGTCGCCGCCGCCGCACTCCGGGCACATCGATGAATGCGCTCCCCGCGGCCCAGTTCAACGCGCTGGCCGACCCGACCCGCGTGGCGGATGACGCGCGTCCTGCTCGTGTGCGTCCAGAACGCCGCTCGCGGATCGCGCCTGGCAGTCGTGCCTGGCAGATCGTGCCTGGCACCGTCGCACGGGAAGTCACGACTCTCTCGCAGATGTGTGCCAACTCGCAAAGGACATCTGGCTGTTGGCGGGTTGTGCCTGGCACCGTCGTGAGATGCCAAGACCGCCGCGCTACTCAGGTCCGGGGCTGTTCCACGTCACCGTCAACGGCACAGGACCGGGGCCGCTCTTCCACGACGTGTTCGACCCGTTCATCTGGCACGCGACACTTGCGAGCACGCTGATCCGCACGTGCTGGACATGCGTGTCGTTCTGCCTGATGACGACGCATCTCCACCTCTTGATCGACGTTCCCGACACGTCCCTCTCGCGGGGCATGCACCTGCTCAACTCGCGGTACGCGCACGCGTTCAACCAACGCCACGGCCGAAAGGGCGCACTCCAGCTGCGCCGCTTCGGCGCCGTCCACATCGAGTCCGACGCGCACCTCGCCGTCGCCTTTCGCTACGTCGCGCGCAACCCGGTCGAGGCCGGTGCCACCGACTCGCCACTCAACTGGTCGTGGAGCACCTATGCCGGCACCGTTGGCGTGGAGGACGGCCTCGACCACGTCGACGGGTCGAGGGTCGTCCGGATGTTCGGCGCCGGGCCCGACGCCGTCACCCGTCTGCGCCGCTTCGTCGAGGTGCCTAGAGGCTTGATGTGAAACAGTCCGCGGCTGCGGCTGCCGCCCCAGGCGCGGCGCCATGCCGTCTCGTCGACCTTGCACAGGCCACCGGCCTGTGCTGCGGCCGCCGAGCCGCCCTGGCTTGGCCTGGAACGGCCCCGCAGGGCGTCCATTTCACATCAAGCCTCTAGCCCGCGCTGATCATCACGACGCCGGCCAGCGTCGCGACGATGCCGATGTCCTGCGACAGCTGCACGCGCTCCCCGAGCGTGATCCGCGCCAGCAGCACCGTCACCACCGGGTAGAGCGACGCGAGCACCGCGACGACGCTGAGCAGCCCACTCATCGACGCTGCCGCGAAGAGGACGTTGCCGCCGGTGTCGAGGAGCCCGATCGCCGCGAGCGCCGGAAGATGCAACCGGAACCCGTGCGGCGTCGCGCGCCGTGCAAGCACGATCGACCACACGAGCGTCACCGACGTGCAGCGGAAGAGGAACGACGGCCAGAGCCAGTCCTGCTGCGACGCCGCGTGCATCGGGATGTAGTAGCCGCCGAACGCGACCATCGCGAGCACGGCCCAGCCGACACCGGCGGCGAGCCGGGTCCGCCGCTCGTGCCGCTCCACCGATGCGAGCGCGCTGCCGCCGATCGCCGCGACGAAGCCGAGCTCCTGCACCGCGCTGACCTTGTCGCCGGACGCAAGGCCCCAGGCGACGGGGAATGCCGCCGCGATCGACGCGATCGGCACGACGACGCTCATCGCGCCCGACGCCATCCCGCGATAGAACGCGAACAGCCCCGACGTCCCGAGGACGGCGGAGAGGCACGCCCACCAGACGTCCCCGCCCGGCGGCGCCGTCCCGCGCACGGCCACCGCGACCGCGAGCACGACGAGCCCGAACGGCTGCGACAGCGCGATCACCGACAGCGCCGGCATCAGCCGGCTCTTCAGCCCGCCGAGGAAGTCGCCGACGCCCCAGGAGAGGCTGGCGCCGAGCGCGTAGGCGCCGGAGAGCACTACTCGGAAGGCACCGGCCGCGTCGCCGCGACCGCGTCGAGCTGGTTCGCGTGGTACAGCACCGCCGCCTCCGCGGTCCGCGCCGCGCGCGCATCGTGATGGCAGGCGACCGCGTGCAACAGCTCCGCCGGCGCGCCTGCGTCCTCGAGCATCCGCAGCCCGAGGTGGACGTGACCGAGCAGGCGCCCGTCCTCCGTCGGCTGATGGAGCGGCGGCGGCCCGAGCTCGCGCGTGCGTCCCACGTCGTGCACGAGCGCCGCCGCCAGCAGCAGATCGGCGCGCAGCCGCGGATGCAGCTGCGACAGCTCGCGGCAGATCGTCGCCACGCCGACGGTGTGCTCGAGCAACCCGCCCGCGTACGAGTGGTGTCCGTCCGGCGTCGCGGGATAGAGGCGCAGCGGCGGCGCCTCGCCGAGCGTGCGCGTGACGAGCGCGCGCAGGCCGTCGTCGTGGATCTCGGCGACGAGGAACTCGAGGAACCCTTCCAGCTCGTCGGCGTCGCGGCGCATCGCGGGCGCCATCGCGGCGGGGTCGACGTCCTCCGCCGGCTCGAGCGTGCGCACCTCGAGCTGCAGCCGGTCGCGGAACCGCTCGACCCGTCCGAGCACGCGCACCGCGTCGCCCTCGGTGAAGCGGCCGTCCAGCAGCTCGACGTCGTTCCACACGCGCGCGTCGATGCGCCCGCTCGGGTCGACGAGCTCGAGCGCGAGGTACGCGGCGCCGCTCCGCGTCCGCAGCCGCTCCTTCCTCGCGACCGCGTAGACGCCCTCGACCGTGCGATTCTCCTCGAGCTGCGCGATCGCCGTCATGTCGCGGAGTCTAGGGTCTGGACAACACGTCGAGGAGGAGCGGAATGACCGAGGAAGCGCGGTTGGAGGACGCAGGCTCGGGGCTCGCGCCCGTGAGCCCGGGCTGGTTCGTCGTCAATGCCGGCGAGGCGGCGTGGATCCGGAACGACGCCTTCGGATGGCGCTGCAAGTTCGACAGCGACGACCGCGTGCTCGGCGGGCGGCCCGATCTCGAGCCGCAGCCGTTCGCGGAGGTCGGCTACACGCTCGCCGTGCTCGAGCCGGGAAGGCCGACCGGCATGTACCACGCGGAGTCGGCGCAGGAGGACTTCCTCGTGCTCGCCGGCGAGTGCACGCTGCTGATCGAGGAGGAGGAGCGGTCGCTCCGCGCCTGGGACTTCGTCCACTGCCCCGCCGGCACGCGCCACATCTTCGTCGGCGGCGAGGGCGAGCCGTGCGTGATCCTCATGGTCGGCGCACGGGTGAAGGGGAAGACGATCGAGTACCCGCGGTCGGACGCCGCGCTTGCACGCGGCGCCGGGGTGGAGACGGTGACGAACGCGCCGCCGGAGGCGTATGCGCCCTACCCGTCGTGGCGGCCCGGCCGGCCGGACGCGTGGACGCCGCTTCCCTGGAGCTAGGACTCGTGGCCGTCTGCGACTTCTGCAAGCGCGAGATGCAGGACGTGCAGTCCTGCATCGAGATTCCGGTCAAGACGATCGACGGCACCTACCGGTCGATCCCGTACGGCGCGGAGAAGGACGGCGGGTGGGGCGCGCGGGGCTCGTCCAGGTCGACGTCCTGGACGACGAGCGGCGAGCTGAACTCCTCGAGAACCGCGGCGCGGATGCGCATCCGGCGATTATCGTCGAGGCGATGGCAGCGATCCGTCCGTTCCGCGCGCTCCGCTACGACGAGGCCGCCGCCGGCCCGCTCGGCCGGCTCGTCGCGCCGCCGTACGACGTGATCTCGCCGGAGCAGCGGCTCGACTACCTCGCCCGCGACCCGCACAACGTCGTCCACCTGACGCTGCCGGACTCCGAGGAGCAGGCGGCGCGCGACCTCGCGGCCTGGCGCGCCGGCGGAGTCCTCTGCGAGGAACCGGAGCCCGCGTACTGGTGGCTGTCGCAGAACTACACGGGGCCCGACGGCGTCGAGCGGCGCCGCGAGGGCTTCGTCGCCGCGCTGCGGGCCGAGCCGTACGAGCGGCGCGTCGTCCTCCCGCACGAGCGCACGCACGCGGGCCCGAAGGAGGGCCGGCTGCGGCTGCTGCGCGCGACGCGGACGCACCTCGAGCCCATCTTCCTGCTGTGGGACGGGATGATCGACGTCGAGGGGCTCGGCGAGCCGGACCTCGCGGTCGACGAGTCCGGCGTGACCGCGCGGCTGTGGCGGCTCGACCCGGAGTTCGGCGACGCGCTCACCGAGGAGCTCCGCGACGCGCAGCTGCTGATCGCCGACGGCCACCACCGCTACGAGACGGCGCTCGCGTTCCACGCCGAGGACGGGAGCGAGGAGTCGGCATGGCTGATGGCGGTGATCGTCCCGACCGACCAGGAGGGGCTGACCATCTTCCCGACGCACCGCGTCGCGCAGGCGGTGAACGGCGTCGCGGGCACGCCGATCGACCGGCCGGGTGACGACCTGCCGGGACTCGTCCTCTACCGCGAAGGTCGCTACGAGCTGCTCGAGTCGGACGGGCTCGACCCGGACGCGGTCGACCGGCTCGCGCCCGAGGGCGTCACGTACACGCCGCACGCGGGCGAGGCGGTCGCGGCGGTCGACCGCGGCGAGGCGGAGGCCGCCTTCCTCCTCCGGCCGACCCGGATCGAGGACGTCTGGGCGGTCGCGTCGCGCGGCGAGGTGATGCCGCAGAAGAGCACGTTCTTCTATCCGAAGCTGACGTCGGGGCTTCTCTTCCTCCCGCTGTGACCGACTGGCTCTCGGTCTGCCGGGCCGCGGTCGAGGACGTCGAGCGGGTGCTCGAGGAGCTGCCGACGCGCGTCGAGCGCGAGCCGGTGGTGGGCGCGGGGCTCGGCGGCGACGACACGACGGCGATCGACCAGGCGGCCGAGGACGCGATCGTCGCGCGGTTCCGCGACCTCGACGTCACCATCGTCTCCGAGGAGGTCGGACGGCTGGGCGACGGCGCGACGGTCGTCGTCGTCGACCCGATCGACGGCTCGATCAACGCGAAGCGCGGGATCCCGTTCTTCAGCATCTCGATCGCGGTCGCCGAGGGCGAGACGATGGACGACGTCTTCCTCGGGTTCGTCCACGACTTCGGCACCGGCGAGGAATGGGTCGGCCGGCGCGGCGAGGGCGCGTGGCTGAACGGCGCGCCGATCGGCGCGCTGCGGCCGAAGGAGACGATCGACCTGCTCTTCTTCGAGGCGACCCGGACGGAGCTGATCGCCCGCGACGCGCCGAGGATGGTCGGAGTGGCCGACCGTCTGCGCGTGATGGGGTCGCTCGCGCTCTCGCTCTGTCATCTCGCTGCAGGCCGTGCCGACGCCGTCGTCTCCTTGAAGGGCGCCCGCTCCGTCGACATCGCGGCCGCGCAGCTCCTCGTCCGGGAGGTCGACGTCGCGATCGACCTCTTCGACGTGAACGACCCCTTCGGCGCCGCCCCGCTCGACCTGGAAGGCCGCTCCCGCGTCGCAGCCGCCGCCACGCCGGAGCTCGTGCAGCGGCTCGCCGCGGCGCTCTCCGGCTAGCGGATCGCTGCACGAGCGTCGGCGAGCCTAGGGGTTCGCGAAGCCGGCGCGGGCGAGGTCCGCCAGATGCTCGGGCGCGAGGTCGGTCGCGGACTCCCAATGCAGACGCTCGCTCCACATCGCATCCGACCGGCGGGCCGGCCCGTAGTACGCGCGCGCGACGAGACGCAGGCTCAACGCGTACCCGGGCGTCGCGGGCGGCGCTCCGTACAGTGCGAGATTGAAGCTCTCGAAGCCGAGCCCGGCGTACACGCGGAGGCCCGCCGAGATGCCCTCCGCGAGCTCCCGGACGACGTCCGCGCGGAGCTCCGCGGGCGAAGCCGCACCGAAGACGAACGCCCGGAGCTCCGCCGGTCCGAGCGGCGCGAACGCCGCGAGCCATTCGACTGCTCCGCCGGCGATGAACCGCTCGCCGCGCTCGCGCTCGGTCTCGACGTACGCGCGGACGTCCGCCGGATCGACGCCGGCGAGCAGGCGCTGCATCGTCGTCGCCATCGGGTTCGCGCTTCCCTGCAGGTGCGGATGAAAGACCGAGCTTCCGGAAGGCGGCAGGTGGTTTGCGTTGATCGAGACCCAGCTCGACGACGGGTCGTGCGAGAGCACCGCCGCGGCGAAGCGCACCTGCGTCTCGAGATTGTCGGCGACGAGTGACGGCGACAGCTCGTCGATCGGCAGCAGATGCCGATCCGCCGAGTAGACGGAGACCGAGCTCCATTTCGCATACGGGACGAGGTTCGGGAAGAGCACCGCCTCGCCCGAGCGGAACCGTCCCTCCTCGCACACCTCCGCGGGGAAGCGCGGTGTCTCGCGGTCGAGTCGATCGCCGCAGAAGGGGCAGGCGTCGCGGCTCTGCTCGGCGAGCCGGGCGAGATCGTGGCGCGCCGGAGCCGGGATGCTCCCGGCCGGAAGCAGCCGGCAGCTCTGGCCGGTCAGCGGATCCCAGCGGACCTCGAGCGGCAGTCGCGTCCGCTCGAACCCGTTCCGCGGATCGAGCAGCTCGGCGACGAGCTGCTCGCGGCGAAGCTCGACTCCCATCCGGGTCCTCCTCGTCGCGAGCTTACGCGCCCGGAGCCGGAGCGCGCTCGGCCGGCCGTCGCGATCCCGTGACACTCCCGTCACGGGGCCTGGCCCCGGCCGTCGCACGCGGAGCCGCACCGCTCCTGGGGCGGTACACCTCTCGTGACAACCGGGGCCAGGCCCCAATACGTGACTGTCACGAGAGCGTAAAACCACCGTTCCGGGGGTCGTGACGTCCGCCGGGGCGGTCTAGCCTTCCCTGAGTCAGGGGATTCCGCTCGGGCGGCAGCGGCCGATCAAGGAGATCAACCGTGCCGCCGGTTGCCGTCTATCGGGGACGATTCGGATCCGCACACGCCGAGCGCCTGCTCTGGCGCGCCGGCTTCGGGCCGCGCAGCGGCGAGGCCCAGAAGCTCGCGAAGCTCGGGCTCGAGGGCGCCGTCCACTCGCTCGTCTATCCCGGCCGCGAGCACTTCGTCGGTCGCGCGCCGCACGACGACAAGGGCCACCCGCTCGATCCGTACGACGCGTGGGGCCAGGACCACCTCTGGTGGCTCGACCGGATGATCCGGACCTCGCGCCCGCTCGTCGAGCGCATCGCCCTCGTCTGGCACGACTGGTTCGCCACCTCGAACCAGGGCGTCGGCTCGCAGCGGCTGATGATCGGCCAGAACAACCTCTTCCGCGAGCACGGCCTCGGCAACTTCCACGAGCTGCTGCTCCGCGTCACCGAGGACCCGGCCATGCTGCTCTGGCTGAACGGGACCGACAACTCGAAGTACTCGCCGAACGAGAACTACGGCCGCGAGATGATGGAGCTGTTCACGCTCGGCGCCGGCCGCGGCTACACGGAGCTCGACGTCCGCGCGAACGCGCGCGCGCTCACGGGCTTCCGCAACGACTGGAAGCCGAACGTGGGCGACGTCGACTTCCGCTACGACCCGCGCTACCACGACCCCGCGACGAAGACGATCTTCCACAAGACGGGCGCGTTCACGTGGAAGGACTCGTGCCGCCTCTGCGTCACGCATCCCGACCACCCGTCGTTCTTCGTCCAGAAGATGTGGAGCTACTTCGTGCCGGCGGCGCCCGACGCGGCGACCGCGAGCGGGCTGCAGCAGCTCTACGTGAAGTCCGGCTACGAGATCCGGCCGGTCGTCGAGGCGATCCTCCGCCATCCGGCGCTGTACGAGGGGCCGCGCATGGTCAAGTCGCCGGTGCTGTACACCGCCGGGCTCCTGCGCCGGCTCGGCCGCGGGATCGACACCACCGCGTGGACGTGGCTCGACTCGATGGCGGGCCAGCAGCTCTTCTATCCGCCGAACGTCGGCGGCTGGGACGACACGCGCTGGCTCGACACCGCCACCTGGCGCGGCCGCTGGTGGATCGCGCAGTACGCGCTCAATCCGTACGCGCTCGATCCCGGCAAGGCGAAGGAGCCGTACGACGCGCAGAAGCTCGTGCACGCCGCGATCGGCTTCTGGAACGAGCCCGCGATCGGCGCGCGCACGCTCGCCGCGCTCCAGACGTTCGCGCGCACCGCGGCCGGGGACGCGAAGGGCCAGAAGTGGAAGCAGCAGCAGTACCCGCCGATGATCGTGAACGCGCTGCGCCATCTCATCGCCGTCTCGCCGGAGTTCCAGGCCGCATGAGCGTAGGCTCGACGGAGCTCATCAGGGAGCGGAGGCGCCAGCTTTGCCGGCGCCGGGAGCGGGAATGACGCGCGACTGCCTCCACTGCGACGGGCTCTCGCGCTCGCGGCTCTTGCACCAGGCGATGGCCGAGGCGGGGAAGGGCCTGCCGTCGCTCGAGCCGGGGATGCCGCTGCCGGCGGGAACGGGGCTGAGCCGCCGCCGCTTCATCGCACACGGGCTCGGCGCCGCGCTCGCCGTCTACGGCGGCTCGCGGCTGCTCGGGCTCCGCGCGTTCGAGGAGGGCATCGCCGCCGCAGCCTCCGTCGGGCCGCAGACGATCCTCGTCTCCGTCTTCCTCGAGGGCGGCGCCGACGGCCTCTCGGTGCTGTCGCCGCAGGGCGACCCGCTGTACCGGAAGCTGCGGCCGACGCTCGCGCTGAGCGGCGGGACCGCGCTCGTCGAGGACGGCCGGCTGTTCTGGCACCCGGCGCTGTCCGGGCTCGCGCAGCTCTACGGCGAGCACAAGGTGACGGTGATGCCGGCGGTCGGCTACACGCATCCCGACCAGTCGCACTTCACGTCGCGGCACTACTGGGAGGTGGGCGCGACGAGCACGCAGCTGAACACCGGCTGGCTCGGCCGCTACCTCGACGCCGTCGGCGTGATGGACAACCCGCTGCAGGGCGTCTCGCTGGACGACACGCTCGCTCCGGCGCTCGCGACCGCGAAGGTGCCGGTCGCCGCGATCACCGCGCCCGACCAGTACGACTTCTACTCGAACCGCGTCTGGGGCGAGGTCCAGGAGCGGATGCTCGAGGCGTTCGGCCTGTTCGGCGGCCAGCCGGCGGATCCGGCGCTGCACACGGCGGGGAACATCGCGTCGCAGGTCGACCGGCTGCGCCGCCAGCTGCTCCCGTTCCGCTCCGACAACGGCCAGTCGGGGATCCAGAGCCCGGTCCCGTATCCGAAGTCGGACGACCCTTTCCCCGGCAAGCTCGCCGGGCTCGCGGCGATGATCGCGGCGAACCTGCCGATGCGCGTCGTCGCGCTGTCGGCTCCCGGCGAGTACGACACGCATTCGAGCGAGCCGCAGGCGCTCGCGCAGGGCCTCCAGCTCACGTCGGACTCGCTGCTCGCGTTCCAGCGCGACCTCGAGGCGCGCGGCATCGCCGACCGCGTGCTCGTCCACGTCTGGTCGGAGTTCGGCCGCCGCGCGCAGGAGAACGGCTCCGCCGGCACCGACCACGGCGCAGCCGGCGCCGGCTTCCTCGTCGGCACGCGCGTGAATGGGCAGATGATCGGCGAGTTCCCGGGGCTCCAGAGCGGGCTCGACCAGGACGGGAACCTGATCGAGACCGCGGACTTCCGCGCCGTCTACAGCTCGCTCCTCGAGCAGTGGCTCGGCGTCGACGCGGGGAAGGTCATCCCGGGCGCGTCGGCGTTCCAGCGCGTGCAGCTCGTCCAGTGATCGTCGCCGCGCCGCCGCCCGCTCGGGTGCAGGTGGTTGCGCGGGAGTTCTCGTTCGCGCTCTCGCGCCGGACGATCAAGGCCGGAGAGGCGATCGTCGAGCTCGTCAACGACGGCCAGGACTCGCACGACCTGCGCATGCAGCGCGTCGGCGGCGGTCGCGTGTACGCGTGGCCGACGACGCTTCCGGGTCGCTACACGGATCGCGAGTACCGCCTGCTCCCGGGCACGTACGTCCTCTGGTGCTCGCTCGCCGATCACCGCGAGCTCGGGATGAACGCGACGCTCGTCGTGCGCCGCTAGTACGTCTTCTCGCAGCTTGCTACGAGACGTATGCCGCAAGCCTGAGAAGGACCTCGGCCAGGCCGGTTCCACTCGGCACTCGGGCTAGAACACGCGGAAGGTTGCGGCCGTCGTGAGCGCGCCTGTTGCGGCGTTGCCGGCCGCGTCGGTGATGGTGGTCGCGGGAGCGAAGGCGAGTGCGCCTCGGCCTGCCGTGATGTTGGCGCCGCAGGTGCCGGTGCAGGCGCCGGCTACCGTTGCGGTTACGCTGGCGCCGGAGACCGCGAGGGTGCTCGACGCGAATGCAGCGCTTGTGTTGTTGGCGGCGATGTAGTTGTTGGCGCCGAGCGCACGCGCGCCGTTGGTGAGGCCCGTGATCGTCAGTGTGTCGTTGCCGCTGCCGTTGGGGTCGGTCTCGGTGATCGTGGTCGAGCCGGGAACGCTCGAGGCGAGGATCGGCTCGCTGAATGTGACTTGAAGCGCATCGCCGACCTCCATCAGTCCGGCCGTCGAGCCCGGGGTTGCGGTCGTGATCGCGATCGGCACCGGTGCTGCCTTGTCCAGGGGCGCGGTGGCGGCGAAGCTGGAGAGGTTGCCGGCAGCGTCGCGGATGCCGGTGGCGCTTGTCGCAAGCGCGATGGTGAAGGAGCCGACCGAGGTGTTCTGGGCGCCGGCGCCCTCGGTGATCGTGAGCGTCGCGGTGTTCGTGGCGACGGCGACGCTTGCGAGTGTGCCGCCGCTCGGCACGTTCGCGAGCGTCCACGGTGCGTTCCCAGCGGTGTACGAGGCCAATCTCTCCGAGAACACGGCGGTGACGCGGTCGACTTTGCCGTTGGTGTTGCTGTCGAGCATCGACAGGGTGACCAGGACGGGTTTCGCGCCGTCGGTCGGCGCGGCCGCCGCGAAGAAGGCTTGGTTGCCGGCGGCGTCCTGGATGCCGGTCGTGCTCGCGGCGAGCGCAACGGTGAGGCTGCCGATCGACGTGTCGGCCGCGCCTGCGCCCTCGGCGAGTGTGAGCGTCGCGACCGCGCCGGATGTTGACACGCTGGACAGCGTGCCGCCGCTCGGCACGTTCGCCAGCGTCCACGGCGTCGTGTCTGTTGACGATGCGAGCGCCTCGCTGAACGTGACCGTGATCTGATCGATCTTTCCGTTCGCGTTCACGTCCTGCATCGCCATCGCCGTGCGCACCGGTGCGGCCCCGTCTGCGGGACCGGTGGCCCCGAAGCTGGAGAGGTTGGCGGCCGCGTCGCGGATCCCGGTCGCGCTCGAGGCGAGCGCGACGGTGAAGCTGCCGACGGCGGTGTTCGCTACGCCTGCGCCCTCGGTGATCGTCAGCGTGACGGTGTTGGTGGCTACGGCCACGCTCGCGAGCGTGCCGCCGCTCGGCACGTTGGCCAGCGTCCACGGTGTGTTCCCGGCGGTGTACGAGGCGAGCGTCTCCGAGAAGACGGCGGTGACGCGGTCGACCTTGCCGTTGGCGTTTGTGTCCAGCATGGTCATGGAGACGAGCACGGGCTTGGCCCCATCGGCAGGTGCGGCCGCGGCCATCGAGGCGAGGTTGGCGGCGGCATCCCGGATCCCGGTCGCGTTCGCGGCCAGTGCGACGGTGAAGCTGCCGACGGCGGTGTCGAGTGCGCCGGCGCCCTCGGCGAGTGTGAGCGTCGCGACCGCGCCCGACGTGGAGACGCTCGACAGCGTGCCACCGCTCGGCACGTTCGCGAGCGTCCAGGGTGCGGTGTTCGTGGACGAGGCGAGCGTCTCACTGAACGAGACCGTGACCTGATCGACTCGGCCGTTCGCGTTCACGTCCTGCATCACCATCCCCGTTGCCACGGGCGCAGCTCCGTCCGCGGGTGCCGTCGCGGCAAAGCTGGAGAGGTTCGCCGCGGCGTCGCGGATGCCGGTTGCGCTCGAGGCGAGGGCGAGGGTGAAGCTGCCGACGGCGGTGTTCGCTGCCCCTGCGCCCTCGGTGATCGTCAGCGTCGCGGTCGCCCCCGCCACAGACACGCTCGCGAGTGTGCCGCCGCTCGGCACGTTCGCGAGCGTCCACGGTGCGTTCCCGGCGGTGTACGAGGCCAGTGTCTCGGAGAAGACGGCGGTGACGCGGTCGACCTTGCCGTTGCTGTTGCCGTCGAGCATCGTCATCGACACGAGTGCCGGCTTGGCTCCGTCGGCCGGGGCCGTCGCCGCGAACGACGACCGGTTCCCCGACGCGTCGCGGATGCCGGTGGCGCTTGACGACAGCGCCACCGTGAGGCTGCCGACCGCGGTGTCGGGCGCGCCGGCTCCCTCGTTGAGCGTCAGCGTCGCGACCGCGCCCGACGTGGACACGCTGGACAGCGTGCCGCCGCTCGGCACGTTCGCAAGCGTCCACGGAGCCGCGTCGGTCGATGCGGCGAGCGTCTCGCTGAACGTGACCGTGATCTGGTCGACCTTCCCGTTGCCGTTCGCGTCCTTCATCACCATCGCCGTCTCCACGGGCGCGATGCCGTCGCTTGGCGCCGTGGCCGCGAAGCTTGCGAGGTTGCCCGCCGGGTCGCGGATTCCGGCCGCGTTGCTCGCGAGTGCGACCGTGAACGCGCCGACCGTGGTGTCGATCGCGCCGGCGCCCTCGGTTACCGTCAGCGTGGCGGTCGAGCCGGCGACTGCCACGCCGGCAAGCGTGCCGCCGCTGGGCACGTTTGCGAGCGTCCAGGGCACGGTTCCTGCCGTGTACGAGGCCAGCGGCTCCGAGAACGTGACCGTCACGGTGTCGAGCTTGCCGGGCGTTCCGCCGAGATCACCGGTGACCATCGACGAGAGCGTCGGTTTCACGGTGTCCTTCGTGCGAGTGATCGACGTGGTCTGCCCTGCATCGCCGTACGAGCTCGTCGACCAGGCGCTGATCGTCAACGGTCCGTCGGCCAGGCTCGAGACGTTGACGGCGCTGAAGGTGCGGGTGCCGCCGCCCGTGATCCCGGCCGCGGTGGCGGTGACGGTCGTGGACCCGTCGCTGACGGATAGGTGGACGATGTCGGCCGCGAGCGACGTCGTCGGCAGCACCACGTCGAACGAAAGCGACGAGGCGTTCGCGGCATTGACGAAGGCCTGGCCGGTGCCGCCGCCGTTCGTCAGCGTGACCGAGGTGGGCGCGTCCGGCGCCACCGTCACCGCCGTGCTCTGAGAGCTCACGGCTCCTGTCCACAGATGGTAAGTGGGCGTCACCGAGTAGAGCCAGCGCCCGGTCGGGAGCGACGACTCCGAGCACGAGAGCGGATCGGGAGCGCCGCTGATCGTGCCCGCGCAGGAGGCGGCGGGTGTGATCGGCGTCGCGGGCGCGCTCTGGGCGTAGCGCAGCACCGTGTAGCCGCCCGAGCCCAGCGAGCCGAGCGGCGATCCCGCCACGACCGTCTGTGCCCAGCTCACGGTCGCGGTGCGACCGCTGAGCGACGCCGACGGCGTCGCCCCGGTTCCGAGCGAGCCGATGTCGCTGCGTCCGTTGCTTCCCGTCGACGAGCCCGACGTCCAGTACGCGAACGCTCCCGCGGCGCAGACACCTGCGGCGACCACCATCACCCCGGTGAGCAGAGCGCGACGGCGCCGGTTGCGACTTGGGCGCGGCCCGGCTCGCGGCGCGATGTCGTCACAGGCGACGGCCGGCACGGGCTCGGGAAGCTTCCGAGGCGTCGCGTCCTCGCTCGCACGACGCCGGGTCTCGCGGCGCGCGACGGAGGCGCCGACAACCGCGACGGCGACACCGATGATGATCGAGCGGCGCGTCATCCGGTCCCCGTGGCCGCGTAGAGGAGCGTGAACACGGCGCCCTTGCACGCGTCTTGGCTCGAGGGGAGGTCCAGCATGGTCACAGCCGGTGCCGTTGCCCCCTGGGCGGGTAGACCGACCGAGCCTCCGGCCGGGACAACCACCGAGTTCGCACCGCCTGACATGTTCGACTGCACCACCGAGAGGTTCGTGGCGCCGTCGCAGCCTGGGTGGCTGCTCCCGGCCGCCACGGTCACGACGAGGTCGGTCACGGTGATCGGGAAGGACTGCGGGTTTGTGATCGTCACCGGGATCGGCCCGCCGACCCCCGGGACGAGGACGGTTGGCTGGTCACCCGTGATCGTGAAGCCGATGGGGGTCGGCGCCGGTGTGGCCGCTTGCTCCGGGCTGTGGATGAACCAGGAGGTGCAGGACGGCGTGCTCGGGATGCCGTTCGGAAGAAGTGACCGCACGCAGAAGGCGTGACGCCCAGCTGCGAGGCCGACGTACATCGCCGGGCTGGTGCACGGCTGCCAGTCGCTGGAGTCGAGCGAACACTCGAACTCCAGCCCGTCGGCGCCGCCGAAGGTGAACACTGCTGTCGTCGAAGTCGTGTCCGCGTCGGGCTCGCCGATGAGTACCGGAGGTGCGGGCGGTGTCGCCGGGACGATCGTCCAGTAGAACTGGTTGACGCTGCTGTGCCGCGAGCCGTTCACGCCGCGGACGTTGAAAACGTGCTTGCCGAGTGTCAGCCCCGTGTACGTCTTCGGCGAGACGCACTTCGCCCATTTCGCGCCGTCCAGCGCGCACTGGGAGGACGGCGCCCCGCGCCCGTCCCAGGCGAAGGTGGCCTTCCGCGATAGCCACGGCTTCAACGGCACAGTGATCATCAGCGGGCGCGGCACTGTCCCCGCGGGCGGCGCCGCCTTCGCCGGCGCGACGATCTTCCACGCGTACGAGGCAGAGTCGCCCGCGTGGCCCGCCGAGTCGCGGCCTCGCACCGAGAACGTGTGCACCCCGAGCCCGAGGCCAGCGTAGGTCACCGGGCTCCTGCAGCGCCGAGCGGCCGCGCCGTCGATGCTGCAGTCGAACGCCACTGCCACGCCGACGAAGCTGAAGGTCGCGCTCGTCGCCACGGTTGGCCGGATCGGTCCACCGGTGATCGTCGGCTTCGGGGGACCCGACCCGCTCCCGAACGCCCCGACGGTCTGCGCCGCTGCAACAAACGCCGTGCCCATGAACGCCGCGACGATCACAGCACCCGACAGGCCGCGCGCGTATCGGTTCACGGACCGACCTTGAGGTAGACGGTGATCTGGGCCCCCTGACACGCCGAGACTGCCGCCGTGGTCAGCGAGACGGCACCGGCTAGATCGAGCGGCAGCGTCGAGCTCCCGGCTACGAACCAGCCGGCTCCCCCGTTCGACTGCGTCGTGTATCCCAGCGCCGCGAGGTTGCAGCCCGAATGGCCGCCGTCAACCGCGAAGCCGTTCGTGCCCTGGCCCGTGTCGAGCAGCAACGACCCGACGAAGACGCGACCGGGATTGCCGTTGTCGATCGAGACGGCAACGTCTGCCGTGCCGCCCGGTAAGAGCAGCGTCGATGTCGTGGCAGGCGAGAGCGATACCGCCGATACGGTGCCGGCCTGGGTGCCGGTTGAGCCGTTGCCCATCACGAGCCAGTAGGCTGCGGCTCCTCCGGCGAGACCGGCCGCGGCAACTGCCATCACGGCAACCACCGCGCGCCGGTGCCCACGGATGCGCACTGCGAACCGTCCCTTGCGGGACCTCCCTTGTCCCTAGTTGCTCGTCAGGTTCAGCGTGATCGTCGCGCCCTTGCACGCGTCCTGGTTGGAGGCGGTGTCGGCGAACGAGAGCGTCCCGTTGTTGGGCAGGCTGACGCCTGTGCCACTAGCGACTTCGACGTTCTGCGGGACATCAGCCATCGTGAAGTCAGCCGCGGAGCAGCCCGAATGGCCCGCATCGAAGCTGACACTCGCAAGGTGGACCGTCCCGACCTGAACGTTGCCGGCGTTCGGATTGTCGACCGTGAACGACACCGGCTCGGTGCCACCCGGATAGATGCCCGCGGGGAACGAGGCGTGGAGCGTGATAGCGCTGGTGGTACCCGCCGTCGACGAACCGCTGCCCGAACCCGTCGAACTCCAGAACGCATAACCGGCAATCGCCGCGATCAGCGCAAGCACGACGACAACCACGATGATCAGCGCGCGCTTCTTCCCTCTGGTCATTGTCCTCCTCCTTCTGTCGAGCGCCAAGCGGCGCGGAACTCAAGTGCAGATGAGCGGCGACAGGCGCTTGCCTGGCTGGCTGATCGGCACCACACGAACACTCCTGGTGCAGATACCGCTGACTAGCACTGCCGCAAGGCGGCCACACCGTCGCAGGGGAAGGCTCCCTCCTCCGCCCAGGCTCGCCCCGACGGCGCCGGTGCGCATCAGCGTCCCCAATGAGCCGCTGCGGCGTCCCAGCTGCAGATCGCCGGCGAAACTGGCAGGAGATCTACCAGAGATGTCAGGTCGTGCCTTCGCCAAGCCGTACCCCTTCAGGGTGAGTATCACCTACCCGAAAGGGGGGTACCTACCCCCGAATGAGGGATTCTGGCCGCTTGGCTGCGGCGTTTCCGGGGTGCCCGCACGTTCACCCGAATGGGGCACACCCGAAGGCCCCTTGCGGACGATGACAACGTTGGAGCGCGCGAATGCGCGTTTCAACTGCGGCGAAGGGAATCTCGGATGGCGAACCAGGACGGCTGCTGATGGCGGCGGCTCCCGATCAGGGTGTG
>Ga0335085_10006754_pt1 | contig 18021 bp, 17 predicted proteins | sample Lox_Sample_45_FD_206712 | JGI IMG/M metagenome (GOLD analysis project Ga0335085, IMG submission 206712) | Soil microbial communities from Loxahatchee National Wildlife Refuge, Florida, United States - Lox_Sample_4.5 | ecosystem: Environmental > Terrestrial > Soil > Wetlands | place: USA...
GGCCGTCACCAGGGGCAGGCGCCGGAGATCGACGGCCAGGTGTACCTCAACGATGGATTCGCCTACCCGGGCGAGTTCGTCACCGTCGAGGTGACCGAGGCTCACGACTATGACCTGGTGGGCCGCATCGTCGAGCGTCCGGAGCAGGACCGCCCCATCACCGGCCGCGCCGCGCGCGGATCGGCCTAGCGCTTTCGCGCCGGTCGGGCGGGCTTGTCGCTGGGGTCGGTCGGCTCGGTCTCGGACGGTGGCGGGGGCTTGGGCGCCGGTGCCCGGACGGAGGGCGGAGCGGTGGGCGGGGGGCCACGCCCGCACGTGCACACCGTCCGGCCGCCGATGACCTCCTGGGCGTAGAGGCAGGTGCCGTTGCACGGGCGCGGGCCGCTTTCCTGGAGCTCGCCGCTCCAGGCCGGAACGGCGGCCAGCTCCTTCGCACAGTCCGGCAGGTCCTTCTCCAAGCCCGGCCAGGGGATGGCCACGGCCAGGTTTGCGCCCGGGTCCTCCGGCGCGAGGGTGAGTCCGATGCGGCAGGTCCGGAGACGAGCGCGCGAGGGCTCGAGGGGCAGGAGCGCCCCTCGGTCGAGCATCTGCCAGGTGATGAGCCGGAGCACGCTGCCGGAGGCCGTCGAGTCGGACGAGAGATGGGCCCAGGACTGCGCACCGCTCGTCCCCTCCACCGGCGGAGGCTTGCGGAAGAGGACGAGGCGTTGCCCGCGCAGGTCGAGAAGGATCCGGTAGTGTCCCCAGGCCTCCGCACCGAGGACGCCGACCAGCGTGGGCGAGAGCGCCGGCGCAGGCGAGGACGGAGCCACCACCACGTCCACGTGACGAAGCGTCCACCCGGGCGCGAAGCCGATCGACCTCGGCCCGAGGCTCTGACCGCCCGTCTCGCGGCCGGCGAGGGCCCGCCCGGCGTCGGCGGAGACCTCCACCGCGGCGGTGGCGGTGGCCAGGAGCATGGGCAGGGTGAGCGGCGCGCCGGCAGTCTCCAGCTGCACGGCGAGCGAGGGCCGGTCGCTGGTCGGGTCTCGGGTCAGCTCGAGGGACAGCGACTCCTCGGCCTGGTAGGCAGGCGAAGGCGGGAGCTGCGCATGGAAGGTCACCGTCCGCGCGCCCGGGTTCACCTCGAGCACGAAGCCGATGAGCACCTCCGAGCCGAGGGTCAGCACGCACGAGGTGCCGGGGTCGCGCAGCGCCTGGAGGTCCCCGAAGAGGCGCTCCCCGATGCGGACGCTGCCGGCCAGGACGGTGTCGCGCATCGCCGCGCCGGCATCGGGCGCAGAGGCAGAGACCAGCCGGGTGTCGACCCGGCCCATCACCTCGGGCGCAGAGGCGAAGCAGCCCTCGGTGACGCGCGAGAAGGGCTCCTCGACGGCCAGGCGTACCACCGCCGGGCGCCCGGCCACGCTCCCGTCGACGGCCAGGGCCATCGACCACCCCGGGCGCACGGGAACGGTCAGACCGGCCACGGCGCGCGGGCTCGGGGCCGAGACATGGGTGCACCCGAGAAGCGCCACACCCAGCGAGACGAGGGAGAGCCTCATGGGCGCGAGGGGGCGGAGGCGTCCAGGATCTGGGTCCCCTCCGGGACCTCGAGCTTGAACTGGTCCTGGCCCAGGCCGACGTTGGTCTGGAGGTCCGAGAAGGTGATGCTGTTCTCGCTCCCGTCCGGGTCGATGACAATGCTCCTTCTCACCTGGGCGGTCTTCGGGTCCAGCTCCAGCCTCAGCTCGCGGAACCGGGCCTCGGCCTTGAGCGGGGTGAGCACGAGCAGGACTCCCTGGCAGTCCGGGCAGGGAGCGCGGACGATGGCGAACTCGTCGAGCAGCCGGCCCTTGCCCCAGAGGAAGGTCACCGAGGTGCTCAGCTCGCTCGAGGGGAGGGCCGCGCGGGTGAGGGTGTTGGCGCCGGGGTCCCAGGCGTAGACTTTCTCGCCGGAGAGGACGAAGGTGCGCTTGCCCGGGGTCTCGTACTCCCAGCGCATCTGGGCGGGCTTCTTGAAGGCCACCGTCCCGGTGGAGGTCACTTTCCGTCCGAACGTCTTGTACAGGTAGTCCTGCCGGAAGCGCGCCCTGAAGTCCTGGGTGCGCTCGTAGAAGGCCTGCATCCGCTCCACGAGGACCTTCACCTCGTGGGTCGGCTCGCTCGGGTGCGGCGGAGGCGTGCCCGCGTCGGCGGCTCCCGCTCCCGAGAGCACCCACCACGCCAGGGCGATGCCGATCATGGTTGGAGAGCTGACACGCCGGAAGCTTCGACGTCCAGCGTCATGATTTCTTCAGGGACGGGCGGGCGATGGCCCTCGCCACCGACCCGTCCGGGGTGGTAGCGAGGCGCCCTTCCCCCCCTTCCGAGAGGTCTTCCATGCGCCCGCCCGCCGGAGGTGTCGCCGTCCTCGCCGCGACCGTGTTTGCATCGCTCGCCCTTGCCGACGAGGCGAAGAAGCCTGCTGGCCCGCCCCCGGCGCCTAAGCCGGAGGCGATCCTCACCGCCACCTTCAAGCCCGACGTGGGGACCTGGAACTGCAGCGGCATGATGAAGGCCGGCGACAAGGAGCTGCCCACCAAGTCCCAGTTCATCCTGCGCTCCGAGCTGGACGGCTTCCTCTACGGCGGCGAGTTCCAGGTGGGCAAGAGCGCGGAGCTCCCCACCGGGATGAAGGGCCACATCCACTGGGCCTGGGACCCGGGGTCGAAGAAGCTGGTCGAGTTCGGGGTGGACAGCATGGGCAACGTGTTCCGCGGCACCTCCGACGGGCTCCAGGGCGACACCGCCGTCTGGAACGAGGAGGGCACCTACGAGGGGAAGCCGGTCAAGACGCGGACCACGGTGAAGCGGAGCGGCGGCAAGGAGATGACCGTCACCTCGGAGATGGACATGAACGGGACCTGGACCAAGATGGGCGAGGACCACTGCAAGAAGAGCAAGTGAGGCCCCTCGTGCTCGGCGCTCGTCAGCTGCTCGTCCTCGCCGCCGTCGCCTGGGCCGTTCCCGCCCTGGCCCAGGACGACGACTTCTCCAAGGTCCAGATCCGGACCACGCCCGTCGCCGGCGCGGTCTCGATGCTGGAGGGCGAGGGTGGAAACATGGCCGTCTCGGTGGGTCCGGACGGCGTCCTGCTCATCGACGACGAGTTCGCGCCGCTGGTCCCGAAGATCCAGGCGGCGGTGAAGAAGCTCAGCCCCAAGCCGATCCGCTTCGTGGTCAACACCCACTGGCACCGGGACCACACCGGCGGCAACGCCCCGCTGGGCATGGAGCAGGTGGTCATCTTCGCCCAGGACAACGTCCGCAAGCGGATGAGCGTCCAGACCACCAACCGGTTCAAGGAGGTCATCCCCGCAGCGCCGCCGGCGGCCCTGCCGCTGGTCACTTTCGCCGAGTCGGTCACCTTCCACCTCAACGGCGAGGACGTGGAGGTGATCCACGCCGCTCCGGCCCACACCGATGGGGACGCGTTCATCTACTTCCGCGGCTCGAACGTGGTCCACGCCGGGGACCTGTTCTTCAACGGGCTGTACCCGTTCATCGACCTGAGCAGCGGCGGCGCGGTGAACGGGATGGTGGCGGCGGCGGACGCCATCCTCGGGCGCATCAATGACCAGACGAAGATCGTCCCCGGACACGGCCCGCTGGGGAGCAAGGCCGATCTCCAGAGGTACCGCGACATGCTGGCCGCCATCCGGGATCGGGTGCAGAAGGCGATCCGGGAGGGCAAGACGCAGGACCAGGTGGTGGCCTCCAAGCCGAGCGCCGAGTTCGATGCCACCTGGGGGAAGGGCTTCTTCAAGCCGGACGACTTCGTCGCCCTGGTCTACTGGGGCCTCAAGCCCTAGCTCCGGCCGGGCCGCCAGATCCGGCCCCGCTGCTTGACCGACAGGGCGTGGAAGCGGGCGCGGAGAGCGTCGCCTTCCTCCGGGGTGAGGTCTCCGCCCTCGCCGGCATGCTCGCTGCGCCAGGCGGTGGCCCGGCCGAGGGTCATGGCCACCGCGGCGGAGACGTTCAGGGAGCGAGTGAAGCCGCGCATCGGGATCCAGAACCTCCCGTCCGCGCCGGCGAGGGCTGCCTCCGAGACGCCGGTGCGCTCGTTTCCGAAGACGAGCGCCTGCCTCCCGCCGAACCCGAGGTCCCACAGGGACTGCGCCTGGTGGTGCGCCGCGGAGACCCAGATCTCGAAGCCGCGTTCCCGGAGCGCCGTCCGGGCGGCCTCGAAGTCCTCCCAGCGGTGGATGTCGAGCCACTTCTCGCAGCCCTGGGTGACCTTGCTGTTGGGGGAGAAACGGACCTCGGGGTGCTCGACGACGTGGACCTCTTGGATCCCCAGCGCCTCGCAGGTGCGGAGGACGGCCGCCATGTTGAACGGGTCCTCGATCTGGTCGAGGACGACCACCAGGCTCCGGGTGCGGTACCCGACGACCTGGTCGATCTTCTCCCGGCGAGGCGGCAGGACGAGCGTCTCCGGAACGGGTGCACCCGTCGGGCGTGGCGCGACGCGCTTGGGCGTCCTGGCCATCAGCGCCTCCGCGCCGGTGTGCGGCGCCGGCTCCGGGCACGGAGGCGAGGCTCCGGCCTTCCTCCGCGGCTCGCCGTGCGAGGGTGGCGGGGCCGCTCGAGGGTCGGGGCCCGACCGCCGAAGACCACCGTGGCCACCGCATCGAGCAGGGCCGGGACGCCCTCGCCGGTGGCAGCGGAGATGGGAAATACCGGGATCCCGCGCCGCTTGAGCGCGGCCGAGAAGCGCCCGAGCCGGGCTCGGGCCTCGGGCAGGTCGATCTTGTTCGCCGCCACGATGTGGGGCTTTTCGGCGAGGCTCGGGCTGAAGCGCTGCAGCTCCCGGTCGAGCACCTCGCGGTCCCGCAGGGGGGAGCGCCCCGGGCCCTCCGCCGCCAGGTCCACCAGGTGGACGAGCACCCGGCACCGCTCCACGTGGCGGAGAAACCGGTGGCCGAGCCCGGCCCCCTCGGCGGCACCTTCGATCAGCCCGGGGATGTCGGCCATCACGAACGAGCGACGGTCCTTGTAGGCCACCACCCCCAGGTTCGGGACCAGGGTGGTGAAGGGGTAGTCGGAGATCTTCGGCCGGGCGCGCGAGACGCGGGCGATGAGCGAGCTCTTGCCGGCGTTGGGGAAGCCCACCAGCCCGACGTCGGCGAGCAGCTTCAATTCCAGGATCAGGTCCCGCTCCTCGCCCGGCGTGCCGTCCTGCGCGAAGCGGGGCGTCTGCCGGGTGGAGGTGGCGAAGTTCATGTTGCCCAGCCCGCCCCGCCCACCGCGGGCGGCCACCACCTCGGCGCCCGGCGCGGCCAGGTCGGCGAGGAGCTCGCCGGTGGCGGCGTCCTTCACCAGTGTTCCCACCGGGACGCGGAGCACCAGGTCCTCGGCGGAGCGACCGTTCCTGTCGCTCCCCATCCCGTGCTGTCCGGCGGCGGCCCGGTGCAGCGGCTGGTATCGGTAGTCGAGCAGCGTGGTGAGCTGAGGATCGGCCTGGAGGCGGATCGCGCCGCCGTTTCCACCGTCTCCGCCGGACGGGCCGCCCCGCTCGACGAACTTCTCCCGGCGGAAGGCGACTGCGCCGTTCCCTCCGTCGCCGGCCTTGACGTGGATGCTGACCTGGTCGACGAACTTCATGTCCCCTGGGCGGGGGCGCGAGGTCAGGCGCTGGCGGCGGGATCGACGGAAACCTTCTTCCGGTCGCGTCCCACGCGCTCGTACTTCACCACGCCGTCGGTGGTGGCGTAGAGGGTGAAGTCCCGACCGAGCCGCACGTTGCGCCCCGGATGGATGACCGTGCCCAGCTGCCGCACGAGGATGCTGCCCGCGTGGACGGCCTCGCCCCCGTAGACCTTCACCCCCCGCCGCTGCCCGGCGGAGTCGCGTCCGTTGCGCGAGCTGCCCTGTCCCTTCTTGTGAGCCATGGTGCTGTCGTTCCCGTTAGCCCTTCACCTCGGTGACCTTCACCTCGGTGTACGGCTGGCGATGGCCTCGGCGCCGCGTCCAGCCTTCCTTCTCCTTGCGGAAATGGAGGACGCGCCGGTGCTTGTCCTGGGCGGTGATCGTCCCGACCACCTTGGCGCCCGGGACGAGGGGCTTGCCGATGCGCGGCGCGGCATCGCCGCCGACGAGCAGGACCTCGGCGAAGGTGATCGTCGAGCCGACGTCACCCGGCATTTTCTCGATGCGCACCACGTCGCCGGCGGCGACGCGGTACTGCTTTCCGCCCGTCCTGATCACTGCGTACATCGGTGGTAAACCCCTGTTCCGAAAGGGCCCAGGCATCTAGTCGGCCCTTCCGGGGAAGTCAAGGCGACGGCCGGCATGTCTGCCCGGCGGCGGCTCCGGCCGCATCCCCCGGGGAAGGTTGGGGAATCGTGAGCATCCGCATCGTCCGTCTGGGGAGTCCGCGGCTGGCCGGCGAGGGGCTGCGCATCGGCACGGTGCGCCGTCCGCCGCGCGGAGTGCCCGCCTCGCGGTTCGCCTCGGAGAACTTCTACGACGTCTGGTATCCGAACCTCGCGCCGAGCGCCGAGACGGTGAAGCTCGCGCAAGCGGCGCGCACCGAGCGGGAGTGGGCGGCGTTCGTGAGGAGGTACCGGGCCGAGATGGCTCGCCCCGATGCGAAGCGCACCCTCGACGTGCTGGCCGCGCTGTCGCACGGGGCGGACTTTTCGGTCGGGTGCTACTGCGAGCAGGAGGCGCGTTGCCACCGAGCGGTGCTGCGCGAGCTGCTCGCGGCCCGCGGGGCGAAGATGGGGTGAAGGGTGCCCTCCGTCGGGAGCTCTGGCTCGGAGGGAGACGGGATGGGGGTCGCGTCACTGGGCGTCGGTGCCGGTGCTGGGGCGACCTCGAGCAACGCGATATCCGAGCCTGCCGCCAGCGGGTGCGACGACCCCGAGAAGAATTGAGCCTCAGCCGGAGCTTTCTCGGACGAGAAGTCCCAGCCATCTCGACAGCACGTGGCGTCCAACCTCCGCCGTGCCCGTCCAGTAACGTGCGGCATCCGCCAGCAGGCGCTCGGCGCCGCCGTCCACCGTGGCCACCTCGTCAGGGAACCCAGCCGCCATCTTCTGGACCTCCTCCACTCCGGCCTCGAGGTGGAAGAGGAGCCCCCACGCCACACCGCCATAGGCGAAGGCCTGGTGACGCGTCACCGCACTTCGCGCCAGGGGCACCGCTCCTCCGGGCAAATCGAACACGTCCCCATGCCAGTGGAGCGCCTTGAATCGCTCCGGCGCGCCGGCCAAGAGCGGGTCGGATGCGGCCTCCCGCTCCAGGGTGACGTCGTACCAGCCGATCTCCTTGGCCGGCGCGGGGTACACCCGCGCTCCCAGCGCCGACGCCAGCAGCTGGCTCCCCAGGCAGATCCCGAGCACCGGCACGCGAGACGCCAACGCCGAGCGAATCAGCTCCTGCTCGTCCAAGAGGCGCGGATGCCGGTCGCTCTCGTAGACACCCATCGGTCCGCCCAGGACGATCAGACCCGACATGCCGGCGAGCGCGTCGGCCGGGATGAACGAGCTCGGTCCGATGGTCTCCACCGCCAGACCGACGTGCTTCACCATCGGCTCGAACTGCCCGAGCCCCTCGTTGGCAACGTGCTGGACGACGAGTAGCCGAGAGCGCACAGGGAAACCGGCGGCGTCAGTCGCCGAGCCTGGACTTGAGCACCGCGTTCACCTGCGCCGGGTTTCCCTTCCCCTTCATCGCCTTCATCACCTGCCCGACCAGGAAGCCCAGCACCTGCTTCTTCCCCGCCCGGTACTTCTCCACCTCGGCGGCATTGGCCGCCAACACCGCATCCACCGCCGCCTCCACCGCCCCCGCGTCCTTCTCCAGACCGAGGCCCCGCTCGGCGACGATGGCCGCCGGGTCCTGCCCGGTCCGGAACATCTCGGCGAAGACTTCCTTGCCGGCGTTGCCGGAGATCTCGCCTCCGTCGACGAGCTTGAGCAGCGCCGCCAGCTGCCCGGCCGAGAAGCGCAAGGCCCCCACCGAGGCCCCCTCCTCCTTGAGCAGCCTCTGCAGCTCGCCGGTGAACCAGTTGGCCAGTTTCTTCGCGCTCCCGCCGTAGTGCTTCCACACCGCCTCGAAGAAGCTCGCCAGCGAGCGGTCTGCCACCAGGATCCGCGCGTCGTACGCCGGCAGCCCGTACTCGAGCTGGAAGCGAACGAGCTTGTCGCGCGGAAGCTCGGGCAGCGACGCCCGGACCCGCTCCTCCAGCCCGGCCGGGACGACCAGCGGCGGCAGATCCGGCTCCGGGAAGTATCGGTAGTCGTGCGCCTCTTCCTTGCTGCGCATGCTCCGCGTCTCGCCTCGATCCGGGTCCCAGAGCCGGGTCTCCTGGATGACCTTCCCGCCCGACTCGAGGATCTCCACCTGCCGGACGATCTCGTGGTCGATGGCCTTCTGCACGAAGCGGAAGGAGTTGATGTTCTTCAGCTCGGCGCGCGTCCCCAGCTCGGTGCTCCCCTTGCGCATCACCGAGACGTTCGCGTCACAGCGGAAGCTGCCCTCCTCCAGGTTCCCGTCGTTGACTTCCAGATAGACGAGCAGGTCGCGCAGCGCCTTGAGGTACTCGCTCGCCTCCGCCGAGCTCCGGAGATCGGGCTCGCTGACGATCTCCACCAGCGGGACGCCGGCGCGGTTCAGGTCCACCAGGCTCTCGCCGCCCCCGGCGTCGTGGATGTTCTTGCCGGCGTCCTCCTCGAGGTGGATGCGGCGGATGCCCACCCGCCGCTCCGTCCCGTCCACGTCGATGGTCAGGCTCCCGTGCTCGCAGAGCGGCTGGTCGTACTGGCTGATCTGGTAGCCCTTGGGAAGGTCTGGATAGAAATAGTTCTTCCGCGACCAGATGCTGCGGGCGTTGATCCGGCAGCCCAAGGCCACCCCGGCCCGGACGGCGAACTCCACCACCTGGGCATTGAGCACCGGCAGCACCCCGGGCATCCCCAGGCATACCGGGCAGGTGTGGGCGTTGGGCTCGGCCCCGAAGCGCGTCGAGCAGCTGCAGAAGATCTTGCTCTGGGTGAGCAGCTGCGCGTGCACCTCGAGACCGATCACCGGCTGGAAGCTGGCGAGCCCCATCCCCTCACGCCTCCCCGAGAGGAGGCGCACGGACGAAGTCGTGCGCGCGCTCGAAGGCCCGGCCGACGCGCAGCACGGTGGCCTCGTCGAAGTGCTTGCCCAGGATCTGCAGGCCGATGGGCAGTCCGGAACGGGCGAAGCCGCAGGGCAGGCTCATCCCGGGAAGCCCGGCCAGGTTGCAGGGCAGGGTGAAGACGTCGTTGGCGTACATGGCCAGCGGATCGTCGACCTTCTCCCCGAGCCGGAAGGCCGGCGCCGGCGAGGTGGGCGAGACGATGACGTCCACCTTGTCCCAGGCGGCGTCGAAGTCCCGGCGGATGAGCGTCCGCACCTTCTGCGCCTTGAGGTAGTAGGCGTCGTAGTAGCCGGCGGAGAGCGCATAGGTCCCGAGCAGGATGCGGCGCTTGACCTCCGGTCCGAAGCCCCGGTCGCGCGTCTGGGCGTACATCTCCCGGAGCCCGCGCGCCGGCACGCGCAGCCCGTAGCGGACGCCGTCGTAGCGGGCCAGGTTGCTCGACGCCTCCGCCGGCGCGACCAGGTAGTAGGTGGCCAGCGCGTACTTGGTGTGGGGCAGCGAGAGGGGAACCAGCTTGGCCCCGAGCGTCTCGAAGGCGCGGCAGGCTCCGTCCACCGCTGCGCGCACCTCCGCATCCAGGCCCTCCAGCTCGAAGTACTCGCGCGGCATCCCGAGCCGGAGCCCCTTCACATCCTGCTCGACACTGGCCAGGTAGTCCGGCGCGGGCCGCGTCGAGGAGGTGGAATCGCACGGGTCGTGGCCGGCCAGGATGCGGAGGAGCGCGGCGACGTCGCTCACCGTCCGGGCGAACGGCCCCACCTGGTCGAGGCTGCTGGCGAAGGCCACCACTCCGTAGCGCGACACCCGCCCGTAGGTCGGCTTCAGCCCCACCGTCCCGGTGAGCGCCGCCGGCTGGCGGATCGATCCGCCGGTGTCCGTCCCCAGCGCGCCGAAGGCCATCCGCGCGGCCACCGCCGCCGCCGAGCCTCCCGAGCTCCCTCCCGGCGAGCGGCTCAGGTCCCAGGGGTTGCGCGACGGGAAGAAGCCCGAGTTCTCGGTCGAGCTGCCCATGGCGAACTCGTCCATGTTCGTCTTCCCGAGGATGGGAAGCCCCGCCTCCCGGAGGAGCCGCACCGCCGTGGCGTCGAAGGGCGGGACGAAGCCCTCCAGGATGCGCGAGCCAGCGGTGGTGGCCAGCCCGGCGGTGCAGAAGAGGTCCTTGAGGGCCACCGGCACGCCGTCCAGCGGCCCGAGCGGAGCGCCCGCCTTCCGGCGCGCATCCGAGGCATTCGCGGCGGCCAGGGCTCCCACCTCGTCGACGAGGAGGAAGGCCTTCACCCGGGCGTCCAGGCGCTCGATGCGGGCCAGCGAGCCGCGCACCGCCTCCACCGAGGAGGCCTCCCGGGCTGCCAGCTTCCGCGACAGCTCGAGCAGGGTGAGGTCCGTCAGCTCCATGGCCTCACTCCAGAATGCGCGGAACGGCGAAGCTCGTCCCCACCCGAGCCGGCGCGTTCTGCAGCGCCTTCTCCGGCGGCAGGGAGGGCTTCGCCACGTCGTCGCGCCAGCCGCCGACGTCGCTCACCGCGTGCGAGGTGGGCTCGACCTCGGCGGTGTCCAGCTCGCGCAGCGTCTCCATCGCCTCGAGGATGGCGGAGAGCTGCTGCTGCACCTTGACCTCCTCCTCCTCGGTGAGCGCGAGGTGGGCCAGCGTCGCCACGTGGCGGACCTGCTCCCGGGACAGCTTCATGGCGGCGTCAGTCGTTCTTGAAGAGGTTGAGGATGGAGTTGATGAGCGGCGTCTTTCGCTGCTCCTTCAGCGCCGCCTGCTTGAGCCGCTCCAGCTCGTCGGCGTCCAGCCACACGCCCTTGCAGTTGAAGCAGCTCTCCAGCTCCACCTCTCCCTGGTGGAGATGGTGGAGGTCGAAGCCACACTTCGGGCACTTCATCCAGTGCTGCTGCTTGAGCGCCTCGCGCTGCCTGTCGGCCAGCTCCTGGGCCTGCTTGAAGGCGAGCTTCCGCTTCTGCTCCACCTCCTCGGCGGCGAAGTAGTCGTCTTCCGGCTTCGACGGCTTTTCCCGCGGCGTGGTCATCGCGTCCTCACTCCTTCAGGCTCTCCAGCGCGGCGCGCGCTGCCCGGGCCTCCGAGCCGCCCGGCCACCCGTCGAGATAACGCTGGTAGCCGCGCCGTGCCTCCTCGGTCCGGCCCAGCGACCGGTAGGTCTCGGCCATCCCCAGCACTGCTATCCCATCCCGAGGGTCGAGTTCCAGCGCTCTCTGGAACTCGGCCAGCGCCTCGTTGCGCCGGCCGAGGTCGAGCAGCGCCAGAGCTCGCCCGGTGTGGGCCTCCGCCCGGCTGGGACCGAGCGCCAGGGCCCGGTCATAGGCCGCCAGCGCGCCCGCCGCCCGCTCGTGGGTCCGGCGCCGGTGCCCCTCGGCCATCCACTCCTCGAAGGTCTGCGGTGGACCGCGGCGCTCGGGAGCCGGCGCGGCCGCGGCGGCCGGCTCCTCCGCGGCCAGGGCAGGACCCGCGGCAGGCGTCGCTCCGTCCGCCACCGCCCGGGCCGGCGTGGCCGAGTCCGCCCCCTTGGCGCCGAGCGAGGCGGGCGGGACGGCGTCCAGGGCTCCGCGCGGGCTGCCGGCGTCGGGCGCCGCGGGCCCGCCGTCGCGGGTCTCGGACGCGGAGAGGGCCTGGAGAAGCTCCTGCTTGGCGCGCTCCTCGGCGGCCTTGAGGTGCTCCTCCTTCTCGCGCTGCTCCTGGTCCACCCGGGCCGCGCGCGCCCGCTCCTCTCTCGCCCGCATCTCCTCCGGAAGCCAGATGCGGAAGTACGCCCAGACGCCCGCACCGACGAGGAGGAGGACGACCAGGATGCCCACCACCCAGCGGCCGGCACCGCCGCCGACCCGCGGAGGCTCCCAGTCGTCGGGCGTCGTCGTCCTGAGAGCCGTCCGCGAGCGGGTGAAGGCCGGCTCTCCCAGGGCCGCCAGGGCGGGCACCGCCGACCGCCGCGCCGGAGCGGAGGGCGGGGTCGCGGGACGGGAGACGCCCAGCGAGGCCCCCGGGGCAGCGGCCGCGGGCGCAGGGGGCGCCGCGGGCGGAGCGGCAGCTTCCGGTGGTGCCGGTTCCGGCGCTCGCGGAGCAGGGGGCGAGGGCGGGGCCGGCTCGGGGGCGCTCGCAACGGGCGACGGCTCGAGCGCCGCCGAGACCGCCGCGGAGAGGTCCGAGCCGCTCGCTACCTCGGCGTGGGGCCGCGTGCCGGCCAGCTCCGCCTCGAGTTCCCGGACCCGCGCCGCCGTCTCCACCACCTCGAAGAAGGGCGAGAGGTCGGGGATGGTGCCCAGGCGCTTCCAGTGTTCCCCGTCGAGGCCGATCTCATCGTCTCGCCCGAGCTTGCGCTCGACGATCCACCGCTGGAGCGTGGTCAGCTCGTGGAAGGTGGATACCGCGCCGTCTCGCCCACGGACCTTCCACTCCCGCCGCACGGAGGGCGCCTGCACGCTCCCCGCCGGGGGAGGGGCGGCCGGCGGCCCGGCCTCCGGGCGCTGGATGAGGAAGACGTGGCCACAGCGCGCGCACCGGACCCGGGCTCCGCCCTCGCCCAGACGGGCATCGTCCAGCGCGTAGCTGGTTCCGCAGCGCTCGCAGCGGACCTCCATGGTCCGCTGTGGATTCCCACAAAAGCTCGGAGCTGTCGAATTGGCCGCACCCGGGGCTCCGGCGAAAAATTGACCGCCCCCCCTCCCCCCTCGACACTCGGTCGACGCATCAGAGCGGTTGCGTGCTGTAACGAGGTCCCCGACCCAGATGGCGGCGCGGAAGGTTCGAGCGGAGAAGGCCGTGCTGTCACGGCAGGACATCGCCTCGCGCCGCCGGGCGCTGGAGGCGAAGAAGGGCGAGGCCCAGGGGGGGAGCTGGCGTCCCTTCGCCGCGCTGGCCCTGGTCGCCCTCTCCGTGCTCTCCCTGGTGGCGCTGTTCAGCGACGTCTCCGGCCCGCACGCTTCCAACGCCGCCGGTCCGGTGGGGCATGCGCTGGCCGCGCTCCTCGGTGGCTGGCTCGGCCTGTGCGCGGCCGCCCTCCCTTTGGCCGGCCTCTATGCCGCCGGAGCGCTGGTCGTCGGCGCGCGCGGCCGGCGCCGCTGGCCCCAGATCCTGGCCGCCTCCGTCCTCCTCGCCTGCGCCTCGGTGCTGGCCGAGCTCGTCGCCGGCTTTCCCCGCTCCGCCCACCCGCCCGGCGGGGCGCTCGGGGCCTGGCTGACCGAGGAACTGATCGGATGGTTCAGCGTGGCGGGCACGGTCATCGTCGTCGCCGCGGTGAGCGCCGGTGCCTTGCTCGTCGCCACCCGCTTCGCCCTCCTGCGCTGGCTCCAGGCGGCGGGCCGGGGGCTGTCCGCGCTCGGCGGGCGGGCCCAGGCCGCCCTGGCCGATCTCCTCGTCGCCCAGAAGCGCGCCCTCGAAACGCGCGCCCAGGCCCGCGCCCAGGCCAAGCTGGAGGAGGCGGCCTTCCTCGCCCAGCTCGAGGCCGATGACGAGGAGCTGGCGGACGCCGAGCGGGAGGTGGCCGAGGCGGAGGCGGTGGCCGAGGAGGCCATGCGCCTGCACCGCGACGCCGAGGCGGACCAGCTGCGTGCCGCGCCGTCCGAGCCTCCGGCGAAGGGCGAGCCCGCCTGGGCGGCCTCGCTCGCCCAGGGCGACGTCCCGCTCCCGGCCGAGGAGGGCGCCGGGCGCCGCCGACGGCGCTCGGACGAGGAATCCAAGGAAGCCGCCCCGGCGCCCGAGGCAGCCGCCCCTGCCCCCGAGACGGGCGGACCGCCCCTTCCCCCCGCCCGCACCCCGCTCATCGTCGAGCCCAAGGCTCCGCCCAAGCCCACCGCGCGCAAGGAGCAGGAGCAGTTCGAGTTCGTCGGCGGGCGGACGCGGTTCACCCTCCCGCCGCTCGACGTCCTGGTCTCCAACCGCAAGGAGCGCAGCGCGCTGGACAAGGAGGTCTTCCTCAGCACCGCCGAGCGGCTCCGGGCCAAGCTGGCCGACTTCGGCATCGACGGGGAGGTGGTGGAGATCCGCCCCGGCCCGGTGGTGACCATGTACGAGTTCCTCCCCGGACCCGGCATCAAGGTCTCCAAGATCGCCTCGCTGGCCGACGACCTGGCCATGGCCATGGAGGCGATGCGGGTGCGCATCGTGGCCCCCATCCCGGGCAAGGGCGTGGTGGGCATCGAGGTTCCCAACCGCGACCGGGAGACGGTCTACCTCCGGGAGATCGTCGAGCAGGACGTGTTCCAGCGTTCGGCCTCCAAGCTCACCATGGGCCTGGGCAAGGACATCGAGGGGATGCCCTTCGTCTTCGACCTGGCCAAGGCCCCGCACCTGCTCATCGCCGGCACCACCGGCTCGGGCAAGTCGGTGGCGGTGAACTCGATGATCATGAGCATCCTCCTCAAGGCCACCCCGGAGGAGGTGCGCTTCCTGATGGTCGACCCGAAGATGCTCGAGCTGTCGGTCTACGAGGGCATCCCCCACCTCCTCCTCCCGGTGGTCACCGACCCGAAGAAGGCGGCGCTCGCCCTGCGCTGGGCGGTGGAGGAGATGGAGCGCCGCTACGCGCTGCTCGCCGAGGCCGGGGTGAGGAACATCGCCGGCTACAACAAGCTGGTGGACCTGCTTCCCAAGGGAAGCCAGCTGCCGCCGAGCAAGTCCGCCCGGCCGGCCTCCACCCTCATCGTCGACGTGGCCGACGGCGAGTCGGAGGACGAGGCACTGGCCCGCACCGCATCGGTGGGCGTGCCCGTTCCCCGCGAGGAGGCGGAGGAGCTGCGCTCCGCGCTCCCTCCGGAGGAGGGCCTCCCCGCCGAGGCCGAGTCGAGGGCCGCGCTGCTCGGGGAGTCCGGCGAGCTCCGCAAGCTTCCCTACCTGGTGGTGATCATCGACGAGCTGGCAGATCTGATGATGGTCGCCAGCCGGGAGGTGGAGACCTCCATCGCCCGCCTGGCGCAGATGGCCCGGGCGGCGGGCATCCACCTCCTGGTCGCCACCCAGCGCCCGTCGACGGACGTGGTCACCGGGGTGATCAAGGCCAACTTCCCCACCCGCATCAGCTTCATGCTCCGCACCAAGCCGGACTCGATGACCATCCTCGGGACGACCGGCGCCGAGGCCCTGCTCGGGATGGGGGACATGCTCCTCATGCCCCCCACCAGCTCGCACCTGGCCCGCGTCCACGGCGCTTTCGTCTCCGAGGCGGAGATCAAGGCCGCCGTCGACCACCTCAAGGCACAGGGCAAGCCGGTCTACGACGAGTCCATCCTCCGCGCCCGCGAGGACGAGGGCGCCGACGCCGGGCTGGACGACGAGCTCTCCGACGAGCTCTATGACCAGGCGCTGGCCGTGGTGAGCGACATGCGCCAGGTGAGCATCAGCATGCTCCAGCGCAAGATGCGCATCGGCTACAACCGCGCGGCGCGGATGATCGAGCGCATGGAGCGCGACGGCGTGGTCGGCCCGGCCGACGGCGCCAAGCCCCGCGAGGTGCTCCTCCGGCCGCTGGGAGAGATGCCAGGCGCGGGAGCCCTGTAGCCGAGTCTACCGGCAAGCCCTTGGATTGACGGGGGTTTCCCCCGCGGGTCGGATTCGTCCGGCGGCCTCCCGCCCCTGCAACAATCGCCGGGACCGCCGGTCGTAACGGGTGCACCGCCTTTCCTTGGGCCAGTCGCTGCCCCCCCGGGGTTCAAGACCATGCAGGAGCTCGCCGCCGTCGCGCTGGAGACCGCCCGGAGCAAGGGCGCCTCCTACGCCGACATCCGGATCAATCGCTACAAGCAGCAGTCGCTCTTCGCCCGCGAGGACCACGTCCAGAACGCCAACGCCCAGGAGCGCTACGGCTTCGGGGTCCGGGTCCTGGTCGACGGGGTGTGGGGCTTCGCCGCCTCGATGCAGGTGAGCAAGGAGCACGTCGCCCGCATCACCGCCGAGGCGGTGTCCATCGCCCGCGCCAACCGGGCCACCATGCACGACCCAGTGGAGCTGGTGCCCATCCCCAAGGCGGTGGACACCTGGCAGACGCCGATCGTCAAGGACCCGTTCCGGGTCTCGGTCCAGACCAAGGCCGACCTCCTCCTGGCGATGAACGCCGCGGCGCTCAAGGCCGGCGCCAGCTTCGTCAACTCCGGGGTGTTCTCCGTGGCCGAGGACAAGTACTTCGCCTCCACCGACGGCTGCGCCATCAGCCAGCTCCTCACCCGGGTCTGGCCGCTGTGCGTGGTCACCGTGGTGGACAAGGGCACCGGGCGCTTCGACACCCGCGCCGTCCTGAGCAGCCCGATGGGCACCGGCTGGGAGTACGTGGAGAGCTACCCGCTGGTGGCCGAGGCCGCCCAGGCCGCCGAGCAGTGCAAGGAGAAGCTGGCCGCCAAGAGCGTCACCCCGGGCAAGAAGGACCTCGTCCTCTCCCCGGAGAACATGTGGCTCACCATCCATGAGTCGATCGGCCATCCCACCGAGCTCGACCGGGCCCTGGGCTACGAGGCCAACTTCGCCGGGACCTCCTTCGTCACCCCGGACCAGCTGAACAAGCTCCAGTACGGAGCGGCGAAGTGGATGAACGTGGTGGGGGACAAGACCCAGAGGGACGGGCTGGCCACCTGCGGCTACGACGACGACGGCGTCAAGACCACCCAGTTCGACATCGTCAAGGATGGCCGGTTCGTCGGTTACCAGACCATCCGCGAGCAGGTGGCCCGCTACGGGAAGTCGCTCGGCGATACGCGGCTCAAGGCCTGCTGCTATGCCGACGACTACTCCTCCAACCCCTTCCAGAGGATGCCCAACGTCTCGCTCCGGCCGCACGACTGGGGCGGAAAGAAGGTGGGCTGGGAGCAGATGGTGGCCGAGGTCAAGGACGGCGTGCTCATCGAGGGGGCGGGGAGCTTCTCCATCGACCAGCAGCGCTACAACTTCCAGTTCGGGGGGCAGGTGTTCTGGGAGATCAAGAACGGCAAGAAGGTGGGGATGCTCCGCGACGTGGCCTACCAGGCGCGCACCCCGCAGTTCTGGGGGAGCCTGGACATGGTCGGCTCGGACCACTTCTACAAGCTGGGCGGCTCGTTCTTCGACGGCAAGGGCCAGCCGATCCAGACTAACTCCGTCTCCCACGGATCGAGCTGGTGCCGCTTCCGGGGGGTGAACGTGATCAACACCGGGAGGAAGATTTGAGCTTCCTCAGCGACGCCGATGCCAAGCGCATCACGGAGAAGGTCCTCGGGCTGGCCACCGCCCCGGAGACCGTCGTTTACCTCAACCCCTCGCGAGGAGGGAACACCCGCTTCGCGCGCAACGAGGTCACCACCAGCGGCTACGCCGAGACCTGCATCGTGCTGGTGACCTCCCGGTACGGGCTGCGCCAGGGCTCGGCCCAGACCAACCAGATCGACGATGGCTCGCTGGCCGAGGTGGTCCGCCGCGCCGAGGAGATCGCCCGGCTCGCGCCGGAGGACCCGGAGACGATGCCCGTCCTCGGGCCGCAGACTTACACCGCCGCTCCCGGGCTGTTCGCCGCCGACGCCGACCAGCTCACCGCCGACTTCCGCGGGAAGATCGTCGCCGACGCCATCGGCCAGGCCAAGAGCAAGGGTCTGGAGGCGGCCGGCTTCGTGCAGAACTTCTCCGACGCCGACGCCCTGGCCACCTCCCGGGGGCTGTTCGTCTACCGGCGCACCACCGGCATCGTCTACAACATCACCGCCCGCTCCAACGACGGAGGAAGCGGCTGGGGCGGCGGGGTGAGCAACAGCGTGGCCGGGTTCGAGCCCTCCTCGATGACCGCCCGCGCCATGGACATCGCGCTCAAGAGCGCCAAGCCGGTGGCCCTCGAGCCGGGCAACTACACCGCCATCCTCCCCGCGGAGTGCGTGGCCGATCTGGCGGTCAACCTCCTCAA
>Ga0335085_10006755_pt1 | contig 18021 bp, 15 predicted proteins | sample Lox_Sample_45_FD_206712 | JGI IMG/M metagenome (GOLD analysis project Ga0335085, IMG submission 206712) | Soil microbial communities from Loxahatchee National Wildlife Refuge, Florida, United States - Lox_Sample_4.5 | ecosystem: Environmental > Terrestrial > Soil > Wetlands | place: USA...
CTCGCGGCTGCCGCGTTACCGTGCTTCCGGCACAAACCGGCGCCAGCGACGCGTTGGCAGTAAGCCCGGACGGGATCTTCCTATCCAACGGGCCGGGTGACCCCGAGCCGTGCGATTACGCCATCAAAGCCATTCGCGAATTCCTCGATGCAGATATTCCCATTTTTGGCATTTGTCTCGGCCATCAATTGCTGGCGCTCGCCAGCGGCGCGAAGACGGTGAAAATGAAATTCGGACATCACGGCGCGAACCACCCGGTACTGGAGCTCGACAGCGGGCACGTCATGATCACCAGCCAAAACCATGGCTTCGCGGTGGATAAAGCAAGTTTACCGCCAAACTTGCGCGTCACGCATATCTCACTTTTCGACGGCAGCCTGCAAGGGCTTGCACGCACCGACAAACCGGCTTTCTGCTTCCAGGGGCATCCAGAAGCCAGTCCTGGCCCTCACGACATGGATACCTTGTTTGACCGATTCATCAAACTTATGGACGAACGAAAAGGGGAATCGCTGAGAAAATGAGCAGCGGAGCGGGCAAATCAAATTGCCTCTTTGCCTCTATGCGTGCTCGCGGTCAGTTAAAGATGCCTAGACGCACCGACCTCAAAAGCATTCTGATCATTGGCGCCGGCCCCATTATCATCGGCCAGGCGTGCGAGTTTGACTATTCCGGCGCGCAGGCGTGCAAGGCGCTTAAAGAAGAAGGCTACCGCATAATTTTGGTTAATTCGAATCCGGCAACCATCATGACCGATCCGGAAATGGCCGACGCCACGTACATCGAGCCCATCAACTGGCAGATGCTGGAAAAAATCATCGCAATTGAACGCCCGGGCGCATTGTTGCCCACTATGGGGGGCCAAACGGCGTTGAACAGCGCCCTTGATCTTGCCCGGCATGGCGTGCTGGAAAAGTACGGCGTGGAAATGATCGGCGCGTCGCGCGAAGCCATAGACAAGGCGGAAGACAGGGAGAAATTCAAGTTCGCGATGAACAAGATAGGGCTCGCGTCGCCACGGTCGGCCCTTGCTCACAGCGTGGAGGAAGCCCTGCAGGTGCAGGCGATGGTCGGGTTTCCCACGGTGATTCGTCCGTCTTTCACGCTGGGCGGTACTGGCGGAGGTATCGCCTATAACCTGGAGGAATTCCTCGCTATTTGCGAGCGCGGCCTGGAAGCATCTCCTACCAAGGAACTGCTGGTCGAGGAGTCCGTGATCGGGTGGAAAGAGTTCGAGATGGAGGTCGTGCGCGACCGAAAAGACAACTGCATCATCGTGTGCTCGATCGAAAATTTCGATCCGATGGGGGTACACACTGGCGATTCGATCACCGTGGCGCCGGCGCAAACGCTCACCGACAAAGAATACCAGATCATGCGCGACGCCTCGATCAGGGTGTTGCGCGAAATCGGAGTAGATACCGGCGGATCCAACGTGCAGTTTGCCGTTAATCCCAAAAACGGCCGTATGCTGATAATCGAAATGAATCCGCGAGTGTCGCGTTCCTCTGCTTTGGCGTCCAAAGCGACCGGTTTTCCCATCGCCAAAGTGGCCGCGAAGCTGGCGATAGGATATACCCTTGATGAATTGAGAAACGAAATTACCGGAGGCGCGACGCCGGCGTCTTTCGAGCCTACCATTGACTATGTCGTTACCAAGCTGCCTCGTTTCGCCTTTGAAAAGTTTCCTCGCGTCGACGACCGACTGACTACCCAGATGAAATCGGTGGGCGAAGTCATGGCAATTGGTCGTACCTTTCAGGAATCTCTGCAGAAAGCGCTGCGGGGACTTGAAACCGGAAGCGAAGGACTCGACGAAAAAACCGCTGACCGCGATGTGATTGAAAACGAATTGGGTCATGTCGGGCCGGAACGCATTTGGTACATCGCCGACGCGTTCCGCTGCGGCATGAAAGTGAATGAGGCGCATGAGCTGACCAGTATTGACCCGTGGTTCCTGGCCCAGATCGAGGATCTTGTAAGGCAGGAACAGTTTCTAAAAGAGAAAAAGCTCGATCAGTTGAGCGAAGTTGAGCTGCGGCGGCTGAAAAGGAGCGGCTTCTCCGATGCGCGCCTATCCCGTTTGCTGAATGCTTCAGAGGTGGCCGTAAGGCAGAAACGCTGGCAGCTTGCACTGCGCCCGGTGTATAAACGTGTGGACACCTGTGCCGCTGAATTTGCCACGCACACCGCCTATATGTATTCGACGTACGAGGAGGAATGCGAGGCGCAACCCACCCGAAAGCGCAAAATCCTGGTGCTGGGCGGAGGACCGAACCGCATTGGCCAGGGAATCGAGTTTGATTACTGCTGCGTACATGCGGCGCTCGCGCTGCGCGAAGACGGCTTTGAAACCATCATGGTGAACTGCAACCCGGAGACCGTTTCGACCGATTATGATACTTCGGACCGACTCTACTTCGAACCGCTCACACTGGAAGATGTGTTGGAAATAGTGCATGTTGAGAATCCGCAGGGGGTGATTGTGCAATACGGCGGCCAAACACCGCTGAAACTTGCGCGCGACCTGGAAGCAAGCCGGGTTCCGATTATCGGCACAACGCCGGATATGATTGACTGCGCGGAGGACCGCGAGCGTTTTCGAAAGATGCTGGATGAACTCAATCTCAAGCAGGCGCCGAACCGCACTGCGCGCACGCCGCAGAAAGCGCTGCGCCTGGCCGAAGAAATCGGTTATCCACTGGTGGTGCGGCCAAGCTACGTGCTGGGGGGACGCGCCATGGAAATCGTGCACCAGCAGGAGGACCTTGAGCGCTATATGCGGGAAGCGGTGAAAGTTTCCAACGATTCGCCGGTTCTGCTGGATCGCTTTCTAAATGACGCTACCGAGGTCGACGTAGACGCGGTTTGTGACGGGAAGGACGTGCTGATCGGAGGCATAATGGAACATATCGAACAGGCGGGCGTACATTCCGGCGATTCAGCCTGTTCACTTCCGCCATTTAGTCTTTCCGAAAAACTGCAGGACGAGTTGCGCCGCCAAACCACTGTGCTGGCGTACGCGCTAAAAGTGGTGGGACTCATGAACGTGCAGTACGCAATTCAGGGCGAGACTGTTTATGTGCTCGAAGTCAACCCGCGCGCCTCGCGCACTGTACCATTCGTATCCAAGGCGACTGGATTGCCGCTCGCCAAAATCGCCGCGCGCTGCATGGTCGGCCGGACCTTAAAACAGCAAGCCGTGACTACGGGTGTAGTGCCAAAGTACTTCTGCGTCAAGGAAGCGGTATTTCCGTTCATTAAGTTTCCGGGCGCCGATACCATTCTTGGTCCGGAAATGAAATCTACTGGAGAAGTGATGGGCGTAGGCGCTACATTCCCGGAGGCGTTCGTGAAATCGCAAATAGCCGCAGGCGAGAAACTGCCTTCGTCGGGCAGGGTTTTCATCAGTGTGCGCAATGCCGATAAGCCCCGCACCGTGGAAATTGCGAAAACATTGCAGTCGCTCGGTTTCAGCCTGGTGGCAACACGCGGCACCGCGGCGGTGCTCGCAACCGCAGGCATCGCGGTGGCGCCGGTCAACAAGGTTGCCGAGGGACGGCCCCATATTGTGGACATGATCAAGAATGGCGAAATCAGCCTCATCGTCAACACCGTCGAAGATAAACGCGCGGTGCACGACTCATATTCAATTCGCCGCGCCGCGCTGCAGCGCAGGGTCGCGTATTACACCACGCTCGCGGGGGCGCGTGCGGCGTGCGCGGGGATTGCGCAAATGGGTGAATTGCGCCCTTACGAACTGCAGGCGCTGCACCGGGGCATCGCTGCACGCCGCTAATCGGCGCGCCAAGTTATTTATTTTTTTTGCGGCAGCGATATAAAATAGGCGGTAGCGCATTTCAATTCACCCGTTCAATAATGTAGGAACAGTATGACCAACAAAATTCCACTGACTGTAAACGGCGCCGGACAGTTGCGCGGCGAATTGCAGCAACTCAAGACCGTGCAGCGGCCCGCTGTAATAGCTGCGATTGCGGAAGCACGCACGCACGGCGATCTTGCGGAAAACGCGGAGTATCATGCCGCCAAGGAAAGGCAAAGCTTTATTGAAGGACGCATCGCAGAGCTCGAAAGAAAGCTTGCCAATGCCCAGATAATAAATCCCGCGCTCCTGGACGCCGATGGCTCTGTTGTCTTCGGTGCTACGGTGGCGCTGAAAGACCTTGGTGGCGGTGAGAAATTCACCTATCAGATCGTCGGAGAGGATGAAGCGGACATCAAGCAGGGCAAAATTTCCATAAGCTCCCCGATTGCGCGTGCGCTGATCGGCAAATATCCAGGCGATGTTGGCGAAGTTCAGGCACCCAGCGGGACGCGCGAGTATGAAATTCTGGATGTAAAGTATATATAATCGCCGGTATGGGATATCTCGCAGATAGTTTGCACTGGATTGCTGTGGCCTTGTGGGCCGGGGTGTTGTGGGCAATCGGGTTAATCGCCGTGCCGCTAATTTTTGTCACGGTCGAAGACCGCGCGCTGGCCGTTATGCTTGCCGGCAAAATGTTTGCTGTGGTGGGCTACATTGGGATGGGTTGCGGGGCTTATCTTATTTTGTTCCGTCTTATCAGGCAGGGCGTTGTTTCCTTCGGGCAGTTTTTTTTCTGGATTGCAATGGTAATGTTTCTGTTGACCTTGCTGGGCTATTTCGCCCAGCCCATACTGGAACTCGTTAAGAACTGGACGCTGCCTCGACAGGCCATTGAAAGCATACTGGAGGACCGTTCTGCCTCTTGGTACGGTATTTACAGCGCGCTGTACGTCGTGCAAGCCGCGCTCGCCTTGGTGCTGGTGGTGCGGCAACCGACTGCTGCTCCATGATCTGATTTTGGGATGCGCCAGCTATTCCCGGCCGTTTCTTCACGTTCCCCAATGAAACGTTCGAATACCAGCAGCGCTTGGATGCGCGAGCACGTCAACGATTTTTACGTGAAATGCGCACGGAATCAGGGCTTACGTTCGCGCGCCGCGTTCAAGCTCCTGGAAATCATCGAACGCGACCGCCTATTGGCGCCGGGCATGCTGGTGGTTGATCTGGGGGCAGCCCCTGGCAGCTGGTCGCAAGTTGCTGCCGAAAAGGTCGGTAAGCAAGGCAAGGTCATCGCGCTGGATGCCGTTCACATGCAGCCGATCGCCGGGGTCGATTTCATTTGTGGAGATTTCCGCGACGATACCGCTTTAATGCAGCTGCACAGCAAGCTGCAGGGTAAAAGTGCAGATCTTGTAATTTGCGATTTGTCGCCCAATATCAGTGGAGTGGCCAGCCATGATCAAGCCCGGGTCATGGAGCTTGCTCAATGCGCTCTCGACTTTTCCGTAAAAGCGCTGAAACCGCAGGGCGGGCTCCTGGTCAAAGTTTTCCAGGGCGCTGCTTTTGAAGATTTCTTGAAAGCCATGCGCGCCCGCTTTAAACAGGTGGTTTCCCGCAAGCCCAAGGCCTCGCGTGGAAGGAGCAGCGAAATTTACTTGCTGGGCAGGGGCTTACGATAGGCTGAACAAGGCTAACACCAGCGGATAAATGCGGTTAGAATAGTAGTTGGGGTAACTTCTTTTCGAACGATCAGGAGCGAATTTGAATAATTTAGTAAAAAATCTGGTGATCTGGCTGGTAATTGCACTCGTGCTGATGTCGGTTTTCAACCAATTCAGCGCGCGACAGTCCGTGCAATCGCCGATGGAATATTCGCAATTTATCGACGAAGTGAAGCAGGGCCACATTGCCAAAGTCACGATTGAAGGTCGCACGCTCAAGGGAGTCAAGACCGACGGCAAGCGCTTCGTCACGTATGCGCCATCCGACCCCTGGTTGGTGAGCGACCTTTTGAAGAACGGAGTGATCATCGAGGCCAAGCCGGATGAGGAACCTTCGCTGCTGGTGAATATTTTTGTTTCCTGGTTCCCGATGCTGCTTTTGATCGGTGTGTGGATATTTTTCATGCGCCAGATGCAGGGAGGCGGGCGTGGAGGCGCGTTCTCATTCGGAAAGAGTCGTGCGCGCATGATGGATGAATCGAACAACCAGGTGACATTTGCCGACGTTGCCGGATGCGAGGAAGCGAAAGAAGAGGTTGCGGAATTAGTGGATTTCCTGCGTGATCCGGGCAAATTCCAGAAGCTCGGAGGGCGCATCCCGCGAGGTGTGCTGATGGTGGGCAACCCTGGAACCGGCAAAACGTTGCTCGCACGCGCTATTGCGGGCGAAGCCAAGGTGCCTTTCTTCAGCATTTCAGGCTCCGACTTCGTGGAAATGTTTGTCGGTGTCGGCGCTGCGCGAGTGCGCGACATGTTCGAGCAGGCGAAAAAACACGCACCATGCATCGTGTTCATCGATGAAATCGATGCCGTTGGTCGCCAACGCGGCGCAGGACTCGGCGGCGGAAATGACGAACGCGAACAAACGCTGAACCAGTTGCTGGTGGAGATGGACGGATTCGAGACCGGCGCCGGTGTGATTGTGATCGCGGCAACCAACCGCCCCGATGTGCTCGATCCGGCGCTGCTGCGCCCAGGCCGCTTTGACCGGCAGGTCGTAGTCCCGCTTCCCGACATCCGCGGGCGCGAACAGATTCTATTGGTGCACATGCGCAAGGTGCCAATCGCGCCCGACGTTCGGGCCGATATTCTGGCGCGCGGCACACCCGGCTTTTCCGGCGCGGATCTTGCCAACCTCGTGAATGAAGCTGCGTTGTTTGCGGCGCGCTTCAACAAGAGGCTGGTGGACATGGATGATTTCGAGCGCGCCAAGGACAAGGTCATCATGGGGACCGAACGCCGCTCCATGGTGATGCCCGAGCAGGAACGCCGCAACACCGCTTATCATGAATCGGGGCACGCGGTTGTGGCGCGGCTTTTGCCGAAGACTGACCCGGTGCACAAAGTCACCATTATTCCGCGCGGCCGCGCCCTGGGTGTGACCATGCAGTTGCCGCAGGAGGACCGCTACAGCATGGATCGCGAACACATCCTGCAAAATATTGCAGTACTGTTCGGCGGGCGCATCGCAGAAGAAATTTTCATGCATCAGATGACCACGGGCGCGTCCAACGACTTTGAGCGCGCGACCGAATTAGCGCGGCGCATGGTTACCCAGTGGGGCATGTCAGATACATTGGGGCCGATGATCTACGGCGAGAATGAGGGCGAAGTGTTCCTCGGCCGTTCCATCACCACACACAAGAATGTGTCCGAAACGACGATGCAGAAAGTGGATGCGGAAATCCGCCGCATTGTCGACGAACAATATAAACTTGCGCGACGGCTCATAGAAGAAAACCGCGATAAGGTGGAGGCGATGGCGAAGGCACTTCTAGAATGGGAAACCGTAGATTCCGATCAGATCGCCGACATCATGGAAGGCAAGCCGCCGCGGCCGCCTAAACCGGTTCAGCCGCCACAGACCGCGCGGGAAACGCCACCCCCCGGGGGAGCGACTGCTACAGTGCAGCCGGCAAGAGAAACCTGACATTCAATGGAAGTGAGGAGTTGGAGCAAGGCGTAACAGCCTTTAAAAGCTTTACTCCGCATTCCCGCGTGCATCTCCTTTGCGGTAAATTCAAGCTCGATCTGTCGCACCCCCTGATTATGGGGATTGTCAATGTCACCCCCGATTCTTTCTCCGATGGTGGCTTACATGCTACCGCGGGCGCTGCAATCGCGCATGGTTTGCGCTTGATCGACGAAGGCGCGGACCTCGTCGATGTGGGTGGTGAATCCACCCGACCCGGCTCACTGCCGGTGCCGCTGGATGAGGAGCTTAAACGCGTGTTGCCCGTAATAGAAGGATTAAAGCACGCCGACGTGCCACTGTCGGTGGATACCCAGAAACCCGAAGTGATGCGCGAGGCGTTGTGCGCCGGAGCAAGCATGATAAACGATGTTAATGCGCTGCTTGCAACAGGCGCATTGCAGGTGGTCGCGAACAGCGACGCGGCAATATGCATGATGCACAAACGGGGCGAGCCTTTGACGATGCAGGTAAACCCCCAGTACCAAAACGTGGTTTCGGAAATCAAATCTTTTCTGGGTTCTCGCGTCGAAGCTGCGCTTGCCGCGGGAATAGCGCGCGAGCGCATCGTTGTTGACCCCGGGTTTGGTTTTGGCAAAACCATGGAGCATAATCTGGCTCTACTGCGCAAATTGGATCAGTTCACCGAACTCGGCGCGGCGCTGCTGGTTGGCCTTTCGCGCAAATCGATTTTGGGCAAAATCGCAGGCAAGCAGACTGGCGAGCGGATATATTCGAGCATGGCTATTGCGCTGATCGCGGTGATGAAAGGGGCGAAAATTGTGAGGGTGCATGACGTGGCCGCTACGCGGGATGCGCTGGCGGTCTATAATGCGGTGAACGCTGAATAAAATTTAACAGTCTATGCCTCGAAAATATTTCGGTACCGACGGCGTGCGAGGTAAAGTAGGCGAGCCGCCGATAACGCCGGAATTGGTGATGCATCTCGGTTATGCCGCGGGCAAAGTGCTGGCTTCTGCAGAATGGCATCTAGCGCAAGGCGAGCCCCCGGCCGTTCTTATTGGCAAAGATACCCGCATTTCCGGCTACATGCTGGAGTCGGCATTGCAGGCGGGGTTGTCCGCCGCCGGTGTCGACATCTACCTTTCCGGACCCATACCGACTCCTGCGGTGGCTTATCTGACGCGGGCGCTGAGGTTGCAGGCCGGTATCGTAATCTCCGCTTCGCACAATCCCTACGAAGACAACGGTATAAAGTTCTTCTCGGCGAGCGGCAATAAACTCCCGGACGAGGTGGAACACGCCATCGAAGTGGCGCTCGACGATCCCATCAGAACCATGCCTTCCGCGGCGTTAGGGCGGGCGCGAAGGATCAACGACGCAGCCGGGCGCTATATTGAGTTTTGCAAGAGCACGTTTCCTAGCGAGCTGGATCTGCGCGGCTTGCGAATTGTGGTCGATACGGCGCAAGGTGCAACATACCACATCGCGGCGCACGTATTTCACGAGCTGGGCGCGGATGTTGTGGCAATAGCCAATCAGCCCGATGGCTTGAACATTAATCAGGAATGCGGCGCGACGTATCCCAAGACATTGCAGGAAGCGGTGAAACAGCAGCAAGCCGATCTGGGAATCGCGCTGGACGGCGACGGCGACCGGCTGCTGATGGTGGACGCCACCGGCAAAGCCTACGACGGGGACCAGCTGCTTTATATCATTGCCAAACACCGCAAGCAGCTGGGCAGACTCAAGGGCGGCGTCGTGGGAACACTGATGACTAATCTCGGCATGGAGCGTGCTTTGGAAAAAATCAAAGTGCCTTTTGCACGTGCTCCGGTGGGCGACCGCTATGTACTGGAGCTTATGCAAAACCGCGGCTGGCAGTTGGGTGGAGAGAATTCAGGGCACATCATCTGTCTGGACAAGCATACCACTGGAGACGGCATCGTTTCCGCGCTCCAGGTGTTGCATGCGATGCGCGCGTTGCAGGCGGATTTGGCGCATTTGACTCACGAGCTTGCGCTTTATCCGCAGGTGCTGGTGAATGTCAAAGTCGCCAAAGGTTTTGATTTTAAAAACCAGCTGCCGGTGCAGACTGCGCTCAGCGAGGCGGAAGCGGATCTGGGCGACCAAGGCCGCGTGTTGTTGCGCGCTTCGGGCACGGAACCGGTCGTGCGCGTGATGGTGGAAGGCAGTCCACAGGCCAAAGTCAGGCAGTGGGCCGACGCCATTGCGCAGGCGGTGCGCGACGCAGCCGCCGAGTAAATCCTTTTTCCAAACGGAAAATTTGCATTTCTCTGACATCTGCAAAATCGTGCCGCGGCTCCGTAAATCTTTTTTTGAATCCGGTCGTTTTGTCGGTATAGCCGGTGCCAGCCGAAATTGACCATGGGGGTTATTCAAAGTAAAATTTAAACGGTTCATCGCCAAGGACATGGATGCGCCAAAAGCTGGTCGCCGGCAATTGGAAAATGCACGGCAGCCTTGTGCAAAACAAGGTGTTACTTGATGCCCTCGTAACCGGTCGGAAATCGTTGCGCAATGTCTCATGTGCGGTGTGCGTGCCGTATCCTTATCTGTTTCAAGCACGAATGATCCTGCACGATAGCGAGCTCGCTTGGGGCGCGCAGAATTTGAGCCCGTTTGATCACGGTGCTTACACCGGGGAAGTGTCGGGGCCGATGCTCAAGGACTTCGGCTGCCGATATGTCATCGTCGGGCATTCGGAGCGCCGCACATTGCAATGTGAAGACAGCGCCTTAGTGGCGCGGAAATTCAAGGCGGCGCAGGCCGCGGGATTGATACCGATCCTATGTGTTGGGGAAACTTTAGCTGAGCGCGAAGCGGGGGCCACTGAAAAAATCATTTCGGATCAGCTCGAACCCGTTCTTGCACTCGGAATCGAAGCCATGACCAATTCGGTTTTGGCGTACGAACCGGTGTGGGCGATTGGTACTGGGAAAAATGCAAGCCCCGAGCAGGCGCAGGCAGTACATACATTCATCCGGCAGGGAATAGCCGCACGGGATCCTGAAATCGCGGCGCAATTGCTGATCTTATACGGCGGAAGCGTGAAGGCTGGAAATGCCGCGGCGCTGTTTGCTATGCGGGATATTGACGGCGGTCTGATTGGCGGCGCGTCGCTTAAGGCGGATGAATTTTTGGCTATCTGTGCTGCCGCCAGTTGTTAACTTGGAGAATTTTTTTTGGAAACCTTGATTTGGATTGTGCATGTGCTGACTGCGCTCAGCATCATCGGTTTGGTGCTGCTGCAGCATGGCAAGGGAGCGGACGCCGGGGCGGCTTTTGGCAGCGGTGCTTCAGGCAGTCTTTTCGGCGCAAGCGGGTCCGCCAATTTCTTGAGCCGCACCACTGCCGTGCTGGCGGCAGTTTTTTTTCTCACCAGCCTCGGATTGACTTACTTTTCCAGCCACAAGGCTGAAAATCTCGGCGTGATGGGGACGAGCAAGGAGATTCCCGCGCCTGCGGAAAAAACACCTGCGGCCCCGGCACCTGCAGCGCTGCCTGTCGAAGGTAATTCCAAAGCTAAGGAAATACCCAAATAACCGTGAGTAGTGATGGGCAAGGAGTAAAATTCAAGACCATGTTAGAGAATTTCCGCCTTACCCCTCACTGCTTACGGCCCGCGGAATTAGCGCCGATGTGGTGGAATTGGTAGACACGCCGTCTTGAGGGGGCGGTGGCGAGAGCCGTATGAGTTCGAGTCTCATCATCGGCACCATGCATTTAGAATTGGCAGCGCGCTGAACTCGTAAGCGACGCTGGGTCTAAACTATTGGAAGGAAGTGACGCGCTGATATTGGCGCAAGGACAGGCTCAGCTATCTATGCTACAAAATTATTTTCCGATTTTGCTATTCATCATTGTCGGTATCGCCATCGGCGTTGTCCCGGTCGTGATCAGTTGGGTGATTTCACAACCCTGGCTTCTCGGCACCTATCGTCCCGACAGCGAGAAACTTTCGCCCTACGAGTGCGGATTTGAAGCATTTGAAGACGCGCGGATGAAATTCGACGTGCGTTACTACCTTATTGCCATTCTATTCATTCTGTTTGACTTGGAAATCGCTTTTCTGTTTCCCTGGGCGGTAGCTCTCAAGGAAATCGGCATGCCCGGCTTTGTGGCGATGCTGGTATTCCTCGCGGTGCTGGTGGTGGGATTCGTTTATGAGTGGATGAAGGGGGCTCTCGAATGGGAATAGAAGGGGTGCTGGAACGAGGTTTTGTTACTACCACCGCGGACAAACTGATTAACTGGACGCGCACCGGCTCACTGTGGCCGATGACCTTCGGGCTCGCCTGCTGCGCGGTTGAGATGATGCACGCCGGTGCTTCGCGCTATGATCTGGACCGCTTCGGTGTCGTGTTTCGTCCCAGTCCGCGCCAGTCGGACGTTATGATCGTCGCCGGCACGCTGTGCAACAAAATGGCGCCGGCTCTGCGCAAAGTGTATGACCAGATGGCAGAGCCGCGCTGGGTGATATCGATGGGGTCGTGCGCCAACGGCGGCGGGTATTATCATTATTCCTATTCAGTGGTGCGTGGCTGCGATCGCATCGTACCGGTCGATATCTATGTGCCGGGCTGCCCGCCTACAGCGGAGGCCTTGCTTTTCGGCATCATCCAATTGCAAAACAAAATTAAGCGCACCAATACCATCGCGCGCTAAGGTTTAGCCGAAAATGCATCCACGCCTTGAGACCCTAACTGCGCAACTGAAAAACGCGCTCGGCGCACGCGTCGTCAATCTTTCCGAAGCGGTCGGTGAAATAACTGTTACCGTGAAAACCGCAGATTGGTTGCCGGTCGCGCAGACTCTGCGTGATGACCCGAATCTGTGCTTTGAGGAATTAATTGACCTGTGCGGGGTCGATTATCGGGATTACGGTGACGGCGCGTGGAACGGGCCACGCTTTGCAGTGGTTTGCCACCTGCTCTCGCTGACTCACAACTGGCGGGTGCGTCTCAAAGCGTTTGCCGAAAACGATGATTTTCTAGTGTTCGACTCACTGATATCACTTTGGCCTTCAGTCAACTGGTTCGAGCGCGAAGCATTCGATTTATTCGGGTTCGTTTTCACAGGGCATCCGGATCTGCGGCGCATCCTTACCGATTACGGTTTTGTGGGCCATCCATTCCGCAAAGACTTTCCGCTATCCGGAAATGTCGAGATGCGTTATGACCCGGTGCAGCAGCGGGTGATCTACCAGCCGGTGTCGATTGAACCGCGCAACGAGGTGCCGCGCATCGTGCGCGAGGAGCAATACGGGCATCTGGGTGCCAAGCAATGAATGGCTGGGCAAGAATTTCCGACCGCTTTCTAGACGTGCTTTGCGATTACCGCTTGTGAGCGTTCATGGCTGAGATAATGAATTACACAATGAACTTTGGGCCGCAGCACCCGGCTGCGCACGGAGTATTGCGCCTGGTACTCGAGCTTGACGGTGAGGTGATACAGCGCGCAGATCCGCATATCGGCCTTTTGCACCGTGCTACCGAGAAACTCGCTGAAAATAAAACCTATTTACAGTCGGTGCCGTACATGGACCGCCTTGATTACGTTTCGATGATGTGCAATGAGCATGCATACGTGCTCGCGATCGAAAAATTGCTGGAACTGCAAGTTCCGGTGCGTGCGCAATACATACGCGTTATGTTCGACGAAATCACGCGCATCCTCAATCATCTTTTATGGCTCGGCGCGCACGCGCTGGACGTGGGTGCGATGACCGTTTTCCTGTACGCTTTTCGCGAGCGCGAGGACCTTATGGACTGCTATGAGGCGGTTTCAGGCGCTCGCATGCACGCCGCTTATTATCGTCCGGGTGGAGTTTACCGCGACCTTCCCGGCGTAATGCCGCAGTACCACGCATCGAAAATTCACAGTGACGCAGATGTCGCCAAGCTAAACGAGAACCGTCAGGGTTCACTGCTTGATTTCATCGAGGATTTTACCCGGCGATTTCCCGGTTATGTGGACGACTATGAAACACTGCTTACCGACAATCGTATATGGAAGCAGCGCACAGTGGGTATCGGCGTGATTTCCGCCGAGCGCGCCAAGGCATTGGGATTCACCGGCCCGATGCTGCGAGGCTCGGGAGTGGAATGGGACCTGCGCAGGAAGCAGCCGTATGAGGTCTACGATAAGATGGAATTCCAGATCCCGGTAGGCGTCAACGGCGACTGCTACGACCGGTACCTCGTGCGCATCGAGGAAATGCGTCAATCCAACCGCATCGTCAAGCAGTGCATCGAGTGGCTGAGAAAAAATCCCGGGCCGGTGATCACCGACAATCACAAAGTGGCTCCGCCATCGCGCGTGGAAATGAAAGAGAACATGGAAGAGCTGATACATCACTTCAAGCTATTCAGCGAAGGTTTTCATGTGCCCGAAGGCGAAGTCTATGCTGCGATCGAAGCGCCCAAGGGCGAGTTCGGCATTTACCTTGTTTCCGACGGCGCCAACAAGCCATACCGGCTGAAACTCCGCGCGCCGAGCTTTCCGCATCTCGCTGCGATGGACGAAATGTCGCGCGGTCACATGATTGCCGATGTGGTAGCGATAATTGGCACACAGGATATCGTGTTCGGGGAAATCGATCGGTGAAAGGCTTGTTGCTTGAAATGACTTTGTTGCTCGCGGTCTTAAATATGCTCATTTGCCACTTTGCAAACTGCGCTGTTCTCGCCCGCTCGCGTCGCATTCGCGCTGCACTTTGGATGTCCTGCGGAGCGCGGTCGTGAATGCTCCGATGATTCTGTCGCCCGAGGCGCTGGCGAAAATAGACAAGGCCATCACCAAATATCCGCCCGAACAGAAGCGATCGGCGGTGATGGCGGCGCTGACGGTTGCCCAGGATGAAAAAGGCTGGCTCTCCACTGAGACCATGGATTTCGTCGCGCAATACCTTGGCATACCGCCAATTGCAGTGTACGAAGTAGCGACGTTTTACACCATGTATGACGTGCAGCCGGTGGGCAAGTACAAGATTTCGCTTTGCACCAATCTGCCGTGTGCGCTGTCCGGTGCTGATGGCGCGGCGGATTATCTGAAGAAAAAGCTCGCCATCGGGTTCAATGAAACCACGGGCGACGGGCAGTTTACGTTGAAACAAGGTGAGTGCTTTGGCGCTTGCGGTGATGCCCCGGTGTTGCTGGTCAATAACAAGCGCATGTGCAGCTTCATGACGCAAGAGAAGCTCGATCAACTGCTGGCGGAATTAAGGGATGAATAAGCAAATGACAGCGCGATTCGCGCTCGTGGCGATTTGGGATGCAGCGCGAGGAGCCGCCAGCCGCCGTTCGGCGCTTTCACACAAGGGCGCGGCGATAACGCAATCCGATTTTATTCGCTTGGCCAATCCATCATGACCTGTCTGCATAATCGCCATATCAACCCGATTCTTCTTGCTGGCCTGGACGGCAACAACTGGCGCATCGGAGATTACCTGCGGCGCGGTGGCTACGCTGCGCTCAAAAAAGTGCTGGCCGAGAATATCGCCCCCGAACAGATCATCAACGAAGTAAAAAAATCGGCGCTGCGCGGCCGTGGCGGCGCAGGGTTTCCAACAGGCTTGAAATGGAGCTTCATGCCGAAAAGCTTCAGCGGCGAAAAGTATCTGGTGTGCAATTCCGACGAGGGCGAGCCCGGCACCTTCAAGGACCGAGACATCATGCGCTACAACCCGCATATTTTGATCGAGGGAATGGCAATCGCGGGGTACGCCATGGGAGCAAAGACCGGCTATAACTATGTGCACGGCGAAGTCTGGGATTGCTATGAGCGCATGGAGGAAGCGCTGGAAGAGGCGCGCTCCGCAGGTTTCATCGGCGGCAATATCCTCGGCTCGGAGTTCAGCTTCCATCTATTCAACCATCACGGCTACGGGGCCTATATCGCCGGAGAAGAAACCGGGCTTCTCGATTCGCTGGAAGGCAAGAAGGCCATGCCCCGCTTCAAACCGCCGTTCCCAGCTAGCTACGGTCTATACGGGAGGCCGACCACGGTCAACAACACCGAAACACTGGCCTGTGTTCCTTGGATCATACTCAATGGGGGAGACAAGTACCTAAGCCTCGGCAGGCCAAACAACGGCGGCACGAAAATTTTCTCCATGTGCGGGCACGTCAACCAGCCTGGCAACTACGAAGCGCCGCTGGGCACCCCGTTTGCGAAGCTTCTGGAACTCGCAGGCGGCATGCGGGGCGGAAGGAAGCTTAAAGCCTGTATTCCTGGAGGCGCCTCGATGCCGGTCCTGCCGGCGCACATCATGCTCGAGACCGACATGGATTACGATTCGCTTGTCAAAGCCGGTTCGATGCTGGGTTCAGCCGGGGTGATCATCATGGACGAGACGGTGTGCATGGCGAGAGCATTGCTCCGGCTCGCCTATTTTTATTTCGAGGAATCCTGCGGCCAATGCACGCCCTGCCGCGAAGGCACCGGCTGGCTATACCGCGTGCTCAACCGCATCGAGCATGGACAGGGAAAGCAGGAGGATTTGGATCTGCTGCTGAGCGTGGCAGACAACATCGGAGGGCGCACCATTTGCGCTTTGGGTGACGCCGCCGCGTTGCCGGTGAAAAGCTTCATCACCCATTTCCGCGACGAGTTCGAATACCATATCGAACACAAAGAATGCCTGGTGCCGGCGTACGCATAGCACGGTCATGATAGAGCTAGAGATAGATGGCAAGCATATAGGCGTAAAGGAAGGCAGCACCATCATGGATGCCGCCAACCAGCTGGGCATTTACATCCCGCATTTCTGTTACCACAAGAAGTTGTCGATTGCCGCCAACTGCCGCATGTGTCTGGTGCAGGTGGAAAAGGCACCCAAGCCGTTGCCGGCCTGTGCGACCCCGGCAGGACGCGACATGAAAGTGTGGACACACTCGGATTTTGCGGTACAGGCGCAGAAGAGCGTGATGGAATTCTTGTTGATCAATCACCCGCTCGACTGCCCGATTTGCGATCAGGGAGGCGAATGCCCCTTGCAGGACCTCGCCGTGGGCTACGGCGGCAGTGCCTCGCGCTACGAGGAAGAAAAACGCGTGGTACCCGACAAGAATCTCGGACCGCTGATCGCGACCGACATGACGCGCTGTATCTACTGTACGCGCTGCGTGCGCTTTGGGCAGGAAATTGCGGGAATCATGGAGCTCGGAATGGCGGGCCGTGGCGAGCACGCGGAAATCATGCCGTTTGTCGAAAGAACGGTTGACTCCGAGCTCTCAGGCAACATGATAGACATTTGTCCTGTCGGCGCGCTGACCTCCAAGCCTTTCCGTTACTCTGCCCGCACCTGGGAACTGTCCCGACGGAAATCGATCAGCCCACATGACAGCACGGGCTCCAACCTGATCGTGCACGTCAAGAACGACCGGGTGATGCGCGTGCTGCCATATGAAAACGAGGAGATTAACGAATGCTGGCTTTCGGACAAAGATCGTTTCTCCTATGAGGGACTGAATTCCGATCAGCGTCTGCCGCGGCCCATGCTCAAGCTAAACGGCCAGTGGCAGGAAGTGGAATGGCAAACTGCTCTGGAATATATCGCGAATAAGATAAAACAAATAAAAAATTCACATGGCGCGCAAGCGATTGGTGCGCTCGCTACACCGCACAGTACGGTAGAAGAATTGTATCTGCTGCAGAAACTCATGCGCGGGATGGGAAGCGGCAACGTCGATTTCAGGTTGCGCCAATGCGATTTCAGCGCAGATGCGATGCTGCAGGGAGCGCCGTGGCTGGGAATGAAGATTGCGGAAATCGGCCAGCTTGACCGCGTTCTTGTCGTAGGCAGCACGCTGCGCAAGGATCATCCGTTGCTTGCGCACCGATTGCGCCAGGCTGCGAAGCGCGGCACGCAGGTCAATCTTATCAATGCTGCGGACGATAACCTGTTTATTAAGATTCAGAACAAGGCGATCGTTGCGCCAAGGGAATTTACCAAGACACTCGCGGAAGTTCTAAGAGCAGCGACGGAAAACAAGAAGCGGGCTAGTGGATTCAGTGATCAGCTCGCGGCACTCAACCCATCGCAACGAGCGCTGCAGATCGCGGACAGCCTGGTCTCGGGGAAAAATATTGCGGTTTTGCTCGGCAACCTTGCTCAAAATCACCCACAGGCAGCCACCCTGCACGGGCTGGCGCAGGAGCTTGCTTCTGTTGTCGGCGGGCGCTTCGGCTTCCTAGTCGAAGCGGCAAATAGCGTCGGCGGTTATATCGCCGCCGCCGTTCCGTTCGGCACGCCCGCGGGCAAGCATGCCAAGGCGATGCTGGAAAGCCCGCTTAAGGCCTATTTGCTCCTCAATACGGAGGTTGAGCTTGATTGCCACGATCCGAGTGAAGCGGTTGCGGCGATGCACGAGGCGGAACTGGTGGTCGCCATGAGCGCTTACCGCCACAAAGCCACGGAATATGCGCACGTGCTGTTGCCGATCGCGCCGTTTACCGAAACTGCGGGCACTTTTATCAGTACCGAGGGCAGGGTGCAAAGCTTCAACGGCACG
>Ga0335085_10006756_pt1 | contig 18019 bp, 9 predicted proteins | sample Lox_Sample_45_FD_206712 | JGI IMG/M metagenome (GOLD analysis project Ga0335085, IMG submission 206712) | Soil microbial communities from Loxahatchee National Wildlife Refuge, Florida, United States - Lox_Sample_4.5 | ecosystem: Environmental > Terrestrial > Soil > Wetlands | place: USA: Florida...
AGACACCGGATTAGTGAGGCACGAGTGGCGATGGCGTCCTCGATTGACGCGCTCATCGAGCAGGCACAAGGTGCGGAGCGAGAGGGGCGGCGCGCGGACGCGCGGTCGCTCTACGAACGCGCCCTGTACTCGCTGCGGCGCCCGGACCAAGGCGCGCTCGCGGCGTCGTTGCTCTGTTCCGCGGCGCGAACGCTCCAGGTCGATGCCAACACGGACGCGGCGCTCGATTGCATCGAGGCGGCAATTGCCGTCGCGGATCTTGCCGGTGACGCGAGTGCGGTTGGTCACGCGATCAATGGGGAGGCCGTCGTCCGCCTGCAGGAGGGAGAGCTCGAAGTCGCGGAACCCCTGTTCTCTCGCGTGCGCGAGACGGCACGAGCCGGCGGTGATCTCGTGCTGGCCGCTCGGGCGGCCCTGAATCTCGGCGTCATCGCCAACGTGCGCGGAGACCTCGAAAAGACCCTGCGATACTACCGCATGAGTCTTATCGAATTTCGATCTCTCGGCGCGCACAAGGACCTGTGCTTCGGCCTGAACAACATGGGAATGCTGTTCACCGATCTCGAGCGTTGGGTCGAAGCCGAAAACGCGTACGACGAAGCCGTTCAGATCGCGACCGCCACCGGCGATGTCGCGACCCGCATCGTCGTCGAGGGAAATCGCGCCGAGCTGATGATTGCACGCGGCGATTTTGACCAGGCCCAGCGGGTGTGCGAGCTCGCGGTGGAACTCTCGCACCAATCCAAGGATCACAAGGTTCAGCCCGAGATTCACAAGCACCTCGGCACGATCGCGCGCCATCGAGGGGATCTCGCCCTGGCTGAAGAGCACCTCTCGGAAGCACAACGGATCGCGACGGAGCGCCGCGACGTGCTGCTTTCGGCCGAGATCGCGCGCGAGCAGGCGGAACTGTACCGGCGACTCGGACGCAATCGCGAGGCGCTGATGCACCTCAACCGTTCGCATCGTCAATTCACCCAACTCTCGGCGAAGCGCGACCTCGCGGACGTCAATCGCCGCAACTCCCGGCTCGAATCGCACTTCCTCGACGTCGTTCGCCACTGGGCGGGCTCGATCGAATCCAAAGACCGGTACACCCAAGGTCATTGCGAACGCGTCGCCGACATCGCCTGCGCGCTTGCCGTGCGCGCCGGAATCGAAACGTCAGACCTGTTCTGGTTCCGCATCGGTGCCATGATCCACGACGTCGGCAAGCTGATCATTCCGGGCGAGGTCCTCAACAAACCAGGCAAGCTGTCACCCGACGAGTGGGAGCTGGTCAAGCGACATCCGGTCACCGGCGTTGAGATGCTGGCCGAGATCGACTTTCCTGGCGACGTCATCCCGATGGTGCGGTGGCATCACGAGCGCTGGGATGGCACCGGCTATCCCGATCGCGTGAACGGCCCCGACATTCCAAGGAGCGCTCGCATCCTCTGCATCGCCGACGTCTACGACGCGCTGACCTCGCGCCGGAGCTACAAGGCGGCACTGGGGCATGAGAAGGCCATGGACATCATGCGCCACGACATCGGAACGCAGTTCGATCCGGAGCTCTTCCCGCTGTTCGAGGAACTCATGCGAACGCGGCAATCGACCATGCGCCCGAGGCTCCTCCCGTCGGAAGGACGCGGTGCGGCCCGCGGATCGCGCGGCGAGTCGGCGATCGCCGGCCAGCGCGACGATCTGACCGGCTTGATCACGCGGCGGCCGTTTGCCGACGCCGCGACAGCGGCGCTCCGGGACCGCGGCGCGTACGCGTCGATCTCGCTCCTCGTCATCGACGTCGATTTGTTCAAGAAAGTGAACGATGCACACGGCCACCTGCAGGGAGACGCCGTGCTGCGGTCGGTCGCGACGCTCCTTCGCGATCACGTTGGCGACGCCGGGCTCGTCGGCCGATATGCCGGAGACGAATTTGTCGCCCTGCTGACCCAGGCAACGGCGACCGAGGCGCGCGACACGGCGGAACGGCTGCGGGACGCCCTCGGCCGGACCGAAATCGCGCTGCGGGACCGCGAGGGGTCGGTGGTGCGCGTCACGATCTCCGTGGGTGTCGCGGTCGCGACACCCGAGCATCGCGAGTTTGAGGGGCTGTTCGCCGCCGCCGACAGCGCCTTGTTCGAGGCCAAGCGGCGAGGACGGGACGGCGTCTTCGTGGCGGAGATGGGCGTCGAGCCGACGTTCGAGCCGGCGATCAACCTCAAGCAGTTCGTCGGCCGCGATGAGGAGCTGCGGCGGCTGATGCGCGCGCTCGAGGCGAGCGGCAATCGCGGGGCGAACGTGGTCGCCGTGCTGGGCGAAGCGGGAGTCGGCAAGTCGACGCTCGTGCGACAACTCACGCCGGAGGTTCGGCTCCGGGCCGGGTCCCTCGTCAGCGGTCGCTGCCTGGAGGCCGATGCCAAACCTCCCTACGCCCCATGGGTTGACGTCATCGGCGCGATCCACCATCTCGGGATTGTGGGGCCGCGCGATTGGCGTGAGCTGCCGCGCGTGGTCGCGGCCCTCGGATCGAGGTCGCCGGAAGGCACGGGCAACAAATACACGCTCTTCGACGAGATCGCGGAGTATCTCCGCCTGGCCGCGGCGTCGCGACCCCTGGTCATCATTCTTGACGACATGCAGTGGGCCGATTCGGCGAGTTGGGACGTGCTGGAGCATTTGCTGGCCCACCTCCAGCAGGAGCGTGTGCTCATTTGCCTGACGCTGCGGTCCGAGGACGTCCGCGGCGAGGTGCTGCTGCGCCGCAACCGGTTGTCCCGCGACGAGCGCTTTCAGGAATTGCCGGTTCCGCGCCTCTCCGAATCCGAATTGGAGGAGTGGTTGTCGAACGTCCTCGGCGGGCGCCCCGCCGAGGCCAACCTCGTTGCCTACGTGCACCGCGTGTCGGAAGGGAATCCGCTGCTGGCCACGCAGCTGCTCCGGGTCTTGCTGGACGACGATGGCATTCGATTCACCTCGGGCCGGTGGGAGCTCGGAGCGGATCCGGTGCGTCTGCCGGCGGCGGTCACGGGGCTCATGGACCGGCGCCTGGAGCGTCTGTCGCCGGAAACGCGGCGCATTCTCATGGCCGCGGCCGTCATCGGCCGCGTTTTCGACGTCGACCTTGCCATCGCGGCCGAAATCGGTACCGAGGACGAATTGCTGGACGCGGTGGACGAAGGAATCTCCCACACGGTGATCGAGCCGGCATCCGAGGAGTCCGGTACCCTGTTCTCGTTCACGCATTCGCTCCTGGTCGACGCCATCAAACGGAGCGCGAACCCCCGTCGACTCGCCCGCCTGCACGCCCGGATTGCCGCGGCGATGGAAGCCCGGGGCTCGCACGACATCGCGGAACTCACGGTCCACTACGATCGCGGCGGCGTACGCGACAAGGCGTATGCGTGCGCGATGGCCGCCGGATCGAACGCCGTCGGCGTGTACGCGCACGCGGAGGCGCGCAGCTTTTTCGAGATCGCGGTGCGTTCGGCCGACGGCGACCCGTCGCGGGCGCGCGCGTTGCGCGAGTTGGCGGGCGTGGAGGAAACGGAAGGCCGCTACGCGCGGACGGAAGAGCTGTGCGAGCGGGCGCTCACCCTGCTGGCGAATCGCGCCGGCCCCGGCGAAACGCTCCCGCTCCGCCGGATGCGCGAGCGCATGCGCGCGCTCCAGGGCCAGCCGCCGCAGGTGACGATCGCGCAGTGCCGGCCGTTGCTCGACGAGGCGGTGGCGATCCGCGACCGCGCCGAGGAAGCCGCGCTCTTGAGCATGATCTCACAAGGATACAGCCGCCTTGGCCAGCTGCACGAGGCCCGGCTCGTCAGCGAACGCGCGGCCGATGCGGCGGAATCGACCGGGAACGCGAGGCTGTTCGCCGAGGCCCTCCTGCGCCTCGGCACCACGGTCATGGAAGGGGGCGAAGAGGACGCCTGCCCGTACTACCAGCGCGCCCTCGCCCTCTTTCGAGAGGTGGGCGATCGGTGCGGCGAAGCCAGGTGCTCGATCAACCTCGGCATTCTGCGTCAACGCAACGGCGACGCCGGCGAGGCGGAGGAACATTATGAAGCCGCCTTGACGACGGCTCGAGCCGCATACGCCGTCGACCTCATCGGGCTCGCGTCACTCAACCTTGGCGTGCTCTACATGCGACGAGGCAATCTGGACCTGGCCCGCGAACGGTTCGACGAGGCGCTCGAGCGCTTCACCGAGTCGAGCAGCGAGCTGCATCGCGTCGCGACCCTCTACAACATTGCGCGGTTGGCCGCGGAAACCGGCGATTGGCCGGGCGCCGCTACCGTCTACGAAGAGGTCGCGGCGCAAGCCGCTCGGATCGGCCAGCCCGATGTCGAACTCGGAGCGCGAGCGGGGCGGGGGCTGGCGGCGTTGGCCATTGGCGAGCGTCTGGGCGCGGAAGACGCGATGCGCTGGCTGCGCGCCCACACCGAGCTGCACACCGACTGGTGGTTTCAGGGTCGTGAGCTCGTCGATACCCTGCGCGTTCGCCTCACCGCGGACCGTGGTGACGAAGCGCACGCGTTTCGTGTGCTGCGCGAAGCCGTCGAGGTCGCCGCGAGACATGACGTGTACGCCGCGGCGCACATGATCGCGGAGTGCGCGACGTCATTGCCCGCCCACGCCGGACCCCTGTCACAACTGCTCGATGAGTTCGCGGCACGCGTCGGCGCGCTTGGGTTCCCGGCGCTCGCCGCGCGACTTTCCAACGCGCGGGCATCGCTTGCCGTGGCGTCGTCCGCGGCGTGATTGCGGTGGTGCGAGTTTTGCTTTCGCCTGCCGATACTTGAACGAGAACGAACGCGATCTGCTGTCCCGCTTGATGTCACCCTTCGTCCACCAGCCACCAGGCCGCCGACCATGAGCGCACCGAGTGTTCGCCCGCATCCGATTCCGGTGCCGCAAGGCGCGCCGGAATTCGCCGCGGTCGTCGGCGAGAGTGCGGCCATTCGGCACGCGGTGCACGTCGCGCGCAAGATCGCCGTAAGCCCGCTGCGCGCCGTCTTGATCGCGGGGGAGGCCGGGACCGGGAAGGAATTGCTCGCGCGCTGCATTCATAACGCGGGCCCGAACTCGGATGCTCCCTTCGTTCCACTCAATTGCGCGGCCCTTCCCGAACCGTTGCTTGACGCCGAGCTGTTCGGCAATGCCGGGGGTGAAGGCCAGGGGCGCAAGCCCGGCATCCTCGAGTTGACCGGCCGTGGAACCGTCTTTCTGGACGAGATCGGCGAGCTCCCGCGCCCGCTCCAGGGCAAGCTGCTGCGCGCGCTGGAGGAGTACAGCGTGCGCCGGTATGGCGGCCTCACCGAAGTGGCGGTGCATTGCCGCGTGATTGCCGCGACGAAGACCCGCATGGATGACCGCGTCGCCGCCGGCACGTTCCGCGAAGATCTGTTGGGCCGCCTCTCGGTGCTCCGGATCGAACTGCCTCCGCTCCGTGAACGGGGTGACGATGTGCATCAGATCGCCGCGGTGTTTCTCGCGGAAGGCGGGCGAATCGCGAACGCTCCGCCCAAGCAGCTGGGGCTCGATGCCGTGGCGGCCATCCGCATGCATCGCTGGCCCGGCAACATTCGCGAGCTGAAGCAGGTGCTCGAGCGCGCCATCGTCGTCTGCGACTCCCCGCTGATCGGCGCGGACCACCTGATGATCCAGCAGCGGCGCTCCCTCGCGGCGTCGACACGCGGCGGCACGGGATTCGGGGAGATCCGCATTCCACTCGCCGGAAAGCGATTGCGCGACGTGGAACGCGAAGCGATCGAATTGACGCTGCAACTGACGAACCACAATCAGAGCGCGGCGGCTCGAATCCTCTGCATTTCCCGTCCAACCCTCGCGCGAAAGATCAGAGCCTACGGCCTGACGGGCTGAAGCGCGCCCCTACCCCGGACGCGGCTCCTGTTGTGTGAGGCAATGGAGCGTTCCGAGTCCCCAGACGAGATCCACCGCGTGGATCCCCACGACGTCGCGATCCGGGAAGAGGCTCGCGATCACGTTGAGCGCGATCCGATCCTTCGCATCGTTGAATGTCGGAACGAGCACGATCCGGTTGGCCACATAGAAGTTGGCGTAGCTGGCCGGGAGCCGCTCGCCGTTCATTTCGACGGGCCGCGGAAACGGAATCCGGATGATCTTGAGCGATTGCCGTTGACCGCCTGCCAGCATGAGGCGCTCGAGGTTGTCGAGGGAGCGAAGGTGGTTCTCGTCAGCCGGATCCTCCTCGAACGCCAGCGCCACCACACCGGGCGCCGTGAAGCGCGCGACGTCATCGACGTGTCCGTGCGTGTCGTCACCGACGCAGCCCTCACCCAGCCAGATCGTCTGTCGAATGCCGAGCGCCTCCCGAAACACGCGCTCGTAGCCGTCACGCGTCAGCCCCGGGTTTCGCGCCTGCGCGTCGGTGAGCAAGCACTCTTCGGTCGCCAGGAGCGTTCCAGCTCCGTCGGTGTCGATGGCGCCACCCTCGAGCACGACGCGTTCATCTGAACCGGGGCGCACCGGCATGGCGCGATGATGGTCAGCGATGTGCGCGATGGCCTCGCCCACCTCGGCGTCTCGCTCGAAATTCGAATACTTGGCCCACGCGTTGAACCGCCAATTGACCAGCTCGATCCGGCCGTCCCGAACGACCATCGTCGGCGCGGAATCTCTGAGCCACACCCGGTCCGTGGGCACGAGATGCAAGCGATAGTTTCCCCGGACGCCGTGCGCCTCCAGGTGTTGCCGAGCCTCGTCGCTGGCATCCGAGTCGTTGCAGAGAATCTCGACGCGTTCATGCGCGTGCAGCACGCGGACGATCTCCGCGTACACCCATCGAATGGATTCGAGTTTACCCGGCCAATCGGGTTCGTGATGCGGCCAGGCAATCCAGGTGGCGGCGTGCGGCTCCCACTCCGCGGGCCAACGGGGACTCGTACCCGTCATTCAGCGGGCGCGGCGCCGAGGTAGCGGTTGAGGATCGGGCCGTAGGCGTCGATCCGCCGATCGCGCAGGAACGGCCAGTTGCGCCGCGTGTCTTCGATGACCGCCGGATCACAGGTCGCGACCAGAATGGCCGCCTCCGTCTCTGCCTCGGATAGGATGCGGCCGAACGGGTCAGCGATGAACGAGTGGCCGAAAAACTCGAGCCCGTCGGTCCCCGGCTCTCGTTCGAAGCCGACGCGATTCGCGGCCGCCACATAGACGCCGTTTGCGATGGCGTGCGCACGCTGGATGGTGCGCCAGGCGTCGATCTGGGCGGTACCAAACTCGGCCTTCTCGGCCGGATGCCAGCCGATCGCCGTGGGGTAAAACAGTACGTCGGCGCCAAGGAGGCTCGTGATGCGCGCCGCCTCGGGGTACCACTGGTCCCAGCAAATCAGGACCCCGATCGTCGCAAAGCGCGTCTGCCAGGCCCGAAACCCCGCGGCGCCGCGCCCATGCGATCCGGCGCGCTCGACGGGAGCGACCGCGTCTCCTGGCGTGAAATAGTACTTCTCGTAGTACAACGGGTCGTCGGGGATGTGCATCTTGCGATACACGCCAAGAAGCGCACCGTCGGCGTCGATGATCGCGGCGGAATTCCGGTAGAGCCCCTTGGCCTGGCGCTCGAAGATCGGGACGATCACCACCACTCCAAGCTCTTTCGCAATGCGCGCCATCGCGTCGGTCGTCGGGCCGGGAATGGGTTCCGCGAGATCGAAGCGATCCACGCGCGCCGCCTTGCAAAAATAGGGCGCGTTGAACACTTCCTTCAGGCAAATCACTTGGGCGCCACGGCTGGCCGCGGCGCGCAACGCGACGATCGCCGCGTCGATGGCGGCCCGAGGGTCGTCCGCGGCGGCGTCCTGAACGAGGCCGATCGTAAACGGAGTGGACACCGCCCTAATGTACCAAGCCGATCACCACATCCATGACGTTGGTCCCGGTTGCTCGCCTCGGGATCAACGCGCCGGCGGCGCGGAGTGCCCCGTTGGATTCATGCCGCGAGAGCGCGGCAGCCGGATCGCGGCCGTTTCCTTGAATCGCCGTCCAGGTACCGGCGTCAACGCAAGCGCCGGCCGCGTCCGTTGTGCCGTCTCGACCGTCGGTTCCCGCAGCCAGGATTGAAATTCCGGCCGCCGCCTCGCCGGCCTCGTGCAGCACGCGCGCGGCGGCGAGCGCCAGTTCCTGGCAGCGTCCGCCGCCCCCGGCGGCTCGGGATCCGCTCAACAAGGCGACGGTCGTTTCGCCGCCCCAGATTGTGCAGCGAGGCGTCGAACCGCTGGCGCGGTCTTGGACCATCACGTTGGCGATTTTCGCTCCAGCGGTCGCGGCTTCTCCCTGGATAGGGTCCGACATGACGTCGACAGTCAATCCCCGCTGGGTTGCGCGCGTGGACGCTCCGATGACCGCCGCGCGGTTCGTTCCCACGACCTGGGCCGTGACGTGGGCGAACGCGGGATGGGTGCGCTTCGGTGTGTCCGGACTGATGCCCCGCATCACGCTCGTGAGATAGTCACGCTGCGTCTGCGAAATGCGGTCGTACAACCCGCCGCGCTGCAACGTCGCGATCACGTCGCCGATCGTGGACGGGTCGGGAACGCACGGCCCCGAACCGATCGTGGACAGATCGTCCCCGATGACATCTGAAACGGCCAGGCAATACGTGGCCGCCGGCGCCAGCGCGAGGGCGAGGCGCCCGCCGCCCCAGCGCGAAAAGCGCTTCCGGACGGTGTTCATCCCCGCGATGTCGAGTCCCGAGTCGAGCAGGAGTTCGTGCAGTCGCATCAAATCCGCCTCGCTCTGCCCTCGAAGTGGTGCCGCGATGAGGCTCGAGGCACCTCCCGACACCAGAACGATGGCGACGTCGGAGGCTCGGCGGCCGCCGACAATGTCGCCGATCTTGGCCGCGGCGGCGAACGACTGTCGTCCCGGAATGGGGTGGTCGCCGGTCATCGCGAGCATCGTCGGGTAGGGCGAGGTCGCCCCGTCCTGGGACACCACGACCCCGCCGACAATCGAGTGGAGCGAACGCAGCAGGGTCGTCGCGGTCGCCGTGGCCATCGCGGTCGCCGCCTTTCCGAAGGCGAGAACCAGGATGCGGCGGTCGCGGTCCAGTCGAACTGCCTCCACCGCACTCGCGGTCAAGGGGCCCGGATCGGCGCCGTCGACTGCGGCACTGTAGAGTTCGAGGAGAAGATCGCGACTGGTGGAAGCCACGCCGAGTATCGTGGTGGGTGTCCGGATGAATGGGATTGCCACTGAGACGCCGGGTGGGGCGCCACGTCACAGCGGGGTCTGCCTGTTCGAAATATCGCGTCGTCGGCCACCCGTCGCTGATCCGTTGCGCGATCGGGGGTTCGGGTGTCGTACATCTTAGCCGGGCGGACCCGGCCGCTTCAGAGCTTGGCATGTTCACGCCTTCGAGATTCGATATGATGACCCCGCGGCTCCCTTCCATTGCGATCGCGATTTCGCTCGCATTCGGGCCGATGCCGGCCCAGACCCCCTCACCGGGCTACTACCGGTATCCGACCCTGACCGGCGATGCGATCGTCTTTACCGCCGAAGGGGATCTCTGGAAGGTTCCCGTGTCGGGAGGCACGGCACAGCGGCTCACGAGCAATTTGAGCGAGGAGTCGCACGCGGCGGCGTCGCCTGACGGGCGGACGATCGCGTTCTCGGCGGCGTACGAGGGCCCCACTGAGGTGTACACGATGCCGATCGACGGAGGACCGCCGGTCCGGCACACGTTCGAAGGTGGAACCGCGACGGTCGTTGGCTGGACCCCGGAGGGCAAGATCCTCTATGCGACCCGCCATTACTCGACGCTCCCGAGCACCCAGTTGGCGACGGTCGATCCGCGGACGAACGTGGTCGCGCTCGTGCAGTTGGCGCAGGCCGCCGACGGCGACTTCGATGCCCACGGCACGCTCTTTTTCACCCGGTTCTCGTTTCAGGGAAGCTTCACCAAGCGTTACCAGGGGGGAACCGCGCAAAACATTTGGCGGTACGAACCTGCCGCCGCCGCGGCCGTTCCTCTCACGGCGTCGTACGCGGGCACGAGCCGGTCCCCGATGCTCTGGAACGGTCGCGTCTACTTCGTGAGCGACCGTGACGGATCGATGAACCTGTGGTCGATGGATCAGAACGGTCACGACCTCAAGCAGCAGACCAAGCACTCGGGATTCGACGTCCAGTCGCCGTCCCTCCGAAACGGGAAGATCGTATATCAACTCGGCGCCGACCTCCGGGTGTACGACATCGCCAGTGGCTCCGATACTCCGGTCTCGATCCGGCTCGTATCGGACTTTGAGCAGACGCGCACGAAAAAGGTGGACAATCCCGCGAGTTGGATCTCCGATGCGCACCTGTCGCCGACCGGCGATCGCGTGGTGATCACAGCGCGCGGGCAAGTCTTCGTGGCACCGGTGAAGCAGGGCCGGTTCGTCGACGCCTCGCGCGATCCGGCCGTGCGCTATCGCGAGGCCAAGTTTTTCCCCGATGGGAAGACGCTGCTGACATTGTCGGACAAGAGCGGGGAAGTCGAGTTCTGGCGCAATCCGGCCAACGGAATCGGGGCGACCATACAGCTCACCGACAGCGCCAAGACCCTCCGGTTGGACGGCATTCCATCGCCGGACGGCCGGTACATCGCGAACACCGACAAAGCACAGCAACTCTGGATCTTCGACACGCAAACGAAGACGCAGACCTTGCTCGGGGCGAACCGGGTGGGAGACTTCACGGATATCGCGTGGTCGCCGGACGGACGTTGGCTCGCGTATTCCGCGCCGGTCGCCAACCTGATGAATTGCGTCTTTCTCTATAGCACCGACACGAAGCAGAGCACACCGGTGACGTCGGACCGGTACGACAGCTGGAGCCCCGCCTGGAGCCCGGACGGCAAATGGCTCTTCCTGCTGTCCGATCGCAATTTCGTATCGCAAGTCACGGGGACCTGGGGCTCGCGGGAGCCCGAACCGTATTTCGACAAACAAACGCTCATCTACGCAATGGCGCTCGTGCCGGGCGTGCGGTCGCCGTTCCAGGCGGACGACGAGCTGGGGAAACCGGCCGAGGCCGCCCGCCCCGCACGGCCGGACACGAGCGGCGCCGCTTCGCGGGCCGGGGGTGTGGCGCCCGAGCCCCCGACCCCGATCGATCTCACCGGCATCGAGACGCGCTTGATCGAGCTTCCGGTCCCGGCCGGGAACTACGAGCACCTCGCGACTGACGGAAAGCGCTTGTACTACATAGCACGGGACGCGAGCACCCACCAATCGACGCTCCGGACGTTCGCGATCGACAATAAGGGCAGCCCCGCCGAGCCGTTCCTCGCCGACGCCGACTCGTATGAGCTGTCGGCGGATCGGAACAAGGTCATGGTACAGCGCGGGAACGACATTCTCGTCTTCGATGCGGGTGCGCGCGCTCCGGCGGACATGTCCAAATCGCAGGTCAGCTTCAAGGACTGGGACCTGTTCGTGAACCCGCGGGATGAGTGGCGCCAGGAGTTCGTCGACGCATGGCGCCTGGAACGCGACTTCTTTTATGATCGCGGCATGAACGGTGTCGATTGGCCGGCGGTCCGCGTGCGCTACGCCCCCCTGGTCGAGCGCGTGACCGATCGTGCGGAATTGAGCGACCTGTTGTCGCAGATGGTCGGGGAACTGTCCGCGCTCCACATCTTTGTTCGGGGCGGCGACGTTCGGCGCGCGCCCGATCCCGTGCTCCCGGCGTCCTTGGGCGCGCGGTTGGTGCGCGATTCCGCGGCCGGTGGGTACCTGGTGGATCACATCTATGAGACGGATCCCGACGCGCCGCGCGATCTCGCCCCCCTCGCGCGCTACGGCGTCGACGTCAGAAACGGCGATATCGTCCAGAGCGTCAACGGAGTGTCGACGCTGTCCGTGCCCGACATCGGTCAACTGCTGCGCGACCAGGCCGGCCGCCAGGTGCTGCTCACCGTTCAACCCAAGGCCGGCGGATCGACCCGGCAAGTGATCGTCACGCCGATCACGCAGGCGACCGAGACGCAGCTGCGGTACGCGGAGTGGGAGTACACGCGGCGCCTCGCGGTCGAAGCGGAGGGCAAGGGGCAGATCGGCTACGTGCACCTCCGCGCCATGGACACCGCGGACATCGCACAGTGGGAACGGGATTTCTATCCCGTGTTCAATCGTGCGGGACTGATTATCGACGTGCGGCACAACAACGGCGGCAACATCGATAGTTGGATTCTCGAGAAACTGCTGCGCAAGGCCTGGTTCTTTTGGCAGCCGCGAACGGGTGATCCACTGTGGAACATGCAGTACGCGTTTCGCGGGCAAGTGGTGGTGCTGACCGACGAGTACACCTCGTCGGACGGCGAAGCGTTCAGCGAAGGGTTCCGGCGCTTGGGCCTCGGCAAGTTGATCGGCACCCGCACCTGGGGGGGCGAGATTTGGCTGTCCAACGACAACCCGTTGGTCGATCGCGGCATCGCGACCGCGGCGGAACTCGGCGTCTACGGACCCGAGGGCAAGTGGCTCATCGAGGGACATGGCGTCGATCCGGATGTCGTGGTCGATAACGAACCGCACGCGACGTTCCTGGGCGGCGACGCGCAGCTCGACGCGGCGATCAAGTATCTGCAGGGCGAGATCGCGACCCATCCGGCGCCTGTCCCCGCGGCGCCGCCGTATCCGAACAAGTCGCTCAAAGGCGGCGGAACGAGCGCGGGTGGCGGTGCGCCGTCGACCCCCGCTAAGCCGCCGGCGAAGCCACCCGCATAGCCACCGACCGCGCCGCCAGCCCAACCCCAAGCGTGTTCGTGAGCAAGCCGTCGTGTATCTGGACAGCCACGATAGCGCGCTCCTCCAACAGGTCTCGGCAAAAATGGGATTGGCGAAGACCGAGGTCTTTCGCCGCGGCCTGCATCGGTTGGCCGAAGAGAACTTGACGGAACGACAATCCGGAACGTCGCTTGCGCATCTGATCGCGACCGCCGTCGATGACCCGTTCCCGCCCGATGCCGCGGCGCGGCACGATCATTACCTGTACGACGGCGGGTATCGCAAGCCCCGAAAGGGAAAACGTGCGCGCGCTCGTTGACACGAGTGCGCTGCTCGCCCTGAGTCGACGACACGATCAGTACTGCGGCCCTTCTTGGCGAGGCGAGGACGAGGTGGCTGCTGCGGTTTGCCGACCAGGCCTTTTCGCTGGTCGACGCGGTCAGTTTCGAGATCATGCGGCGCGAGCGGCTGACCTATGCCTTCGCGTTTGACCAGCACTTCGAGGTCGCGGGATTCAAGCGATTATCCGACCCCTAGCAGGGCGTTGAAAAACGAGCGAATTGCGAGGTGACAGCGGTTCGAGAACAGGCCAAAGGAGTGGCAATGGCCAACAGGAGGTCGAGTTTGGTCATTTTCGCCCGGGTTTCCGCGTCATTGGGCCGCCCCTTCGCCCTGCCGGCCGTCACGGAGACACGTCGGCTAAGAGCGTTCGGAGACGAATGAGGTTGAACGCGGCGCACGTCAGGGTGAAGATGGCAGCGACGCGTCGTTGTCCGCGATGGCGTAATTTGCGCAACAAGCCCACGACCTTGCTCCATCCGAAGTTCTGTTCGATCAGCTTCCGCTTCCGTTGACTCACCGCATACCCCGCCCGCATGGTCGTGCGCCCATCGATCGCGCTGCCTTTCTTCTTCTGCGCGACATGCGGCGTAAACCCCAGCGCCCGCGCGCGCTCGACAAACGGGGCCTGGTCGTACCCTTTGTCGGCCCCGACCGTCTTCGTCGATTGGGCAGGCGTGGCCAATGTACGCAGCAGATCAATGCCGGCTTCCACTTCCGCGCTGCCGTCAGGCGGACGCACGTCCGTGGCCACGATGAGGCCATGCCGATTCTCGGTGGCCGTGCTCGCAAGATGACACAGCTTCGTTTCTTTGCCGTCGCCTTTGCGCGCCAATCGGGCATCGGGATCGGTCGTCGACGCGTGGCTGGCGTTCGAGCGCCGCTCGCCGTGAAAATTGACCGTCGGATTCTTCCCGCCCTCGGAGGGGCCGTCGTCTGGCGGGTCCGCTTTGCGCCGCACACTCTTCATACTCGCGGCCGCCTCGAGCAACGTCCCGTCCACGGTGAAGTGGTCATGCGAGAGGAAGCCATGGGCGTCGGCCAAGCCGACCACGGCCGCGAAGAAGGCGGTGGCGACGTCCGCCCGTTCCAGCCGCTCGCGATTCTTACTGAACGTCGAAGGATCCCAGACCGGGTCGTCCGCCCCCAGCCCGACGAACCAGCGAAACAAGAGATTAAAGTCCAGCTGTTCAATGAGTTGCCGTTCACTCCGGATCGAGTAGAGGATCTGGAGCAGGAGCGCGCGCAGCAACTGCTCGGGGGGGATCGAGGGCCGGCCCATCGGGGCGTACAAGGCGGTGAACTGCGGGGAGAGTTCGGCCAACGCCTCATCGACCAGGCGTCGGACCGTCCGGATCGGGTGGTCCAGGGCAATGCGTTCGTCCATCGATCGGACGATGAACATGGCGTGCTGCGGAGACCGTTGGCCGCGCATGAGGGCTAACCCCGTGCTAGGGAATGCTATAACCTATATGCTACAACTCTCAATATCAAGCGGTCCCCTGCCGCGCTTCCATCCTTTTTCAACACCCTGCTAGTGGGTGACCAGGGCCTGGTACGAGAAGACGAGGAGGCCGCCGTACCCCACCCGCGTCTGCGGATAGATCGAGAGCGTCCAGCCGCCGCTGAGTGGAACGTGCAGGCCGCGCGCCGGCAGCGCGTCGATGAGGTTCGCGGAATCGCCGGCGATACCGTCCGGGATCCGCCGCGCGATCGCGCGGCCCGAGTCTCCATACACCTGGGCGAGCGTCGAGCGGAGGATCCCCTCGAACTTCGCCGGCCGCCGCGTATGCAACAGCGTGACGTCGAAATTGACGACCACCGTGTCGCCGGCGCGATCGGCATAGACGCTATCCCCCAGGTCGGTGCGGCCCTGGGGGATGACCGGGGCGAACGGCGGCCGGGTGTCGGCCCCGACCGCGGCCGCGGATGCCGCGGGCAACCCGCTCCGGGCAGAAGCGCCCGGGGCCGCCGGGGGAGATCCGCCGAGGGCCGCCGCGGGAGATCCGCCGGGCGCAGCCTCCTTGGGAGCCGCGTTCGGAGCGCTTCCGGCCGCGTTGCGGGCGACCGGCTTCGGCGGCACCGGCGCGGGCGAGGAATCGCGCGCGGCGGTCGGCGGCGGCGTGCGATTCCGCGCGAAATGCACGACGCTGATGGTCCCGGCCGTCAGACCCACGCCCACGATGACGATCAGCGCCAGGCCGATGCCGAGCTCGATGAGGATGCGCCGCGCGCGCCTGGCCGCGGCCACCCGTTCCTCGCGCAGGCAGTTCAGGCACGCGGTCGTCCCCGGCGCGTGTTCGTGCGGGCAGGACGGAGTCGGGCGGGTCGGCATGTGTGAACGTTCAGTACTTGGCTAGATAATTCTCGAGTTCCCACGGGCTGACCTGCGTGATGTACGCCCGCCACTCCTGACGCTTGGCTTCCAGAAACTGTTTCGTGACGTGCGGGCCGAGCGCGCCCGTGATGACGTCGTCCTTCTCGAGCTCGTCCAGCGCCTCGTTGAGATCGTGCGGGAGATCGTCGATGCGCAAGCGACGCCGTTCGCGAAAGCTCATCTCCCAGATGTTCTCGTCGACCGGTTCGCGCCAGTCGGCCTCCGACTCGATGCCGTGCAGGCCGGCCGCCAGCATCACGGCCAGCGCCAGATACGGGTTGGCCGCCGGGTCGGGCATGCGCAGCTCGATTCGCGTGCCGACCCCGCGGCGGTCGGGAATGCGAATCAGCGGCGAGCGGTTCCGCATCGACCACGCGACGTTGACCGGCGCCTCGTACCCCGGCACCAAGCGTTTATAGGAGTTGACCAACGGATTCGTGATCGCGCACATCCCGCGCGCGTGGCGCAGCAGGCCGCCCACGTAGTGCAGGGCCACGGGCGACAGCTCCCACCGCGCGCCCGCGTCCCAGAACGCGTTCTCCGTCCCGCGAAACAAGGACTGGTGCGTGTGCATCCCGCTGCCGTTCTGTCCGAAGATCGGTTTGGGCATGAACGACGCCAGCAGTCCGAACTGCTGCGCGACGTGTTTCACGACGAAGCGGAACGTCGCGATGTTGTCCGCCGTGCGGAGCGCGTCCGCGTAGCGGAAATCGATCTCGTGCTGGCCGTGCGCCACCTCGTGGTGCGCGGCCTCGACTTCGAACCCCATCTGTTCGAGGACCTCGACCATCGCGCGCCGCGCCTCCTCGCCGAGGTCCGCCGGCGCCAGATCGAAATACCCGCCGACGTCGTGCGTCGTCGTCGAGGGCTCGCCGTTGGCAGCGGGCCGGAAGAGGAAGAACTCCGCCTCCATCCCGGCGTTCATGGTGAAGCCCATGGACGCCGCCTTGGCGATCACGCTCTTGAGAATGCCGCGCGGGTCGCCGTCGAACGGGGTGCCGTCGGGTTTGGCGATGTCGCAGATGAGGCGGCCGATCCGGTTGCCCGCGTCGCCCCACGGAAAGATCTGAAACGTGTCGAGGTCCGGCCGCAGCAGCATGTCGGATTCCTCGATCCGGACGAATCCCTCGATCGACGAGCCGTCGAACATGATGTCGCCCTCGAGCGCTTTCTCGAATTGCGACGCGGGGATCTCGACGTTCTTGTTGACGCCGAGGATGTCGGTGAATTGCAGCCGCAGAAAGCGCACGTGCAGCGAGTCGGCCAGCTCGAGGATCTGGGCCTTGGTCGCGCCCGGCGAGTCGGGGACGAGGGCTCTGGTATGTCGTGGCACGCGGGCGTCTGGGCGGGTCGTCGCTCGCGGGCGGGTCCGCCCGTGCGCTTCGTCTCTGAGGGTGAAGCCTACCGCCCCGGAGCGCGCGCTGTCAAATCGCCGCGCCCCCCCGCGGCCCGGCGGCGAGTTGACTGTCAAACGCTTGTTTGATACAGTTGTTTGACCGCGCGCGCGTCCGTCCCGGACGCGGCGGCCGGGCGGCGTCCAACGGGCGTGGAGCGAGGCATGGCGGCACGAACAGGCAGAGCACGCAAGATGATCATCGCGGGGGTCGTCGTGGCCGCGATCGGCACGGCGATCTACTTCGGCGCGCGCCCCCCCAGCACGCTCGTGCTCACCGGCATCGTCACCACCAACGAGGTGATGGTGAGCCCGATGGTCACCGGTCAGATCGGGTCGCTCCTCGTCAAAGAAGGCGATCAGGTCACGAGCGGCCAACTCCTCGGCGTCCTGGGCGCGGGCGAGCTATCCGCCGATCGCGCGTTCTACCAACGCTCGGAGCAAGGGTCCGCCGAGCAGGTCACCGAGAGCGAGGCGGCGCTCCGGTATCAGGAAGAGCAGACGACCGATCAGATCAATCAGGCCGACGCGTCGTTGGGGGCGTTGGTGGCGCAGCGCGCCGAGGTGGCCGCGAACCTCAGCAACGCCAAGGCCACGCTGGACCGGGACGAAGCGCTGCTCACGGGCGGCGGCATTTCGGCGCAGGACGTGGAGACGGTCCGGACCGCGTACGCGGTCGCGAAGTCGCGCTCGGACGCGCTGGACAAACAGATCGCCGCGGCGCAGGCCGCCGTCGGCCTCGCCCAGTCGGCGGCCCAGCAGGTGGCGGCCAAGCGGAGCGCGTTCAGCGCCGCCCAGCAGCAGCACGCCGCGGCCGCCGCGCAGACGGCCAAGGCGAACGTCCGTCTGGGCTACGCGGATCTGCGCTCGCCGATCAGCGGCATCGTCGACGTGGTCGCGGCGCGCCAGGGCGAAGTGGTGAACGCGGGCCAGCCCGTGGTCACGATCATCAATCCGGACGATCTCTGGGTGCGCGCCGACGTCGAGGAGAGCTACATCGACCGCATCCGCCTGGGCGATTCGCTCACGGTGCGCTTGCCCTCGGGCGAGGAGCGCCGCGGGGCCGTCTTTTATCGCGGCGTCGACGCGGCCTACGCGACGCAGCGGGACGTCAGCCGCACCAAGCGCGATATCAAGACGTTCGAGATCCGGATCCGCGTCGACAATCACGATCGCCGG
>Ga0335085_10006757_pt1 | contig 18018 bp, 17 predicted proteins | sample Lox_Sample_45_FD_206712 | JGI IMG/M metagenome (GOLD analysis project Ga0335085, IMG submission 206712) | Soil microbial communities from Loxahatchee National Wildlife Refuge, Florida, United States - Lox_Sample_4.5 | ecosystem: Environmental > Terrestrial > Soil > Wetlands | place: USA...
GCATCCTCTGCGCCTGCTGCTCGACCTCATGCCCGAGCTATTGGTGGAACTCGGATCGCTATCTCGGCCCGGCCGCGCTGCTGCAGGCGCAGCGCTGGATCGTGGACTCGCGCGACGAGGCTACCGGCGAGCGGCTCGACGACCTGGAAGACCCGTTCCGGCTCTACCGTTGCCACACCATCATGAACTGCGCCAAGGCCTGCCCGAAACACCTGAATCCGGCGAAAGCCATCGCTGAGATCAAGCTGGCGCTGGTCGAACGGCAGGTGTGATCGTCATCCCGGGGCGCCGCTGAGCGGCGAGCCGGGTCATCAATTGCCACAATCCGTGGAGGACTTTCAGCGTTCGTCCCGGCGGAGCCGGAACGATAGCGCGTCTCCGTGCGTTACTTTGCGGCCACTTCGCGAGGCGTTCATCCGCCTTGTTTTGGGCCAGCATTGAAGGGTGGCGCCGCTATGATCCAAGAGATGAACCAGGAGCAGCCGAAACAGCCGCCGGAGGATCCAGAACTCGGCCCGAAAGGTCCGCGAACGCCGTATCCGGTCGATGAGCCGATCGATCCAAAGCGACCTGGCTCCGAGCCCGATTACTTCCCAGGAAAGCCGGGCAATGATCTGCCGAAATTCCGGATCGTTGCGCGTCGGCCGCGGCTGATTGTCGGCCGGCTACAAGCAAACTAATCGAGTTTTAGCTTCCTCTTGCGCTGTCCCAGGGTGCGCAGCCGCAGCGCGTTGAGGCGGATGAAGCCTTCGGCGTCGCGCTGGTCGTAGGCGACCTTGCCCTCGTCGAACGTGACCAGATCCTGATCGTAGAGAGAATATTTGCTCTCGCGCCCGACCACACCGACATTGCCCTTGTAAAGCTTCAGCCGCACGCCGCCGGAGACGAACTGCTGGCTCCGGTCGATCGCCGCCTGCAGCATTTCGCGCTCCGGCGCAAACCAGAAACCGTAGTAAATCAGCTCGGCATATTTCGGCATCAGCTCGTCTTTCAGATGCGCCGCGCCGCGATCGAGTGTGATCGATTCAATGCCGCGATGCGCGGCAAGCAGAATAGTGCCGCCCGGCGTCTCGTACATGCCGCGCGATTTCATGCCGACGAAGCGGTTTTCCACCAGATCAAGCCGGCCGATCCCATGTTTCCGGCCGAGCGTGTTGAGGTGCGTGAGCAGTTCGGCCGGCGACATTTTTTTGCCGTCCACCGCGACCGGATCGCCGCGCTCGAATTCGACCGTCACGTAAGCGGGCTCATTCGGCGCATGTTCCGGATCGTCGGTACGCGAATAGACGTAATCCGGCACTTCGGTGCCCGGATTTTCCAGAACTTTTCCCTCGGAGGACGTGTGCAACAAATTGGCGTCGGTCGAAAACGGTGCCTCGCCGCGCTTGTCCTTGGCGATCGGAATCTGGTTCTGCTCGGCAAACGCAATCAGCGCTTCGCGCGATTTAAAATCCCATTCGCGCCATGGCGCGACGACTTTTACATCGGGCTTGAGCGCATAATAGGCGAGCTCGAAGCGCACCTGGTCGTTGCCTTTGCCGGTGGCTCCGTGAGCGACCGCATCGGCGCCGACCTTCTCGGCGATCTCGATCTGCTTTTTGGCGATCAGCGGCCGCGCGATCGAAGTGCCGAGCAGATATTGGCCCTCGTAGAGCGCATTGGCGCGGAACATCGGGAACACGTAGTCGCGCACGAATTCTTCGCGCAAATCTTCGATGAAGATATTTTCCGGTCTGATGCCGAGCATCATCGCCTTGGCCCGCGCCGGCTCAAGCTCCTCACCCTGACCGAGATCGGCGGTGAAGGTGACGACCTCACAGCCGTAGGTGGTCTGCAGCCACTTAAGGATGATCGAGGTGTCGAGACCGCCGGAATAGGCCAATACGACTTTCTTCACATCGCCTTTAGGCATCAGAGAGAATCCTGCGTGGGGCGAAACGGCCGCCCGAAATGCGCGCGGACTATAGGCGGGCTTGGCGGCGACGCAAGCAGCCCGCCCTGCACTGGCGTTTGATCGATCGGCGGCTCAGGAGCCTTGGCTTTTGCGCCCGGTCAGCCGCGCCAGCGCCGCACGAAGCCTGTTGCCGGCCCGTTCAAGCGGGCGTTCGGCGGCTTCGTCGGTCAGTCGCGTCGGCCGCCAGCGGTAGATCAACCCGTGCAGCGTCCAAATCACCAAAAACATCAGCACGCCGGCAAAAACCACATCGCTGAAAAAATGCGCGCCACCGGCCATGCGCAACACGCCCATCGCGGCGCCGAATATCAGCACGCCCGCATAGGCCAGCGGCCGCCATTGCGGCGGCGCGAACGAGGCCGGCGCGAAGGTCCAGAATGCGGCCGACGGTTCGCCGGCGATGAACGAACAATTGTCGGGGCACGGTCCGGTCGGGTCCCACCATGCCGTGATTTGCTCGTTGCCGCCGAACTGAACCATGTCCGCCGGGCGCATCCGCGCCCAATGATCCTTCAGGATTACGTTGGCGAGGAGGAACGGTCCGACCGCCAGCGAGACGCTCAGGAACAGCGCCGCACGGCCTGGGATCAGCATACGCCGTCGCGGCATGACGAGTTTGCCGACAATTGCGAAGAACGCCGGGGCGACGAGAAGGGTAATCAGTAAGGTCGCTGCATCCCGCACGTAGACAACCCAATCCGCGGAGGCGATGAATCTATGTGTCGCCGGATCGTAGAACAGCGCCGCAAGCTTGAGATCGAGTTGCGGATAAACGCCGAAAATAACGCCGACAACAATGCCGACGCCAAGCACGACGGCGAGCGCAATGCGATTCATACCGATAGCTCGCGCCGCGTCAGTCTGTCATCGCCATCGCGCGCAGCGCCAGGCGCTCGCGGGCCGAGAGCTGTTCCGTCGCGCTCTTGAGCTGACCGCAGGCGGCCAGGATGTCGCGCCCGCGCGGCGTGCGCACCGGCGAGGCATAGCCGGCATCGAAAATGATCTCGGAAAATTTCTCGATCTGGGCCCAGTCCGAGCATTCGTATTTGCTCCCCGGCCACGGATTGAACGGGATGAGGTTGATCTTGGCGGGAATGCCCTTGACCAGACGCACCAGCGCGCGTGCTTCCGCAAGCGAATCGTTGACGCCCTTGAGCATGACATATTCGAAGGTGATGCGCCGCGCATTGGAAAGTCCCGGATAATTGCGGCAAGCATCAAGCAGTTCGCGCAACGGATATTTGCGGTTCAGCGGTACCAGCACGTCGCGCAGTTCGTCGGTCACGGCGTGCAGCGAAATCGCCAGCATCGAGCCGATTTCCTCGCCGGCGCGGACGATGTTGGGCACGACGCCTGACGTAGACAGCGTGATGCGCCGCTTGGAGATGCTCAAACCGTCGCCGTCGGCAACGACATCGAGAGCATCGCGCACGGCGTCGAAATTATAGAGCGGCTCACCCATGCCCATCATGACAACGTTCGAGACCAGCCGTTTCTCCAGATCTGCCCCGGCAGGCGCCACCGCCCGCTGCCAATCGTTGAGGCGGTCGCGCGCCAGCACCACCTGGCCCGCGATCTCGCCCGGGGTCAGATTGCGTACCAGCCGCTGGGTGCCGGTGTGGCAGAACGTGCAGTTGAGCGTGCAGCCGACTTGGCTGGAAATACAAAGCGTGCCGCGACCGGTTTCCGGAATGTAGACGCATTCGACTTCGTGCGGCCGATCGGCGAATTCGCCGGGAAGCCGCAGCAGCCACTTGCGCGTTCCGTCAACGGAAACCTGTTCGGCAACGATCTCAGGGCGCGCGACAGTGAAACGCTCCGCGAGTTGCGAACGAAGCTCTTTCGACAACGTGGTCATTGCGTCGAAGTCCTGGACGCCGCGGACGTAGAGCCAGTGCCAAATCTGCTGCACGCGCATGCGACGTTGCCGCTCCGGCACACCGGCCTCGCCGAGAGCATCGGCAAGCGCGCTACGAGACAGCCCGACCAGCGACGGCCTGGACGGCGCGACGTAACGCTCCAACGGCCGCTTCTCGATGACGGCTGCCGAGGCAATGTCCTCCGGCTGGATGGGGGCAAGCGGAATAGTCATGGTCGATCCGAACGAAAACGCCAACGCGGCTCAAGCATAGATGGGGCTAACACCGCGCTGCCGATAGGAGAAGACCGAAACCGCGCATGCAGCGAAAGGTTGAGAGCGCCAGGTCTACTTGCAGTCCCGATCGGTGCGATCGAGCGCCTGGGCGAGGCCTTTCAGCGAGAAAGTGTCGGTCGTCCGCGTACCTTTTGTCGAAGTGCCCTTGACCACCGCGCTCTGGCCCGCGCGCATCGCTTCGACCAGCCGGGCTTCCTCGGTCGCGTTCTTGATCCAGGCGCCGTCCTGCTGGGTATAGAGCGCAAATGCAGTCGTGCCGACCTCTACGCTTGCCTCCGCGCTCGACTTGAATGGATAGCCGATGATGATCGACACCTCGTTGCTCACCTTCTCGCCGGGCCGCGATGAAATGAACATGTAGGACGGATTGCGCGGCCGATTCGGCGGATTGGTTTCCGAGTTTGCGGGCTTGGCGATGGCAAAACAGACCTTCTTCCCACCGGGCGTGGCCGCATAGGCGCCCCACTCGCCATATTGCCCAAGCAACGTCGGCTTCGCGCCGCCGGCGGCGGCTGCCGGCAGCGCGGCTAGGGCCGACTTCGGCTTGGGAGGCTTCTTGGCCGAGGCCGGTTCGCCAGGTTCAGTACCTGGCGCAAGTTCTGCCGCCGCCGGCTTAGGTTTGTGCGGCTTCTTTTTCGCGGGCGGAGGCGCCGTCGCGGCTGGCGGAGGGGCGGGAGCCTGATCAGTCGCAGGCGGCTGTTGGGCGAGCGCCGGAGCGGCAAAGACCGCCGCTGCCAGCAGCAACAAAACCAGCCGCTTTTGTCGATTGAGTGGTCGAGTGATATGCATCCGGCCCCGCGGGTCACCGCGCGAAGTTCAAATCCAAGCCCTTCAACTTTAACCCATTTTTCTGGCATAGGGAACGAATTCGGCAGCTAAGAGGCAGCCCGCAAAACGCCCTGCGACCGCCACATGGTGGGAACCGCCTTCCCTGATACGGACATTTCGTGGTTATGAATGGTCGGTGTCGACTGACGCTTCCCACCTCGCCCAACGAACAACCAAAGGCCGCCATGAAAGCGATTCTGTGTACCCACTTCGGCACGCCCGACGAGCTTGAGCTTGCGGACATCGCCTCGCCAACCGCCGGACCCGGCCAGGCGGTGGTGCGGATCAAGGCGGCGGCGCTCAATTTCTTTGACCTCCTGATTATCGCCGGCAAATACCAGCACAAGCCGCCGTTCCCGTTCTCACCGGCCTCGGAATTCGCCGGCATCGTCGAAAGCGTCGGCCCCGGCGTGACTGATTTTGCGCCCGGTGATCGTGTCATGGGATCGACCGGCTGGGGCGCGGCACGCGAAATTCTCGCCGCCGGCACCAAGCAACTCGTCAAGATTCCCGACAATCTCGATTTCGAGCGCGCCGCGGGCCTCACCGTAACCTATGCAACGACGCTCTACGGACTTCGCGAGCGCGGCAAACTCAAATCCGGTGAAACGCTGGTAGTACTCGGCGCTTCGGGCGGGGTGGGTCTCGCTGCCATCGAGATCGGCAAGATCATGGGTGCGCGCGTCATCGCCTGCGCGTCATCCGATGAAAAACTCGCCTTCGCGCGCAAGCACGGCGCTGACGAAACGGTAAACTACGCCAGCGAAGACCTGCGCGGTGCTTTGAAGCGACTTGGCGGCGAGCGCGGCGTTGACGTGGTCTATGATCCGGTCGGCGGTTCTTATGCCGAACCGGCCGTGCGGGCGCTGGCTTGGGAAGGCCGCTATCTCGTGGTCGGTTTCGCCGCCGGCGAGATACCGAAGCTTCCGCTCAATCTTGTCCTGCTCAAGAGCTGCGATATCCGCGGCGTGCTTTGGGGAGCATGGGCTTTGCGCGAGCCCGACGGACAGCGCGCGCTGATGACCGACATCGTGCGCTGGTGCGCCGAAGGCAAGCTCAGCGCGCATGTGCATGCGGCTTATCCGCTGGCCGAGATAGCGACGGCGCTCAAGGCCATCGCCGATCGCAAGGTCATGGGTAAAATCGTGTTGAAGCCCTGAGGCCGGTTTACCCGCGTATGCGCGCAAGCGCGCGCTGCGCCGCTTCACGATGATCGGGCGTGATGTGTGATGAGACGAGCTTGATTGCAGCCGCAAGCACCGCCGCATCGTCGGTATAACCGATCACCGGCAATACGTCGGGAATGAAGTCCGCGGGAAGCACGAAATAGGCGACCGCGCCGACCAGTACGGCTTTCACATGAATAGGCGTTTGGCGATCGAAGGCGCAATAATGGGCGGCAATCAAATCTTCCGCGAACGGCAACCGGGCGGCAAGGCCGCGCAGCTTCTTCCAGAAACTGCGCCGCAACCCGGCCTCGTCGGCGGCGATGCGACGCGTGAGCGCTTCGATGTCGGCCCATGACGGGGCCCATGACCGGGACCAAGACCATGACGCGGACGCATATCTGAACGACATGGTAATTCCTCACTCGGCATTGCGAAAATGCGAGCCAAAGATGGTGACGAAAGGCGGCGACCGCAAGGCAGGGCGTTTGAGCGCGACCCCGGCGGCGCCAAAATCAGCCGGCAAACTTGTCCATCGCCTCAGCGAGCTTGATATCGAGTTCGGTCAGTCCGTCAGCATCGTGGGTGGACAGCGTCACGTCCACGGTCTTGTAGACGTTAAACCATTCGGGGTGGTGATCGAGCTTCTCCGCCATCAAAGCGGCTCGCGCCATAAAGCCGAACGCCTCGTTGAAATCCGCGAACACGAATTTTTTGCTGATAGCGTCGCGGCCGTTGACTTCGCCCCAGCCCCTTAGTTTGGCGAGCGCGCGGCTACGAGCCTCTCCGGAAAGCTTCTGCGCCATGTGTGACCTCTTCAGTGCCAGCGATCCCGGCCTGAGCCGCTCTCGCAAACAGGTTGAGGGATAATTACCTAGCAAGCTACGCAGCGATGCGCGAGGTTTCTCGGAAACCCCAAAGAGGCTGCAATGTCCTGGTCGCTCAACATCGGATCGGTCGCCGGCACGGCGGTGCGTATTCACGTGACGTTCCTGCTGTTCCTCGCCTGGATTTTCGGCGTGAACTATTTCTCGACCGGCCCGCAAGCGGCCTGGAACGGCCTTTTGTTCATCGTGCTTTTGTTCCTGTGCGTCTTGCTGCACGAGTTTGGCCACATCTTCACGGCGCGCAGTTTCGGCGTCAGGACACCCGACGTCATTCTGTTGCCGATCGGCGGGGTGTCGCGGCTTGAACGCATACCGGAGAAACCGAGCGAAGAATTTCTAATCGCCATCGCCGGACCGGCCGTCAACATCGTTATCGCTCTGCTGCTCGTATTCATCGGCGGCGCCAGTCTTTCCACCGAGCATTTGTCCGCGCTTGAAAACGGCAACGTCAGCATGATCGACCGCCTGGCGGTGGTTAATCTGTTTCTCGCGTTGTTTAATCTGATACCCGCCTTTCCGATGGATGGAGGGCGTGTGCTACGCGCACTGCTCGCATCCCGCCTTGGCTACGTCCACGCTACCGAAATCGCCGCCACGGTCGGACAGGCGGTCGCATTCATGCTCGGATTCCTCGGCCTGTTCGGCAATCCGCTGCTGATCTTCATCGCGATTTTCGTCTATCTCGCCGCGGCATCGGAAGCGCATCTGGTAGCGACTCGCGCCATGTCGCAGGGCGTGCCGGTGACGGCCGCGATGCTGACGCAGTTTGCGACGCTGACGCCCGACGAGCACGTGGATGCAGCGGTGCAGACGCTGCTGCGCACCAGTCAGGGCGAGTTTCCAGTGGTAGACGGGCAAGGCAAGCCGGTCGGCGTGCTGATGCGAAACGACCTCATTCGCGCGCTAAAGGAACGCGGCCCCGATGCGCGGGTGGCCGACGCCATGACCGTGAGCATTCCGACCGTCAACAAAAATCGCTGCCTCGACGAGGCGTTTCGTTTGCTCCAGGAAAAGTCGGCGCCAGCGGTAGGCGTGGTCGACGCGTCCGAACGCCTGGTCGGACTCATCACGCCTGAGACCATCGGCGAAATGCTGATGCTGCATCAGGCGCTGCCAACGGGCGTCCGCTTCGGGCCATGGGGTCCGTCAAGCCGCAGCGCAGCCTAAGACGCAAGCCGCGTTCTAGCGTTCCGCCGCCACGCCCACGATCGCTTCGTTCGCGAGCAAAGCATCAAACGGATTCGCGCAACAATTGCGCGGCTTCATCCATCGGAGCACTTTTGTGCTCCTTGGTTGAATAGAACGAAGCGTTGTGATCGCCGCGCAAGGCTTCGCGGGTGAACTCGATCAGGTGATAGGCCATGAAGCCCATCGACAGCACAGCGTCGATCCGTCTGCGGCGCAAAGCGTGGCGCGCCGCCCGCCAGAAGGCACGCCGATAGTCGGCCTTCAGGCCAACCTCGACCAGCACGTTATAGCCCAGCACCGCACCGCGCCGCAGGTTTGCCCAAGTGAGCTGGCCGCGGGCCGGCGGGCTGATGCGCTTTGCGTAAGTGGCGTCGATCTGGTGCCGGAACCGCGCAAACAACCGCTCGGGGTCGTTGGCATAGCCGATCGAGCGGTGCCAGCTCGCGACCACTTCATCATAAGGGCGCATGAACACGACATTGCTTTCACGCCGCGGGTCCTCGTGGAGGCGTCCGGATTTCTTGAGCCGGTCCCATAGTGCCGTCTTCGGCAGCGCCTGCAGCAGATTGATGGTCAGCGTCGGAATATTGGAAAGGTCGATGAAATCCTTCAGCCGCGCTTCGGTATCGTCGCTGTCGGTATCGAGCCCGAGGATGATGCCGGAAATCACTTCAAGACCGTAATCATTGAGTGTCTTGATGGCATCCATCATCGGCAGCGAATTGTTCTGATCCTTGCGCATTGCCTTGAGCGCACCGGCCTCCGGCGTCTCGATGCCGACAAATATTCCGACAAAGGCTGCTTCTCGCATCAGCGTCAGAATTTCGGCCTGCTTGGCGATATTGAGCGTCGCCTCGCACGCAAACTGCATCGGATAGCCGCGCCGCTTCTGCCAGTCGACGAGATGCGGCAACATATCGCGCGCTGCTTTGCGGTTGCCGATGAAATTGTCGTCGACGAAGTACACGCTCGGCGGATATCCGGCCTGCGCGCACATCGCATCAAGCTCGGCAGTGATCTGTTGCGGCGTCTTGTACCGCGGCTGCCGGCCATAAAGGTTGGGGATGTCGCAGAACTCGCAGAGATAGGGGCATCCGCTGGAGAACTGCAGCGTGCACATCAGGTAGCGCGGCAACGGAATAAGGTGATACGCCGGAACCGGAAAATCGGTAAGCGGCAAGCGCTCATTGGTTTCGAGCCGCACCTGCACGGGCGGCGCCACGCAACTCTCGTCAAAACTGGCGATGAGGCGGTCCGTACCGTCGCCGAGCTCGCCGATGTGCAGGTAGTCGAACTCCGGATACATTTCGGGCGCGCCCGAAACCGACGGGCCGCCGAGCGCAGTAATTTTGCCCGCGGCCTTGGCGCGGCGCGCAATGTCGTGAATCTGTCGCGCCTGAATGTGCATGCCGCTGACAAGGACGACGTCGGCCCAGGCGAAGTCGGCCGCGGTTGCCGGGGCGATATTTTCATCGATGACGCGTACCGGCCATTGTTCCGGCATATACGCGGCTATCAGCAGCAGCCCCTGCGGCGGCATGAAGGCCCGCACATCGTGCATGAGACGGTAAGCGTGCGCGAAGGTGCCAAACGACGGCGTGTAGGCCGGGAAGACGCAAAGGATCCGGCGCGTATTGCAGGTGGACTGCGAGAAACGCAAGCAACCTCTCAATCTACCCCGCTGCGATCCCAGCGACCCGAAGGACCACCAGCGGCGTTAAGGAGACTACAGACTATCACATTCATCGTCGCCAACAGCGCATTGCGAACCGCGCGCGGCTGACTATATTGCACAGCAACATACGGGCCCCTTGGGGGCCCGTCGCAATTTAGCACCGCCCCCGATTTAACACCGCTCCAATGAACCTGCGCAACATTGCCATTATCGCCCATGTCGACCATGGGAAAACCACCTTGGTCGACCGCTTGCTACAACAATCGGGCGCGTTCCGAGAGAATCAGCGCGTCGCCGAACGGGCGATGGATTCAAACGATCTTGAGCGCGAGCGCGGCATTACCATCCTCGCCAAAGCCACGTCGCTGGTCTGGGATGGTACGCGAATCAACATCGTCGATACGCCCGGCCATGCCGATTTCGGCGGCGAGGTCGAGCGCATCCTCAATATGGTGGATGGCGCACTGGTGCTGGTCGACGCCGCCGAAGGACCGCTGCCGCAGACAAAATTTGTGGTCACCAAAGCCCTGAAGATGGGGCTCAAGCCGATCGTGGTCATCAATAAGGTCGATCGGCCCGACGCTCGCCCCACTGAGGTCGCCAACGAAGTTTTCGATCTGTTTGCCGCCCTCGATGCAACCGAGGAACAGCTTGATTTCCCGATCCTCTACGGGTCGGCCAAGCAGGGCTGGATGGCGGACAAGCCGGAAGGTCCGAAAGATCGCGGCATGGCGCCGCTGTTCGAGCTGGTCGTTCGCCACGTGGCGCCGCCACAAGTCGAGGACGGCCCGTTCCGGATGCTGGGAACGATTCTCGAAGCCAATCCCTACCTTGGCCGAGTCGTCACTGGCCGCATTTTCTCGGGCAGCGTGAAACCAAATCAGGCTGCCAAGGTGCTCGACCGACACGGCACGCTGGTCGAAGTCGGACGCGTGACCAAGGTGCTGGCGTTCCGTGGGTTGGAACGCACGCCGATCGAAGAAGGCTTTGCCGGGGACATTGTCGCCATCGCCGGCCTGCCCGAAGCGTTCGTTTCCCACACCTTGTGCGCCCCTGAGGTCACCGAACCGCTCCCGGCGCAGCCAATCGATCCGCCGACCCTGGCGATGACCTTTCGCATCAACGATTCGCCGCTTGCCGGTACTGAGGGCGACAAGGTGCAAAGCCGGATTATCCGCGAGCGCCTGTTGCGCGAGGCGGAAGGCAATGTTGCGCTTCGGATTTCCGAATCGACCGAAAAAGATTCGATGGAAGTCGCTGGCCGGGGCGAACTGCAACTCGGCATCCTGATCGAGACCATGCGGCGCGAGGGGTTCGAGCTTTCGGTGTCGCGGCCGAAGGTGCTGTTTCAGTACGGCGCGTCGAACGAACTTCTCGAACCCATCGAAGAAGTCGTCATCGACGTCGACGAAGGCCATGCCGGCGTGGTGGTGCAAAAGCTGGCCGAGCGCAAAGGTGAGATGGTCGAGATGCGTCCTTCAGGCGGCGGACGCGTGCGCCTCATCTTCTACGCGCCGACGCGGGGGCTGATCGGCTATCACGGCGAGCTTCTGACCGATACGCGCGGTACGGCGGTGATGAACCGCTTGTTTCATGCCTACGGACCGCATCGCGGCGACATCGTAGGGCGGCGCAACGGCGTGCTGATCTCAACCGATCAGGGTGATGCCGTCGCCTACGCAATGTGGAATCTGGAAGACCGCGGTCCGATGATGATCGAGCCGGGCTGGAAGGTCTATCGCGGCATGATCGTTGGCGAGCACACGCGAGACAATGACCTCGAAGTCAACGTCCTCAAGGGCAAGAAGCTCACCAACATCCGGACCCACTCCAAGGACGAAGCGATCCGGCTCACCCCGCCGATTCGCATGACGCTTGAAAAGGCGTTGGCCTATATCGAGGATGACGAGCTTGTCGAAGTGACCCCGAAATCAATTCGGCTGCGCAAGAAGCTGCTTGATCCTAACGAGCGGAAAAAAGACGAAAAGCGAAAAGAAGCCGAGCGGGTGTAAGCCGGTCAGGCCCAGGGCCAACCGCAAGGGGACCTATCACCCCCTCGCCACAACCAATAATACGTTCGAAGCAGCGAGAAATATCAAGCGACCGTGTCGGTCTTGCAACAGCCGGGCAGATTATGGGCCGGCCTGGATTTTTTCGGCCGCAGCGATGGCGCGCGCGCCGCGGTTCCGCTAATAATCCACATCGTTAACGAAGTATGAATCTCGGCACTTGAAGCCCGCAGAATCGCTTGCTTTGATTGCACCATGAGCACAGTCCTCATCGAAATCCGCCGCGCCAAGGCGCATGACGCCGCCGCGGTCGCTGACGCCCACGATGAGGCATGGCGGACGGCATACCAGGGCATCATTCCTGGCACCGAGCTCGACCGGCTCATCAATCGCCGCGGCCCGGCATGGTGGGACAGCGCCATCCGCAAAGGCAGCCGCGTCGCGCTGCTGCAGTTTGGCGACAAGGTTGCGGGCTACGCCAATTACGGGCGCAATCGCGCGCGCAGCCTGCATTACGACGGCGAGATCTACGAACTCTATCTGCGGCCGGAATTTCAGGGACTGGGTTTCGGCCGGCGGCTGTTCACCGCCGCACGCCGCGATCTGGCGCAGAGCGGACTAAAATCGCTGATCGTGTGGGCGCTGTCGGAGAACGATACTGCAGTCGAGTTCTACCGCGCACTGAGCGGTAAGACTGTCGCCCGCTCATCGGAAAAGTTCGGCACGCGGGTGCTGGATAAGGTCGCCTTCGGCTGGAATAGCTGAGTCTTTCGACGATGGCTGACGGAGCGAGCGCAGCGTCACGCCTGTTGTGGGATCCGTTGTCGTAACACCGCAACGAGAGCGCCGGGTTCGCCGATAACCCGAACCCGTTTCACTCGTGACGTGGCGCCCCCCGAAACTGTCACATTGCGCGGAGCGACGCCGAGCAATTCGGCGACAAGCCGGCACAACGCGACGTTGGCTGCACCTTCGGATGGCGCTGCGCGGACGCGCGCTTTGCATACGCTGCGCCCATCGGCACGCCGCTCGGTCCCTTCAATGGCGTCGCGGCCGCCGCGGGGCGTCAGCCGCACGTTAATGACGACGCCGTCGATCGTTGCCGTCCACGGCTCGACAGCCACGGCAGGTCAATACACGTTCGGCAGGATGTAGAGCGCGATCACATAGCGAATGAAGATGATGATCAGGAACAGGATCACCGGCGAAATGTCGATGCCGCCGAGGTTTGGCAAAATATTACGAATTGGGCGCAGCGCCGGCTCGGTAATCCGGTAGAGAAATTCGCCGATCATGCCGACGACCTGGTTGCGCGTGTTCACCACGTGGAACGCGACGAGCCACGAGAAGATCGCCGCAATGATCACGATCCAGATGTAAAGCTCGAGGGCCAGATCAATGACGAGAAAGAGGGCGCGCATGGGTGGCTTTCGAAAGTGACGACGCCGGAACCTAGCGATTTGCTACCGCGCTCACAAGCCGATGCGACGCCTCCGGATGCCCAAACGGCGTCTCCTTGACACTATTCAGGCGCGGCCCTAAATGGCCCCGAACTCGCCAAAAGCCGGCACTTATCGGCTGATCGTGCCTGCGGCGGGGGCCGTAGCTCAGTTGGGAGAGCGCCGCAATCGCACTGCGGAGGTCAGGGGTTCAAATCCCCTCGGCTCCACCAGCCTTCGCCGGCCAGGCCACTGCGGCTGACAACAGAAACCACAATAGCGTTTCGCCCACCTTGCCCCTAGAATGCGCGGCGTTGCCGCAGCATCATATTCGCGACTCAATCTACTGATTCATCGCTGGCAGCAAGGTTCGACAAGGCATGAGACCGATCGCCCTCCGACTGGCCTGTGTGTTCTTGTTATTTGGCTGCATATCGGCACCGGCATTTGCGGCCGCTCCCTGCGGCGGCGATTTCGCCGCATGGCTTGAGGCCTTCGAGCAGGAGGCGGCAGCGCAAGGCGTTTCGCAGCGTACCATCCAGTCCGCGCTCGCGGGTCTGACCTACGATCCCACCATCATCGCACGCGATCATGCCCAAGGCGTGTTTCGCCAGAGCTTCGAGCAATTCTCCGGCCGCATGGTGCCGCCGCGCCTCGCGCGCGCCAGGCGTCTCCTGACGAAATACGGCCCGATCTTCAGCGGTATCGAGCAGCAGTTCGGCGTGCCGGGCCCGGTGATTGTCGCCATATGGGGCCTGGAGACCGACTTCGGCGCCGATGACGGCAAGTTTCCGACCATCCGCGCGCTGGCGACGCTCGCCTACGACTGCCGACGCCCGGACAAGTTTCGCGGCGAGTTGCTTGCCGCCTTGCGCATTGTCGAGCGCGGCGACATGGCGCCCGGCGAAATGCGCGGCGCCTGGGCGGGCGAGATCGGCCAGACTCAATTTCTGCCGTCGTCATATCTGAAATACGCCGTCGACTACGACGGCAACGGCCGGCGCGATCTCATTCACAGCGTACCCGACGCGCTGGCCTCAACCGCCAACTATCTTAAAGGGTACGGCTGGCAGCGGGGCCAGCCTTGGGGCGAAGGTACGCCCAACTTCCAGGTGCTGTTGCAGTGGAATGCGTCGCAGGTTTACACGCGGACGGTAGCCTATTTCGCCGAGCAGCTCGCGGCCGGCCAGTAAACTCAAATTCGCCGCCTTAACTATCAAATCAGGCGGCAGCGCGCGGCGGCATTGAATTAAATCGAGATTCTGGTCTCAATAGCATCGTAATCCGCCCGCACCCTTCCGTCCGTCGTATCAAGAAGCCCGGCGGAGCTAAGCGCCTGCACGTCCGCATGAACGTTGCTGTAGTCGCGCATAAGCGCCTTCGCCAGCGCGCGTACGCTTGTCACCTCGTGACGACGGACATAATGCAACAGTTCCATCCGCTTGCCGCTCAGGATGCGCGCCAACGTGTCCCAATTCTGGAACGTCAAATAACGCTCCCGGAACTTCTCTCCGCGCTCGGCCCTGTGCCAGGCATTGATGAACCGCTGCCCGGCTTCCTTCTCAAACTCACCGCCAACCGTGACTCTTATTTTATTGGCCTTTTTCATATCTCACCACGCAGAGTTCTAACGTCAGACCAGAAATCGGCGATCAATTGCTCGACCGTCACGAATCGGTACGCTGTCTCTGCGTTCCGAAAATGCCTGTGATCGCCCTTGCCGCGCTCGTTGTCGTATCCGACTTCGCGGATCCCTGGCCGACCGTAAAACAGCGAGTACTTAAACACGTGGGCTGAGGGCGGGACCGCCACCGGAACGCGCCATAACTTCATTTCGACGATAGCGCCGTCTTCGTAATCGACCCGTTCATAGAAGATTAGTTCCGCGTTTCTCCTTGGTATTATGTCCTATTGAACCATATGGTGTCAATGGCCATAGGCTCTACGCCGCCGAAGCATTTCCAATCCAGCGATCGAGAAAATGGCTGAGCCAGTTGCGTGCACTGTAATCGTAGACCGCGCGGTCGGCGAAGTGCGCGGCGTAGGGCTTTGCTCCCGGCATCTCCAGGCGAAGGTGGCCGCGCGCCGTCCACTTGTGCATCATCAGCCGCGTCACGTCCGGATGAAATTGCAGCGCGTAGCTTCGCCCATAGCGGAACGCCTGTACCGCGAACATGTCGCCTGCGGCCAGAAGCTCGGCACCGTCTGGCAGATCAAAACCTTCCCGGTGCCACTGATAGACCTGCTCGGGCCACGGATTGACCATGGCAAGGCCGGCGGGCGTCGGCCGGATCGGGTAATAGCCGATCTCGGCGTGACCGTCGGGATGAGGAAAGACCTTTCCGCCCAGCGCCCGCGCGCACATCTGCGCGCCGAGGCAGATGCCGAGGAACGGCTTCTGCTCCTTGAGCGGAACGGCGATCCAGTCGATTTCCCGGCGGATGAAATCATCCTGGTCGTTGGCGCTCATCGGGCCGCCGAAAATGACGGCGCCGGTATGCTCCGAGAGCGTCTCCGGCAATGGGTCGCCGAATCGCGGCCGGCGCACATCCAGGACAAAGCCGAGTTGCTGCAGGGCGTAGCCGACCCGGCCCGGGGTCGAGTGCTCCTGGTGGAGGACGATCAGAATCGGCTGTCGCATGACGAAAGAGAATCGAAAGGCGCCCGCTTAAGCTTGGTATTGCTTTCGCCGGTAAATTCAAGGCGACGCGATGCTTGGCCGCTATGAATGACGCTCGGCGCGGCGCGGGTCGACATCGATAAGCGCTAATTCGGCAGCAGCACGCTGGGGATCACGCGTCACAAGAACACCGCGGCTTCATGCGTCACCGTTTTTTTCGCCGGTTTTCGCAGCGATACGCTGACGCAACTCGATCCGTTGTCGCTGCGACACGCCGAGCAGGTCGGCGGCGCGCCACAACAGATTGTCTTCAAGTTCGTCGCGGCGGCCATCGGCATAAACAATTTCCCACATCATCTCGATGATGCGGGCGCGGCCTTCCTCGTCGAGCACCCGGTTGAGAAGGCTCGTGAAGTGATAAAGGTCGACCGATTCGTGCTCGGCCTCCGTCGCCTTGTCGATCAGCTCATCGGCGACCGCATCTTCAAGGCCGAAACGCTGCTTGACCACGGCATGGAGCGTATCGCGCTCGCTCGACGACATATCGCCGTCGATCGTCGCGGCGTGTACAAGCAGCGCCACCGCCGCGAGGCGATAATCATTTTCAGCGAATTGGCTTGGGTGTTTCCCGCCGTCCACGAATTCGGCGACAAAATTCCGAAACGCTTCCAGCATGCACCCGTTCCGTATCGAGGACGTTCGATTGTCATGGTCATATGCGAGGTCGTGCGTGCCATTCAAGCCCGCGACCGACTCCCGCGGCAACGCGGAAGGCTTATTGGATGGACTTGCCTTCGCGATAGCTCTCCTGGAGCAGGCGCAGATTAGCCGCGACATACGGATTGGCGGGATCCTTGGCGGTGGCCTGTTCCAGCTTCTTGTGGGCGCGCGCGTAATCGCCGCGCAGCATGTATGAGAACCCCTGATTGTTGAGGATCTCGACGGTCGGGCCGACGATGCGAATCGCCTCCTGATAGGCGCGGTCGGCAAGATCAAAACGATGCAGACGGTCGTAGGAGGCTGCGAGCCCCAGCCACGCCTCTGCCTCGCGCGGATGCTGCTCGACGGCGGTGCGGAAGGCCTTTTCGGCGAGACCGTAATTGTTGCTTCGGAAGTATTTCTTGGCAAGTTGCAGATCGTCGTGGGGGTCGTCGCCGAGAAGGCCGGGCTTGGCGCCGGGTGCGATCGGCTCGCCGCTCGGGCCCGGTTCAGCCGGTGTTACGGCAACGGATCCGGTGGTCTCGGGGGATTTGCCGTCGGCAGGTTTGCCGGTGATCCAGTTCGTACCGTCGGCGCTCTTGGGCGCCCACAGATCGTTCAGCTTGAACCCGGTATCGGAAGCGGGCGCATCCGAGGCGTCAGCCGTCTTTGCCGCATCGCCGGTCTTCGGCGTCCACAGATCGCTGAGTTTGGTCGATGAGGCGCAACCCCCCAGGCCCGTCAGGCAAGCCGCCATGACGATCAACGCCCGAGTTACTCGGATACTCATCGACGCGCTCCGGACCACGACGCGTCCGGCCGATTCCGTCGCCCCAAAATTGCGCTGGCGCGCCGGCGGATCGGACGCCCCGGACACGCAAAACTAGGCGACGATGGTTAAAGAATCCCTCGCCGGGCGGCGCTTTCCCGCCTCGCCGCGGCAGTAGTTCGGCCGCCGTAACCGTGTGGCCAAACCACCATCATCTCGGGAGGAGCGCCGATAATAATAGTAATACCGCAACGCCAACGAAGCCCTGCAGCAAAGTCCCGAGCGTAATTGCGGCAAGCCCACGCAGCGGCCGAAGGCCCGCGCTTGTCAAAGCCAGCCAGAAAAATTCGTCGTTGATGTGGGCCGCCGTCATGGCGCCCATGCCGACGGCCAGGGTGGCGAGCGCTTTGCCGGTGTCGCCGCCCAGTCCAAGCGGCATCAAAATCGGCTGCACCATGCCGGCTGCAGCGATCGCTGCAACCAGCGACGAGCCTTGCAGGGTCTTTATCACCGCCGCAGTCAGGAACGGGATCAACAAGGCGAGGGACCCGCCAACGCGCCAGTCGAGCAGACGCTCGCCAATCAGCTCTGCCATGCCGGTCTCCTGGCAGAGCCGCTGCAGGCCACCA
>Ga0335085_10006758_pt1 | contig 18017 bp, 12 predicted proteins | sample Lox_Sample_45_FD_206712 | JGI IMG/M metagenome (GOLD analysis project Ga0335085, IMG submission 206712) | Soil microbial communities from Loxahatchee National Wildlife Refuge, Florida, United States - Lox_Sample_4.5 | ecosystem: Environmental > Terrestrial > Soil > Wetlands | place: USA...
GCCACCAACGTGCAGCCCGAAGCCCGCCGCCAGCTCGTCCTGCTGGCCCGCGAGCACGACGTGCTGCCGGTGGCGATCGTGCTCGACCTGCCGGAGAAGCTCTGCGCCGACCGCAACAAGACCCGGCCAGACCGGGACTTCGGCCCGCACGTGCTCCGCCGCCAGCGCGGCCAGCTCCGCCGCGGGCTGCGCGGGCTGGCCCGCGAGGGGTTCCGCACCGTGCACGTGCTGAGCACCCCGGCCGAGGTCGAGGCGGCTGTGATCACCCGGACCAGGCTGTACAGCGATCTGCGGCACGAGACCGGCCCGTTCGACATCATCGGCGACGTGCACGGCTGCCGGACCGAACTCGAGCAGCTGCTCGCCGAGCTCGGCTACGAGATCGGCCGCGACGCGGCCGGCCGCCCCGTCGGCGCCCGCCACCCCGAAGGCCGCCGCGCGGTCTTCGTCGGCGACCTGGTCGACCGGGGGCCGGACACGCCGGGCGTGCTGCGCCTGGTCATGGGCATGGTCGAGGCCGGGACCGGGTTCTGCGTGGCCGGCAACCACGAGGCCAAGCTGCTCAAGGCGCTGCGCGGCAAGAACGTCAAGCGCAGCCACGGCCTGGACGCGTCGATGGAGCAGCTGGACGAACAGACCGAGGAGTTCCGCGCCGCGACGGCCCGGTTCATCGACGCCCTGATCAGCCACTACGTGCTGGACGGCGGTCGGCTGGTGGTGGCGCACGCCGGCCTGATCGAGCGCTACCACGGCCGCGCCTCGGGCCGGGTCCGGGAGTTCTGCCTGTACGGGCAGACCACCGGCGAGACCGACGAGTACGGCCTGCCGGTCCGGTACCCGTGGGCGACCGAGTACCGGGGCCGCGCCGTCGTGGTGTACGGCCACACCCCGGTGCCGGCCGCGGAATGGCTGAACAACACCCTGTGCGTGGACACCGGCTGCGTGTTCGGTGGCCGGCTGACCGCGCTCCGATATCCCGAACGGACCTTGGTGTCTGTCCCCGCCGCCCGCGTCTACCACCCCCCGGCCAAGCCGTTCCCCGCGGTGTCCGCCCCCGGCGCCGGCCGGCGCGAGCCCGACGTCCTCGACATTGGCGATGTCTCCGGGTCCCGCGTCGTCGAGACCGCGTACCTGCCGCGGGTGGGGGTCCGCGACGCGCACGCGGCGGCCGCGCTGGAGGTGATGAGCCGGTTCGCGATCGACCCGCGCTGGCTGCTCTACCTGCCGCCGACCATGAGCCCGGTGGCTACGCAGGCGGACGGGGACCTGCTCGAGCACCCGGACCAGGCCTTCGCCGCTTACCGCGCCGACGGCGTGACCGAGGTGGTGTGCGAGGAGAAGCACATGGGCTCGCGCGCCGTGCTGCTGATCTGCCGCACGCCGCCCGCCGCGCCAGCGGCTTCAGCCAGCAGCGCCGCGCCAGCGGCTTCAGCCAGCAGCGCCGCGCCAGCGGCTTCAGCCAGCAGCGCCGCGGCGGCCCGCTTCGGCGTCTCCCCGGCCCCGGGTGCCGCCTGGACCCGGACGGGCCGGCCGTTCTTCCCGCCCGTGCTGACGTCGGAACTACTCGCCCGCCTCCGCGAGGCGACCGAGGCGGCCGGGCTCTTCGCCGAGCTCGACACGTCCTGGCTGCTCCTGGACGCCGAACTCGTCCCCTGGAACGTCAAGGCCGGCGGCTTGCTGCGCGACCAGTACGCCGCCGTCGGCGCGGCCGCCCTGGCCGCGCTGCCGGCCGCCGCCACGGCCCTGGAACAGGCCGTGGCCCGCGGCCTGCCCGGCGCCGGCGAACTGCTGGACCGTACCAGGTCGCGCCGGGCCAACGCGGAGGCCTTCACCGCCGCCTACCTGCGCTACTGCTGGGCCACCGACGGCCTCGCCGGGGTGCGCGTCGCCCCGTTCCAGCTGCTCGCCACCGAGGGCGCCGTCTACCACGAGCGGCCGCACCTGTGGCACCTCGCCCTGGCCGACCGGCTGGCCAGCGCCGATCCGGAGCTGATCTCGGTCACCCGCCGGATCTGCGCCGATGCCGCCGATCCCGCCCCGGCCACCCGGTGGTGGGAGGAGCTGACCGCGGCCGGGGGAGAGGGCATGGTGGTCAAGCCCGCCGCGAACCTGACCCGCGGGCCGAAGGGGCTGGTCCAGCCGGGCCTGAAGGTGCGCGGCCGGGAGTACCTGCGGCTGATCTACGGCCCCGACTACACCGAGCCGGCCAACCTGGACCGGCTGCGCCAGCGGGCCCTGTCCCACAAGCGCTCGCTGGCGCTGCGCGAGTACGCCCTCGGCCTGGAGGCCCTGGACCGGGTGGCCCGCGGCGAGCCGCTGTGGCGGGTGCACGAGTGCGTCTTCGCCGTCCTGGCCCTCGAATCCGAACCCGTCGACCCGAGGCTCTAGCCATGACCGTCATCGCCGTTCCGTACCACCTGGACGAGTACCTGCCCGACCTGGACCTCCCGCTCGAGGCGGCCGAGGTCGTCACCACCGAGTTCCCGCCCGGCGGCCCCTGGGAGCGGCTGGCCGTGCTGTATGACGCGGTGGCCCGCGCCGTAGCGGCAACTGTGCTAGCCAACACGGGCAGGAGCGGCGGCCATCCGGTGGTGCTCACCGGCGACTGCCTCATCTCGCTCGGTATCGTGGCCGGGCTGCAGCACGCCGGGGCCGACCCGGCCATCGTCTGGTTCGACGCCCACGGTGACGTGCAGACGCCGGAGACCACCGCCTCCGGCTACTTGGGCGGCATGCCGCTGCGGCTGCTGGCCGGCTACCGGCCTGAGCTGATCGCGGCGCGGCTCGGCCTGCGCCCGGTGCCCGAGCACCGGATCGTGCTGGCCGGAGCGCGCGACCTCGATCCGCCCGAGGCGACCTACCTGGCCTCCGCCGCGATCCGCCGCCGCGAGGTGATCGGCCTGACCACAGCCGACCTGCCCGCCGGCCCGCTCTACGTGCACGTGGACCTGGACGTGATCGACGCGGCCGGGCTGCCTGGGCTGCGCTACCCGGTGCCGGGCGGACCGGACGCCGCCCGGCTCGCGGACTCGCTGCGCACGCTGCTGGCCACCGGCCGGGTGGCCGCGCTCGGCGTCGCCTGCACCTGGCGCCCGGGCCACGCGTCCGCCCGGTACGTCGCCGCCCAGCTGAGCGCCGTCCTGGAGTATCCACCCTCCGCGTTACCGTCCCGAGCCAGCCCTCGGGCCAGCCCCCGGCCAGCGCCCGGCCAGCGGCCCCGGTTACGCCGCGTACGTGCGCACCAGGCGCAGCGCGATGGCGCCGTGCGGCCCGCTGGCCTCGAGCCCGGACCGCGCCGGATCGAGCCGCTGCGCCGCGACCCGGCAGAACTCCCCGGCCGTCCCGCTGATGGCCGATTCGGCGTCCGGCGGCCCGAACCGCCAGATCTCCGCGCCGTCCGGCGCGGTCAGCTCGCACCGCACCGGGGCGGCCTGCTCGCCCGCCAGGCTCAGCGCGTACGGCAGCGTGCGGTGCGCCAGCCAGGCGATGTGCCTGAGCCGGGCGGTGTCGGGGAAGTCGGCGCCGAGCGGTTCCGCTATGTCAAGACCGTGCGCCCAGTGCTCGGCCAGCCGGGTCGTCGCCAGCGTGGCCGGCTTGATCGTGCCGACCATCCACTGCACGGGTGTGTCCGGGTCGGCGCCCCGCATCGCGGCCAGCGAGGCCTGCCGGGCCCGCCGCCACCGGGCGAACACCTCGGCAGGTCCGGACGGCGGCACCGGCCGTTCCGCCCGGACCGCGGCGTCGGCTCGCTCGTCCATCGTCTCCCCGGCCACCGCGTCCAGCGCCCCCCGCAGGTTGCCGTGCGTGGCCGTGGCCGCGGCCGCCTCCTCCGACTGGGCCAGATGCAGCACCACGTCGGCGATCGTCCAGCCCTGCGCCCCCGAAGCCGACTCCCACTGCCCCTCGTCCAGCCCGCTCAGGATCTTCTCCAGCCGCTCCTGCTCCGCCGCCAGGTCATCGAAGATGGTCATCCCCGCACTATGACACACCGCCTGCCCGACCCGGCTCACGTGTCGCCGGCGGTCAACTGGCCGTGCAGGGTGGCCATGTCTGAGCAGATCCATTCCTCGGCGATCTTGCCGTCGGCGATGCGGTAGAACTCGTGGCTGACGTACTCGATGGTCCGTCCGGTGGCGGGGTTGCCCAGGAATTCCCCCAGGTGGGTGCCGCGGAAAGTCAGCCGGAGGGCCACCCGGTCGCCCGCGGCGACGGCGTCGTCGATATGCGCGTGCAGGTCGGGGAAGCCGAGCTTGATGACGTCGGCCCCTTGCCGCCACACGTCCGGGCCATGCATCGGGGGCAGGCCGGCCAGGTTCATCACGAAGTCCGGGCCGAGGCGGGCGACGCAGGTGTCGAGGTCACCCTCGTTGAACGCATCGAGGGTGTCACGGACAAGCGCGATGTTGGCGGCCGCGCCGGCCTGCTGTGCGGTCATCGTTCCCCCTCCGGGCAGATGGGTACATCAGGCGAAGACAGAATAGGTGCCCGTGAGTTTCCCCGCCCCCCGTGACCCCGGTTCCCAGGTCGTAAGGTTCCCAGGTCATACGGCGTGGATGCCGCGTTCATGCTGTTCTTACGACATGGGTGAGGCATCCACGCCTTATCCGACGAACCGCACCGGACAGCGGGCAGGGATCACCAGTCACGAGATTTTCTCGGGAACGCAGGAGCACCAGGGGTTGCAGGAGCCAGGGCCCGGTGTACCCGCCCGTGATCAACACGAGCAGAGCGGCATTACGCTCTAACAACATGAACGCGGCATCCACATCGAATAACGCGGCATCCACATCGAATGAAGCGAATGTCGGTGTGGCGGCGAAGCCGTTTTTAACGCAGGCCGTGCACAATGGCCCCGCCGGGGCGAGGCCGCCCGACTTGGTGCCTTTCTGGAAACCGCCGAACATCAGGGACAGGATGATCAGCGCTGCGATCAGGAGCAGGACCAGCATCAGGCATCCGCCCGCCCGCGACCGCGGTCGGCGCCGTCGCGGACCCCTAGACCCGTACATACGCATGGGTATGCCCAGGCACAGCGCAATATGCCGGTCGCGCCGAATTTTCTGAGCCGGCCCGGGTAGCTCAGTGCCTCGTGAGGCTTCAAAGCCAGCCGACGGCGCGGAACCCGGGGAAAACCATGCTGCGCATGCCGAGAGTGGGCGGGATCGTGGCGGCGATCGTGGCCGTGCTCGTGCTCGTCCTGGTGCTCTCCGCCGTCCACCTGCTCCCGCAGCTGCGGAACCCGTTCGCCGAGACCACCACCGTCCGCAGCCAGCCCGTCATCCTGAAGTCGATCACCAACCTCAGCCGCTACGAGGCGGCGAGCGGCTCGTTCGAGGTCGTGGTCGACCTGACCAAGCGCACCAGCCTGATCCCGTCGTTCCTCGAGGGCAGCGAGACGCTGTTCGTCGGACAGGGCACCGACATCGCCTTCGTCGACTTCTCCCAGCTCAAAAGCCACGCGATCACGATGAACGCGGATCGCACCTCGGTCACGGTGACGCTGCCGAAGCCGCAGCTCCAGCCGGCCGTGCTCAACGTCAGCCAGTCATACGTGTACGCCCAGCAGCAGGGGCTGTTCAATCGCATCGGCAGCTTCTTCTCCGGCAACCCGAACAGCCAGCAGCAGGTCTACCAGATCGCTCAGCAGAAGATCCAGGCCGCGGCCCGGCAGAGCCCCCTGCTGGCCGAGGCGCAGAAGAACACCGAGGGGATGCTGACCGGCATGCTGACGTCGCTCGGCTTCCAGCATGTCACCGTCACCTTCGGCCAGCCCGGCTTGCGTTAGAGCACACTCCAACTCATACGCTCGTATACGTGACGACCTGGAGCATCGGCGAGGCCGCCGAGAAGTGCGGCCTTTCCCAGCACACGTTGCGCTGGTACGAGCGGATCGGCCTGCTCGGCGCGATCGAGCGGGGCAGCGACGGCCGCCGCCGGTTCAGCGACGGCGACCTGGACTGGCTGTCGCTGCTGACCAAGCTGCGTGCCACCGGGATGCCGGTCCGCGATATGCAGCGGTACGCCGAGCTGGTCAGGTCGGGCGCCGGTCAGGCCGAACGCGTCGAATTGCTGAAGAAGCACCGCGATGAGGTGCGCCGGGCCCTCGCCAGCCAGCGGGAGTGCCTGAAGCTGCTCGACGCGAAGATCGGCCACTACGAGGAATGCCTGCTGGCCGCGGCGCCAACCAGCCAACCCTGACAAGGAGCGAGCACGCACATGCGCACCACCAAACTCGGTCAGTTCACCGTGTCCGCACAGGGCCTGGGCTGCATGGGAATGAGCGAGTGGTACGGCGCCACCGACTGGGACGAGTCGATCGCGACCATCCACCGCGCCCTGGACCTGGGCGTCACGTTCATCGACACCGCGGACATCTACGGCGCCGGCCACAACGAGGTGCTGGTCGGCCGCGGCATCGCCGGCCGCCGGGACGAGGTGCAGCTGGCCACGAAGTTCGGCATCGACCGGTCCGGCGGGGACGCGCACCGGATCATCCGCGGCGAGCACGACTACGTCAAGCGGGCCTGTGAGTCCTCGCTGACCAGGCTCGGCGTCGACCACATCGACCTCTACTATCTGCACCGCCCGCCGCAGACCGCCGAGATCGAGGAGACCGTCGGCGCGATGGCCGAGCTCGTCGCCGAGGGCAAGGTCCGCTACCTGGGCCTCTCCGAGGTCACCAGCGACCTGCTGCGCCGGGCCTACGCCGTGCACCCGATCACCGCGGTGCAGAGCGAGTACTCGCTGTGGACCCGCGACGTGGAGACGGACGCGATGGACGCCATGCGCGAGCTCGGCGTCGGCTTCGTGCCCTATTCGCCGCTCGGCCGCGGCTTCCTGACCGCCACGGTCGACCTGAGCACGCTGGGCGAGCGCGACTTCCGCCGCCGCAACCCGCGGTTCACCGGCGAAGCCGGGCAGAAGAACCTGGCCATCGTGGACGCGGTGCGTACGGTGGCCGACGCCAAGGGCGTCCCGCCCGCGCAGGTCGCGCTGGCCTGGGTGTACGCCCAGCAGGAGCGGCTCGGCGTCGACCTCGCCCCCATCCCGGGCACCAAGCGGGTCAAGTGGCTCGAGCAGAACGTCGCCGCCCTGGACATCACCCTCACCGCGGACGAGCTCGCCACCCTGGACCTCCTGGCCGCCCAGGTCGCAGGCGCCCGTTACTAGGCCCGCCACGCAGACAGGAACCCGACAGGAACCGGACGGGACCTGAGAAGGCGAACTAGGGAGTCTCCCTAGGGACTTTGCTCTCGGCGCGACCGAAACTGGACTCATCCAGACGGAACAAACTGAGCCGAGAATAGGGAGACATCCGAAATGAGCACTCAGTCGCACACCGCGAACCGGCCGGCCACCAGCCAGTACGATGCCAGCGAGTACCCGGCCAGCCGGTACGCCCGCCCCACCGGGTCCCGGGGCTGGATCGTGGCCGTCGGCGTGGCCGTGGCCGTGGCCTTCGCGGCCCTGGCCCTGGCCCTGTGGCACACGCATTCCAGTGCTGCCCCGGCCACCACCGGCCCGTCGACCTCGACGTCCACCCCGGCGCAGCCCAGCGCGCCGACCGCCAACCCCGCCGTCCCGGCCACGCCCGCGGCGCCGGGCGGCCAGGCCAACGGTACCTCCGCCAGCTAGATGACCATTCTCAGCCGACCGCGCCCCGCGGGCACCATCGCCGGGCGCGGTTTGCTCACACCGTGGCCGGCTGGCGCCACTGCTCGACGAAGCGGCGCAGCTCCTGCCGTCCCGGCAGGCCGCACTTGGCGTAGATGTTGCTCAGGTGGTACTCCACCGCCTTGCGGCTGATGTATAGCTCGGCCGCGATCTCCGGATTGGACAACCCCTTCCCGACCAGGTGGGCCACCTCAGTCTCCCGGCTGGTCAGCGCCAGGGCAGACTGCTTCTTCGCTGGGTTGCCGGGAAGATGACACGCGGCCAGTTCCGCCTCGACCCGGGCCACGAAGGGTGCGGCCCGCAGGCCGCCGAACAGCGTATTCGCCCGCCGCAGGCGTTCCACCGCATCCTTCCTGTTCCCCGTGCGCCGCAGCAGCCTGCCGTGGGCCAGCAGCAGCCGGGCCGCGTGGACCGGGCTGCCGGTACCGGCGCTGTCCTCGCCGCCCTGATAGATCCGCCGGGCCTCGTCCACGGCCCCCCGCTGCTCGGCCAGCCACCCCTCCAGCCAGGCCAGGGCCGGCCGCAGGTAGCCGACCTGACCGCTGTCGGCCCGCAGCTGGTCCAGGGCGGCGGCGGCCTTGTCGGTCTGGCCCGAGCCGATCAGCCCTTCGACCAGCAGCGGCCGCCACAGCACGGCGTACACCCGGCTGCGGCCGTCCAGGACCGAACCATCCAGCCAGGGGCCTAGCGCGTCGGCCATGCCCAGGTAGTCGCCGGCCGCCTGGTGCACCAGGGCCCGGGCCATCGCGGCGTACACGCGTTCCTGGCCGTAGTCCAGGCTGGCCGCCTCCTGCTCGGCCAGCCGGGCGTGCCGGTCGGCCTCCTCGGCCGCTCCGCGCCCGGCCGGCACGCAGGCCGCCGCCAGGTGCAGCAGCGGCCGCTCGTAGCGGCGGGCGCGGATCTCGGCCGCCGAGAATCCCTGCTCGGCGGTGAGCAGCACGTCGTCCCATTCGCCGGCCAGGTACTGGGCCAGGGCCAGGTAGAAGTAGGCGCGCAGGCCCAAGGTGAAGACGGCGCCCCGGCGCACCAGGCTGAGGCTGGCGGTCAGGTCGCGCACGGCCTGGTCCAGGTCGCCCGCGAGCAGCCGGAACACGCCGCGGAACGACAGGCCGTCGACGTCAACCGGGCCCACCCGGGCCGGATCGGCGTCCAGGTGCGCGAGCTCCGCCAGCGCCTCGCGCGGGCCGGCCGACTGGGACGCCCCGATCGCGATCAGGGTACGCGTCTGGCTGGCCGCCGCGGCATCGAGGCAGCCGGTGGCCAGGGCCCGCCGGCCGAACGCCTGCACCTTCTCGCCCTCCCCGAGCAGCGTGTACGTGCCCGCCAGGCGGTTGGCGGCCAGGGCGGCCAGCGGCTGGCTGTCCGGGTCGTTCCCGGCCTGCTCCAGCGCCTGGCTGAAGCGCTGCTCGGCCTCGCCGAGCTGACCGGAGGAGAACGCGATCGTGCCCAGCACGCAGCTGCGCTGACCAGACGGCGCCGTCGCTTCGACCTCCTCGCGCAGGGCCACGCCCCGGGTCTCATCGGCCAGCGTCAGGTGCAGCGCCGCCGTCAGCAGCCGCCGCTCACGGTCGGCCCGGGCCGGGGAGATGTCCGACGCCCACTGCAGGTGGGTGGCGGCCATCACCAGGCGGCCGCGGGCCGCCTCGTCGCCCGCCAGCCGCTCCAGCTGAGCGGCCAGGTCCTCGTCCGGGTGATCCAGCGCGGCCACCCGGTGCTCCCACGACGCCGGCTCGCTGACCATGGTGGCGGCGCGAGCGTGCATCGCGCGGCGCCGCGCGGCGGTGATGCCGGCGTAGACGGCGTCCCGGACCAGCGGGTGCCGGATCTCGACCGGGCACGTCGGTTCCTCCGGCCGCCAGTCCACCAGGCCGGAGGCCACCGCCGGCTCGATCGCCTCGCCGGGCGAGCCGATCTCCGCCGCCTGCCCCAGCTGGGCGAGGGGCAGACGCAGGTTGAGCACCGAGAGCATCTCCAGGGCCTCCCGGGTCACCGGCGAGAGCCCCCGGAGGTGCTCGCCGATGGCCGCGGCCAGTGACCTGGGCAGCGGCAGCCTTCCCGGCGTCCGCGGATCGAAGTCGAACCCTTCGCTCAGCAGCGTGCTCAGGTACAGCGGGTGCCCGCCGGTGCCCCGGTACAGCCGCCGGACGGCCGCGTCGTCCAGCGGTCCCGCCGTGAGCGCGGCCGCCAGCGACGCGACCTCATCGGGGTGCAGCCCGCTCAGCGGCACGCGCAGCCGGTTCTCGACGCTGAGCAGCATCCGCTGCGCCGCATCGTCCAGGCGGTGGCCGGGCCCGCGGTAGGTCACCAGGGCGGCGACCGGGTCCACCGATAGCCGCCGCAGCATGAACGTGAGCGCTTCGGTCGATTTGCGGTCGGCCCATTGCAGGTCGTCGATCACGATGGCCACCGCGCCCAGGTCCTGGTCTCCCACCACCTCGAGCAGCCGCGCTCCCACGGCGAACGAGGAGGCAGACGAGCCGGTCAGCGCCGGAGAGGCGGCTCCGGCCGTTCTGAGCAGCTGGTCGACGACGCCGAAGTCCAGATCGGTCTCGGTCTGGCCGGCCCGGGCCCACAGCACGGTCAGGCCGTCGGCCGCGGCCAGGCAGCGTCGCGCCAGGGACGTCTTCCCGACCCCCGGATCGCCCTCGATGGCCACCAGCCACGGCTGCCCGGCCTCCGCCCGGGCGAAGACCTCCGCGACGCGCCCGAGCTCCGCCTCCCGGCCGACGAAAACGTCGATCGGCACCTGCCGGTCCGGCACCCCGCCCACCTCACTCCCGCCCGCGGCGTCGGCAACCCCGGACGATAGACGATACGAGCGTAACCGTCCGGTCCGGCGGCTCACCATTGACCATGTGTCGTACATCGAGATCCTGATCCTGCGGCGGCTGCACGGCGGCCCGGCGCACGGGTACGAGCTGCGCAAGCGGGTGGACGAGACCACCGGCATCGTGCTGCACAACAACTTGGGGCGCGCGCGCCACCACCGAGCTGATCCGGCGGCACGAGCAGGAGCTGGCCTGGCTGGCCGAGCTGGGCGAGCTCGCGCAGGAGGAGCCGTGACCGCGCGGACCGGCCGGGCCCCGCTCACCCCGGCCCCTGTCACGACCGCACCGAGGACGGGGCCGCTGGTGCAGTACGCGCTGCTGGCCGGGCCGCTGCTGTCGATGCTCGACTCCAGCATCGTTAACGTGGCCGTCGAGCCGATCGCCCGCGAGCTGCACGCCAGCCTGACCGTGGTGCAGTGGACGGTGAGCGGCTACCTGCTCGCACTGGGCGCTGATCGTCTGCTACGCGGGCTGGGCCGCGCACCGCGACCAGCCGGTCCTGGACCCGTCGCTGGCCCGGCACCGGGGACCCGCGCTGTCCATGGCGCAGTGCGCGCTGGCCTCGGTGGTCACCTGGGCGGCGGTGTTCCTGCTCCCGGTGTTCGTCCAGTCCGTGCAGGGCCGCAGCGCACTGGTGGCGGGCCTGGCCGGCCGCTCGGTCGCCGTCGGCCTGGTCCTGGTCGCCGTGGCGGCCGCCGGCGCGCTCGGCGCGCTGGCCTTGCCCCCAGCGCGCAACACCGCCCTGGCCCGCTCCTAACGCCACCAGGGCACGCGGCGCTGCTCGGCCACGCGCGAGGCCGGGCCGGCGATCGCGCTGGCGTGCGAGCTGAGGTGCTGCAGGTGCTCGTCCACCCACAGCAGATGCGGGTGCTGGGGGGTGGTGATGACGCGGACCAGGTCCCCGCCCTCCTCGAGCCCGTCCGCGTCGCCGTTTCCGGCCAGCACCGCCACCCCGCTGTCCCGGCCGTCCGCGGCGGCCGGTGAGACGATGCCTGACGTGGTGCCGTCCAGGCCGGGGATCGACGGCACCTTGACCGGCGGCAGCACCTGCCCGGCCACCGGCCGTCCGACCAGCACCGCGACCCGCTCGTAGAAGTCGGACAGGTCCGCGGTGGCATGGGTCAGCGCGGCCCGCGCGTGGGACACGCCCTGGCGCTTGTGCCTGAGGTGCTCCGGCGCCTGCAGCCCGGCCAGCGAGTACGCGGTCAGCCGGAGCCGCATGGACGCCATCACCAGCATCCACAGGTCCTCCTTGGACACCCGCTTGGCGCCCTGCTCGGCCAGGAAGCCGCGCAGCGCCTCGTCCAGCCTGATCCCGGCGGTGACGGCCGCGGCGCCCGCGTCCGGCGGTTCGTGCCTGGTGCCCAGCGCCCAGTCCACCGCCTGCGTCAGGTAGGCGGCGCCGCGGCGGAATGCGTCGGCTAGGTCGTCGCCGACCACCGAGGCGGCGCCCCGCGGCCAGAACAGGACGCCGACCACCAGGCTGACCAGGCAGCCGATGGCCACGTCCTCGATGCGCAGCAGGCCCACCCGCCAGCCGGCCGGTGCGAGCAGGTTGAACAGGACCAGCACGACCACGGTGAACGCCGCCTGGCCGAAGGTGAAGGGCAGGGCGCCCGGCGCGTAGGCGGCTACGGCCACCGCGATCGGCAGCGCCGCCCACAGCGCCGGCGTGCTGGTGCCGATGCCGAGCAGCAGCAGCGCGCCCAGCACGAAGCCGAGCACGGTGCCGCCCAGCGCGCGCAGCGCGGTGGATTCGGTCGACGCCGCGTTGGTGCGCAGCACCGACAGGGTGCCGAGCACCACCCAGAAGCCGTGCTGGACCGAGGACAGGTCGGCCACCAGCACCGCCGCGGCCAGGGCCAGCGACCCGCGCAGGCTGTTCAGGAACCAGACCGAACGGAAGCTGGCGTGCCTGGTCAGGACGCCCAGGGCGCCGGAGATCGAGGCCGCCCGGCGTTCCGCCACCGTCCCTTCGGGCTGGGCCCCGTACCAGCCGCGGCGCCGGGCCGCGATCGTCTCCGGGTCGGCCCGGCGCGTGGCGATCAGCGCGTCCGCCACGATGTTCCGGACGACGAGGGCGATCGCCTGCGCGTGGAAGGCGTGCCGGGCCACGATCTCCACCGAGTCGATGTCCCGGTCCGTAGCCGACTGGTGGTACGCGGCGGCGGCCTCGCGCTGCCGGTCCATCGCGTCGATATCCGGCGCCGCGCTGGTGCCGCCGGCCAGCAGGTCGCCGACCTGCCCGAGCACCGCGGCGGCCTGGCCGACCAGGGCGCGGTCGGGCGGCGCGGCCTGGTCCAGGTTGGGGTGCCCGTCGGTGGCGTCGGCGACGAGCGCGGTACACCATTCGAGCAACTGGACCACGCTGGCCAGGCCCTGGTCGGCCGTGGCCAGGCCGACCGGCCGGTAGGGGGTGCTGGCGAACGCCGTCATCAGCTGGTGCTTGGCCGCCTGGCAGGCCCTGATGTCGTCGGCGGTGGCGGTGCCGCGCGCCGAGGCGGCCAGGTGCGCGGCCAGGGCATGCGCCGAGTTGGCTGCGGCCGCGCGCAGCCGGTCACCCGGGGACGGCGCCGGGATCAGCAGCACGACCGCGGTCGAGACGACCGAAGCCAGCCACCAGCCCGCCAGCCGGTCCGGGATCATGCTGATCGTGCCCGGCGTCGCCACCGGCAGCACGTAGGGGAGCAGCGCGGCGGTGACGCCGGAGGCCGCGTTGGGTCCGGCCACCCCGGCGAAGAAGATCCCGAACGTCACCGGGATCGTGACCAGGACGGCCAGCCAGGTGATCCCGGTGACCGCGGTGCCGATGACCAGCCCGAGGCTGCCGATCACCGCCAGGCCGAAGTGCGCGATGACCTTGTCCCGCCTGGTGCCGCCGAACGAGGCCATGATCAGGGTGGCGAACCCGCCGAACGCCGCGAACAGGGCCATCTGCAGGTTGCCGAAGCCCTCGAAGGTCAGCGCGAACAGAGGCGGGATCACCAGCACGGCCCGCAGCGCGCGCAGTCCCGCCGCCTTTGACCAGGCCGGCCACCAGGCCGCGCGAGTGCCTTCCTGCCTCCGCGCAATCTGCGGGAGGTGGCCCGGCAGACGGCGGCGCGCAATGCTCAGGTCGGGCATTGGCCCAGTCTAAAAGCGCGGCCGGCCGCCTCAACAGCACGGCCTCAACCGCACGCCTCAACCGGGCCCGGCTCACCCCCGGCTGCTGATTAGCTGAATCCTGTCTGAGAGTCCTCATGCTCCGTGCCGCCGGGCGCTACCGTGCTGCATTCCGCGGGCGGCGCTGTCCCGCGGCGACCCGGAGGAGGCATAGATGCAGGACACGGGGGCACAGGCACCCGCCGAGGCCCTGGACCAGGACGACGCCCGGCTGGCTCACCTCGGGTACCGGCCGCAGCTCAGCCGCGTGCTCGGGCTGTTCGCGAACTTCTCGGTGGCGTTCACCTACCTGTCGCCGATGGTCGGCATCTTCTCCCTGTTCGTGCTCGGCCTGGGCACCGCGGGCCCGGCCTACATCTGGCTCACCTGGATCCCGGTCGCCGGGATGCTCCTGGTCGCGCTGGTCTTCGGCGAGCTGGCCAGCCACTACCCGGTGGCCGGGGCGCTCTACCAGTACAGCAAGTACACGGTCGGCCGGAGGTTCGGCTGGTTCGTCGGCTGGTTCTACGGGATCGCGCTGCTCGTCACGGTGGCGGCGGTGGACGCCGGCGTGGTGGCCTACGTCGCCGCGTTCGGCAAGCTCTGGCTCGGCTGGAACCTCGACCCGGGCAACCACATGGTCATCCTGGTCGTCACGCTGGTCCTGCTCGCGCTGCAGACCTCGCTGAACATCATCGGCGCCAAGGTCATGGGCCGGGTCGCGCAGTTCGGCGTCTACGTCGAGATCCTCGGCACGTTCGGCGTCGCGGTGGTCCTCGGCATCCACGGCTTCCATCATGGCCTGGGCTTCCTGACCGACACCCTGAACGCCGAGCACGCCTCGGCCAACCCGCTCGGCCTGAACTTCGGCGGCAGCTGGATCGGCGCCGCCCTGATCGCCGTGCTCGCCCCCGTCTATATCTTCTATGGCTTCGAATCAGCCGGGGACATCGCCGAGGAGACGAAGAACGCAGGCCGGCAGGTGCCGCGATCCATGCGGCTGGCGCTGGTCGGCGGCGGGATCGCCGCGTTCGTGCTGACCGCCTCCCTGCTGCTGTCCATGCCGGCCGGCGCCGCCTCGGCCAACCTGACCGTCCAGAACGGCGGGGTACCGTTTATCTTCAGCCAGCTGCCAGACGGCCTGCAGGACGTGCTGCTGATCCTGGTCATCTTCGCCTTCTTTTCCTGCGGCTCCGCGGTGCAAGGGGCCGGCAGCAGGCTCGTGTTCTCCTACGCCAGGGACGGCGCGCTGCCCGGGTCGAAGTGGGTCTCGGAAGTCAGCCCGCGGTTCAAGACCCCGGCCAACGCGCTGTTCGGCGGCGCGCTGATCACGGTGGTGTTCATCGGTCTGGCGTTCGCTTCGCCGGCCCACGACGTCAAGATCTGGTTCATCACCTATCCGGCCCACACCAACGTGCTGGTGTCCCTGGTGTCCTTCGGGGTCAGCGGCATCTACCTGTCGTTCCTGCTGACGGTGATCGGGTCGATGATCGCCCGGGCCCGGGGCTGGGTGCCGGCCGGCTCGTTCAGGATGGGCCGCTGGGCCTGGCCGGTGTCGGTGGTCGCCGCCGCCTACCTGGCCCTGATGCTGGTCAATGTGGTGCTGCCGTCCGGCCTGACCAGCGGGCGCGCCTATTTCAACCTGGACTGGATCACCCTGCTGGTGATGGCGGTCGTCACCGTGGCCGGGTTCATCGTGTACCTCGCCGCGCACCGCGGCCGGGAGGTCGGCGCGCACATGATCGACACCGACGCTCCCGGCTACGTGCCGCCCGCCGGGGACGCCGCGGCCCCTGAAGACGCCGCGGCGCTGAAGGAGGCGCCGTGACGTGCCGCTGACAGGCGGGCACGACCGGCTCGCCGTCCGTGGTAATGTGAAACGCTGCCCGGCGCCTAGCCGGGTCAGCGAGAGGTCTGCTGCACCCTCATGCGGCTGCCTCATCCCAGCGGAAATCAGTCCGCTGAACCCGTTTCGTGCCAATCCTAAGGAGTCACGTGCCGCTCGACACCGCCGCCAAGAAGGAGATCCTGGCGGAGTACGCGACCAGTGAGGGTGACACCGGTTCGCCGGAAGTCCAGGTCGCGCTGCTGACCAGGCGGATCAACCACCTGACCGAGCACCTGAAGGTGCACAAGCACGACCACCACAGCCGCCGCGGGCTGCTGCTGCTGGTCGGCCGCCGCCGCAGGCTGCTGAAGTACCTGGCCAAGAAGGACATCAACCGCTACCGCGCGATACGGGAGCGGCTCGGCATCCGCCGCTGAGCTCCCCCCGGAGCCGCCTCGGAGCCAGCAGAGCCAGGAACAACTTAATATCGTCAACACTGACATCCCGTAGCCCCCGGCCCCGAGCGCCAGGGCCGGTCCTCGGTAGTGGTCCCCGGGTCGCCCGCCTTAGAGGCAGGCGGCACCCGAGGGCTTCGATCGAAGACCGGCCGGCTCCCTCAGGCGAGCCAGGCCACATGCGGCACGGCGGCGGGTGGGGTGCGGGATCTACCGCAAGGAGGTCTCACCCGTGGAGGGTGTCCACAGTGCCGAAGCCGTCATCGACAACGGCGAATTCGGCGTGCATACGATCAGGTTCGAGACGGGTCGGCTAGCCCGTCAGGCGGCCGGTTCCGCGTTGGTGACGCTGGACGGCGAGACCGTGGTGCTCTCGGCCACCACGGCGTCCCGGCAGCCGAAGGAAAACCTGGACTTTTTCCCGCTCACCGTGGACGTGGAAGAGCGGATGTACGCGGCGGGCCGGATTCCCGGCTCGTTTTTCCGTCGTGAGGGCCGTCCGTCCGAGGACGCGGTCCTCACCTGCCGGCTCATCGACCGGCCGCTGCGCCCGTCCTTCGTCAAGGGCCTGCGCAACGAGATCCAGATCGTCGAGACCATTCTCGCGCTCGACCCGCAGCACCTGTATGACGTGGTGGCGATCAACGCCGCGTCCATGTCCACCCAGCTGGCGGGCCTGCCGTTCTCCGGCCCCATCGGCGGGGTCCGGGTGGGGCTGATCAAAGGCCAGTGGGTCGCCTTCCCGCAGCATGACCAGCTCGCGGAGGCCACCTTCGACATGGTGGTCGCGGGCCGGGTGCTTGAGGATGGCGACGTGGCCATCATGATGGTCGAGGCCGAGTCCACCCCGGAGACGCTCAAGCTGATCGCCGACGAGGCCAGCGGCGCGGTCGCGCCGACCGAGGAGACCGTCGCCGAGGGGCTCGAAGCAGCCAAGCCGTTCATCAAGGTGCTGTGCGAGGCGCAGGCGCGGCTCGCCGCCGAGGTGGCGGGCGACGGCGCGGCGGCGACCGAATACCCGGTCTTCATTGACTACGCCGAGGACGTGTACGAGGCCGTCGCGCGCGAGGTCACCGGCGAGCTGTCCCAGGCGCTCACGATCGTCGGCAAGCACGACCGCGAGGCCGAGACGGACCGGGTCAAGGCGCTCGCCCAGGAGACGCTGGCCGAGCAGTTCGAGGGCCGCGAGAAGGAGATCAGCGCGGCGTTCCGCGCGCTGACCAAGAAGCTGGTCCGGGAGCGCGTCATCAGCGAGGGCGTGCGCATCGACGGCCGCGGCCTGACCGACATCCGGCCGCTGTCCGCGCTGACCCACGTGCTGCCCCGGGTGCACGGGTCCGCGCTGTTCGAGCGCGGCGAGACCCAGATCCTCGGCGTGACCACGCTCAACATGCTCCGGATGGAGCAGATGATCGACACGCTCAATCCGGAGCGCACCAAGCGCTACATGCACAACTACAACTTCCCGCCGTACTCGACCGGGGAGACGGGCCGGGTCGGCTCACCTAAGCGCCGTGAGATCGGCCACGGCGCGCTGGCCGAGCGCGCGCTGCTCCCGGTGCTGCCGACGCGGGAGGAGTTCCCATACGCGATCCGCCAGGTCTCCGAGGCGATCAGCTCCAACGGCTCGACCAGCATGGGCTCGGTCTGCGCGTCCACCATGTCGCTGCTCGACGCCGGCGTGCCGCTGAAGGACATGGTCTCCGGCATCGCCATGGGCCTGATCCACGAGGGCGGCCAGTACGTGACGCTGACCGACATCCTCGGCGCCGAGGACGCCTTCGGCGACATGGACTTCAAGGTGGCGGGCACCGAGCGGGTGGTCACCGCGCTGCAGCTGGACACCAAGCTCGACGGCATCCCGGCCTCGGTCCTGGCCGCGGCGCTGAAGCAGGCCCGCGCGGCCCGGCTGACCGTCCTGGACGTCATGCGCGGCGCCATCACCGAGCCGGGGGAGATGTCCGCCTACGCCCCGCGGATCATCACGATCAAGGTCCCGGTGGACAAGATCGGCGAGGTCATCGGCCCGAAGGGCAAGATGATCAACTCGATCCAGGACGACACCGGTGCCGAGATCACCATCGAGGACGA
>Ga0335085_10006760_pt1 | contig 18012 bp, 14 predicted proteins | sample Lox_Sample_45_FD_206712 | JGI IMG/M metagenome (GOLD analysis project Ga0335085, IMG submission 206712) | Soil microbial communities from Loxahatchee National Wildlife Refuge, Florida, United States - Lox_Sample_4.5 | ecosystem: Environmental > Terrestrial > Soil > Wetlands | place: USA...
TGCGAGCGCAAAAGGCGCGAGAAAGCATAGCTTGCTCCAGAGCAACGTCTGCTCGTTCGCAAGGAACTGGCAGGAGAAGCCAATCCCGCCCAAGCGTCCGGCGATCCCGCCCAGCAGCGGCTCTCCGTTGGCTGCAAGGTTGAGGCGCACGACCGGAGATCGCTGGAGAAATCGTCCGGGGGCAGTCCTTTCCCCTTCCACCGCAATGGTTCCCGGCACGACCCGCTCCTGGCCAAAGCGCGCGCGGAGGACCACGGCGTGATCCACTCCATTCAGCAACGGAACCACGCAGGTGGGCAGCGCGCGCACGCCCTGCAACGCGGTTTCGAGCTGATAGGTTTTTGTCGCGATCCACAGCACGTCCACCGGCTCCGTCAGCGCGGCTGTGGCTTTTGCCGGCGCCGAGAGGGGGCCCTGCGGACGCTCCAGCGTGAGGGTGCTGGGGTAACCCGCCAAACTCTCCGGTCGAACGATTACGGAGACGTCCTCGCCCAGCGAGGCCAGTGCCGTGCCCACCAGACCGCCGATTGCCCCCGCCCCTAAAATTGCGTGTTTCATTTAAAGCACCCTGAAAAGATTCCGGGCCGCATTTCCTCTCACCCTCGAAGCCCGTGGCGATTGTAGCCTTATTTCGGCGGTGGGAGGTTCAACGGAATCCCATGGACGAAACGTCCTGGCAGTCCTTCTCGTGACTGCCAAGAGTCGGCGGATCCAATCGGATTCGTAGGGGCGGTCGATCCTGTCCGCCCTGGGTACTGTGCCCCATCACGCTCAAGAGGGCGGACAGTGTAGTCCGCCCCTACAGTCAATCCTCATCCTTTCGCGGGACTGGACACGGGAGCGAAATGGCTGGGACACCCGGCACCGGCAAACCCGGTGGGGGTCTGCTATGCCGTGCCCCTACGCGGAGATGAGAAACAGCGGGTCACCGAGCTTGCCGGTGTAATGCGGGCGGTACCGTTGGGTGTTGTAGAGTTTTTCAACATCCACGGTGCGGGGGCCCAGCGCGGGATCCGGCAGCGGCGCATGCGCGTAACGGCCCTCGCGAACTGCGACCAGGCGCCCGAAGACATTTGAGCCGATCAAATCCAGGGCAAGATTGGCAAACGTGGTGGCCACCACCTGGTCCACCGCGTCCGGATCCCCGCTGCGCAGATCGTAGGTCAGGTCGCTGGTCATGGTTTCTTCGCCGGTGCGCTGGCGCAGGACGTCCGCCAGGGCGTGGCCGATGTCCACTTTCTTGCGGTGGCCATAGGCGTCGGCTTCCCCATAATCCGCCACTTTCTCTCCGGACCAGACCGCGCCCTCCGAAGCGATGATGAAGGAATAGTTGCTGGGATTGTTGCGCTTGTCTTCGACCAGCAGTGTGGTGAGCAGGTCGAGATCGAAAGGATACTCGGGGATCAAACAGCGCGCGGAGGTCACGTAAGCCGTGTACAACGCGGTGAAACCGGCATCGCGGCCGAAGATGCGGAAGATCCCGATGCGCTCGTGTGAGCCGAGCGTGGTGCGCTGGCGGGTGACCAGCTCCTTGGCCCGGGTGATGGCCGTGGAAAAGCCGATGCAGTATTCCGTGCCCCGCACATCGTTATCCATGGTCTTGGGGATGGCGATCAACGGAAACCCCCTCGCGTGCAGGCTGGCGGCAAATCCCAGCGTGTCGTCGCCGCCGATCACGATCAGGCAGCCGATTCCCAACCGATCCAGATTTCGCAGGACCACGGGTGTGAAATCGTAAGTCTTGCCGTCGGTGGAGAGCTTCTCCAGCTCCGCGGGCGGCAGGTGCGGTGGAAGGCCGGCTTTCTTGATGCGTTGCGGATTGGTGCGCGAAGTGTGCAACACTGTGCCGCCGCTGCGGTCAATCGCGCGGGTGTTTTCACGGGTGAGCGGGCGGAGATAAGGGGAGCCCGCCGGCTCGGCGGCGTCGAGATGAGTGAGCCCTTCCCAGCCCCTGCGAATCCCCAACACCGAGCGGCCCAATTCTCCGGCGCGGTAGACCACAGACTTAATCACGGAGTTGAGGCCAGGAACGTCTCCGCCGCCGGTCAGAATCCCGATTTTGCCCTTCGCGTCCATGGGAGCGTGCCCTGCACGCCGCGCATTTCAGCATTCAGCAGATGCTGAGGGAAGTCAAATCCGGGTAGCCACGGTCAGTGCTTTTCTGACCGTGGGCACGTTCCGAAAACACGTTCCGACCGCGCAGCGTTTTCGCACCGCTCGTGAGTACGTTCCAAACCCATGGTTGGAAAACATTGGCCGTGCCTACCCCTGCGGCGGGCGGAACATGCGACCGGCCACCGCGGTCACCAGGCGCCGCGGAGCCAGGCGCTGCGAGACGGTCATCAGGCGATTTCGCGTCCCGGAAATGACCACCGGCTTCCCGGCGGCTAGGGCCTCCAGGCCGGCGCGAGCCACTGCCTCAGGTCCCTCCGCAGACCGGAATGCGTAATCCGGCTGCTCGGCCACTTGCTGGAACTCCGTGGAGGTGGCGCCGGGACACAGCGCGGTGATGTGCACACCGTGGGGACGCACTTCTTCCGACAGCGCCTCGGCGAAGTACAGGTCGAAGGATTTCGTCGCCGCATAGGTGGAGATGAACGGAACCGCCTGGAATCCTGCGGTGGAAGCGAGGATCAAGATGTGGCCGCGGCGGCGCGCCATCATGGCCGGGAGATAGAGGTGCGTGAGCTGAATGACCGCGGCCACGTTCACCTGCACCATTTCGAGCTGCCGGGGGAGTGGAATCTCCGCAAACGGGCCATACGCGCCGAAGCCGGCGTTGTTCACCAGCACTTCCACGGCGATGCCCTTCCCCTGCGTAAATGCGAAGAGCGTTTCCGGCGTTTCCGGCCGGGCGAGATCAGCGGGAAACACCTCGACGTTGACACCATGGGTGGCGTGGAGTTTGGCGGCCAGCTCGTCCAGTCGATCCTTCCGCCGCGCGGTAAGCACCAGGTGCGTGCCGCCGGCGGCCAATTGCGAGGCCAGCGCGGCGCCGATGCCGGCGCTTGCCCCTGTGACCACCGCCCACTTCCCCTGCCAGTCCTGCATGGCTGCCTCCCCCGCGACGATGCACAGGCCGATCCCGAAGCTTCGGGCCTGCGCTACCTGCTCATCTGAGCACAGTCGGCCGAGGAGTTGCAAAGACTCCCGTGGGGTCATGCTAGCATTCGCGATTGCCCGCCAAATCCGGCGGAAACTGCGGAGCAGGCGCATGCGGGAGGAGCGGATGAACGCGCGCACGGGAAGATGGATTCTAGAGGCGCTGGTCCTGCTCGCTGCTCTAACCTGGCTGGCGGCGTTAGCCCTGGCGGAGCCGCCTGGCGAGCAGCAGTCCGGTGATGCTGCGCCCCCACGCCAGCAGGCGCAAACTCCGGCCGGCGGTTCAGGCGCAGGTGCACGTGGAAGCCGCGGGCAGCAGGTCAGTCCGTTCGCGGGAGCCGAGGACGAGCGTCTCTCCGTGTGGGCCGGCGCCTGGGAAGAAACGGTGCGTTACGCCGGCGATCCTGAAGACAAACCCAGTGGATCCGCGCGCTGGCTCGCCCGGCCATTTTATGGACTCTATCTGGTGATCAATTACATGGGCAAAGGCCCCGAGGGAAACTACAACGCGCACGGCGTGATGGCCTACGACCACGAAACCAAGAGCTACCGCCTCTGGTGGTTCGATGACGGCGCCAACATCGGCGAGTACACCGGAAACTGGAAGGACGAGCACACCCTGGTGTACGAGCGCAAGCGAACCACTGGAGGAAAAACTTTCCGCGAGCGCATGACGTATATTCATGCCTCCGACGACCAGATTCAAACCCGCATCGAACAGGCCTGGGGAACCGAGCCGTTCAAGGTTTACCTGGAGACCGCGGCCCACCGGATTTCCGCCGCAGATTTTCAGCCCGGCGCGGGAAACGAGCAGCGCCAGCAGCAACAGCAAAGGCGGCGCCCGCCGCCCGGCAGCTAGCAGCAGGCTGCAAATCGGAACCGGGAGTGTCCCGCCTCCAATCCGCCGTTCGTTCGAAGGGATGCGCCGTTTCAAACGGCAGGCAGGAATACCTGTCCCGCGCTGCGTGGAATGATCAGGAAGACCGCAGGGAACCCAGCACGCGCCCGGCACCGTCCTTCAGCCGGTCCAGCAGGCGGCGCGCCCACAGGAATTCCGCGGCCAGAAGCGCCAGCCCCGCGAGGATTACAACCCAGCCCGGCCCAGGCGTGACCAGCAATACCACGCCAATGACCAGCAGCGTGAAACCAAAGACCGTCTTGATCACCCGTTTAACGTTGCGCACGGTTGCCTGCCCGTGTTCTTTCCGCCAGCCGCCCCGCGGAATACCTTAAAGCTTCCTTTCCGCAGTCTGGCACAGTTTTCAATCATAAGATGGGAAGCGATTGCGGGGTGTTGCTTGAAGGTAAGAAGCCCGCGAAAAATCTTCCGCGGCCTGCCTATGATTTTCCGAAGTGCGCGTCTAATTCTGCGGGGGTTGTGTGGTCAGGGTGAACGGCACACCCGCGCGCGAATTGGCTTCCACCGTGGCGCTCAGGTCGAGTTGCTCCAACGCGACATGGTTCCTGCCGCCGTAAACCGGTTGGTAGTAAAGCTCGCTTACCTCGAGCCAGTATGACTTCACGGCGTACGCCGAGCCGTTCTTGAAGATCAACTGTGCCGGAGCAGCGTTTGGCGCAGCAGCCACGCCAGCGGCAGGTTCCGCTTCAGACTGGTCGCTGGGTGGCGTATCTCCGTAATAGCCGCCAATCACGTCCATGCCTTCGCCGCCAGGGTAGGAATCTTCAGCGGGCGGGGCCGATTCCATCTGGTCGTACCCGAGGTCACCGGTGTAGCCGTAACCCGGATATCCGCCCCAGCCCCAGGCCAGTCCTGCCCCACCCCAGCCCCATCCGGGCCCCCAAGGTCCGCACGGGCGATAGCCGTAGCGCGGGCAGGGCCCCATGTAGCCGAACCCGCCGCCGGGCCCGCAAACTCCGGTAAATCCGTTATAGAAGCAGCCACCGCCGAATCCCGCCCCACCGTACGGTGCCCAGGGGGAAATCGCCCCGGTCACATAGGGTCCGTGGTGGTGATGATTCATGGGTGGATTGCCGGGATGCGCTCCCGGGTGCGAATTGCCCGGGTGCCCGGCGGGAGGCCGCGTCGGCGCTGCCACCGGCCTCACCCCCGAAGAGGGAAGAAAATTCCATCCATGGCCGGCCATGTGCGCAAGGCTTGCTTCCATCTCGGGGCCGCGGCCACCGTCGCCGGGCGTAGAGACAAACGATACAAAGTGGCCGCCGGAACTGCCCGCCTCAGCGTACGCCCCTCCACCGTGGGCTCCGCCTGCATTTCCACCCGCGTGAGAAGTTGCGCCGGAAACGTACCCACCGGCGTGGCCAGAGCCAGAGGCGCCGCCCACGCTTCCCGAATGTCCACCACCGTGGCCGCCACCATGGCCGCCGCCGTGGCCACCTCCGCCACTGTGCCCGCCGCCTCCGCCACCGTGCCCGCCACCGGAGCCACCGGTGCCGGGTCCAGCCAACAAAGTCATGGGAAGTAAGATTGAGAGGATTGCAACTAGCAAAAGATAGGAAAGGCGAAAGGGCAGTCGCGCGATCATGGTGCGCCTCCTGCTCCAAGCAGCCTCAGTATAGACCCGAGGGTTGCTGGCAGCAACCCTTCGGCCCTGCGGGAGCCACCGGATTCTTCCCCGGTAGTGGAACCCGCCTGGAAGTCCACTGTCAATTAGATGCCCATGCGCGATGCAAGGGTATCCGGGGCGGCCGGCTAGGCTGGAGGGCCGCCGTGTTGATGTAAAGTATCGCTTCGCGCGCTGGGGCCGGAGATTTCGCGGCTGCCGCGCCAACCGAAATGGACTACGTGAAGCTGGGAAAAACCGGACTGGACGTTTCGCGGATTTGCCTGGGATGCATGACCTACGGCGAACCGCAGCGCGGCGCGCACGCCTGGACGCTGCCGGAGGAGCAGAGTCGTCCCTTCCTCCGCCAAGCCATCGAGCTGGGCATCAATTTCTTCGACACTTCGAATAGCTACTCAGACGGCTCCAGCGAAGAGATTCTGGGCCGGGCCATGCGCGATTTCGGGCGCCGCGATGAACTGGTGATCGCCACCAAGGTCTTCTTTCCGCAGCGCAAGGGACCGAATGCCCGGGGCCTTTCGCGCAAGGCCATCTTTGCGGCCATAGATGCCAGCCTCCAGCGGCTGGGCATGGCTTACGTGGACCTCTATCAGATCCATCGCTGGGATTACCACACACCAATCGAAGAAACGCTCGAAGCGCTGCACGACGTGGTCAAGGCCGGAAAAGCGCGCTACCTGGGCGCCTCTTCCATGTTTGCCTGGCAATTCTGTAAGGCGCTGCACATTGCCCGCGAGCACGGCTGGACGCGCTTCGTCACCATGCAGGATCACTACAACCTGCTGAACCGCGAAGAGGAGCGGGAGATGCTGCCGCTCTGCGCCGCGGAAGGCATCGGCGTGCTGCCCTGGAGCCCGCTGGCGCGCGGCCGCCTGGCCCGTCCCTGGGGCGGAGAGTCCGAACGCATGGCCACCGACGAAGTCAGCAAAAAACTCTACGACGCGACCGCCGACGCCGACCGCCGCGTGGTCGACCGGGTCGGAGAAATCGCCCAAAAACGCGGAGTGCCCCGCGCGCAACTGGCCCTGGCCTGGGCGCTCTCCAAACCGGCGGTCACCGCGCCGATTATCGGAGCGTCCAAGCCCGGCCACCTGGAAGACGCCATCGCCGCGCTCGCCCTGAAGCTCACCCCGGAGGAAATTGCGGCCCTGGAAGAGCCCTATGTGCCGCATCCGATAGTGGGTTTTTCCTGAAGCACGGTTGGAAAGGCCGGAACACTCTTCGTTCTTATCTTTGCAACGCCAGGTGGCGGCTTGGACTGTGAGGATTTCTACGGCTGAGGATGGCGGAGAGGGTGGGATTCGAACCCACGGTTGAGTTTCCCCAACACACGCTTTCCAAGCGTGCTCCTTAAACCACTCGGACACCTCTCCGCAACGTTTGCGAATTCCAGTTTAACTGAACCGCAGCGGGGCGGCCACTCTCCCCGGGCCTGGCGATGCCGCCTGTGCAACTGGTGCAACACGATTTTGCGGCGCGTTGACTTGCCCCGGAGCCCCGCCTAACATCGCTCGAACGCGCAAACTGCGGGGCGGCAGGCCCCTTCCGATGATCGGTCGTACCCTCGGACACTTTCGCATCCTGGAAAAAATCGGCAGTGGGGGCATGGGCGAGGTCTACCGCGCGCGCGACCAGCATCTGGACCGCGACGTGGCGGTGAAAGTGCTCCCCGCCGGCACCCTGGCGGACGACGCGGCGCGCAAACGATTCCGGCAGGAAGCCCTCACGCTTTCCAAGCTCAACCATCCGAATATCGCCACCGTTCACGATTTCGTCTCCGAACCGCAAGCCGACTTCCTGGTGATGGAATGCGTATCTGGAGTCACGCTCTCCGACCGGCTGGCTTCTGGCCCCATGCCAGAAAAGGATATCCTCACCCTCGGCGCGCAACTGGCGGAGGGGCTGGCGGCGGCGCATGAACAGGGCGTAATCCACTGCGATTTGAAGCCGGGAAACCTGCGGGTCACCCCCGACGGACGCCTGAAAGTGCTGGATTTCGGCCTCGCCAGATTTCTAGGTCCCGCCGGCGATTCCCTGCCCACGCAAACCGAGTCCTTACTCCGCGACGCCGCGGGCACGCTGCCCTACATGGCTCCGGAACAACTCAGCGGCTCGCCCCCGGACACGCGCAGCGACCTCTACGCCGCGGGCGCCGTACTCTATGAGATGGCCACCGGCCAGCGCATGTTTCCCCTCGAACGCGAGCCGCAGCGCCAACTCGCCGCCATTCTGCACCAGGTGCCGCGCGCCCCCAGCGCTCTCAATCCGCACATCTCTCCGGGACTGGAAGGCGTCATCTTGAAGTGCCTGGAGAAGGATCCCGACCATCGCTACCAATCCGCGCGGGAAATCGTGGCGGACCTGCGGCGGCTGGGCGCCAGCACTTCGCTCATCAACGTGACCGCGGCCAGTTCCGGGCGCCGCCCGCGAAAACCGCTCCTCGCGGCACTCCTCGCGGCCGCCGTAGCCGTAAGCGCCGCGGCCGGCTGGTGGTTCGTGCGCAGCCGGGCCGATTCCAGAGCGGTCATTCATTCCCTCGCCGTGCTGCCCTTCACCAACCTTTCCCACGATCCCGAGCAGGAGTACCTGGTGGACGGGATGACCGACTGGCTGATCACGGATCTGGGCCAGATGGGCGCGCTGCGCGTTATTTCGCGAACCTCGGTGATGCAATATCGTGGAGGCGACAAAAAGCTCGGGGAGATCGCCCGCGAGCTGCAGGTGGACGGCGTCGTGGAGGGATCGGTGTGGCGCTCCGGCAACCGCACCCGCATCACCGCCCGCCTGGTGTACGCCCCCACGGATACGCAGGTGTGGTCCAAAAGCTACGAGAGCAACGTGAGCGATGCGCTCGACCTGCAGGGCCAGCTGGCCGCGGCCATCATCAACAAGATTCAGGGGGGGCCCGCGGGCAAGGAGCCGCCCCGCCCGGGCGGCCGCGGACCCGCGAACCCGGAAGCCCAGGAGGCCTACCTGCGGGGCAGTTACCTGCTTCGCGGCACCTACGAGCAGCGCCGCCTCGCCGGACAGTATTTCGAGCGCGCGGTGCAGCTCGATCCGCAATACGCGGCAGCCTATGCGGGCCTGGCCGAATATTACTCGTCCAATCTGGAGATGCCCGCCACCGAGGCGATTCGCAAAGCGAAAGAAGCCGCGCAAACCGCGCTGCGGCTCGACCCGGGCCTGGCCCAAGCCCACCGCGCCGCCGGAAACATTCTCTATTACGGAGACTGGGACCGCGCCGGGGCGGAAAAGGAATTCAAGGAGGCGCTGCGGCTCAATCCCAGCGACGCGGAGGCGCATCGGACCTACTCCATGTTCCTCTCCGCGGAAAGCGATACCGGCGGGGCCATCCAGCAAATTCAGACCGCGCAGTCGCTGGATCCGCTCTTCCTGGCCAGCCGCATCACCGGCGGGTGGGTGTACTACTACGCGCGGCGCTACCCCGAGGCCATCGAGCAGTGCCAGAAGGCGCTGGAGCTGGATTCAAAGTCCGTGGGAGCGCAGGAATGTCTGGGCTCCGCGCGGCTGATGCTGGGCGCCACGGAGCAGGCCATCGAACATTGCCGGCTGGCCGTCGAATGGTCCGGCGGCGACGCTTCGCGCCTGGCGGAGCTGGGCCGCGCCTACGCCCGGGCGGGAAAAACCGCCGAGGCGCGCCAGGTGCTGGCCCGGCTGGAGGCGTCCACCAGAAAGTCCTACGTCCCGCCCTATTTGATTGCCCTGGTGTACGCGGCCCTGGGCGAGCAGCAGCCGACTCTCAATTGGCTGGATCGCGCTTTCTCGGAGCACGACCGGTATATGGTCTGGCTTGGGGTGGATCCCGCCTTCGATTTCATTCGCGAGCAGCCGCGCTTTCAGGAATTGTTGAAACGCCTGGGCCTGGGACACTCCTGAGTGTCAAGCGCTGCGCCCGGCACGCAGCTTCAAAAAGTGGCGTCGTTCGACAGGGCGTTGATGGTGCAGTTCGGGTCGTGGTGCATGGCCACGTAGAACTCTTGCGATCCGCCCCCACTGCCTTTCCGGCGCGGCAGATGACAGATGATGTGGATCAGCCGCTGAGCCCGGATGCCGTCGAACACGTGTTTGTCGTTGCTCCACTTCAGTGGATCTTCGGAAAACTCCGAAAACCGCTGGGCACTCATGCGCAGCAAGGCCACTTCCGGCTTCTTGGGTCCCAGGTCCGTTTTCCATAGCTGCACAATTTTCACGCCCGGCAAAAAGTCTTGCCACGTTGGCGGGTCCTTCAACTTCCGTGCGGATTTCATCGACTCCTCCTTACCACTTGCCGTTCCCGGGAAGTGGGCCAACTCATATCTCAGGCGGAGCGCGATGTCAACGATTGCGGCGGCGCGCGAAATCCATCCCGCAAGCTCGTGGCACACCGCCGCTTTTCTTGTTAAATTGAGTTGCGCGGCTCCGGGGTCGGCTAACTGGTAGGCCTCGGGACTTTGGATCCCGCTATCTTGGTTCGAGTCCAAGCCCCGGAGCCAAAATTCTTCCTCATTCTGTTCTGACTCTCCAGCGGGCAGAATCTTCCGCGCGGGCCCAACACTCCGGCTAATCTCCCGTGGGAGTAGTTTTGGGGCGCAGGGAGTAGCGGATTTCGTCCCGGCCGGCCACGCAGGAAGCGCGGATCACCAGGCTGGCGCCTCCCGCCCCGAATTTCGGCAGCGGGAAGCCCACCTCGGCGCGGCCCTCCGCGTCGGTAATGGTCTTGAAGACGAAGGGCCGCTGCGCCCCCTCAAAGCTCACCTCCACCACGGCATCGGCGATGGCCCGCTCCGGCTCGCGCGCGTGCACCTCGATCAGCAGCCGCGCGGACCCGGCGTTGAGCCAGGAGGTTGGATTGGTCAGCAGCACGCGAATCAGCGAGGGGGCCGAAGTCAGCACCGTCCCCGTTCGGATAGGTGGCGGTACCGGCGCGCCGTCCTCTCTCGGAACCGCGGGAGCCGTGCGGGCCGGAGGGGGAGGAGGGAACATCTCCACGGCAATCTCCCCGCTGCGCAGGCCTTCGATCACCGAGCGGTGCTGCTCTTCGAGCAGCGTGCGCACCGTCTGGTCGTCGAATCCAGCCTCCTTCATGCGCTCTTCGTAATTCATCTTGCGGCGAAATACCACACGCCCACCTGCGTACACGGTGGTGTCCACCATGGGCACGCGGGGCCGCCGGTCCTCCGTTTGCACGTGGAGGACGAGGTCGCCGAGCGTTAGATCGCTATTGAATCCGAACCGCACGTGGGTCTGGGCGCCCGCGAGGCCGGTCACGCCGGAAGGAGCCGCGCATCCCCGTCTTCCCTGCCCGGTTTCGACGGGCGCCGCACAATTGACCGGACTGCACTCGCATCGCTATTATACCAGCCGCGCCATGACACCCGGCTACCTAGGAAACTACACGCCGTTGCTTATCCATATCCTCGTAGCCATGGGGCTGGCCGGGGTGCTCCTGGCGCTTTCGGTGCTCGTTGGACAACATCGGCCATCACGCGAGAAGTCTGAGGCCTACGAGTGCGGGATGCTGCCCACCGGGGATGCGCGGCAGCCCTTCGACGTCAAGTTCTACCTGGTGGCCATGCTCTTTATCCTGTTTGACGTCGAGGCCATCTTCTTCTTCCCCTGGGCGTTCATCTATCGCGAGCTGGGCATGTTCGGGTTCTACGAGATGCTGGTGTATATCGGGATCCTGCTGGCCGGGTACGTGTACTTGCTGAAAAAGGGCGCGCTCGACTGGAATGCGTAGGAGCCTCGGCCTCGGGCGCGTTGCGGCCCGCTGCTGACCTCCCCCGAAAATTCCAGACACGCGCCGGGACGAGCGAAAAGTCGTGAGCCCGTGCGGCCTCCATCGTCGCCCGGGATTCAGGAAGGCAAATGGCCGAAGCCGTCGAAACTCCGGAGCACCCGATTGCCGCCAGCCTCTCCGCCTGGGATGCGGGTGTGGTAGCGGGCGCGGAAACGTTTCGCGAGGAACTGACCGTCACCGTTCCTCGCTCGGAGCTTCTGCGCGTGGCCGGCTTCCTGTGCCACGAGCCGGAACTGCAGTTCACATTCCTCAGCGACCTGACGGCTACGGACCATACCCCCATCGAGCCGCGCTTCGCCGTGGTGTATCACCTGCTGTCCATTCCGCATCGCCGGACCATGCGGCTGCGCACCTGGACCGAGGGTGCGAATCCCCTGGTTCCCAGCGTCACCAGCGTGTGGCCCACCGCCAATTGGCACGAGCGCGAAGTGTTTGACCTCTTCGGGATCCGCTTTGAGGGCCATCCGGACCTGAGGCGGCTGCTGCTGCCGCTCGATTGGGAGGGCCATCCCCTGCGCAGGGATTACCCGACGGGAGGGTATCGCTGATGGGCGCCACCATCGAGACGCCGGCCGGCACCGCGCAAGCCATGGTGCTGAACATGGGGCCGCAGCACCCCTCCACGCACGGAGTGTTGCGCGTGGCCCTGGAGCTGGACGGCGAAACCGTGATCCGCGCGGAGCCGGACATCGGTTACCTGCATACCGGAATCGAGAAGACCTGTGAAGCCAAGACGTATATGCAGGCCATCACCCTCACCGACCGCATGGACTATCTCTGCCCGCTCTCCAACAATCTGGGCTACTGCCTGGCGGTGGAGAAACTCCTGGGGTTGGAAATCCCCAAGCGCGCGCAATACGTCCGCGTGCTGCTCACGGAACTCACCCGCATCGCCTCGCATCTGGTCTGGCTGGGCACCCACGCCATTGACCTCGGGGCCATGTCCGTTTTTCTCTATTGCTTCCGCGAGCGCGAAGAGGTGATGAAGATTTTCGAGATGATGGCCGGCCAGCGGATGATGACCAGTTACTTCCGCATCGGCGGGCTGGCCCTGGAGCCTCCGTCTGGCTGGCTGGAACGCGTCACTGAGTTCGTGGAGAGTTTCCCCAGCCACCTCGAAGAGTACGAGACTCTGCTCACCGAAAACCGCATCTGGAAGATGCGTACCATCGGCGTCGGCGTCATCTCGCCGCAAGACGCCGTGGCCTGGGGCATCTCCGGCCCCGCCCTGCGCGCTGCCGGCGTGGACTACGATGTGCGCAAGTACTTTCCCTATTCCGGCTACGACGAGTTCGAATTTGACGTGCCCACGCGCAAGGAAAGCGATTGTTACGCCCGCTACCTGGTTCGCCTGGAGGAAATGCGCCAGAGCCTGCGCATTGTGAAGCAAGCCATGGCCAAAGTGCCCGCGGATGGCCCCATCCGCGCGGAGGCCCCGGGCATCATTCCCCCGCAGCGCGAAAAAATGAAAACGGAGATGGAAGCGCTGATCTACCACTTCAAAATCTTTACGGAGGGATTTTCGCCGGCCCCGGGACAGGTCTACCAGCGCATCGAATCGCCGCGCGGGGAGCTGGGCTGCTACGTGGTCAGCGATGGCTCCCCGAAGCCGTTTCGCGTGAAGTTCCGCGCGCCCTCCTTCGTCAATCTCCAGGCGCTGCCCCTGCTTTGTGAGGGCCGGCTGGTGGCAGACGTGGTAGCCTGCATCGGCACTCTGGACATCGTGCTGGGAGAGATCGACCGCTGATGACCCTGCCCGAACAACTCGAGAAGAAGTTTCAGCAGCTCCTCGGACGCTATCCGGTCAAGCGCTCCGCGCTCGTTCCCATGCTCATGTACACGCAGGACGAATACGGCCACGTGAGTGACGAGATGATCGCCGAGATCGCCCGGCGCACGGAAACCAATACCCTGCAAGTCACCGAGACCATGGCCTACTACTCCATGCTGCACCGCCAGCGCTGGGGAAAGTGCCACGTGCAGGTGTGCACCAACGTTTCCTGCATGGCCCGCGGCGGCTACCAACTCTGGGAGCACGCCAGGAAAACTCTGGGGATCGGCCACAAGGAAACTGCGCCCGACGGTGAGTTTTCGCTGGAAGAGGTGGAGTGCCTGGGGGCCTGCACCGGCGCCCCCGCACTGCAGATGAACTACGACTATTACGAAAACGTGACCCCGGCCCGTTTCGACCTGCTGCTCGCCGGTTTCCGCAGCGGACGCAAGCCGGCCCCGGTCACGCAAATCTCCGGCATCAGCGACAAACCGCACCCGGACGAGGTGCTGGTGCTCAGCCGCAGGTTCCGCGTTCCCGATGCCCGCCGTCTGGCCGTGTATGTCAAACACGATGGTTACAAGGCCCTGGAGAAGGCGCTCAAGGCCATGACGCCGGAGCAGATCCTCGAGGAAGTGAAGAAATCAAGCTTGCGCGGGCGCGGTGGCGCCGGTTTTCCCACCGGCATGAAGTGGAGTTTTGTCCCCAAAGACACCGCCAAACCGAAATACATCATCTGCAATGCCGACGAGAGCGAGCCCGCCACCTGCAAGGACCGGCCGATCATGGAGCTGGATCCCCACCAGTTGATCGAAGGCATGGTGATCGCTGGGCGCGCCGTCAACGCCCGCCAGGGCTATATCTACATCCGCGGCGAATATCGCCACGTCCTGAATATCCTGGACGAGGCCATCGTCGAAGCCTACGCCGCCGGCAAGTTGGGGAAGAATATTCTGGGCTCGGGCTTCGATTTTGAGCTGTGCACGCATACCGGCGCAGGCGCGTATGAGTGCGGCGAAGAATCCGCGCTCATGGAGTCGCTGGAGGGCAAGCGCGGCTACCCGCGCATCCGCCCCCCGTTTCCCGCCGTCGTCGGCCTCTACGGCTGTCCCACCGTGATCAACAACGTGGAGACGCTGGCCAGTGTTCCTTCCATCATCCTCAATGGCGGCGATTGGTTCGCCAAGCTGGGCACGCCCAAGAACGGCGGCACCCGCCTTTTCGGCATTTCCGGCCAGGTGGAACGCCCCGGAATCTACGAGCTGCCCATGGGCTATAACCTGAAAAAAATGATTTACGAGGTGGCCGGCGGCGTCCTGGGCGGAAAGAAATTGAAGGCGGTCATTCCTGGAGGCAGCTCCACGCCGCTCCTCAAGGCCGAAGAAATCGACGTGGCCATGGATTACGATTCTGTGGCCAAGATCGGTTCCATGCTCGGTTCGGCCGGCGTGGTGGTGTACGACGAGGATACCTGCATGGTGGAAGTGGCCCGGCGCATCATGGCCTTCTACGCCCACGAATCCTGCGGCTGGTGCATCCCCTGCCGCGAGGGCACCACCTGGCTGCGCAAAGTGCTCACCAGATTCCATGAAGGCGGGGCCCGCAGCGAGGATATCCCGCTGATCCACGAGCTTTCGAAGAACATTCTCGGACACACATTCTGCCCGCTGGGGGACGCCGCGGCCATGCCCACGGAATCCATCGTGCGCAAATGGCGCAATGAATTTGAGGACCATCTGAGCGGCCGCTGCCCGTTCCAGTCGAAGGGGGCATTGGCGGCGGTGTAGGGGCGCTGCTGGCTGCGCCCGCGGTTTTTTTTGCCGGAGCGCCGGCAGCAGCTTGCAGGAACGTGAGGTGGCACAGGCTTTCAGCCTGTGCTTCTGGCGGTTCGAAGAGGATTCGGAGCACAGGCCGAAAACCTGGGCGAGGGCGGACAGCGGAAACTATGGGGGAGCAAAAACTAGTCACGTTGACGATTGACGGCCGCTCCGTCTCCGTCCCTCCCGGCACGCTGGTCATCGAAGCCGCCCGGCGCATGGGCATCGAGGTGCCTTCCTTCTGCTATTACCCCGGACTATCTCTCCAGGCGGCCTGCCGCATGTGCCTGGTGGAAATCGAGAAAGCCCCGAAGCTGCAAACCGCCTGCACCGTGGTGGGCGTGGACGGCATGGTGGTGCGCACGGACTCACCCCAGGTCCACCAGGCCCGCAAAAACATGCTCGAGTTCCTGCTCACCAATCATCCCCTGGATTGCCCGGTCTGCGACAAGGGCGGCGAATGCGAGCTTCAGGATATGGTGTTCCGCTACGGGGCGGACACCAGCCGCTTCGTCGAAGAAAAAATTCACGAGCCGGAAGAGAAGTGGTCGGAGTTGGTGTATTACGACGGGCCGCGCTGCATCCTTTGCTTCCGCTGCGTGCGCGTGTGCGACGAGGGACTGGACGTGAAGGCCCTGGGAGTTGGCCAGCGTGGAGCCTACTCCACGATTATTCCCAACCGCGGCGACCACTTGGAGTGCGAAGAGTGCGGCATGTGCATCGACGTGTGCCCGGTCGGCGCGCTTACCAGCGGCGCCTACCGTTACAAGACGCGGCCATGGGAGATGGCTTACAAATCCACCATCTGCACCCACTGCTCGAATGGCTGCAAGACCACTCTTTCGGTGCGCAACAACCACATCCTGCGGGCCAACAACCGCGACCTTTCCGGAATCAACCGGGAATTTCTGTGCGTGAAGGGCCGCTTCGGATTCGATTTCACTTCTCATCCGCACCGTTTGCGCCAACCGCAGGTGAGGAAAAACGGCGCGCTCGAACCCTCCACCTGGGAAGTGGCCATGAAGGAGGCGGCCGCGCGCCTGGCCGCCATCCACAAAGCGCACGGGCCGCAGGCCATCGGCTTCATCGGCTCGAATCGCACCACCAACGAAGAAAACTACATGCTCGGGCGCCTGGCGCGCGCGGTCGTCGGCACCAATAACATTGACCACCCACGCACCGCGGACTATGCCGGGCTGGCCGCCGCCCTGGGCACCCCCGCGGTTGCGGCGCAGCGCGCACTGACTATGGAGGCGCTGGGAGAAGCCCGCGCCATCCTCCTGATCGGCAACGATTCCGGCCTCCAGAATCCCCTGGTTGACTGGCGCATCCGCGAAGCGGTGCGGCACCACGGCGCGCGCGTGTGGGTGATCCACTCCGAGCCGGTGAAATTGGGCAAGCGTGCCGCGCAATTCGCAAAGATTCCGGCGGGAACAGAAGCCGCGGCCGTGCGTGCCCTCGCAGGAAAGGGACCCGCGCCCGAAGGCGCGGAGCCCGCGCTGGCTGCGGTGAAGAAAGCCGTGGCCGCGGAGAGCGATGTGGCCATCCTCTTCGGAGCCGGCGTTCAAGGCCCCGCCGTGGCGGACCTGGTGGCCTGGGGCAACGCATTGCCCGGCCGCGCGCGCTACATGCCCCTGGGCGATTACGCGAACTCGCGCGGCGCCGCGGATATGGGACTGCTCCCTGCTGCCCTGCCCGGCTACGGGCATATTGCAGATGCCGCGGCGAGCAGCCACTTCTCCAAACTCTGGGGCGCGCCGCTCCCGCAGTCGCCGGGCATGACCGTGCTCGAGATGTTGAAGGCGGCCACCGCCGGCAAATTGAAGGCGCTCTACGTGGTGGGCGCAAATCCGTTCCGCTCGGCGGGCATCTCCGAGCGTCCTGCGGGGCTGGAACTCCTGGTCGTACAGGAATTATTCCCCACGGAAACCGCGCGCCAGGCGGACATCGTGCTTCCCGCGACCTGCGCATACGAAAAGGACGGAACCGTCACCAACACCGCGGGCGAAGTGCAGTTATTGCGGAAGGCCTCGGATCCTCCCGGGTTGCGCAGTGACTTCGATCTGTTGCGCATCCTTTCCCATCAACTGGAGCAGCAAGGCCTGGGCAAAGCCATCCATGCGCGCAATTGGGAGGCCGTGTTCGAAGAAATTCGCAGCGAAGTGCCGGGATACGGGATTTCCCTGCCCTCCCTGCTGGCCGGGGGCGCGGAGTTGGCCGCGGCGTGCGCCACCCCCAATGGCCATGCGCCCTACGATGTTCCCGCCGGTGCCATCCGCTCGGCCGGCGATTCGCTCTTCACCAGCGGCACCCTGGGCCGCTACTGCACGATGATGGAGTCGCTGGCGGAAGCAGGGGCCAAACCATGAGCGCCTTCCTCGCTTCCTATGCCGATCTGCTCATCAGCGTGGTCAAAGTGCTCGCCGTGATGCTGGTGCTGCTGACCACCGTGGCTTATTTGAGCTGGTTCGAGCGCAAGGTGGTAGCCCACATGCAATCCCGTTGGGGCCCGGAGCGCGTGGGACCCTATGGCCTCGTCCAGCCGCTGGCGGATGGCGCGAAATTTCTTTTCAAGGAAGATCCCACGCCGGAAGGTGTGGATCGCTTCGTTTATTTTTTTGCCCCCTTCCTCGCGCTGGCGCTGGCCATGAGCACCATCGCAGTGATTCCCTTGGGCCCCGGGCAGCTCGAAATTTTCGGCCACCACACCTGGTTTTCCGTGGCCGAGGTGGACCTGAGCCTGCTGGTCGTCTTTGCCCTGACCGCGCTCAGCGTCTACGGCGTGGCACTGGCCGGCTGGGCTTCGAACAGCAAATACCCGCTGTTGGGGGGCCTGCGTAGTTCGGCGCAAATGCTCAGCTATGAGCTCTCCATGACCATGTCGGTGGTGGGCATCGTGCTGATGACCAATACCTTCAGTTTGCGGCAGATCGTGGAGGCGCAGCGCGGCGGCCACGGCGGCTTGCAGCACTGGTTTTT
>Ga0335085_10006761_pt1 | contig 18012 bp, 14 predicted proteins | sample Lox_Sample_45_FD_206712 | JGI IMG/M metagenome (GOLD analysis project Ga0335085, IMG submission 206712) | Soil microbial communities from Loxahatchee National Wildlife Refuge, Florida, United States - Lox_Sample_4.5 | ecosystem: Environmental > Terrestrial > Soil > Wetlands | place: USA...
GGCCAGATGATCACCGAAGACCCCATCCATCCGCCCACCATGCACGAGCTGATGACCCACAGCGCCGGATTCACCTACGGCCTGTTCGGAGACGGCCCGGTCGACAAGGCTTACCAATCCGCCGGCGTCATGGGCTCAAAGAATCTTCAGGAAATGATCGACAAGCTGGCGAAAATCCCGCTGCTCTACCAGCCCGGCACCCGGTGGATCTACAGCGCCTCGATGGACATCCAGGGCTACATCGTCGAAAAACTGAGCGGCCAGTCGCTGCCCGATTTCATGCGCGACCACATCTTCGTGCCGCTCAAAATGAAGGACTCCGGCTTTTTCGTCCCCAAGGACAAATGGAATCGCTTCGCCACCCTCTACTCCGAAAACGCCGCGGGCGAGCTGACCGCGATGCCCGCGATTTCCGGCGCGGGACTCGGCGATTACAAATCGCAGCCGACGATGCCGTCCGGTGGAGGCGGCATGGTTTCCACCGCGCAGGATTATGCCCGCTTCGCGCAAATGCTGCTCAACGGCGGCGAGCTCGATGGCGCCCGAATCCTGTCGCCGGGCACGGTCCAGCTGATGTCCGCCAATCATCTCGCGCCGAATTTGCTCACCGGAGAATTCTCGATCGGCCCCGAGCGCATGCGTCCCGGCCTGGGCTGGGGCTACGATTGCGCCGTCATCTACGATCCACCCACGGCCGATGAAATCGTCGGCAAGGGCACGTATTTCTGGATCGGCGCCGCCGACACCTGGTTCTGGATCGATCCCACGAACGACATCGTCTTCGTCGGCATGACCCAGCACCAAATCGGCCCGCACCAGCCCGACGTTGAGCAGATCAGCCGGCCCACCCTTTACCAGGCGCTGGTGAATCCAAAACTCTAGGGAGACTCGTGGCCGCCTCGCCTCAATCCGCCGAAAATCCCGGCGCAACGTCCGTTACGATCCGCCGCGCGACGCCGGCGGACGCCGAAATCTGCGGCAAGATCTGCTACGAAGCGTTCTTCGCGATCTCGCAGAAGCACGGCTTTCCCGCCGATATTCCATCCGCGCAGCACGCCACCGGTTTTCTCTCGCGCATGTTCGCCTACTCCGGCTTTTTCTGCGTTGTCGCGGAACAGAACGGGCGCATTATCGGCAGCAACTGCATGGACGAGCGCACTTCCATCGCCGGCATCGGCCCGATCACCGTCGATTCGTCGGTGCAAAACAAGTCCACCGGCCGGCAGCTGATGAAAGCCGTTCTCGACCGCGCGGAAGAGCAGGAATTCGCCGGCGTTCGCCTCGTGCAGGCCGGTTATCACATGCGGTCTCTTTCGCTCTACGCGAAACTTGGATTCGTAGTCCGTGAGCCGCTCGCCTGCATGTTCGGCCCGGCTCTGCGGCAGGAAACGCCCGGCTTTCAAGTGCGCCCCGCGAAGATGGACGATCTTCGCGCCTGCGACAACGTCGCCTTCCGCGTCCACGGTCACGATCGCAGCCGCGAGCTCAGCGATTCCATTCATCTCGGGTCCGCCATTGTCGTGGAATCTCGCGGGCGTATCACCGGCTACGCATCGTCGCTTTCATTCTTCGGCCATTCCGTCGCCGAATCGAACGAAGACATGCAAGCGCTGATCTCCGGCGCTTCGGAGATTCCGCCTCCCGGCATCATGGTGCCCATGCGCAACGCCGCTTTGTTCCGGTGGTGCCTCGAGCGCGGCATGCGCACCATTCAGCCCCTGAATCTCATGACCATCGGCCTCTATAACGAACCCGCGGGCGCCTGGCTGCCCTCCGTCCTCTACTGACCGTGCCCGACTCCATCAACCAACGCCTCGAAGCCTGGCTCCGCTACGCAGACGATCTGCGCCTCGGCCCCTACTTCCGCAACCGCACTTTGCAGCCTGCGCAAGATGCGCCCGTTCCGCGGTCCGAGTCCTCGTCCGAGAGCCTTGTAGGGGGTCGGAGCTTTAGCTCCGACATTAAGTCAGCTACGAGCGGCGGGGCTTTAGCCCCTGAGGTTTCCGCGCCGAGCAGCACCCCGGACCCCGACGCCTCCGAAAGAATAATCCAAGGAGCATCCATGTCACCCGCAAAGCCCGCTCCAGCCCCGATCATCGTTCTGCCCGCATCCGCGCCAGGTCTATTCGAGGAAAAAATCGAAAACGACTCGCTCGACCGTATCCGCCGGGACATCGGCCCCGATTGCACGCGCTGCAAACTCCACGTCGCCCGCAAGAACATCGTCTTTGGCGTCGGCAATCCGAAAGCGGAGCTCGTGTTCGTCGGCGAAGGTCCGGGCCGCGACGAAGACGAACAAGGCGAGCCTTTCGTAGGCCGAGCGGGAAAACTTCTCACCTCGATGATCGAAGCCATGGGCCTCAAGCGCTCCGACGTTTACATCTGCAACGTGGTCAAATGCCGCCCTCCGGAAAATCGCCTTCCGGAAAAAGACGAAATCGCCACCTGCTCGCCCTATCTCTTCCGCCAGCTCGGCGTAATCTCACCCAAAGTCATTTGCGCCCTCGGCAGCTGCTCCGCGCAAACCCTGCTGCAAACCACGCAGGGGATCTCCCGCTTCCGCGGAGAATGGTTCGACCTCCACGGCGCAAAATTCATGGCCACCTATCACCCCGCGTACCTGCTGCGCAACCCGCCAGCCAAAAGCGACGTCTGGAAAGACCTGCAAAAAATCATGGCCTACCTCGGCCTCGAACTCCCGAAGAAGAAGTAGGCAACGATACGCTTTCGTAGCGGCCGCCTTCAGGCGGGCGCTTTTGCAGTTGGTTCCGATTTCCGCCGTGTCGGACCGACAGGAGACCTCGCAATTGTCTTCAACCCAGCGCCACAGGCCCGGGGCTTCATCCCCGCGAAAAATCCGCCCGGCAAAAATTGGCTTTAGCCCTGGCGCGCTGACGCTTTAGAATTCTTCAACCCTTGGACATCCTCCTCGGCATATCGGCGGCACTCGGATGGGGCGTCGCGGACTTCTCCGCCCGCTTCTCCTCACGCCGCATCGGCGCCTTCCGCACGCTGATGATCATGCAATTCTTCGGTGCCTCCGCGCTCAGCCTCTTTCTCTGGTTCACCGGCGGATTCCATCGCGCCGTCGCTCCCGGCTGGCATCCGTGGGCTTTCGCCATCATCGCCGGCCTTATCAACACCTTCGCCGGCCTTTGCCTCTACCGCTCCTTCGAAGTGGGCCTGATCAGCATCGCCGGCCCCGTCTCGTCCTCTTATCCCGCGCTCACCGTCACTCTCGCGCTCCTCAGCGGCGAACGCATCCACGCCCTGCGCGCCTCCGGCCTCGCGCTCACCTTCCTCGGCATGATTCTCGCCGCCATCAGCCGCACGCCGGACGAATCGCACGCCATCGACCCCGCCACGCACCACGCCCACGCGCACATCTCCAAAGGCGCGTCGCTCGCCATCATCGCCGCGCTCGGTTACGGCGTCTTGTTCTGGTGGCTCGGCTTCCACGTCGTCCCGCTCATCGGCAGCAGCCTCTCCGTCTGGGTCATCCGCCTGACCACTTTCTGCGCGCTCGCTCTCGTTGGTCTTCCCGCGCGCCGCGCGCTCCCTCTGCCTCGCGGCAAAGTCTGGTGGCTCCTGCTCGTCACCGGCCTGATGGACACCTCCGCCTTCGTCGCCAACAACGCCGGCATGATCTCCGGCCACGTCGCCGTCGTCAGCGTCCTCGCCTCGCTCTACGGCGCCGTCACCGTCCTCCTCTCCCGCCTCTTCCTCCGCGAACCCATGGAACGCACCCAATGGCTAGGCATAGCCCTAATCTTCGCCGGCATGATCGCCGTCAGCCTCTAACCCGAATCTGGCGCTTGAACCTCTGTAACTTATAAGTTACAATGAGAGGCGTGATTGAGATTCGTCACTACCTCAATCCCGCCGGCAAGGATGTTTTCGACAACTGGCTGACGAAGTTGACGGATGCCCGGGCTCAAGCAAAAGTGCTCACCCGCATCAACCGTCTCGCGAATGGCAACTTTGGCGACTCTGAACCTCTGGGCCAGGGCTTGTATGAACTGCGCATCGACTGGGGACCGGGTTATCGCGTTTATCTTGCGCCGCTCACGAGGCAGCGAGTCTTGCTTCTCTGCGGAGGCGCCAAAAGCAAGCAGCGATCCGATATCGTCCGTGCACGGGCATATCTCGCTGATTTCTATCTCAGGGAAAGAGGTACAACTCGATGAGCCGCAAAACTTCCGCTTCTCATGACGAATCCGTTGTTCGCCGCATCCGCAGGGACCCGAAGTTCGCCGCGGCCTATCTAAAAGCCGCGCTGGACGATGCGCACGAGCCGGGAACTCTTCTGATTGCCCTGCGCCATCTTGCTCAAGCGCAAGGCATTTCGAAAGTCGCCAAAGCAGCCGGCATCGAGCGTGAGAGTTTGTATCGCGCTCTGTCTTTCCGCGGCAATCCGCGACTGTCCACGCTCGTCGCCGTAACAAAAGCGATCGGCCTGAAACTGACCGTGGAAGCCGCTTGACGCAAAGCAACTTCGCCTGACTCCGTGCCATAATTCCGAAATTCGTTGTGGGTCGCGGCTTCGGCTGCGACGATAAGCGTCGTAATCGAGCACCGGCTTTAGCCGCTGAAGCTCCCAGCAGCATCCGATATCGCCCATGTCGCGCTTCGCCGAAATCGCGCTCCCCGTTCCGCTGCGCTCGACGTTTACCTACGCCGTCCCCGCCGCGCTCAATGGCGAACCCCTCATCGGCCGCCGCGTCGTAGTCCCCTTCGGCCGCCGCGCGATGACCGGCGTTGCACTCGCCGAATCCGACCGCCCGCCCGGCGATCTCCCGCGCATCAAGGAAATCGCCGAAGTAATGGACCCGCTCCCCGCGCTCCCTCCGAAGCTCATCGAGCTCGGCCACTGGATCAGCCGCTACTACCTCGCCCCCATCGGCGAAGCCTTCCGCTCCATGCTCCCGCCCGAAATCGAGCTCCGCCATGACCGCGAATACTCGCTCACCGATTCCGGCCGCGCCTACCTCCGCGATCTCGCATCCACAGCCGAACTCACCGGCGAAGAACGCTCCGAATCCGCCATCCTGCAAAAGTTCGAAGCCTCGCTCGCGGGCAAACGCCGCAAGCGCATCGACGAAGCCGCCGCCGAAAAACTCGTCCGCCGCGGCTACGTCACGGCCCGCGAAGTTCTTCTCCAACGCAAGACGCGCACGCAAAAAATCGTCCGCTGGAATCCCAACGCGGCGGACAAACCATCCGGGGAACCCGAAAGGCGCGTCCGCGAGGTTCTAGCCGATGCAGGCGCGCCTCTGCCGCTCGAAGTCGTCATCCGCAGAGCGGCTGTCACGCCCGCCGTTGCGCGCAGGCTCGAATTGGCGCACATGCTGCTGAGTTGGGAAGAACCAATCACCCCCGGCGAAGATCCCTGGGACACCGACTTCGCCCCGCCCGCCAACGTCCTCAACGAAGAACAAAACCACGCCCTGGCTGAAATCTGGCGCTGGATCGTCGCCGGAAAATTCGCGCCCGCGCTTCTCCACGGCGTCACCGGAAGCGGAAAAACCGAAGTCTACCTCGGCGCCATCCAGGCCGCCCTCTCGCGCGGTAAGACCGCCATCGTCCTGGTCCCCGAAATCGCGCTCACGCTCTGGGTCGGCCGCCTGGTCCGCGCCCGCTTCGGCGATTCCGTTGCCGTCCTTCACAGCGCCCTGCCCGATGTCGAACGCGCCCGCGAATGGTGGCGCGTCCGCCGCGGCGAAGCCAAAGTCGTCGTCGGCACCCGCTCCGCCGTCTTCGCCCCGCTCGAAAGTCTCGGCCTCATCATCGTCGACGAAGAACAGGAATCCAGCTACAAGCAGGAAGAAACGCCGCGCTACCACGGCCGCGACGTCGCCGTCTATCGCGCGCGCCTCGAAAATGCCGTCGTGCTGCTCGGCTCCGCCACGCCTTCGCTTGAGACCTACCACAACGCCCGCGCCGGAAAGTATCAGTTGCTGCAACTCACCGCCCGCGTCGCCAACCGCCCGCTCGCCGAAGTCCGCATCGTCGATCTGCGCCAGGATTTTCTGCTCAAGCACCGCGTCGCGCCGATCTCCGAAGCCCTCCGCGCCGCCATCGCCCTGCGCCTCGAGGAAAAAACACAAGCAATGGTGCTCATCAATCGCCGCGGCTATTCCTGGTCCATGCTCTGCCGCAGTTGCGGCTCCATGGTCCAGTGCGAAAACTGCAGCATCGCGCTCACCTACCACAAAAGCCGCCAGCGCCTCGAATGCCACTACTGCGGCTATTCCATCCGCCCGCCCAGGCAGTGTCCCAAATGCCGCGCCGAGTACATGTACTTCGTAGGCGACGGCGCCGAGCGCGTGGACGAATATCTTCGCCAGCAATTCCCCGCCGCGCGCATCGGCCGTCTCGATCGCGATACCGTCCGCACCAAGCGCGAATACCAGCAGGTCCTCGGCGCGTTCGCCAAAGGTGAACTCGATGTGCTGGTGGGGACGCAGATGGTCGCCAAAGGGCACGATTTCGAGCGCGTCACCCTCGTCGGAGTCGTGGCCGCCGATCTCGCCCTCGGCCGCCCCGATTTCCGCGCAGCCGAACGCACCTTTCAGCTGCTCACCCAGGTCGCCGGACGCGCCGGACGCGGCGAACTCTCCGGCGAAGTTCTCGTCGAAACTTTCTACCCCGAGCATTACGCAATTCAGTTCGCCGCCCGCCAGGATTACGTCTCGTTCTACGAAAAAGAAGCTCACTTCCGCCGCATGCTCCACTATCCGCCTTTCACCGCCCTCGCCACCGTCCTCGTCCGCGATCGCAAAGTCGAAAACGCCATCCGTTGGTCCCGCGCCCTCGCCGCATGCCTCGCGCCCTACGAAAATCACGGCGTGAAAATCCTCGGCCCCGCCGCCGCCCCGCTCGCCCGCCTCCGCCGCGACTTCCGTTTCCAGTTCGTCCTCAAATCCTCCCACCGCGGCGCCCTCGGCAAAGCCCTCGCCGCTGCTCTCGACCACTGCGCCCAAAAACAAATCCCCGAGACCGCCGTAATCGTCGACGTCGATCCGCAAAATTTGTCCTAGGGCCGCGGGAATTTCGGGTGGGACAATCTGCACATGAATCCACTGCGCATAGTTCTGCCGGGCGGTTCGGGCCAGGTCGGCACCGTAGTCGCGCGCCACTTTCACGCGCAAGGGCACACCCTCGTGGTCCTCACGCGCAATCCGGCCCGCGCACCGTGGAAAACCGTGCAATGGGACGCCGAATCGCTCGGCCCCTGGTCAGCCGAATTCGAAAACGCCGACCTCGTTCTCAATCTCACTGGACGCAGCGTCAACTGCCGCTACACCGCCGCCCATCGCCGCGAAATCATGGAGTCCCGCATCAAATCCACGCGCATCGTCGGCGAAGCGATTCGCAACTGCGCCCATCCGCCAAAACTCTGGATGAACGCCAGCACCGCCACCATCTACCGCCACGCTCTCGACCGCCCCATGGACGAAACCACCGGCGAATTCGGCGGCCACGAAGCGGGCGCGCCCGATACCTGGCGCTTCAGCATCGACGTCGCCTGCAACTGGGAGAACGCCTTCTTCGCCTCCGCCGCCCCTCGCACCCGCAAGATCGCCCTGCGCAGCGCCGTGGTGATGAATCCCGATCGTGGCAGTGCTTTCGATATTCTTCTTACTTTGGTTCGTTTCGGATTGGGTGGAGCGAGCGGATCAGGCCGGCAGTTTGTTTCCTGGATTCACGATCGCGATTTCGTGCGCTCGATCGAGTATTTGATGGCTCACGAAGATCTCGACGGCGCCGTGAACCTCGCCTCACCGAATCCGCTGCCGAACGCGGACTTCATGGACGCGCTGCGAAAAGCCTGGGGCGCTCGCATCGGCTTGCCTGCCAGCGAATGGATGCTCGCCATCGGCGCGATCTTCATCCGCACCGAAACAGAGCTGGTCCTGAAAAGCCGCCGCGTCGTTCCCGGACGCATGCTCGCTCACGGGTTTCAATTCGATTTTCCCGAGTGGCCCGCGGCCGCCCGCGATCTCGTCGCACGCTGGCGGCATCCTAATGCAACATCACCGGCCACGGCGTAAAACACAAAACAAAAATCACCAACGCCCCCGCCGCCCACGCCCGCCGCGCCGGATCGATCGGCTGCCACGGGTCATACACCGGCGGATGCTTAAACCGCAGCGACAAAATCAGCAAAATAATTCCCCACGCCGCCCACCCGTTCCACGCCACGATCCCCAACCCGATCAGCGCCAGCGACACCGCCAGCGAAACTCGCGGATGCCGTTCGCTCGTCAGGCTATAGAGAATGTGCCCGCCATCCAGCTGCCACGCCGGCAACAGATTCAGCGCCGTCACCAGCAAACCAACTATCGCCGCCCGCCCCACCGGATTCAGAAGCAGCAGGTTTACGCTGATATGCGGATGAAACTGCGCGCACAGCAATCGCAATAGCAGCGGGTGCCCGAACACCACCGACGACGCTTCCTCCGCCCCCGGCACGATCCGCGAAGTCGCCACGCCATACGCCAGCGCCGGCAGCGTCACCGCAAATCCCGCCACCGGACCCGCGATTCCCACATCGAAGAGCGCCCGCCGCGTCGTGATCGGCGAACGAATCCGTATGAACGCTCCGAATGTCCCGAAAAGCGTGGGCGCCGGAATGAAATACGGATAGCTCGCGTTGATGCCGTAGATGCGGCAAGCGACGTAGTGCCCCATCTCGTGCGTGAACAAAATCAGCAGCAGCGTGAACGAAAACGGAATCCCCGCCACCAGCAGCGCCGGATGCTGGAATGGCAACAGCATCAGCGCAAATGGATTTTCGTACCCTGAAAAAGGCTCGCGGTTCTGCGCGTAGGAAAGCCCGAACTCTGCTCCGACGGCCAGCGTGGAAACCACCGTAAGCAAAAAAAGACTCAGCGCCGGCCACAACGGATCCCGCGGCAGCGCCGGCGGCCGGTAATCCGGCGGCGCCACGTACGGAATATCTAACACCTCAACCGGCGGCCGCGTCTGTCCGTTGTCCTCGTTCATCAGCGCTCAGTCATCATCGGAGAAAAAGTCTCGCAGACCCGGCCGCTCGCCCTGCCGCAGCGCAGCCAGACCGGTGCTCCTACGAGCATAACTTTAAATGGGAGCTGTCGCGCAATCGGAAGAAAAAGAAGCCGCCAGGCTCACAAGTCGCGAAGCGATTGTAATTCGCCCGGCACGCAGGTCGCCGTGGCGACCGAAGTGCCGGGAAAGTTCACCAGAATACTCGTGGCAGTCCCGGAGGGACGATTGAAGATTTCCAAAGACGAACTGGACGTCAGCGCGCGACGCCGGTCCGCGCAATCAATCAGGATTTTCCAGCAGGAGTCGGAAGCGCCTGGAGTTCTTTGCCCGGCTTGAACCGCACCGCTTTCCCCGGAGGAATATTCACCTGCTGCCCCGTGCGCGGGTTGCGTCCGATGCCGGTCTTGCGCGGCTTCACGTTGAACACGCCGAACCGCCGCAATTCAATCCGCCGCCCGCGGCCCAGCGAATTTTTCATCGCCTCGAAGACGGTCTCCACCGCCTGCTCGGCCTTGGTCCGGGTAATATTTGTTTTCTGTACGATGGCGTTGACGATGTCGAGCTTGATCATGAAAACCCTCCCGAACTCCCGGAAACATCTCGTTAACATCCGTGGCGGGCCGGAAACCTATGCTAGTCAACACTTTGCAGCATGTCAAGCGCCCTGGGATCGCCCGTCTCCCGATTGGCAATCCTGACCAAGTCAGCTCCACGACCTGCACACGCACTCTCGCTGCAAACTTTCAATCGGTCTCGGCAATCTCCACGGCGTCCACCATCACCTCCCAGCCTTAGATTCCTTCGCCTCCCCCTTCGGCCACACCGGGCTCGCCAATTCCACCGTCCACACCGGCCCACCTTCGAACATCGGACCATCCATCTTCACGAACATCGGCGCCTCTCCCTGCGCGATCCATATGTGAATGTCCGGCGGCTGCTTTCCCACGATGGGTGCCACCGCTCCCGCCACCCCGCCGATGTCGATATGGACGCTGTACTGCGTGGCCTTATGGCTCGCTGCACCCGTTGTAAACGAATCCTCGCCCTGCGGCGTGATCTCCAGCTTCACCAGCCGCGGCTTCGGCGTCGCCACCACCATCGATGCCATGATCTTCGCCGAGCTTCCCGCGGACTCCTGCACCATGGTCGGAACGATCCCATTCGCCACGTCCAGCGGCAGTTTCATTTTCTGCGCGATCGTCTTCGGCTTGCCGTTGTCGTCCGTGTAATTCACGGTCACGTTCCCCGGCGCGCGCTCCACGGTCATGTCGATCGCATGTTTGAACGCCGGCCCTTTCTGAATCATGTGATCGCTCAATAGAATCAGATGTCCCCGCTGCGAATACTCCGTCGTTTCGTCCTGCAATGATCCGTCCCGGAAACGCAGCGTCATCCGCACCGTCACCCTCTCGCCGCGCGCGATCTGCGTCAGCTCGCCATCCGCGATCGCCTCGCCATTCTCTGCCCGCACCACCAGCCACCCGTGCAAGATCCCCTGCGGATGCGTCACCACCACCTGCGGCGCCGCCCTCAAAGCGCAAATCGCCACCAACCCGGCGCAAACCAACGCCCAAGCCAAAATCCGCTGCCACACCCGGCTCTCAATCATTCAATTCTCTTTCTCCGTCAGGGATACAGCGCTTGTGGTGAGCGAAGCCGAACCATGCCGTGCCCCGCAAAATTTCGTGCTGCCGCGCAGACCGTTCGGCCTGCTTCATGCGCGCCGCTTTCGATTTCACGTTCGTGCTCAGGCGAGAATAGTTGAGGCGTGCCCGGCCCTTCACACCTCGATCGTCCCTCCCAAATCCAAAGCTCTCAATCAGGTAGATTGTGTACAAGCTTTTTGCGCAAGCGCGCTGGCTATAACTCCAGCCCAAAATCAGAAGACACTGCCGGCGAGCCCGCGAGAAAACTCAAGAAAAAGTGCAGCCGACCCCACCTGTACCATTTCAATCCTTCGTACAGTCGCGCCCGATCTCACCAACTGCTAGCGTCAAGAAGGGTGTCAGTCAAAAGGCAACCGGAAAAGTAGATGGGAAAAATGGAAGGCCAACACGACAGAACGGCTTGGGCCAGCGCCAGCGGCGCGACCGAACGTAACCCGGCACGAAGCGCCGGGAAAGCCACAGCGCAAAACGCCCAAGCCCCGGAGGGACGGCCGGGCCTTCCAGCCGCTAAATGTGAAAACGTCAGGGAGAGGGCGGCGAGCCTTCGGCCCCCCGAAAAAGCCGCTCAAAAAGCCACGGTTTTATCCGCTGCCAGGTGAGTTTCTAATCGACAATGAAAATAAATAGAAATCGTTATATCTCGTTGAAAACAAAGGGTGGGTGCCATTTCTACTCGACAATTATTTGGAGGGGTAGCGGCAGCCGCTCGGGCGCCGCTAACGGCGCGCCACGAGCCTCTGACCCAGGCCTTCTGCCGGATCTACTGAGGCGCCGCAGCCGCCTGCGCAGCCGAAGGCAACCGCACCAGACGCGTATCCGTAACCGACGGCAGCGCCTTGATTTTCCCCGCGATCGCGGCGTCCACGTTGCCGTCGAGCCCGATCAACGCCAGCGCTTCTCCGCCTCCGCCCGCGCTGCGCCGCCCCAGCGCGAAAGTGGCGATGTTCACGCCCAGCGAACCAAGCTCCGTGCCGATGCGGCCGATCACCCCGGGCACATCGATATTGCGCGAAAGCAGCAGCGTGCCCTCGAGCGCCGCGTCCAGCCCCATGCCGTCGAGCGCCACGATGCGCGCCGCGCCATCCTGCCCCACCGTGCCTTCCAGCGTGAACTCCTTCGCGCCGTCCGCCACCGTCACTTCAATCGTGTTCGGAAAACCTCGCTCGCGCCGCCGGATCGTTTCCTCCACCTGAATGCCTCGCGACGAAGCCTCCGACGCGGCGTTCACCAGGTTCACTTTTTCCGGCAGCACCACGTTCAGCGCGCCGATCAGCACCGCGCTGCGAATCATGTGCGAGCCCAGCTCCGCGGGCTCGCCGGCGTAGCGAATCCGTATGCGCGTAAAACTGTTCGAAGGCGCCGCCTGCGCCACGAATGCGCCGAGGCGTTCGCCCAGCTCCAGATAAGGCTTCAGCCGCCGGTACTGATCCGGCGTGAGCGCCGGCATGTTGACGGCGTTCTTGATCACGCCGTCCTTCAGATAATCGCGGACCTGCAGCGCGATCGCCGTGCCCACTTCTTCCTGCGCCTCGGCGGTCGAGCCGGCGATATGCGGCGTGGCGATCAGGTTTGGCAAACCGACCAGCGGCGAGTTTTTCGGGGGCTCGACGGCGAACGTGTCCACCGCTGCGCCGCCCAGTGCGCCCGATTTCAGCGCTTCGGCCAGCGCCACTTCATCGATCAATTCGCCGCGCGCGCAATTCACCAGCCGCGCGCCCTTTTTCATTTTCGCGATCGCGGCGGCATCGATCATTTTCTCCGTCGAAGGCAGCAGCGACGTGTGCAGGGACACCACGTCCGCCTGCTTCAGCACGTCGTCCAGCGGCAGCAGCTCCACTTCCACTTCTTTCGCCGCCGCGGGCGTGACGAACGGATCGTAGGCAATCACCTTCATTTCCAGGCCGTGCGCGCGCCGCGCCACTTCCATGCCCACGCGCCCCAGCCCCACCAGCCCGATCGTCTTCCCGCGCATTTCCGTGCCGGAAAACGCGGACTTTTCCCACTTCCCCGCCTGGATCGAGGCGTTCGCCTGCGGCACCGCGCGCGCCAGGCCCAGCATCAGCGCGAGGGTATGTTCCGCCACGCTCACGGCGTTGCCGCCCGGCGTGTTCATCACCAGCACGCCGCGCCGCGTGGCCGCGTCCATGTCGACGTTATCGACACCCACGCCCGCGCGGCCGATCACCCGCAGCTTCGGCGCTTTCTCCAGCAAGGCCGCCGTGGCCTTGGTCGCGCTGCGGATCACCAGCGCGTCCGCATCGGCCAGCTCGCTCGGCAAATTCGCCGCCGCGGGCAGCACCACGTTCCAACCGGTTTCTTTCAGCAGCGCAATTCCGCGCTCGCTGATCTTGTCTGCGATTACGATTTTCATGGGGCAATAAGGTTATCGGGCGTACGCCTTCGTGTCAATTCGGCTCGACGCCCGCAAACCGTATGCTATGATTTTTGGCCGGGAGAATCGCAGAATGAGCTATATGGAACGCATCGAGAAAGATCTGACCTCCGCGATGAGGGAGAAGGACGAGCTGCGTCTGAGCGTTCTCCGCATGGTCAAAAGCGCCCTGATGTACAAGCAGGTGGAGAAAAAGCGCGCGCTCGACGACATGGAATCGCTCCAGGTGCTGCAGACGCTGGTGAAGCAGCGCCGCGAATCCGTCGATCAGTTCACCAAGGGCGGACGCAAGGATCTGGCCGACAAGGAAACGAAGGAAATCGCCATCATCGAAGGCTATATGCCGGTCGCGCCGAGCGATGCCGAAATCCAGAGCGCGGTGGAAGAAGCCATCGCCGCCGAGGGCGCCGACTCCCTGAAACAAATGGGCGCCGTGGTCAAAGCCGCCCGCGCCCGCCTGGAAGGCAAGAACGTCGACGGCAAAGCCCTAAGCGACAAAGTCCGCGAGCGCCTCACCGCGAAATCCTAGACCACACGTTCGCCCGCATTTCCTGTGAATCCGTTTCGTCCCATTTACGGCGCGGCGGTGGTAGCCGTGGTCGTACGGCGCAGCAGCGCCGACGCTTCCTGATCCGCCGCGATCTGCCTCAAGAAGTTCTTGATCTCCGGCAATTTCTCGGTCGGAACCTCTACGTCCTTCAGTTCATACGTGCGCTTGTAGTGGAGTACGCCATTAGCGACCGTCACTTCGCTGTGATACGAGCCATAGGCGCAGTCGGCCTGCACGGGAGCTGGAACATTGTCGAGCACGTAGCCAGCGGGAAGGGTGATATCGAAACTATCATCCTGGCGCGTGGCATCGCGAAATTCGATCGGATATTTGCGGGGTTTCTGCTCGGAGAAAAGCCGCAGGAGATAGCTATCCTTGTCTCCCATCACGCGCGGCCGGAGGAACATCATGCTACCCGAAGGTGTGGCGTATCGAGACGAGACAAACTTGTAGGTCATGGTGAAGTTCTGATCGTACTGATCGAGGTTGCCCAGGGTCGCGCCGGTGAGCGTGTAATTGTTCAGCGACTGCCCGAGAATGCGTTCAATCAGTTCCGCGCGTTTTCCCGGCGCCGACTCCAAAAACATTTGGCGCTTGTCGAACGCCGGATCGCCCCATTCGGTTTCGGCGACCTCGCCGGAAAGATCGCCCGCGGCGCTGAGGGTCAGTTTTGCGGTGCGAATCATCCGGTTGGAAACGGGCACGGAAAGGGGCATGGCCACCAGGGTGCCGCCTTGCGGGGTGACCACCAAGCCGTGATTGTTCTGCAGGTACCACGGCAAATATCCGAGCGGCACATATTCGTTCGTGGGATCGAAGAACAAAAGCCGGCCGAGCTTCGAATCATTCACGGTCGCGAAAAGCGAATGGTCGTCGACGGCCTCCGGCAGCTTGATGGCCACAATCACGTGGTTGAAATGCATCGACGGGTACTCCGGGCGGACGATGCCGCGCTCATCGTCCACCACGACGTAGTACGCGTCCACTCCGATTTCGTGCAGCATGGCGATCAGCAGAGTGGCCTTGTCCTTACAGTCGCCATACTGATGGTTAAAAATATCGGCGGCCAGGTGCGGCTGATAACCGCCGATACCAAATTCGATCGCAGCGTAACGGATCGCCCGTTGCGCGTAAGCGGTGAGAGCCTGCATTTTCGCGAGCGGGTCCGCGATTCCCGTGGTCAGCTCGCCCACCTTCTTGGTGATATCCGGCGAGGGATTATGCGTGGACTGGGTCAATCCCGCATACCAGACGCCGAGATCGTTCCAAGAACCCGTGGTGCGCGCGCGCAAATTCGGGTCGGTGGGAAAATATTTCAGCCCGACGCGCCCGCCGACGGCTTCCCACGGCGGCATTTCCGCTTCGACCTCTACGGCGGCGACATCGTCAACCTGCCAGATGTACTGGTTGCCGGAAATTTGCGGTTTCTGCTCCGGATAATTGATCCAGCGCGCGGAATAGTCCCATCCGGGCGGAATCTGAAGAATCAGGCGGCCGTGGTGGAGCGGAACGGGGTCCTGAAACCACCAGTCGTCCTCGAAAACGAAGGGCCGTTGTTTCTGAACGTACTCGTATCCGACCACGTTGCCGGGGCTTGCGTCGGTAAACCTTTGCACTTTGATCTTGTCGTCGGAGAACACTTCGTAGGTCGAGGCGCCCATTTCATACGCGTCTTTATCCTTCAAGGCGTATTCGTGTCCGTCGGCCGTAATGGTCCAGGCATTGAACGAACTGATCTTTGTTTCATTGTCGAAAGGCACCGCGGCGATGCTATGAGCTTCCTTCCCTTCCGGGCGCAAGATTTTGTAGGCAACACGGTGACGGGTGTCGATTTCACCATTTTGCTGGACGGTAGTCTGGAGCTCGTCGAGCAACTCGACGGCGACGGGATTGTCCGGATAGTCGGGAAGTTTTTCGTGGGCGAGCGCGCGAAGCCAATCCGGCGCGGAATCGGCCGCTGCTCGTGGCGCCGCAGAGAGGCAAGCGGCCGCAATGAATAGCGCGGTGACCGCGACATTACGAATCCGCGGGGAACTAGCGGCCGGATTGCAGCATGAAAGGAGCAGAGTCATCGTTTTTCACCATACTGAAAAAATTCCGAAGGCCCGGATACGATTCCTTCGGATAGACCGTTCCCTTGACTTCGAGCAGCCGCTTCACCTCGATGCTATCCGGTTGCGTCGTGGCGGAAATTTCGTAGGTAAGCGGGCCGGGGGCTATTTTCTGAGGGTCTGGCACGGCCTGGGGCTTGTAGCCAAGCGGGGCGTGGATCAGCAGATCGTCAACTTTTTGATAGGGATAGGAAAAAACGACGAGGTTGGTGCGCTTTTGCGCCTGGAAGTAGCCGACTTCGGTCGTTTGAAACAGATCCATCGGCAGCAGCATCTGGTGCACGCCGCCGGAAGCCGCGGCGGGAACCTTGACCGTGCCCTCGACGTGGATCGGTTTCTCGACATCGTCCCAGTTCGAGATACTGGTGACCTCGAAGGTGGCGTTAACGCTGAGCCAGTCCTTGATTTCGTCGGCGAACACTTTCTTCCGGCCGGCTTCGTCCTCGTCGCGATTTTGCAGGCGGCGCGCGGCGGCTTCCATACCGGTGAAGTCGATCGAAAGCTTGCCGTTCATCTCCATGTCGTTATCGATGGTGACCTCGGCATGTCGAATAATTGTGGCATTCTCCGGAAGGGGCGAGGGAGTCGTGATCATTTCGCTGCCGTCCTTGCTGACCTTGATGCCCTGCGCGGCGGCCTCATACCAGGGCAGCACGTTGAACGGATAGTAGCGAGACGCCGGGTCAAGGTAATACTCCTTGCCACCGGCGCGAACCCAGGCCAAGTAAGCCGTGAGGTCCGAAGCGGCCATTCGCTGCGGAAAAAACACAAGTCCGTTGCGAGAAGCCACGGAGACATCGGCAGCGTCGAATCCCGCGGCGCGCGCGAGGCCGATCAGCAGAAAGTTTATTTCAAGGCCGTGACCGTAGCCGTGCTTGAGCAGGTCCTCGACAGTGTTGTTTGGCTTGATGGATTCCTGCTTGTTCTCCTTCTCGCTTTTCGAGTCTTCCAGATCCAGGTTGCGGATCTTGAGAGTGCGCGCGTAGATTTTTCGGAGTTTGACCTCCGGAGGGTCGCTCGGGGCAGTGATCTGAGAAACCTCCTCCGCGAGCACCTTTTTCTTGTCGATGAACCTGTCACAGTTTGTGGCCCAAGCCTTGCCGATTCGCTTCCAATACTGATCCGCAGTCTCCTGCGAGGGATCGTCCATGTTGTGGTAGTAAAACTCGATGCGAGCTTCGAGGGATTCGGCCGACGGCATCAGCGGCTCGGTCTCGATCCCCGGCAGATCGTGGACTTCCAGAGTGTAGCTGTTGTGATCCTTCTGAACCGAGGCCTGGCCCGCCGGGAGCATATAGTTACGCGAGAAAAGGGGCAACGCGTAGGAGGAATCGTCCGGCCGGATCGAGAATCGCGCCAGTCGGGTATACAGATCCTGCTGGACGACCCAGTTGATGCTCCAATAGGCTCGGTCGGAGAACTGTTCGCGAAATCGATATTCGATGATGCTGCCGGGTTGAACGCCGGGCATCGTGAAAGTCTTGGCGAGAACTTTGAGCCCGCCGCTGCCCTTGACGATTTCCTTATCGTAGGTTTTGCCGTCGAATTCGACGATCGAACCATCCGGCCGGATGGTCCTACCGCGAACGCCTTGAACGATCTCTTGCGCCTTATCGAATGGAAGCTCGACGTCGGAATGAGCCTTCATGCCGGCTTCGGTGAAGATTTTGATGCGCACGTAATTGTTTACGGTGGCGTTTTTGGCGTCCTCGTTGACTTCGCGGTAAAGGATCATGGCGTCGGCGCCGGGTTGCTTGGGGTTGTCTTTCATGGCCAGGTCGGCGGGGTCGATGGGGAGCCAGTCGTCGGCGCGGGCGGGGTGCGGGCGCGCGGTGAGAACGGCGGCTGCGGCGACGAGGATGAGACAAGCGACGATGCCTGCGAGACGGCTTGCGATTCGGTTCATGCGGCGCTCCTGGTTAAACGCCGCTGCGGGATCTTCTGGGCGCGGACGGGGAACCCGTGGTCACGCAGCTCGTAATACGTCTAGTTTAAAGATAGATACGTGCGACCAACGCTATATCGAAAATCGGCGACTGTCAATCGAACGTAAGTACTGCAGTTTCGGGGCCAAAAGGCCCGGTGGATCGCGGAGAGACACGGGCCTCGGCAAACACCCAGCCTGGCTGAGCCAGGGCTGAAGCCCGGCTTATTCCGCACGCTTTTCCCCCGGGCCTGAAGGCCGGGGCTTCCACGGCGAAATCCGGGCCTCGAGTTCTCCGGCGGCGCGGCAGATTCAATCGCTGTCGGGCGGGTGTGAGA
>Ga0335085_10006762_pt1 | contig 18012 bp, 14 predicted proteins | sample Lox_Sample_45_FD_206712 | JGI IMG/M metagenome (GOLD analysis project Ga0335085, IMG submission 206712) | Soil microbial communities from Loxahatchee National Wildlife Refuge, Florida, United States - Lox_Sample_4.5 | ecosystem: Environmental > Terrestrial > Soil > Wetlands | place: USA...
CGTGCCCGGCGAGCATCAGGTGGAGAACGCGATGATCGCGCTGGCGGTCGCGCGAGCGGCCGGCGCCGACCCGGGGCCGGCGCTCGCGGCGCTGGCGCTCGTACGCCTTCCTTCGGGTCGGGGGACCGTGCTCGCCATCCGGGGTCTCACGGTGGTCGACGACACCTACAATGCCAACCCCGGGTCGCTTCATTCGGCGCTGCGCTTCGCGCACCTTCTGGCCGAGCGGGCACACCGGCCGCTCGCGATTGTGGTCGGGTCGATGTTGGAATTGGGCGCCGAAAGTGCAAGATTGCACGCCGCGGCGGCGCGGGAAATCGTCAACTTCGATCCGGCGCTGATCGGCGCCGTGGGTGAATTCGTGCCCGCGTTCAATGCGTTGCCCACGGCCCGCGATCGGCTCGTGACGGCGGAGGACGCGGAGCGCCTGGGCCCGAGGTTGCGTGCCGCCCTGCGGGGCGACGAGGTCGTCTTGCTGAAGGCGTCACGCGGCGTGGCGCTCGAGCGGGTGCTCCGCCACCTGACCTGACTCCAAGGATCCGACCACGTGCTGTATCACCTGCTGGCCCCGTTCGCCAAGCGTCACATTCTCTTCAATCTCTTCAACTACATCACGTTTCGCGCGGCGGGCGCGACGCTCACGGCGCTGCTCGTCGCGCTCGTCTTCGGGCCGAGGATCATCGACGCGTTGCGGCGCTACAAGGTGGGGCAGGTGATCCGCGCGGAGGGACCGGCAAGTCATCAGGGCAAGCGGGGCACGCCGACGATGGGCGGGCTCATCATCATTCTCGCCTGCGTGAGCGCGACCCTGCTCTGGGCGAGGCTCGATAGCCGCTATGTGGTGCTGGCCGTCGTCGCGACGCTGTGGATGGGCGCAATCGGATTTCTCGACGACTATCTCAAGATCGTACGCGCGGAGTCGCGCGGGCTGATCGCGCGCTGGAAGCTCGCGGGCCAGGTGTCATTCGGCGTCGCGCTCGGCGTGTTTCTGCTGGTGTGGCCGCTCGCGCCCAATTTGCACGCCGCGTCCACGCAGGTGCCACTGTTCAAGTACTACCTGCTCCCGTTCTGGCCGCCGCTGTATGTCCTGTTCGTGACATTCGTGCTCACCGGCAGCTCGAACGCCGTGAACCTGACCGACGGTCTGGACGGGCTCGCGAGCGGGCTCACGGCGATTACCGCGGGCGCGTTCGCGATCTTCGCATACCTCTTCGGACGCTTCGACGCCGCGAGGTATCTCGGCGTGTATTTCCTTCCGGGAGCTGGCGAGCTGACCGTGTTCTGCGGCGCTCTGCTCGGCGCGGCGCTCGGATTCCTCTGGTTCAATGCCCATCCGGCGCAGGTATTCATGGGAGATACGGGAGCGCTCGCGATTGGCGGCGCGCTCGGCACCGTCGCCATCATGCTCAAGGCGGAGTTCCTGCTACTCATCGCGGGGGCGGTGTTTGCCGCGGAAGCCCTCTCGGTGCTGATCCAAACGAGCGCGTACCGCTGGCGCAAGAAAAAGCATGGCAAGGAGTACGCCGACGCCCACCGGGTATTCCGCATGGCGCCGCTACACCACCATTTCGAAAAGCTGGGCTGGGCGGAGCCGCAGGTGGTCGTGCGGTTCTACATCCTCGGCGTCCTCTGCGCCGCGGTAGCGCTGGCGACGCTGAAGGTGCGATGAGCGAAGTCGCAGTCATCGGGCTGGGCCGGAGTGGAATCGCGGCGACACGACTGTTGGTGCGAGACAAGAAGGCGGTGTACGCGAGCGACGCGGATCCTCATCCGGAGGCGCACAGCGGAGTCGCGCTCGACTCGCTCCGGGATCTGCGGGACGTTACGGTCCAGCTCGGAGGACACGATCTCGCGCGGATCAAACAGTCGGAGCTCGTAGTGGTATCGCCGGGCGTGCCTCCGGCGGCACCTCCCCTCGCCGCGGCGCGCGCCGCCAGCGTTCCGATCATTTCCGAGCTCGATCTCGGCTTTCAGCATTTGCGCGCGACGCGCTGCATCGCGGTCACGGGTACGAACGGCAAGACCACCACGACGGCACTCGTCAAACATCTGCTGATTCAGGGCGGCGTCGAATCCGAAGCGGCAGGCAACATCGGCCGGCCGCTCGCGGAGGTGGCGCTCGCGCCGGACCGGTATTCCTGGCTCGCGGTCGAAGTCTCTTCGTTTCAGCTGCACGACAGCCCGCATTTTGCGCCCGCGGTGGGCGTGATGACGAACCTCGCGCCCGATCATCTCGACCGCTACTCCAGTGTCGCGGAGTACTATGCGGACAAACAACTCCTGTTTCGCAACGCCGCTGACAAGAGCGTATGGGTCTTGAACGGCGACGATCGGGCGGTTCTCGGCATGGCCAGGTCGGTACGGGGCGAGCGGCGGTTGTTTTCGCTGCGCGGACGGGCGGACGCGTGGTACGACCGCGCGCGGCACGTATTGCGGTTCGGAGACGAGGTGCTGCTCGGCCGCGATGACCTGAAGCTGTTGGGCGACCACAATGTGGCCAACGCTCTCGCCGCCGCGCTTGCAGTGCGCGAGGCCGGGGTCGCGGCCGACGCGATCGCGCGCGGCCTGAGCTCGTTTCATCCGCTCCCGCACCGGCTCGAGCCGGTGCGGGAGGTGGGGGGCGTGCTCTGGGTCAACGATTCGAAGGCCACGAACATTGCCTCGACCGTCGTGGCCATCGAGGCGATGACCCGGCCGTTCGTGCTGCTACTCGGTGGGCGGCACAAGGGCGAGCCGTATACCCGGCTGGGCGACTTGCTGCGCCAGACCGGACGCTGCCGGCTGGTGATCGCGTACGGCGAGGCGGGACCACTCGTCGAGCAGCATCTCGCGGGACAGGTGCCGCTCGAGCGCGGCACCACGTTCGAGAACGTCGTGGCCCGCGCACGCCGCGCCGCGAAACCGGGGGACGTGATTCTGCTGTCGCCCGCCTGCTCGAGCTACGACATGTTCCACAATTACGAAGAGCGCGGCGCGCGGTTCCGGGCGCTGGCGGAGACGGCGTGAGCGCCGAGCGGCGCTGGGAAACGCGCTTGCTGGCGCTCGTAGTGGCCGTGCTCGTCGTATTCGGACTCGTGGCGGTCTACGGCTCCTCGAGTCTCGTTACCGCCGCGGGGGGATCGGGCGAGGTGGGTGCGGGATTCGCGCTGCGTCAGCTCATGGGCGGCGCAGCCGGGGCGCTCGCGGCCGTGGTGTGTGCTCGCGTGGATTATCGCCTGTGGCAGCGCGCGGCCTGGCCGTTGCTGGGGCTGACGGCGCTGCTGCTGCTCTTGCCGGTGCTGCCGTTTACGCGCTCCGTCGCGCCCGCGGTCAACGGCGCTCGGCGCTGGGTGCAATTCGGGCCGCTCACGCTGCAACCTTCCGAGGTGGCGAAGTTCGCGGTCGTGATCTGGACGGCCATGCTCGCGGCGCGGAAGGGCGAGCACATCCGCACGTTTCAGCACGGCCTCCTGCCGTTTGTCCTGGTGCTGGGGCCCATTGTGGCACTGATCTTCCTCGAGCCCAACCTTTCGATGGCGCTGCTCGTTGCTCTGCTGGCCGGCGTCGTCCTGTTCGCGGCGGGCGCGCGGATTGGCCATTTCCTCGCACTCGCGGTAGTGGGCGCGCCACTCGCGTTCGGCGCCGTCGCCAGTGCCCAATATCGTCTGGCTCGCGTGCTGACGTTCCTCAATCCGGGAAGCGCCCCCTCCGAAGCGACGTGGCAGGTGCATCAATCACTGGTCGGCATCGGCGCAGGGCAGCTCGTGGGCGTCGGGCTTGGCATGGGACAGCAGAAATTCGGGTACCTGCCGTACGCGTACTCCGATTTCATTTTCTCGACCATCGGAGAGGAATGGGGATTCCTCGGATTGAGTGTGGTGCTGCTCCTGTTCGCTACTGTGCTCTGGCTCGGTTTCCGAATCGCCACGAGTGCTCGCGACTCGTTCGGCCAGCTCCTGGCTGTCGGGCTCACCGCATCAATCGCGGTCTCCGCCCTGCTGCACATCGGGGTGACTCTCGCCTTGATCCCGGCCACCGGGGTGACGCTGCCGTTCATCTCGTACGGCAGATCCAGCCTGTTTATGGCGCTGCTGATGATCGGCGCGCTGATTAGCATCGGGAGCAGGAGAGACGTGCGGAGCGGTGGTGGGTGATCGGGGCGGGGCGGCACCCGACGTGCGGTCCGCATGAAGGTTCTCATCGCGGGCGGCGGCACAGGCGGTCACCTGATGCCGGCGCTTGCGATCGCCGCCGCGCTCACTGAGCAGCGCCCCGATATCCAGCTGCTGTTGATCGGTTCAGAACGAGGCATCGAGAAGATCGTCTTGCCGAAGTATCCCTACGCCTATCGTCTCCTCCCATCCGAACCGCTGTATCGTGGATCGTGGTGGCGGAACGTGCGCTGGATTCGACTCGCACTCAGGCTCAAGCACGACGTCGATCGGCTGCTCGACGCCGAACGTCCGGACGTGGTGGTGAGCACCGGGGGATACGCGGCCGGGCCCGTCGTGTGGCGCGCCCAGCGGCGTGGCATTCCGACGGCACTTCAGGAGCAGAACGCGTTTCCCGGCCTCACGACCCGCTGGCTCGCCCGGCGCGCACGCCACATTTATCTCGGCATCGACGATGCTCGTGGCCGGCTCTCGACCGGTGTCGCGACGCAGATCTTTACGTTCGGCAATCCGATCCGTCCGCCGGCGGCCAACGGCACCGAGGGCACCGATCGCTTCGCCGTGTTGCGCGAGATGGGCCTCGAGCCGTCGCGACCGTGCGTGTTTGTGTTCGGTGGCAGCCAGGGATCGCAGACGTTGAATGCGGCTGTGGCCGGCGCGCTCGAACAGCGGTTGCTCGACGGGGTGAGTCTCTTGTGGGGCACGGGGCCGGCGCACGCGCAGCGCTACGCGTCGCGCGCTGTTCCCGGGCGCGTGGTGGTACGCGGGTTCTTCGATCCCATCGCTCCGGCGTACCGAGCCGCGGATCTCGTGGTTTCCCGCGCGGGTGCAATGACGATTGCCGAGCTGTGCGCGTGGGGAAAGCCGAGTGTCCTGGTCCCGCTCAAGACCGCGGCGGCTGATCACCAGACCTACAACGCCCGCGCGCTTGCCGCCCGGGGGGCGGCCATCCTTCTTCCAGAGCCGGACCTCACTGCGGAATCGCTCGCCAAGACCGTGGTCGAGATGAGCGGGGACCGACCGAGACTCACGACGATGGCGGAGCGGGCGCAGGCGAATGGACACCCGGAAGCGTCGCGCGAAATCGCGGCTGCCATCCTGACGCTCTGACCCGTAAGGCTTTCACAAGTCTCGTAGATTTCCTATATTAGCCATTCACTAATGACCTTGTTTGGAACGGGCGATCCCCGCCCGATTCACTTTATGGGAGTAGGCGGGGCGGGGATGAGTGGCTTGGCGTTGTTGGCCAGGCAACAAGGTCTCGCCGTAACAGGCTGTGATAACGATCCGTCCGGTGCCGCCGATTTGGCAGCCCTTGGGGTCGTCGTCCAGCAGGGGCACGACCCCAGCCATGTCGAAGGCGCCCGTGCGCTGGTCGTGACCGCCGCAGTTCCGGGGCAGCACCCGGAGGTTGAGCGAGCACGCGCCCAGGGTATTCCCGTCATTCGCCGAGCCGATGCTCTCGGCGAGGTGGTTTCCGGCGGGACCTTGGTGGCCGTCGCCGGCACCCACGGCAAGACGACCACCACGGTGATGGTCACGGAGGCGCTCACGGCCGCCGGGCGAAATCCCACGGGACTCGCCGGCGGCCGTGTCGCTCAGTGGCGCGGCAACGCCAGGATCGGCGGCCGGGCGCTGTATGTGGTCGAGGCGGACGAGTTCGATCGCGCGTTTCTGTCGCTCCGGCCGACGGTGGCCGTCGTGAACAACGTGGAAGCCGATCATCTCGAGTGTTATGGCTCGATGGCGGCGCTCGACGACGCGTTCCGCGAATTCGCGAGCCGAGCAACACGGGTAATCGTTGGCTCCGACGATGTCGGGGCGCGTCGTGTCGCCGAAGCACTGTCGAACCCGGTCTGGACGTTCGGGGTGGCGCCTGAAGCCGACATTCGCCTGATCGATCCGACACTCGAGGTCGGGACCTCACGCGCTCGCGTGCGGCTCCCCGCATCCGGCCCCGGTGAGCGGGAGGAGGTCGAGTTATCGTTACGCGTGCCAGGGCTGCACAACCTGCGGAACGCCGCGGCGGCGCTGGGCGTGGTGCGCGCGCTCGGAGCTGATGTCGGCCCGGCGCTCGAGGCACTGGCGCGGTTCAGCGGCGTGGCTCGCCGGTTCGAGTATGTCGGGGATGTGGACGGAGTGACCATCGTGGATGACTACGCGCACCATCCCACCGAAGTCGCGGCCACGCTGGCCGCGGCGCGCCAGCGGTTTCCGGGGCGGCGGCTCGTGGCGGTGTTTCAGCCGCACCTCTTTTCGCGCACCGCGCTTCACGGCGACGCACTGGGGCGCTCGCTCGCGGCGGCCGATGTCGCCGTGATCGCGCCGATCTACGCCGCCCGGGAACAGCCGCTCGCGGGCGTCACCGCGGAGATCGTGGCGCGCGGCGCGGCCCGCGCGGGGGCGCCGACGGTGGCTGTGCGCGACCGCCCGGCGCTCACGGAACGGGTGGCCGCGCTCATGCGACGTGGCGACGTGGTCCTCACGCTCGGCGCCGGAGACATCACGCGGGTGGGACGCGAACTGTCCGGACGATACCCGCGGTCTCCTGGGGCTCGCGAGTGAAACGACGCGATCGACGCCGCCTGGGGTTCGTCGCCGCCGCGGCGGCCGTCATCGTAGTGGGTTGGATCGGGGCGCCACGCGCCATCCGCATGATGCCGGCATTTCGTGTCCGGCGAATCGAGCTGGCCGGCATCCGTTATCTTGCGCCCGACTCGATCGTCCACGCGCTCAGGCTCACGTCCGAGTCGAGCGTGTTCACCGACGCCCAGCTGCTCCGGGATCGGGTGAAGGGCGTTGCCGGCGTGGCGGACGCGGCAATCGAGCGGCATTTCCCCGGGACGCTCGAGATCGTCGTGCAGGAAGTGGAGCCGGCGGCGTTCATTCCGGGGCCACGCGGCGAGCTCTCCCCGGTCGATGCGCATGGGGTTGTGCTGCCATTCGATCCGGCGCGCGCCCGCATCGATCTGCCCGTCGCGGCCGCGCGCGATACCGCATTGCTGCGCGTGCTGGCGCTGGTCGCGACGGTCGATCCGGATTTTTCGGCGGTCGTGATCACCGCGCGTGTGCTCCCCAAGGGAGCGGGCATCGCGCTCGACTGCACGACCTCGCGTGTGCTGTTCGCCCGGGATGCGGGCGTCGAGGACGTGCGCGCGGCGCTGCTCGTCCAGCAGGACCTGAAGCGCCGCCGCCGGCGGTACACCGAGCTCGACGCGCGCTTCGCGGGTCAGGTGGTGGTGCGGGCGCGACGCGATCACTCGACGGCTGCGTCGCCCACTAGGACGGGCGAATGACGCGCGAGCGTCGGTTGGTCGCGGGGCTCGATCTCGGCAGCACCAAAACGTGCGCCGTGATCGCGGAAGTCACGGGCGACATTCCCCGACAGCCGGTGGCGAAGGTGCTCGGTGTGGGGCTCGCGAAGAATGGCGGTGTGCGGCGCGGGATGGTGCGCGATATTGAAGAGACCGCGCAATCGATTTCCGCGGCGCTCCGCGACGCCGAGCTGATGGCGGGAGCGAAAGTGCAGGCCGTCACCTGCGGCGTCGCGGGCGAACACGTTTCGGCACGGACCTCGTCGGGTGTGGTCGCGGTCAGGGGGGAGGAGATCACCGCCGCTGACGTCGCCCGGGTGAATGAGGTGGCGCGCGCCGTGTCGATCGGCCGTGACAACGAGCTGCTGCACGACATCCCGCAGGAGTACGTGGTCGACCAGCAGCGCGGGATTTCCGATCCGGTCGGAATGACCGGCACGCGGCTCGAGGTAGAGATGTATCTCGTGACGGTGCCGCAGACTGCGGCCCAGAACGTGCGCAGGAGCGTCGAACGCGCGAAATACCGTATCGCCGATCTCGTGCTCGAACCGCTGGCGGCGTCGTACGCGGTGCTGACCGAGGACGAGAAAGAGCTGGGAGTAGCTCTGGTCGAAGTGGGCGGTGGGTCCACAGGAGTGTCGATCTTTCACGACGGAAAGATCCGCCACCTCGCGTCGATCCGATACGCGGGCGGACAGGTCACCACGGATCTCGTTCAGGTCCTCGGCGTGACACAGGCGGATGCGGAGCGGCTCAAGGAACGCCACGGTGTCGCCTACACGCCGCTCGTCGATGCCGAGGAAATGGTGACGCTGCCGTCGACCCCGGGACAGGGCGCGCGCCAGGCCTCGCGCGAGCTGTTGTCCAACATCATCCACCATCGGGTGGATGAAATCTTCGACCTCGTGGCGCGGGAGCTCGAGCGCGCGGGATATGGGGCGGGGAAGCTGCCCGCCGGGGTCGTGTTGACGGGCGGTACGGCGCACCTTCCGGGCATGGCCGAGCTGGCGCGCGAGGCGTTCGCGCTGCCGGTCCGGGCCGGCGCGCCGGAGCACGGGCTGGCCGGGCTGGTCGACAGCGTGCAGGCGCCGCGCTACGCGGTACCGGCGGGACTGGTGGTGTACGCCGCGCGACGCGCGGTGCAGGGCGCTTCGGGAAGCTTGCTCGTGACCGGTGGCGGTGGGGCCGGCGGAGTGGATCGGTGGTTCGGGCCGCTCAAACGATGGTTGCAGGACTTCTTCTGATCGGGGACCGGGAGACACCATGATCTTCGAGCTTGAAGAGACTGTCTCACAGAACGCGCGTATGAAGGTCGTCGGCGTGGGCGGTGGGGGCGGGAACGCCTTGAACCGCATGGTGGACGAAGGCCTGCCAGGCGTCGAATTCATCTCGGTCAACACCGACGCGCAGGCGCTGCTCAACAACAAGGCCGACGTCAAAGTCCAGATTGGCAAGAAGCTCACGCGCGGCCTGGGCGCGGGTGCCCGGCCCGAAATCGGCCGTCAGGCAATCGAAGAAAATCGCGACGAAGTGCTCCATGCACTGCAGGGCGCCGATCTCGTGTTCGTCACCTGCGGGATGGGCGGCGGTACCGGCACCGGGGCGTCGCCGATCATCGCGCAGGCGGCGCGCGATCTGGGCGCGCTGACCATCGGGATCGTGACCAAGCCATTTCTGTTCGAGGGCCGCAAGCGGATGCGCCAGGCGGAAATGGGCATCGCGGAAATGAAGCGGCACGTCGATACGATGGTCGTCGTGCCGAACGAGCGGCTGCTTGCCGTGGTCGGGAAGGGCATACCGTTTCAGGATGCGCTCAAGAAGGCGGACGACGTGCTGTTACACGCGACCCAGGGCATCTCCTCGCTCATCTCCGTCACCGGCATCGTGAACGTAGACTTCGCGGACGTGCGCACCGTGATGCAGAACGGCGGCTCCGCGATCATGGGCACGGGCACGGGGCGGGGCGAAAATCGCGCGATGGAAGCGGTGCAGCAGGCGATCTCGAGCCCGCTGCTCGACAACGTGTCGATCGCGGGGGCGACGGGCGTGCTGATCAACATCACCGGTGGTGAAGATCTCACCCTCGGCGAGGTCACGCAGATTTCGGACGTCGTCAAGGATGCCGCGGGAGAAGAGGCGGAAATCATTTTTGGGACGGTAAACGATCCCGCCATGCACGGCGAGCTGCGCGTCACGGTGATCGCGACCGGCTTCGAAAAGCAGAACGCGGCGACCGACGCCGCGCTGCGCGCGACGGCGGCCGGGGTGCTGCCGTTCCGGGAGCGTATCACCCGGCCGGGCACGCCGCCCGCTCCCGGGGTGGTGAAGCCGGTCGAGCCGCCGGTCAAACGACCACTCGCACAGCCGCCCGTGGCCGATGTGAATGAGCTCGAGATTCCCACCTTCATCAGACGGCAACTGGACTAATGAACCGTCGCCCCACCCGGATCCACTTCATCACCACTGCAGCGCTCGCCCTCGGAGCACTCGCCTGGGGCGCGCGCGAAGCGTGGTCCGGACGCCAGCCGCTCACGGCGCAACCCATCCTGGTTCAGGAGGCGTACGTCGAATACGCCGACACGCTCGGCCGGCGCGAGACACTTTCACACCTGCTGGCGCGCAATGGGATCGTCTCCCAGAGTTATTCCAGTTTTCTGACCGCGGCGCGCGATCTGCCGGCACGCCGGCTCCGGCCCGGTGTCGTATTTCAGTTCCGCCGGCTCAAGACCGAAACGGAAGTGAGCCGGGTGAACGTGCGCGTGTCGCGCGAGCGGCGCATTCAGCTCGACCGCAGCGGCGCGCAGTGGACGGAGACCGCCGAAACGATCCCGTGGTCCGTCAGCCGGGTGCGCGTGGACGGTGTGATCAGCACGTCGCTGTACGACGCCCTCGACAACGCCGTTTCCGGTGCCGTGCTGCCGCCCGTCGAGCGCCGCTCGCTGGCGTGGGCACTGGCAGATGTGTACGACTGGGAGGTCGATTTCACGCGTGACGTCCGCCCCGGCGACCACTTCCGGGTGCTATTCGAGCGCCTCGAATCGCCCGAAGGCGAGCTCCGGTTCGGCCGGCTGCTCGCGGCCGAGGTCGAAGCCGCGCGCAGGCCGAGCTATGCGTTCTATTTCACGCCCGACGTGAGCGAGAGCGGCGCCTACTACGACGATCAGGGCCGATCATTGAAGCGCGCCTTCCTGCGCGCGCCCCTCCAGTTCCGGCGCATTTCGTCGGGGTTCGGAGTTCGCTACCATCCCATTCTTCACCTCTGGCGCAATCACGAAGGCATCGATTTCGCCGCTCCCTACGGCACGCCAGTGCGCGCCACCGCCGACGGGGTCGTGACCGAGGCGGGTCGCGACGATGGCTACGGCAATTTGATTGAAATCCGGCATGCCAACGGGGTTCGCACGCGCTACGGTCATTTGTCGGCATTCGCGCACGGCCTGCACGCCGGGAAGCGCGTGGAGCAGGGAGAGACGATTGGTTTTGTCGGCGCCACCGGGTTGGCCACGGGCCCTCATCTGCATTATGAGTTTCTCGTGAATGGCCGCCCCACCAATCCGCAACGCAAGGACGTTGGGACGGGCTCAGCGATTCCCCGCTCGCTGCGCGCCGTGTACGACTCGGCACGCTCGCGGCTCCAGACGGAGCTCGATTCGAGCACGGCCGAGACCGCCGAGCCCGAGGGCCCGATTCCCATCGCGACCCAGCCTCTCACGTCGAGTTCCAGCGCCCCGATCGATTAGTTTCCCGACAACTGTGGAGCTCTATCCCGCCGTCGACGTCCAGGGCGGGCGCGTCGTGCGCTTGCGGCAAGGGGTGGCGGACCAGGCGACGGCCTACGCCGACGATCCGCTGGCCATCGCGCGATCGTTCGCACGGGATGGCGCCCGCTGGGTGCACTTTGTCGACCTCGACCGCGCGTTCGGTCGCGGCGACAATCGCGACCTGGCGCGCCGCTTTCTCAACGCCGCGACCATTCCCGTGCAGGTCGGCGGCGGCCTGCGCACCGAAGATGCGATCCAGGAGATGCTCGATTGGGGCGCCACGCGCGTGGTGATCGGTACCAAAGCCGCCACGGATCCCGCGCTCGTGGATACGCTGCTTGCCCGGCACGGCCCCGAGCGGCTGGCCATCGGCATCGACGCCAAGGCGGGACAGGTGGCGGTGCGAGGATGGACGGAAGTCTTCGACTTGACCACGGCGGATCTCGCGCAGCGCGTTCGCAAGCAGGGCGCGCGGACTGTCATCTACACCGACGTGGCGCGCGACGGCATGCTCACGGGTCCGGACGTGAAGGGGGCGAGCGCGCTGGCGCAATACGGGCTCGACGTCATTGCATCCGGTGGAGTGTCGTCGCTCGACGACCTTCGGGGCGTGCGGGCGGCCGGTCTCGCGGGCGCCATCGTCGGACGCGCACTGTACGAGGGCCGGTTCACGCTCGTCGAGGCGCTGCAATGCATGGCCGGCTGACGCTCGGGATCGCGCTTCTCCGCGTCGTCGGTCTTGCCGCGCTGATCCTCCTGTTGTGGAATCCCGTCGCCACCCATCGTCTCCCCGCCAGCGAACCACCGCTCGTGCTGCTCGATGCCTCGCTCAGCATGCGCGGGTACGGGGCGACGTGGAGCGTGGCGGCAGACAGCGCGCGCCGGCTCGCCCGTGGAGGCGTCGTCTGGCGGTTTGGGACCGAGATCGCGGGACAGACGGCGGGAGCGGCGCTCGACACGTCGCCACCGACCGCAGGCGACAGCCGGCTTGCGCCCGCGCTGAGCGCCGCCGCCGGCCGCGGGGGTCCCGTCGCGATCGTCACCGACGGCGCGATCACCGACCGAGCAGAAATCCCTCCCGACCTGCTCCGGCTGCCGAAAATTGTCCTGCTTCCGCGAGCCTCGTTTTTCGATGCCTTTGTCGCGGCCGTAGACGGGCCCAATCGCATCACGGCGAGCGATACGCTGCGGCTCAGGGTGAGTTACGGAACGGCAGGGAGGCGGGAAGCGGGAAGCGAGCAGCGGGAAGCGGGAAGCGGGAAGCGGGAAGCGAAATTGACCGCCACCATCGATCGCATGATGCTGGCATCGCAACGAGTCCCGCTCCCCGACAGCGGGATTGTCTCGACAGAACTCACGCTTCCCGCTGCTCGCTTCCCGGCTGCCGGCTGGCATGCGCTGTCGATTCGCCTGGAAGGCGTGAACGATTCCGAACCTCGTGACGACGCGCGACTGTTCCCGGTCGAGGTGAGCGCGGCGCCCGCGATCGTCGTGCTCGCCGAGCCACCCGATTGGGATGTGCGCTTTCTCGCTCGCACTCTGTCGGACGTCGCGCGCGCGCCGCTCAGAATGTTTTCGCGGACCGCGGGTGCGGGTACCGGCGAGCATTGGATCGATGCCGCGTCCCTGACGCCCGTCTCCCAGGCCGAGGTGCACACAGCGGTCTCGCAGGCGCGCCTGCTCGTTGAGGGCGGTGACCCGGCGAACTTCGGGCACTTCCCGGCGCGTGCCGCGCTGCTGCGCTGGCCCACGCGCGGCGGTCAGGATGGCGACTGGTACTTCGATCTGCCTCCCATCTCTCCCGCGGCCCCCGCGTTAGGCGGGATCTCCTGGGACTCGCTGCCGCCGGCGGTCTCGCTCGCTGCGCCGGCTGTCGACAGCGGGGGCGTGGCCGTGCTGACGGCGCGCCTCGCGCGGCGCGGGTTGTCACGCCCGGCCGTGGTGCTTTCCGAAGTTGGCGGAACCAGGCGAGCGGAGATCGGCGCGGCGGGATTGTATCGTTGGGTGTTTCGCGGCGGCAGAAGCGCGGAGGCGTACCGGGCGCTCGTTGCCGCGCTTGCGGACTGGCTCCTGGCCGAGCATCGCAAGGGCGCCGAAACCCGCGCCATTCCCGATGCGCTCGTCGTTCCGAACGGCATGCCGCTCGGGTGGCGCTGGATCGGCTGGGGAACGCCGGAAGACCTCGTCGCGACATTGACGAACGGCGACACCGCGCGGCAGGACACCCTGCGATGGAATGCCGCCGGCCGAAGCGCGCTGGTCCTTCCCCCCGGTATCTATCGATATCGGCTCGGCGGGGGCGGAGAGCAGGGCATGATCGCCGTCGATACTTATTCCGACGAGTGGCGCCCCGCCGAACCCGTACTGCGGGCGCAGCCAGGAGCCGGCGCGACCGATGTCCTGGGGCGGGACGCGCGCGATCGGTGGTGGTTGTTCGCGCTCGCGCTCGGCGCGTTCGCGGGTGAATGGGCGTGGCGACGGCGCCAGGGAATGCCCTGATGTCATTGTGGGATCGCATGCGCCGCGTGTTCGGCCGCGCGACTCTCGCGGAACGCGACGCCGCCGAACGCCTGCTGCTCGAGGCCGATTTCGGCGTGACGGCCACGACCGAAATCCTGGATCGGCTATCGCGCGTCAAGGACGGTGAATTGCAGCAAACGCTCGAGCGCACCATCGCGGACCTTCTCACGGACGGCACAGCGGCGGGAGGACGCGCGCCGGGTGAGCTTGCTCATGCGGATCGCGCCCCGACGATCATTCTGGTTTTCGGCGTGAACGGGGTTGGCAAGACGACCACGGTGGCGAAGCTTGCGAGGCGTCTCATCGACGAAGGGCGTCCCACGCTGCTCGCCGCCGCCGATACATTTCGCCCCGGCGCCGTAGATCAGCTGCGCATCTGGGCTGACCGGCTCGGCGCCCCATGTGTGAGCGGGGGAGAACGCTCCGATCCGGCGGCCGTCGCCTTCGATGCGATCAGCGCGGCGAAAGCGCGTGGCGTGGACACCGTGCTCGTCGACACGGCCGGCCGGCTCCACACCGATGAACGACTGCTCGAGGAATTGAAGAAAGTCGTGCGGGTGGCGGACAAAGCGCATCCCGCGAGCGGCGCGCCGCACGAATCGCTGCTCGTGCTCGACGGTACGACGGGACAGAATGCCGTGCAGCAGGGCAAGACGTTCGCCGCCGCGATTCCCCTCACGGGGCTGATCGTGACCAAGCTCGATGGCACGGCGAAGGGCGGGAGCGTGATCGCCTTGCGACGGGAGGTCAGCGTTCCCGTACGATTCATCGGCACCGGGGAGGCGCTTGGCGACCTGGAGCCGTTCGATCCCGAGCAGTATGCGCGCCGCATCATGAGCGCCTGATGCCGCTCGAGATCACGACTCCGGTCAAATTCCTGAAGGGCGTGGGCCCCAAACGTGCCGAGGCCCTGGCCCGCCTCGGCATTCGGACCGTGGGCGATCTGTTGTATCACACGCCACACCGCTATCTCGACGCCACCACGCTGACCCCATTGGCCCGCGCGACGGTGGGTCACGAGGTGACGAGCGTTGGACGGGTGGTATCGACGGGCGTGCTGCCGACGCGGCGCGGTTTGCGAGTATTCCACGCGGTGCTGCGCGATGCGAGCGGTGTGCTCGAGTGCGCCTGGCCGGGACAGCCATTTCTCGAGCGCCAGATCGTTCCCGGGCAGCTGCTGCTCGTGACCGGTCCCGTCCGCTACTACCACGGACGGCAGATCGTGCCGCGCGAGTTCCTCGTGTTGTCGGACAACGGCGAGGAGCCGGAGCGCGGCCTGGTGCTGCCGGTCTACCCGGCCACCGAAGGGCTCACGCACCGGCAGATCCGCGCGCTCGTTCACCAGCACCTCGATACGCTGCTCACACTGACGCAGGACCCGCATCCCCCCGCGCGCCTCGAGGCGCTGGGATTGCCGCCGCTTGGTCGCGCGCTCGAGGCGATGCACCGGCCCGCGAGTCTCGACGCCGCGGAGGCAGGGCGCCGCCGCCTCGCCTATGACGAATTGTTCGACCAGCAGCTGGTGCAGGCCCGCGCCCGGTTTCTCGCGAAGCGCGGCCGTTCCGGCATTCAGTTCGCGCGTCGCAAGGACTCGGATGACCTCGAAACGCGACTCACGCGATCATTGCCGTTCGTATTGACGGGAGATCAGCAGAACGCGATCGAGGCGATCGCGGCCGACATGACCGCTCCCGAGCGCATGCACCGCTTGTTGATGGGCGACGTGGGAACGGGCAAGACCGTTGTGGCCCTGTTTGCCATGCTGTTGGCGCTCGACAACGGATACCAGGCCGCGCTCATGGCGCCGACCGAGCTGCTCGCGGAGCAGCACCACGCCACGTTGGGCCGATTGCTCGAGCCGCTGGGCGTTGCGCCCGATCTCCTGATCGGGAAACTTTCGGCCGGCGCAAAGATCGCCGCCCGCGACCGGCTGTCTCGGGGCGATTCGCGGATCGTGGTCGGCACGCATGCACTGATTCAGGACGAGGTGGCGTTCGGGCGGCTCGGACTGGCGGTCATCGACGAGCAGCACCGCTTCGGCGTGGAGCAGCGCGCCGCCCTGGTCGAAAAGGGCGACGCGCCGGATGTCCTGCTGCTCACGGCCACGCCGATTCCACGCTCGCTGGCGCTGACGCTGTACGGGGATCTGGACGTCACCCAAATCCGCGAGCGTCCTCCGGGGCGCGGTGCGGTCAAAACGGCGGTCCGCGACGACGCGGCGCGCGCGAAGATCTACGAGTTCCTCCGCGCTGAAGCCCGTGCGGGACGGCAGGCGTACGTCATTTATCCGGTGATCGATGAATCCGAGAAGGCCGATCTCAAGGCCGCGACCACAATGGCCGGCCGGCTCGAGCGCACGTTTCCCGAGCTCAGGGTCGGGCTCGTACACGGCCGGCTCCCGGCCGAGGAGCGCGACCGTGTCATGCGCGAGTTCCGCGACAATCAGATTCAGATTCTTGTGGCAACGACGGTCATCGAGGTGGGGATCGACGTTCCGAACGCGTCCGTCATGCTGATCGAGCACGCCGAGCGCTTCGGACTCGCCCAGCTACATCAGCTGCGCGGGCGCGTCGGCCGCGGTGAAGCGCAGAGCCACTGCATCCTGCTCTCCAATGTGCCGGAGGCGACGGGGCGGCTCACCGCATTCGCCAGGACCACCGATGGGTTCGCGATCGCCGAGCTCGACCTGAAGGAGCGCGGCATGGGAGAGCTGGTCGGTGCGAGGCAGTCGGGCAGCGCGGAGCTCAAGTACGCCAATTTCGAAACCGACCTGCCGCTGGTCGAAGCCGCGCGCCGCGCGGCGGCCGACATCATCGCCCACGATCCGGCCCTCGAGCGACACGTGCGGTACCGGGAACGCATTCTGGCGCGGTACGAACGGGGGCTGGAGTTGTTTCGCGTCGGTTGACGCCAGAACGCGTTTAGAAGTGGATCTGAACTCCGACCTCTGCCCCGTCCGGCTTGGGTGCCACGAGCAGCTCTGCCGGAGGTGTGAAGGGAATGTTTCCCGGATCGTCACCGTGATGGAGATCGGCGAGGAACAGCGCCCCCGCGAGCAGCAGGCCCGCCTGGCCGGCAATGAGGCGGAGCCGGGCGCGCGAGTCGTAATGCAGCGACGTCTGGTAGATCTGCTCGGTGGCGGGGTTCAGGTAGGCGCCGTCCGGCCCAAGGGCGCATGCGCTGTTGTCGTCGCGGCAGACATTGACCAGCTGATTGTAGACGCGGTTCGAGTTTTCGTGCTCGTGGGCGCCGAGCGCCGTGAATGTGCCCGCAAACGCGAACGCGACCCATTTCCCGTAATGGGTGATCCAGCCGCGCTTATGCTCGTGGCTGATTTCGGTCGAGAGTCCAGGCTGCTGCGCGCAGAGCGAGGCACACCACAACAACCCGGCCAGAACTGCGAAAGCGCGGGTGCTCATCGGTACGCGTGAATATCGCCTCGCCCCCCGATCACGACCAGTTCCCGACCGCGGACCAGCGGTGGTTGCTCGATGGGACCGTCGAGCTCCGCGCGCCAGAGAATGTCGCCGCGCCGCGGTTCCACGAGCAGGACTTCGCCGGCGATCGTCGCGACCAGAGTGCCGGCCCCTTCGCTCAGCGGTGTCGGGCCCGCGATCGTGACGACCGCGAGGGGCAGGACGCGGGCCGAGTCCGGATGATCGCGCGGGACGAGCCAGAGATGCCCGTCGCGCGTGAGACAGAACACGGTGTCGCGCACCAGGACCGGTGCCGCGAGCACCGCGTCGCCGGCCTTCACATCCCAGGAGAATGTCCCGTCGATCAGATTGATCGCGAGGAGATGTCCAGCCGTCGTACCCGCGAACAGATGAATGCCCGTTTGGCTGAGCGCCGGGGGAGCGAGCACTGTGCCCGGCAGCGCCACCCGCCGGCGCACGGCGCCCGATTCCGCGTCCAGGAGATACAGCGTATCGGCGGTCGTGATCACGGCGAGGCCCGCGGGACCGGGAACGGGGTCCGCCCGAATCGCTCCGGCGAGCTGGTGCTGCCACTGGACTTTGCCTTCCCGTGTCTCGAGCCGCATGATGTGTCCTGTTTCCGTGCCCGCGTACAACGAATCGCCTTCGATCGCGAGGCCTGCCTCGATGCCCCCCGTCTCCGTACTCCATACCACGCGGCCATCCTTGAGCCCGAGGGCGTAGACGCGCCCGGAGGGCGACGCTTCGGTCGCGACGTACACGCGATCGCCGTCGATGAGCGGGCCGCCATGGATCGTTCCGTGGAGCCCCGTGCGCCAGAGCACCTGAC
>Ga0335085_10006764_pt1 | contig 18010 bp, 13 predicted proteins | sample Lox_Sample_45_FD_206712 | JGI IMG/M metagenome (GOLD analysis project Ga0335085, IMG submission 206712) | Soil microbial communities from Loxahatchee National Wildlife Refuge, Florida, United States - Lox_Sample_4.5 | ecosystem: Environmental > Terrestrial > Soil > Wetlands | place: USA...
CGAATCGTTCCGCAGCCTGAACTTCATGGTTCACACCCGGCTCTTCTTTTCGCAGATCGTGCTGCAGATCTTCCTCGGCACGCTGGTACCGCTGATCCTCCTTTTCATTACGCAGATTGTGAAGCTGCCGGAAATTGCGCGCAAGCGAATCTACGTGCTGTCCGGCTGCCTGATCTTGATTAGCGTGTTCGCCATGCGCTGGAACGTGGTGATTGGCGGCCAGCTCTTTTCAAAGAGTTTCCTTGGCTTCACGACCTACAAGATGGAATTGGTCACGCGCGAAGGCCTGTTGGCCGCCATCGGATTAACCATCCTGCCGCTGCTCTTTTTGTGGGCGCTGGTTAAGCTGCTGCCCCCGTGGCCGGATAAGAGCCTGCACGAAGCCGCAACGGGCGACTGAGTTCATCATCGTCTCTGAAGGATCGGGGGAACCATGCACGATCTTCCCGACGAAATCGAGCGGCTCGAAAAACGCATGGTGGTGCTGGAGCGGCGCGTGTACGCGCTGGAGCATCCGCTCGAAGCGCGCTGGCCCGATCCCTCGCCTGAATCGGAGACAGCAACCACCACACCGATTGCAAGCATTTCACCCACCGCGCCGGCGGGAAGCATTTTCTCTGTGCTCGGCAAAGCCATGCTTGGCGTCGCGGGCGCGTATGCGCTGCGCGCAATCGAGGAGTCCAGTTCGCTGCCCCGCCTTGCGATCGCGGTGGCTGGTATTGCATATGCCTTCGCGTGGCTGGTTTGGGCGGCGCGAGTGCGCGGTGGACCACGCTTCACAAACACAATCTATGCGGGAACCTCGGCGCTGATCCTCGCTCCCATGGTCTGGGAGCTCACTTTGCGCTTCAGGGTGTTTTCGCCGTCGATAGCCGCGGCTGTGGTTTGCGCCTTTGCGCTTGCGGCAATCGGTTCGGGGCGCGATCGGTTGCCGGTGCTGCGCACAGCCTGCATCGCGGCAGCCGGGCTCGCGCTTGCACTCGCCATTGCCTCGCATGCGCTCATGCCCTTCGTCGTCGCGTTGCTGGTGCTCGTGGCAGTCTGCGAGTTTGCTCCGTGGATGGAGAGCTTGCCGGAGGTGCGTGCGCTGGTGGCGTTGGCTGCCGATGCGGCGATCTGGATTCTGATCTATGTCTACTTTGCTCCGCAAGCGATCGGCGAAGAAAATCCGCCACTCAGTAGAATCGCATCGCTCTTGCCCGGCGTAACGATTTTTCTGCTTTTCGCAGCAAGCGTAATCTCGCAAACATTGGTGAGGCGTCGCAAAATCACTCCCTTCGCGACGATCCAGACGACGATCGCGTTCCTGCTTTGCGCGGTGAGCGTGGCAGACTTTGGACCGCATGAAAGTATCGTGATTCTGGGCGCAGCTTGCCTCGCTTTTTCGGGCGCGGTTTATGTAGCCGTATTTGCTGTCCTAAGTCGCGCCGCGGAGCAAAGAAACACCGCGGTTTTTTCCGCGTGGGGCGCAATGTTGCTTCTAGCCGGGAGTTTTCTTTGCCTGCCATCGCTGGCCATCGCCGTGCTGCTCGGCGTTGCTGCGATCGCAGCAACATTCGTCGGAAGCCGCACCAATCGGATCGCCTTTCAGTTCTATGGGATGGTGTTTCTGCTTGCAGAGGCCGCAGAATCCGGCTTGCCGAGTTTCCTGATCGCTTCACTGGCGGGAACGCCGCAAGGCGCGCCATCCGCCGCCATCTGGATGTTCGCGTGCTCAGCGATTCTCTGCTATGCGATCTCGCTTCCGCAAACGGGCGAATCCCGGCTGCTGCAAACGCTTCATCTTGGCTTTGCCGCTTTGGCGTGCGCCGCTGTTGCGGCGCTGGTGGTAATGGGGCTCTTGGGCCTGGCCGCGATACGCATCGAGCCCGGCGCTCATCACCTGGCTTTCATTCGCACGCTGACGCTGTGCACCATGGCGCTCGGCATGGTGTTTGCGGGAGCGCACTGGCGACGGGTTGAATTGACGCGTCTTGGGTACGCGGCGATGGCTTTGGTCGCCGTCAAGCTTGTCGCCGAGGATTTGCGCCACGGCCACCTGGTCTATATTGCCGCCTCAATCTTTCTGGTTGCGCTTACCCTGATCGCCGCGCCGCGCCTGGCACGAACCCACCGGATCGCACCCGGCAAATAGCAATCGCAAATGGCTTGCTTTCTCCGCGCCCGCCGCGATGTGCGGCGGCGAGCGCAGAGATGGTGCGAGCTGTCCGGTTATTGCAAGATTTCCGGCCGATAGACGTCAGGCAGATGCATCGGCTGGCTGGTAGGATGCGGCCTATCGTTCCGGCTCTCCTCGCCGCGCAGCTTCATCTTGCTCAGGTGCACGTCATACCCAGTGCCGGGGAGCAGCGATTCAAGCACGAATGTTTCGGTGCCGCCGCTCTTCAACTCGCGATAGCGATAGATTCCGACTTCGCCTTCGCTGTTCTCCGTACCGCCTGTAGGCGCATCGAGAAAATGCTGAGCGTCGGCCACAGTAGACGCCGGAGGGTCCTCGCCTTCCGTCAAGCTCTCGGCCGCGTAGGAGCGGACCAGCTTGGTCCAATAACGGGAGAGCAGGTCGGTGTTGGCAAAGAGATCAGCCCAGATGATCTCGCCGCGAACGGCCACGACCACGCCGATAGCATGTTCGTCCCGCAATTGAGCAAGCACCTGCTCGCGTGCGTTCATCACAGGTGCGGCGGCTTCATCGACTGCCTGGCTGACGTCCGGATCCTGCATCGCCTTGGCGTAACTGCTGGTGCCGAGCGTGCGGTGATACATGCCTTCGCCTTGCGGAACGCCGGCGCTGGCCGGCGGCGCTGCCGCGGCTTCCATATGCGAAATTGCGCCGTTCACTGAGTTCCATACCTGCTGTTGATCCTGGTCGACCATCGCTCTCTCGCGCACTGCCGGCTGCACCATAAAGCTCTTCGCGGCCGACTTGCCGGCCGTGCCAAACGTGGCCGAGCTCTCGGTCCACCGGCCCGGCTCAATACAGAAGACTCCGAGGTCAATGGGATCGGCGTCCGCAGGAACGATGCGGTCCTTGGCGACAATGCGATCCTGCTTGCCTCCGGTCACAATTTCGCCCGCGAGCAGCAACAGCGGATGCTCGGAGTGATTCACAAGAACCAGCGTGTTCACTTCATCGCCGCGATCGTAGTCCTCGCGATTCGCGTGTCCTCGGGGCCGCACCAGACCTCGCGCACGGCCGGCCTCGGTCACTTCCACCTCGCCGCTCTTCAATCCTTCGTCGAGCGTGATAAATGGAGTCTCCGCAGCGGCCTTCCCATCGGCGCGCACAACGGGAAACAAGAGAAGGTTGCCGCTCGCGATGGGTGCAAGCACACGGTAGGCACCGCCTTGGCCCTCAACCGGGCCGCCGGCTGCTTTCGCGCCGCTCTCCAGAATCCATGCAGCTGCTGACAGTACAAGCGCCGCCGCTACCCCAAATCTGCCCCAATTCTTCATCGGTCTCCTCCGCCGGCTTGCGGTTCGCCGCTCCGGCACTCGATTGGAGAACGGCGGCGAGCCAGAAACTTGCAGAGTTTTTTCGAAGACAGGGCGGCCATCGCTTCAGATTGGAGGCCAAAGGGAGGGCCAAAACGTCAAAGTGACTATGCGAACGGCGGGGCACTGAGCATGGCCTCAGCGGAGTCTGTGGCCGGCGTGCAAGAGAAGGTCAGCGTGTCTGAGTCAGCGCTCCCCGAACTATGGGGAACGATGGACAGCCGTTTGCTCGATGAGCTTTGGCGCGAAAGTGCGGCGGCCGAGTGGGGCCTAAACCGCGACGAGTTCGACCGGATCGTGTCTGCTGCAGGGTCGGCGCAGAACTTCGGGCTGGCAGCGGAAGCAGAGGCGACGACCAGGCAGCAAGCAGCGTTTTTTCGCGGAATGCGACTGGACGATCTGGTACTCGCGCGCGCTTGCGCGACCGGAAATGAACAGGCGTGGGAGCACTTCATCGCGCACCATCGCCAGCCGCTGATTCGAGCAGCCATCGCCATCACCGGGAGCGAAACGCTGGGACGCGATCTGGCCGATCAGCTTTATGCGGAGCTCTTTGGATTGAATGCGCGCGAAGGCGAACGGCGCTGCCCCCTGCTCTCGTATCGTGGACGAGGGTCGCTGATGGGCTGGCTGCGAACCACTTTGGCCCAGCGGCACGTGGATCATTTTCGCCGCAATCGGCGCGAGCAGCCGCTCGAAGAGATCGATGTGGCGGCGGCAGATGCGATGCCACAAACGCCCGGCGCCGAACTTTCGCAGCTGGAGCGCGCCATCGAACAGGCACTCGCGGAGCGGAATGCAGAAGAACGCTTCCTGTTGGCCGCCTATTATCTTGACGGGCAAACCTTATTGCAGATTGCGCGCGTCCTCGGAGTGCACGAAGCCACGGTGAGCCGCAAGTTACGGCGCGCGACTGAAGAAACGCGGAAAAAAGTGCTGAGAAATCTTCAGCGCAGCGGAATGGGCCGGCGCGCGGCAGAAGAGGCGCTGGGCGCCGACACGCGCGATCTGGACATGAATCTGAAACAAATTCTGCAAACTTCGCAGGCCGAAGCGTTCAAGGAACAGGCAGCGCAATGAATGCAACGACACATCACGAGACTCACCCCGACGCGGAGATGCTCAGCGCATTCGCCGAACAGGCACTCGATGCGAGTGAGCGCGCCGCTGTCTTGAAGCATCTGGCGATCTGCGGCCGTTGCCGGGAGGTGGTTGCGCTTGCCAGCGAGGCTGCGGGCGTGGAGGTTGCGGCACTGAGGCACGAGATTGCGCGGCCCAGGAAGTGGTGGAGACGATGGAGCCTCGCACTGGCTCCGGCAGCAGCCCTCGCGGCGACCGCGGTTGCGGTCTATGTGCACGTGCGGAATGTGGAACGCAGCGCGGAAGTAGCGAGGCTTGAGCAGCAGCAAGCAATCGAGAATGCGCCGGCGCTGCCGCAGACTACGCCGCAGCCGCCCATGCCTGCTGCGGCGCGGGCTCCCCAGCCTGGCGCTCCCGAAAAAACTAAAAAGACGGAGCGCCCTGATAGGGCAGGTCGACCGCAAACGGCGGAGCCGCCTGCACCAGTCGCCCAGCCATACGAGACGGCTGCTGCGCCGCCTCCGGAAGTCATGCATGGACTGTTCTCCTCGAACAAGGTGCCATCGGAGACTCGTGAATCTGAACGGCGCAGAGAGGCCAATGAAGCCCTCGCGCCGTCGGAATCGGCGCCGAATGACACAATCCAAACTGAAGCGGCGTACGACGAGCAAAGGAAGAAACAGGCCCAGGAGGAATTGGAAGTACGGCGCCAACTCGCCGCCAAGGCCCCCATGCCGGGAGGCGAGCACGACTCGGGAAGCGGTGCTCCGGGGAGCAGCGATGGAGCCAGCACTGAGCCTGCCAACGTTTCCGCGGAGCAATCTGAGACGCAACCGGCTAGCGAGGCGGGTCTTCTTCAATTCCATCGGCAACTGCGATCGATGGTGGATGTACACGCCGGCCCCTACCTTCTTCACCTTCCCGGCGGACGGCCCGCGGTTTCGGTCGCTTCGACGGATCGTCGCACGCTCGCCATCGACAAATCAGGCGAGCTGTATCTCAGCGAAGACTCTGGCGCGACCTGGGACAGAGTCAAGCGCCAATGGTCTGGGCGCGCTGTCGCGGTGCGCAAACACGCCAACGAAGTTGACACAACGGGAGCAGCGCCGGCGCCCACAACGGACGAGAATCCCTCTGCTCCGGGCGCAGTGTCCCAACCTGACACAGTATTCGAACTCGTGAATGACCAAGGTCAGGTGTGGCTCAGCGCTGACGGAAGAATCTGGACCGCGAAATAGATGTTTGCACCGCGCTTCGACGCACGGCCGAATTCCCCTGTTGAAAAAGCGCCCAACTGCCGAAAAAACACATACGGGGAGTCCGCGTGGCCGCAGCCCTGAGCCAGGCGCACTCTCGCCTCGGCGGACATCGCAATCTCTGAGCCGTGCGTCAAGATGGCTTGATTTTGGGGGCAGTGCCGGTGACGGTTTTGGACCAGCGAAACGCAGGCTCGGCCACAGTGCCCTGGGCATACCTGCGCCTTCCGCCATTCCCGCAGGTCGCCGTCAGAGTCCTGCAACTGGCCAGCAACGAGAATGTGCAGTTGCATCAGCTGTGCGATTTAATCTCCTCTGACCCCGCTTTCGCCAGCGAGGTTCTTACGGTCTCCAATTCCCTGCTGTACGCGCCGCGCTATCCTTCCACGACGATTTTGCAGGCGGTAGCCGTGCTCGGCGCGAACACTTTGCAGGGGATGTGCGTAACCGTGGGCGTGAGAGCCTACCTGGGCAAGACGATGAGCTACCCTGCCATGCGCAGCCTTTGGCGGCATAACCTGGCGTGCGCCATCATCGCCAGTCGCATCGCGAATTCGGAATCGATCGATAAAGACACTGCATATACCGCCGGCATCCTGCATGACGTCGGACGCATGGCGCTGGCGGTCGTTCAACCCAAAGGCTACGCCGCGCTACTTGAGAAGCATCGCGGGCCAGCAGCCTCCATGCTTGAGGCCGAGCGCGAGCTCTTCGGTTGGGATCACTGCGAAATCGGGCGGCAACTGATCGGCGACTGGAAGCTGCCACAGAGCTTTGAGGCCGTAATCGCCGATCATCATTCAGAGAGGTGCTCAGACGGCGAGTGGAATGTGGCTGAACTTGTCAAAGTGAGCTGCACCATAGCTTCTGCAATCGGATTCGCTGCATTCTCCGGATGCGAAACCGCGAAGTATTCCGAACTGCTTGAAGAGCTGCCTGCGGCGCAACAAGATTCGTTCCATCCCGATGCGGAGACGCTCAAAAGCGAAATTGCCGAGAGCATTCACGCTATCGAGTCGGTTTGAGATTGACGTTTCACCTTGCAACGGTTGCGCCGGGACGGCTTAGGCCCGCGACTCGGCGCGCTTTTTCATTGTCTTCTCTCACGGCCTAAGTCCGCATCAGCTTGCGTTGCAACTCCTCAAGAGTTTGGCCCTTGGTTTCGGGGTAGAAGAGCGCCACCACAACAAACTGAAGCACCGTAGCCGACGCGAAGAAAATGAACGGCGTCGCCGTGCTCATCATCGTCACCACAACAGGAAACACGAGCGCAATCAGCGTATCGCTGAACCAGTGACTGGCGCTGCCCACGCCCTGCCCCTTGGAACGAACCGCGGTCGGAAATACTTCGCCGATATAGACCCAGATCACCGCGCCCTGCGAAACGCTGAAGAACGCAATGAAAGTTACCAGAAGCCACAACAGATCGCCGCGATGGGATTCGGTTGCGAATACCCAGGCCACGCCGGCGAGGCAGCTCGCGCATCCCGCTGCCCCGACCAGCAGCAACGTCTTGCGTCCCAGCTTGTCAATGAGCGACATGCCGACGATGGTGAACAGAAAGTTGGTGGTGCCGATAGCGATTGCCTGCTGATCGCTCGATATCTGGCTGAAACCGGCGGCAGCAAAAATATCGTTCAGGTAATACAGAATTGCGTTGATCCCGGCGAGCTGATTGAAGGCGCCGATGGTGATGGCAAGAAATAACGGATAGCGGTACTTCCCCTGGAAGACGCGCTCGTGGGCCGTTGCGTGTTCCTGCTCCAGCGCCGCCTGGATATCGGCAAGCTCCCCCTCCGGATCTGGATCTCCCATCAATTTGAGAACCGACAGCGCTTCATCCATCCGATTCTTTGAGACTGACCAGCGCGGGCTGCGCGGAATTCCGAAGAGCAGCACAAGAAAGATCATGGCCGGCACCACAGCGATGCCCACCTGGAATCGCCATTCCGCTGCGCCCAGATGCATGGTGCGAATCACGTAATTCGAAATGTAAGCCGCCATGACGCCCAGCACGACATTCAGTTGAAAGGCCGCCACCAGCCGGCCGCGAAGCTTGGCCGGGGCAAGTTCCGCAATGTACACCGGGCCGAGCACCGAAGACGCGCCGATCCCGAGTCCGCCAATAAAGCGAAACATCATGAACGCAGTCCAGTTCCATGACAATCCGCCCCCAACTGCCGAAGCGATGTAGAGCAGCGCCGTGATGCGCAGCGTTTCGCGGCTTCCTAGCCTTTGTCCAACCTGGCCCGCGCCCAGAGCGCCAATGACTGTGCCAACCAACCCGATGGCTACGGTGAATCCCTTTTCCTGCGGGTTCAGGCCATAAAGGTGAACCAGCGCGTCGATTGCCCCGGAGATCACGACCGTATCAAAGCCAAAGAGCAGGCCCGCCAATGCGCCCGAGAGTGTCGCGCGAAACAGGTTGGAGTTAAGTCGCATCGTTCTTGCACCCTCGAGTTCCAAACTATGCTACAGACGGAATGCGAAGACAGCAAACGCCCGCAGACGATTCACGGCGCAGGCGCATCCTTCCGGAGGTATCGGAGAAAGCGCATCAAGGAGCCCGTTAAGTGGACGGCTTCGCTTGAGCCTCTCCACGAGGCATGACAACCAGCACGCGGCAGCGATGCTTATCGGCCGCGCTCCAGGCCATCGGCATCTCGCTCTCCATGCAGGCGCAGTCGCCAGTCTCTAGCGTGTCGCGCATTCCGCCGGCATCGAGACGAAGGCGCCCTTCGAGCACATAAATCACCGCTCCGGTTCCTCGGAAGTCGTTCGCCACGACATTGGCGCCGCCGGATGGAAACTCGACGACCTGCGCAATAAGACGGAATCCCTTGCCCTCCGCGTTCAGCGGCGTCACTCTGACCGAGTCCATAACCCGCCCATCGCCTTCGAGGTGCGCCTTGCGCGTGATGGAGAGTGCGTGGCGAGAGGGCTCGGAAAAGAAGTAGCTCATGCTCACTCCGTAGACCCGGGCGATGGTCGCCAGCGTTGGCAGAGTCGGAATCATGCGGTCGGTTTCGAGCTTCGATAGCAGGGCGGTGGAGAGCCCCGTTTCTGCTGCCAAACGGGAGAGAGTGAGCCGCTTGCCGGTCCGCAGCGAGCGCAGCTTGAGGCCAATGCAATACGGTTCCAGAGACCATTGAGCATAGGAAACAGTCTTGGACATGTATGACTCCATAGAATGGTTCGGAAACTGAGAACCAGTCTACGGCAAACGGCGGTGCGACGAGGCCCGAACCATCCACTGATGGCGCCGACGAATGCGCTCCATCCCGGCGATAAGGCGCATCGATGGCGCGCGCTGAAGGAATACAATATGAAGCGATCAGCGGCTATGGACAACCTGCCTCCCGCTGAACCACCAGGAGAGCCAATCATCCCCATGAGAACCTTCTCCAAGCACTCATTCAACTGCCCATTTCATCGAGGAATTCAAATTGCACTATTGACGGCCGCCGTCAGCACAGCGGCGCTTTGCTCGGCGCAGACCAAACCGGCCGCCGCCAACTCCGAGCCCGACGTGCTGGTTTTAAGCAATGGCGACACTCTCCACGGCAGATTTGTGAGTGAGACAGCCGGCAAAGTCACATTTCACAGTGAAGCGCTCGGTGACATTTCGCTTTCCTGGGACAAGATCAAGGAGCTGCACGCAACTGAGCAGTTCGGCGTGCTCAATCAGACAGTCGCCGTGCGAGGGAAGCGGCAGCACATTCAATTCCCGGTGGGAACCATAGAAGTCGCGAATCAGATGGTCACCGTTCATCCTGAAAATGGTCCCGCCTCTGCGCCCGTTCCGGTCAAAAATGCGCAATACATTATGGAAAACGCCACGCTTGACAAAGAGATCAATCACGAACCGAATTTCTTTGCGGGATGGAATGGGGCCGCCACCGCGGGCGCGACATTGGTATCGGCCACCAGCAATCAATACACTTTTACGGGCGCGGTAAATCTCATTCGAGCCGTTCCAACGGTGACTTGGCTCGATCCGCGAGACAAGACGATCCTCGGCTTCAACGAAGCCTACGGCAAGATCACGCAGCCTGCATACTCTTATCCGGCGCCGGCTCCCGGCACCGGGTTGATTGCTGTCCCGGCAGCCATCACAACGTCGTCCATCTTCCATCTCGGCGCGGAGCGCGACGAATATTTTTCGCCGCGCGTCTACGCGCTGGCGCAAACTGCCTTCGATCACAACTACGCACAGGATCTGCAGCTGCAACAGATTTATGGCGGCGGGTTCGGCTGGACCGTAGTGAAGTCCCCAAAACAGGAATTTGATCTGAAGGGCACCATTCAGTATGAGAAGCAACAGTTCGTCCCGGGATCGGGAAATGTGAATCAGAACCTGATTGGCTCAACCTTCGCTGCGAACTACGATTTGCAACTCAAGCGGTTAGCGTTGACGCAGGCAGTTTCCTTTATCCCGGCCTATAACCACTTCAGCGCCTACTCGGCCTCGGAGACTGACACCGTCACCTTCCCGGCATTTAAAAGCCTCGGCTTTTCTCTGGGCACCGTGGACACCTATTTGAACGACGCGCCCTTCATCGGGACGGCAACAACGCCGCCGACAAAGCCAAACTCCTTCCAGTTCACGATGGGCCTGACTTACGCGTTCAAGTCGAAGTATTAAGCAGACAAGCTAGACCTTGATGAAGATCTTCCTGCGGTAGAGCACCCACACCGGAAGGAAACAGATCGCCGTATAGAAAATAGAGTAGGCCAGCGCTCTCCAGCCGGGATCGCCGATGAGCAGGAACACCTGGTCATACAAATAGCTGAGCGCGTTATATCGGTGACCGCCCACGGTGAAGGGTACGAGAGCGATGGCGCCCTCCAGCAGTTCGCTGATGATATAAGCAACGATGGCGTTCGAGCCGAAGACAAGCCACGGCCAGAGCAGACGCTTGCTCCAGCCTGACTTGCCCCATCCGCGCTGCTCGACGGCCCAATACGCGAGCGCAAACAGAAGCAATGACCATCCGGCTGCGACGAGAACATAGGAGCTTGTCCACATTTTTTTGTTGAGCGGAAACCAGATCGACCAGAAATAGCCCATCGCGAGAAATGCCACAGCGCCAATCGCCAGGCCGAGCGTATTCGCTCTTGCCGCGCGCCTGCCACTGAGCCACAGTCCGGCCAGCAAACCCAGAAGCGCGGTTCCGATGGCGGGAATGTCGCTGAGCAGGCCTTCAGGGTCGCGCAAGTTGTGGCTTGTCCAGTCTTCGTAGAGATGCCCCGGCATCAGCTGACGGTCGAGCCATGCCACGATGTTCTGGTCTTTGTCGAGAAAAGGAACGTCGCGCCCCGGGACGCCCGCTCCAGGCACCGGAACCCAGCGCACCAGAATCCAGTAGCCGATGAGCACGCAAATCAACAGCACAATCTTGGTCCACACGCGACGGTCCCAGAGGTAAAGCAGGCTCACAATCAGGTAACAGAAGGCGATGCGCTGCAACACACCGTAATAGCGTAGGTGGTCGAGGTGAAAATGCGGGAAGCCGTTGACGAGAATGCCCAGCAGAAACAGGATGGCCGCGCGTCGCAGCGAGTGCCACGCCAGCTTCGCGCGCGAGTCGCCTCGCTTGAGCCGCGCTTCAATCGAAAAAACAATGGACACGCCCACCACGAAGAGAAACGTGGGAAAGACAAGGTCGGTGGCTGTAAACCCATTCCAGTCCGCGTGGCGCATCTCGGTCCATGCGCCCTCGCCGCCCTCGTTGTTCACCATGATCATGAAGGCAATGGTGAGCCCGCGCAGCACGTCGAGTGAAAGCAGGCGCTTGGGCGTCGATACGAGCGCAGGACCGGCCATGAGGTCAGAGCTCTCCTTGAATCGCGGATGCACCTACGCTACGCGACCCGAGCCGATTTCGCAAAACCGGCGCCGGGGCATTGCCGCACCCACCCCTCGCACTGCTAAACTCGCCCTTCAGGGGTTTCACAGGAACTACGCTGTCCACCTGCCGGAGGCTTGCCTTGGCCGAATTCCAGCCTTTTGTTCCCGCCGATCAGCACCCGCCCGAGTTCACGTTCCGCGCCCTGCTGCTCGGGTCCATTTTCGGGCTCATCTTCGGCGCCGTAACTGTCTACGTAGGCCTGCGCGCCGGGCTCACTGTGGCCGCGTCAATTCCGATTGCGGTACTTTCCATCAGCATTCTTCGCGCATTTGGCCGCGCGTCTATTCTTGAGAACAACATCGTTCAGACCACTGGGAATGCGGGACAATCGATTGCTTCCGGCGTGATCTTCACTCTCCCCGCCCTGGTCTTTCTCGGCTTCGATCTCGAATACTCCCGCATCTTCATGCTCGCCCTGATCGGCGGCTGGCTTGGCGTGCTTTTCATGATTCCCTTGCGCCGCCAGCTCATCGTTCAGGAGCACGACGCCCTGCCCTATCCCGAAGGCACCGCGTGCGCCGACGTGTTGATCGCCGGCGAAAAAGGCGGCTCCCTCGCCAGCCGCGTCTTTCTCGGACTCGGACTTGGCGGCGTCTACACGCTGTTTCAAAACAAGAACCTCTTCGGGGCGTGGCCCGATTCGCCGGAGTATCAGCCGGACTTCGGCCCCCAGCATGTGCTGAAGGGAGCCTCGATCAACGCCAACGCCACATCGGAGTATCTCGGCGTGGGTTACATCATCGGTCCGCGCGTCGCGGGCATCATCTTTGCGGGCGGCGTGTTGTCCTGGCTCGTCATCATGCCGCTCATGTACTTCTTCGGCAAAGACCTCAGCCATCCTATCTACCCCGGCCTGGTTCCCATCGGCCAAATGGGCCCGTGGGATCTTTGGGCCACTTACATCAAGCCCATGGGCGCCGGAGCGGTGGCAGCGGCAGGCGTCGTCACGCTCATCAAAACCATTCCGACCATCGTCAGCGCGCTCGCGGCAGGACTGAAGACAATGCGTCCCGGAGCCGCAGGACACGCCAAGCCGATCCGCACGGAAAACGACCTCTCCATGAGCGTGGTGATTATCGGTTCACTGCTCATCATGGTCTGCATGTTTCTTTTCCTGGAGTTCAAGCCCGTCCCCGGCGCCTTTGTGGGCTGGGCTGCAAACCTCGCTGCCTCGCTGCTGGTTGTGGTCTTCGGATTCCTCTTCGTCACCGTCAGCTCGCGCATTGTGGGCCTCGTCGGCAGCTCGGCCAGTCCCGTCTCCGGGATGACCATCGCGACACTGATGGCGACCGCGGCGGTGTTTCTCCTGCAAGGCTGGACGGCGCCCGCGTTTTCCGCGTTGGCAATCACGATCGGCGGCGTTGTCTGCATCGCCGCTTCGAACTCCGGCGATACTTCGCAGGACCTCAAGACTGGCTACATCGTCGGATCCACGCCGCGCCTGCAGCAAATCGCGCTGATGATCGGCGTGGTCGTCTCCACCATCGTGATTGGATTCACGCTCAACCTGATGAATACCGGCTTGCAGGAGTTCCACGCCGCATCTCAGCCCTGGAATATGAACGCCTCGCATCCCGGCGTCACCATCCAAACGGATACGCAGCACTTGCCCAACCAGATTCGCGTGATCGCTCCTGACGGCAAAACCACGACGACACATCAGAAATCCGAATACATTCTCCTCAATGCAATTGGTTCGACCGAGCTGCAGGACGGAAAGTATCTCTACTCGCCCGCCACGGGGAAAATTGAAGTGCATTGGATTCAGGGAATCGGCAGCGCTGCAGCTCCAGCACCGCAAGCCCGCCTGATGGCCACGGTCATCAACGGAATCTTGAGCCGCAAACTTCCCTGGGGCCTTGTCCTGATTGGCGTTTCCCTGGTGATTGCCGTCGAACTGCTCGGCATTCGCTCCCTGCCGTTTGCTGTCGGCGCCTATCTGCCTATCGGCACTACCCTGCCGATTTTTGTGGGCGGTGTTGTGCGCTGGATGGTCGATCAGGCAGCGAAGCGCCACGGCGAAGGCGCGGACGCCGAAAGCGAGATCTCGCCCGGCTCGCTGTTTGCGTCTGGACTGATTGCCGCCGGCGGCATTGTCGGCCTCATCGGAGTTGCGCTCAAAGCCTATGAAGCCACGGTCGGGAAAGGCGACATCCTCAACTTCCCGCACACCTTCCTCGATAACAACTATGTCAGCGTCGTCGCATTCGCGGCGCTGGCCTACTCGCTGTATTACTTTGCGAGGAAGCCGCTGAAGAAGTAAGCGAGGATCCGGCCGCCCTTGCCCGCTCCGCTACAATAGTGGGAACCGCCCGCCAGTGAAGAACTCCTGCTCCTCGGGCGCCTCATACCCTTATGCTGGCAGAAAATCTTCCTGAAGCTCTCACTTTCGACGATGTCCTGCTGGTGCCCGCCTTCAGCGAGGTTGTGCCGGTGCAGGTGAGCACGCAGACGCAACTGACGCGGGCCATCACGCTGAACACGCCGCTGCTCTCCTCGGCCATGGACACGGTGACGGAATCGCGCATGGCCATTGCTATGGCCCAGCAGGGCGGCATCGGCATCGTGCACCGCAATCTCTCCATTGCCGATCAGGCTGGCGAGATCGACAAGGTGAAACGCTCAGAAAGCGGCATGATCGTCGATCCGGTAACTATCGGCCCCGACAAGTTGATTGCCGATGCGCTGGAGGTGATGCGACGCTACCGCATCAGCGGCGTGCCGGTCACGCAAGGCAAGCGGCTGGTAGGCATCCTTACCAATCGCGACCTGCGCTTTGAGACCCGCACCGATATTCCCGTCGGCGACGTGATGACCAGGGAGAATCTGATCACCGTGCCTGTGGGCACCACGCTTGAAGAGGCTGAGCTGATCCTGCACAAGCATCGCGTGGAAAAGCTGCTGGTGGTCAACGACAAGTACGAGCTGATGGGGCTGATCACGGTTAAGGACATCCAGAAGAAGCTGAAATATCCCAACGCCAGCAAGGACGATCAGGGCCGCTTGCGCGTGGGAGGAGCGATCGGGGCTACGGGAGATTTTCTGGAGCGCGCGGCGGAGCTTGTGCGCAACCGTGCCGATGCGCTGGCGATTGACTCGGCGCACGGCCACTCGTCACGTGTCCTTGAAGCCGTCCGACAGGTAAAGAAACGCTTCCCCGATGTTGCGGTGCTGGCAGGGAACGTGGCCACGTATGAAGGCGCAATGGCGCTGATCGATGCCGGCGCCGACGCGATCAAGGTGGGCATTGGCCCCGGCTCCATTTGCACAACGCGCATGGTCACCGGCGCGGGCATGCCTCAAATTACGGCCATCGCGGAGGCCTACCGCGCGGCGCAAAAGCACGGCATTCCGGTGATCGCCGATGGCGGCATCAAGTATTCCGGTGAGATCACAAAAGCCATTGCCGCTGGCGCCAGCTCGGTCATGATCGGCTCGCTCTTTGCCGGCGTGGACGAGAGCCCCGGCGAAACGATCCTTTACCAGGGACGCAGCTTCAAGAGCTACCGTGGCATGGGTTCGCTGACGGCCATGAGCCAGGGTTCCGGCGAGCGCTACTTCCAGAGCTCAGCAGATTTCGGCGTTGCAGAAAGCGGCCCCGCGGATGTGGTGCAGCGCGAGCGCGCCAATGAAAACCGGCTGGCCAAGTACGTCCCGGAGGGCATCGAGGGGCGGGTGCCCTACCGTGGACCGCTTGAAGCGATGGTGTTTCAGCTCGTGGGCGGTTTGCGTTCGGGAATGGGCTATCTGGGATGCGGCACGATCGCCGAGCTGCAGCAGAAGGCAAAGTTCGTGCGCATCTCCGGCGCAGGCCTGCGCGAGAGTCACGTGCACGACGTGATCATCACGCGTGAAGCGCCCAACTACCATGTCGAGTAGCCGAAGCGGCCTCCGATTCTGGTTGAGCGCGTGGTGGCCGGTCGCAGTGGGAATCGCCGTGATCTCACTGGAGTCCACAAAATATTTTGGGGCTGATCGCACATCGCATCCGCTGCGCGTTTTGTTTGAGGCACTGTTCGGCCCCGTACCCGACGCTCGCTGGCAATTGATTCACCACTACATGCGCAAGTCAGGCCACTTTCTGGGCTATGGCGCGCTGGGACTGACCTGGCTGCGCGCTTGGCGGATGACTTTGCCGCGCATTCGGCTTCTCTCCGATGCAGGGCTGGCACTCGCCGGCACAGCGCTGGCGGCTGGCTGGGATGAGTGGCACCAGGCTTTCCTGCCCAATCGAACCGGGACCCCATGGGATGTCGTGTTGGATTGCTGCGGCGCCTTATTCATGCTCTTGTTAGCTTTTATGTATTTGAAATCGCACCAGCCCCGGCTGCCGGACAATCGGAATTGACGGCTTTTCCTCTCCGGAAGGGGTGCCTTTAGTCACCTACACAAGGGGCGAAAATCGGCCATACTGTACTATCAAGTCAATCACTTAGATATGTATTGCATGTGTCATACGTTTTCCTTGCTTCCTCCAGATACGCGTGTTAAGGTAGTCTCGCTCACGAGTCCAAGTTTGGCGAAGTCGGGCCGCATCGTGTTGCGAGGCGCGCATCCTTCAAGGCAATTGCCTTGACCGCGCGCACGTGTTTTCCAGGCAAACATGAGCGGCCCATCGTGTCGTCTGGGACCGGGAGGAGCGAAGCTTGTCCGGGAGTGCATTCTGGCCCGGTGCCTTCCCGAGTTTCCTGTCTTCGGCCCTGATTCGTACTGCGGAGTCCTCCGAGAGCATTCCACCCCGCAAGCGGCGCCTGCAAATCGGCATTTCAATTCCCCCGCATGAACACACTATGAGAGTCCTTAGACCAAGGTCACGGATCGTCAGCATAAGAATGTCAGAGGAGGAGTTTTCTACTCTGCGGCGAATTTGCCTCACCACCGGCGCGCGCAGTGTGTCAGACCTGGCGCGCGAAGCCATGCGCGGGCTATTAAATGGAACTCATCAGCAAAGCGGCGACGATACGGCAAGAAACGAGTACACCGCGCAAATGCGAGAACTGGAACAACGGGTCGACAAACTCAGTGCCGAGATTGAGCTGTTCAAGGCCGACCGCAATCTTTAAAAGAACCTTTGCCGCAGCAGAAACACAGAAGAACGAACGCTGATTTGAATTGAGAACACTTGATCGTGATGAAACATAGACTTCTTCTTCTTTTTCTCGTTCCCGGCGCGCTGTGCGCGGGGCAGACGACGCCCACCGCTCCCGGAGCGCAAACCATTGAATGTCCCACGGGACCGGGTCCAGTCCCCGAGGGCCTGGAGGCCGTGTGTCCTCCGGCGACGAGCACGACTCCTCCCCAGGGAACGACGACGTATCCGCAAACGTCTACTCCGGGCATAAACAATCTTCCTTCCGGAATCCCCCCAACTCCCGCGACAAACATCCCGCCCCCATATAAAGCGGTTGGCCCGATCACTACGCGGACTGAATTCCAGATTTTCGCCGAGGACGAGGCAGGCCATCCGCTGAAAGTGTTTGGCAGAAATCTCTTCGATGAGGTTCCGACAACTTTCGCGCCCCTTGACCGCATCCCTGTGCCGGCAAATTACGTGCTCGGTCCGGGCGATGAATTGCTCATTCACGTTTGGGGAAAGATCGATCTCGATACGCGCGTCACGGTCGATCGCAACGGGCAGATCTTTGTTCCCACGGTAGGAACTTTGACCGTCGCCGGCCTGCGCTACGAACAGCTCCAGAGCTTTCTGCATTCGGCCATCGCCACGCTCTATAAGGACTTTGACCTTAACGTGACCCTGGGCCAGCTTCGCTCCATCCAGGTATTTGTGCTGGGCAGCGCGCGTCAGCCCGGCGTCTACACCATCAGTTCGCTCAGCACGCTGGTGAATGCGCTCTTCACTTCCGGAGGGCCCTCGGCAACCGGCTCCATGCGCCACATTCAGTTGCGGCGCAACGACCAGGTGATCACGGAGTTCGATCTATACGATTTATTGCGCAGAGGCGACAAGTCGCATGACGTTCAACTCCTGCCCGGCGACGTGATTTATATTCCACCCGCGGGACAGCAGGTGGCGATCATTGGCAGCGTAAATGAGCCGGGGATCTATGAGATCAAGAGCGACGAGACGGTGGCGTCGGCCCTGAGCGACGCGGGAGGCGCGACGAATCTGGCCGACCAGGACCGGGTGCTGCTGGAGAGGATTGAGAATCACGAGGATCGCCAAATAGAGTCGTTTGCGATGGATGACGCCGGGCTGAAGCGCACGCTTCGCGATGGAGACCTGCTGCGGGTCTATCCACTCTCTCCGCG
>Ga0335085_10006765_pt1 | contig 18009 bp, 17 predicted proteins | sample Lox_Sample_45_FD_206712 | JGI IMG/M metagenome (GOLD analysis project Ga0335085, IMG submission 206712) | Soil microbial communities from Loxahatchee National Wildlife Refuge, Florida, United States - Lox_Sample_4.5 | ecosystem: Environmental > Terrestrial > Soil > Wetlands | place: USA...
GCACGAAGCCGCGCCGGCTCAGAAACGCCTGGTTTCCCTCGCTACGGTCGCGCGGCACGGGGTCTCCGAGTCTTGACGATGGCATCCGGCCTTGGCATGCGCTTGTTGCGCTGTCCCAGCTTGCCGGGTCGATTTGATCCGAAGCTCGTCTAAGCGGTTTGATGGCGCTGGGCCCTGCAGGTTCGCTGGCTGCATCGGGCTTCGCTCAGACGCATCGGCGAACACCTGCGTGAAGGTGGGATGCGGTCCGGGCAGCTCATGGCTGTCGATGTAGCACAGCGCCACGCTCTCCATATTCTTCGGAGGCGCACCAGGTTGAAGCGCAAGTCGGCCTGGAAGCGCTGGTGCTCGAAGCCCGACCAGTGGACGTCCGCTCTTTCCCGGCAGCTTGCGTCAGCCTGCACCGGAAGCTCCGCAGCGCTGTCGCTAGCGCGGTGCAGGTCCTTCGGTGACCTGGACCAGATCGTCCACACGCAGCCATCGGGCATAAGCGGCGCGCACTTGCTCGGCATTCAGGACGGTGTAGTAGTGCGCGGCACGCCAAGGCTCATCGAGCGGGAGACCGAGCTCGACGCGCTCCAGCAGCCCCTGCGCCACCGCATCCACGCTCGCTTGCGACAGCGGGATCTGCTTGAGCAACTGAGCGGTGGCTTGGCGCAGCTCGCCGGCGCTGATCGGCGTGGTCTGCATCATGCGCAGATCGCGTTCGACGATGGCACGGGCTCTGGCGACGTTGGGCGGGTCGCATGCATATTGGACCAGGTAAAGCGCACGGGTGCGCCGGACGTCGAAGTCCGAGCTGACGTAGTAGACCAGCCCGGTGTTCTGGCGCAGGTCCCGGTACAGGCGCGTGGCGAAGAAGCCTCCGCTCAGCACGCGGTTGCCCAGACGCAGCGCGTAGTAGTCCGGGTCGTAGCGGTCGAGGCCGAGCGTCTCCGCCAGCGTGACGTTGTCCTGAATGCGGCTGTCGTCGGGTACCACAGTGGTGACCGGCCGGTTCGGCGGCACGCGCGGCAACTGGGTCGTCGGTTCGGGCCCCTGCGCTTCCCACGCACCGAAGTAGCGCTCGACGGCCACCTTCGCGCGCTGCGGCGTGACGTTGCCGATCACCACGATGGTCGTAAGATCGGGCCGGAACACTTCCCGGTAGTACGCTCGAACTGCGGTCAGTGTGAGCGCCTCGACGCTTTGTGGAGTCGCGTGGCGCACCTCCGGATCGTCCTTCGGGAAAAGCGCACGCTTGAGGGCCTCGCTGGTCAAGAAGCTCGGGCTTTCCAGCTCGCCCGCCACGGCAGCGGCGACCTGTTGCCGGACGATGCGAAAGGCATCCTCGGGCAACGCCGGCTCCAGCTCGTTTTGCGCGAGCAGCTCCACGCCCCGCTCGAAATGGCCAGCCAGTACCTGGAGCGAGAAGTCCGTGCCTGCCGACTCGCTCGCCGCGATGTCGTCGAGCGCTTTCTCGAACTGTGCCTGGCTGAGCGAGCTCGTCCCATAGGAGAAGAGCCGCGCGAGGACCTGGCTCACACCCTCCTCACCCCTGGGGGCCTCGAGAGCGGGACGGTTTCGGATATGGCCGAACACGCTGACCGTATCGCTGATGGACTCCGGCTGAACGATGAGCTGGATGCCGTTCGCAAGACGCATGCTCACCGGATGCAGCGTCAGCGGGGGCACGGAGACCCGCTCGACGGCAGGCTGCGCCCACGAGGGCAGCGCGACGCCGACGCTTCTCTCCGGGGCGAACGATTCCTTGCCGGCGAAGCGTGTGGACGAGACCGGCTTGCCCGAGAAATGCGGTACCAGCACTGCAGCGAACGTCGGTTGCGAAGCCAGGGAGCCGCGCAGCACACGCCCTACATCTGCTGCGCTCAGGCGCTGGATCGCCTGCACATCCTCGTCCGGCGAGCTGCGGCCTTCGACAGCCAGCGCCGTCGACCAGGCATCGGCGAGCCCGGGAATGGAGTTCTTGTCGAACTCGCGTTGTGCGAGCTCGGCGCGCTTTGCCGCGTCCACGAGATCGGTAGACAAGCCCTGCGCTGCGGCATCCGCGAGGGTTTCGCGCAGGCGGCCGAGCAGCTTTTCGCCGTCGGCGCCATGCGGGAAAGCCGCGGTCGCATAGCCCACGGCCGCCTCCGGCAGTGCGTCGATGGAGAAATCCGCCGACAGCGCCTCGCCGTCCAGGACGAGCCGGTAAAGCGCGCCACGCCGGCTGCTCAGCGCGTCTGCGAGTACCCCGGCCGCGGCATAGTCCGGAGACCGGAAGCCCGGCAGACGGAACGCGACGACGGCCAGGCCGTAAGGCAGGTCCGAATCCCGATGGGACGTCTGTGCCGCCATCGGCTGTAGGCGAACCGCGCGCCGCGGCGGAGTGGGTTTGGCGGGGATATCACCGAACAGAGATTGGATCGTCGCCAGCGTGCGATTCGGCTCGACGTCGCCCACCACCACCAGCACGGCGTTGTTCGGCACATACCAGCGGTCGTGGAACTCCTTGAGCATCGCGCCCGTCGTCGCGTCGAACGAGGCGCGCGTCCCCAGGGCATCCTCCTCGTACGGCGTGCCTTTGAAGGCCGCGTGCAGCAGTTCGGCGTACAGCTTGTACTGCGGATTGGACAGGTCTTGATCGACCTCCTGCTCGATAGCGGGGCGTTCCCGCTGCCAGGCGTCCTCGCTGTCGAGCACGCCGCGCATACGAATCGCGTGCACGTGCAATGCGACCGCGAGGTCCTGAGCCGGCACGGTGAAGGAGTACTGCGTCACCGTCTGCTGGGTCTGCGCGTCGAAGTCTCCGCCCATGCCGGCGATGATGTCGGCGAGCTGCGCGGCAGACAGCCCGGGGCTGCCCTGAAACATCATGTGCTCCTGAGCGTGCGCAGTCCCGGGAAATCCCGGCGGCGCCTCATCGGACCCGACGAGGTACGAGACTTCGGTAGTCACCACCGGAGCCAGCGCGTTGCGCACGATGACCACGCGCAGTCCGTTCTCGAGCGTGGTGCGCACCACTGCCTGCGGAGGGGCGTCCGTGGCTGCGGCACAAAGCAGGACGGCGAACGCGATCGCCGCAGCGCGGGTGCAGAAGCGAAGAAAGGGCATTTCAAGTCCTGCGTGGAGCGGCCGGCGCCACGTCCTTGACAGCGTTGGGATCCAATTCACTTAGACGCTGCGGGTGCGTCGAGTTCGATTCTCGAGTATACGCGCAGCGCAGGGCGGCAGCCGGAGCTTTCGATGCGAGGCGGTCACGGCGCGCCGGCAACAGCCGGGAGCAGCACACAGCGATCGTGGGACCTGGATGGACCGCTCGCGCTGCGAATCACCCTGCGCAGACTTGGCAAATCGCGCAACCACGGAGCGCTCTGCACGGGCATCGACGCCATCTCCGCCAGCAGCTGCTCGGCTTCCTCGCGCGGCACGCTGGTGACGAGCGCGATCCACAGGATGATCAGAGTGAACAGCGCGATGATCCAAGCGGCACGCAACCGGAACGGGCGCGGCGCCTGTGGCATGCGACGGCGCAGCTGCGGCAGCACGATCGGGCGGATGCCGTAGGAGAGCACGGTCACCGAAGAGATGTAGCTCACCATCTTCTGCCAGGAGGGAAACGGGAAGGAGAACAATGCGCCCGCGACATAGACGACGAGCAGCGCCACCCACGGCACGCCATTGGCGTTCACCCGTATCAGCGCTGGCGGGCCGCTCCCGATCTCGCCTGTGGCCATGGTGAGGCCGGAGGCCGCCGTAACGTCGATGAAGGCCGTGCGAGCGGAGGAGAGGATGGCATCGACATACAGCACCACCGCCCACCAGGTGGCGCCTACCAGCGCGGCGATCGCCGCGAACGGCCCAGTCAGCCCCGGGAAGTCGAGCGCCAGCCATCCGCCCTTCGCAAGGTCGCGCGGATCGACGCTCACAAAAAACGCGAGCTGCAGCCCAACGTAGAGCACGAGCGCGATCAGCACGGAGCCGATCACGGCGATCGGGATATCGCGCGACGGGTTAGCGGTCTCTCCCGCAAGAGCGATGGCCTGGCGGAAACCGAAGTAGCTGAAGATGACCCCCGCGGTCGCCACGGTGGTGAACATCCCGCCCAGCTCGGCGCGCGCGTCGGGCGCAACCGCGTGCAGGCTCAGCGGATGGTACGAGAGCGACATCAAGATCACCGAGGTCGCCGCTGGGACGAAGAGCTTCCACCAGGTCGCGGCGCTGTTGAGGAACAGGCCCCAGCGTAGCACCAGAAAATTCAGCCCGACGAGGCAAGCGAGCAGCAGCGCCGACAGCACGAACCCCGTCGCGGTGAGCAGCCCGTTTTGTGGATAGATCAGGCCCGGGATGTAGTTGTTCGTGTAGGTGAGCACGGCCATCGCTTCGACCGGTGCGACGGTGACATAGGCGAAGAACAGGATCCAGCTCCAGATCAAACCCAGCAACGCGCCGTGGCTCACCCGGCTGATGTGCACTAGTACCCCGCTGCGCGGGATGAGCGTCGCGCTCCTCGAGATGGCATTCAGTCGCGGTATGCTCAAGCAGGACGAGATCGCGGTGATATGGACTTCCGACCCAACACCGGGCGCGCCGATCGTGTATCGGCGCGATCTACCCCAGGAGCTCAAGGCGAAAATCCGCGCGTCCTTTGTCCAAATCCACGACCCGCCCTGGGGACAGACGTCCACGATCAAGCGGTGGGTGCCGACCAACGATGCGGCTTACGATGTAGTCCGCCAGACCGCCAAGCTGCTCACCTTGGACTCGAAGAAGATGAAATGAGCGAGGTGCACCGAATTATCTACCACCCCGCGCTGGTGAAGGCTTTCCGGTAAGAGTGTAAGTCCAGGATCCTCTGCAATTCCCAAAAGCTCCTGAAATGCCAGTAGCGTGATCCGGGTGAGGAGCGGACACCCCGCACCTTCCCGAATGTAATTCGCGTGTCATGGGTTGGGGCCTCATCGGCAACGCCAATCTCTTCGAAGCCTTCCTGCGTACTGCTGTGCAAAGAAACGGCGTTGTTCAATCGGCTAGCATCCCTGCGCAAGCTCGGGAGCGAAGACAAAGAGCAAGCCGCCATGCGGGAGGCTCCGAGCTGATCGCCAGTCACCCAGCATCTCGTCCTTCGCGGATTTCGCTCGCCACCTGCAGCTGAAGATCATTGCCGGATTCCATGCCCAAGTCGCGCAACTCGTCTTGCCCATCGCAACGAGACATCACGTCTCGTCACGTTTCCTTTGTCATACCGCCAGACGCACACGATTAGGCGAAGGACCTGTACGCGGACGGCGAACGACCCCCACCAACTGTCCCCGCAGGGCTTGGCTTGCAAGAACTACCTGGTAGTTCTAACATGTAGTTTCGATGTTTAATCCATAATATGTGATGTCTGGAACATGATTACTGCTGCACAGCTCAGGGCTGCTCGAGCGTTGGTCGGTCTCGACCAGCGCACACTAGCGGACGCTTCCGGGCTGTCCGTCCCGACGATCCAAAGAATGGAGGCCAGCGAAGGGGTGATCCGCGGCAATGTGGACTCCCTGATGAAATTAATCGCGGCCCTCGAAGCCGCAGGCGTAGAGCTCATTGGTGAGGGGGCGGTCAGCGACAAGGGCGGCCGAGGAGTGCGACTTCGGGCGCGCTGAACTCAGGCATTCCTGGACGTAGTCCTCAGGCATTGACGACCACAACATGGCTGTGACGGTCCTGCTGTCGTGCTGCGCGGTATTGCTCGCCCTCAGCGTGGCGGCTGTGGCCGATTCACGCAGAGTGGCAGCGACTCTTCTCGTTTATGCAATTGCGCTAGTTACCACGAGCATAGCCGCGGCAACCGCCTGCTCTGCACTGCTCAGTGCAGGCACTCCAGAAAGCGTCGAGCTGCCGATCGGTCTGCCTTGGCTCGGCGCGCATTTCCGGTTGGACAGCTTGAGCGCGCTCTTTCTCGTCATCACCAACTTCGGTAGCGCGATGGCGAGCCTGTATGGCCTGGGCTATGGACCGCACGAACAGGCTCCAGGCCGGGTGCTTCCGTTCTTCCCAGCCTTTCTGGCAGGCATGAATCTCGTAGTCCTCGCGGACGACGCATTCACTTTCCTGCTTACCTGGGAGTTCATGTCTCTCACGTCATGGGCGCTGGTCATGGCTCACCACCGGCAGCCGGACAATGCCAGGGCCGGCTATATCTACTTGTTGATGGCCAGCATGGGCACGCTATGTCTGCTTCTAGCCCTTGGCCTCTTGGCGGGGTCGAGCGGTGCGTATAGCTTCGAAGCGATTCGCAGCGCACCTTCCTCGGCGACCGTGTCCGCTGCCGTTCTGGCGTTGGCTTTGATTGGCGCCGGATCCAAGGCTGGGTTGGTTCCGTTGCACGTATGGCTGCCACTCGCCCACCCGGCCGCGCCCAGTCACGTGTCGGCACTCATGAGCGGCGTGATGACCAAGGTAGCGGTGTATGGTTTCACGCGCATCGTTCTCGACCTCCTCGGCCCTCCCGCATGGTGGTGGGGTGCAGTCGTACTCACATTCGGTGGTATCACCGCGGTCCTGGGCGTCCTGTATGCGCTGATGCAGCACGATCTCAAGCGCCTGCTCGCTTATCACACGGTCGAGAACATCGGCATCATCTTCATCGGACTCGGCCTCGCGCTTTGCTTTCAGGCCAACGACATGCGGTGGGCAGGGGCACTCGCGCTGACTGCGGCGCTGCTGCACGTCTTCAATCATTCCGTGTTCAAGAGCCTGCTGTTCTTCGGATCCGGCGCTGTACTGACTGCGACCGGCGAGCGCGACATGGAACGCCTGGGCGGCCTCATCCACCGTATGCCCTTTACCGCCTTCGCCTTCCTGGTCGGCTCGACGGCTATCTCCGCGCTGCCCCCGTTCAACGGGTTCGTATCGGAGTGGCTCACCTTTCAGGCGATTCTTTTGAGCCCAAGGCTGCCACAGTGGATGCTGAAATTTCTCGTTCCCGCGGTCGGCGCGATGCTCGCCCTGTCCGCGGCGCTGGCTGCAGGTTGTTTCGTGAAAGCATTCGGCGTGACCTTTCTCGGACGAGCCAGGACGAACATCGCGCAACATGCCAAGGAAACGGACGCGTTCTCCCTGACCGCAATGTTCGCCCTTGCGCTGCTCTGTCTGATCGCCGGAGTGGTGCCCGGGTATTTCATCGATGCGCTTGCACCGGTCGCGCAGCAGCTCCTGGGCGTAAGTCTGCCCGAGCAGAAGCAATTGGAGTGGCTTGCGATCGTACCGATCGCCGAGAGCCGCAGCTCCTACAACGGCCTAGTGCTGTTTGCGCTGATTGCGATATCGGCCTGGCTGGCAGCGTACGTGATCCATCGCTGGGGCTCGCACGCGCTGAGACGATCCGCGGCTTGGGATTGCGGATTCCCGGATGCGAGCCCGTCAACGCAGTACACGGCCGATAGTTTCGCGCAGCCGATTCGCCGGGTGTTCGGCGTGTTCGCGTTCCGGGCGCGCGAGGAGGTCCATATGCCGCCGCCAGGCGACATGCGGCCCGCGCGGTTTCACGTGCATCTGCGCGACCTGGCGTGGGATGCCTTCTACGCGCCGGTCGCGGTCCTCGTTGGCTTTGCGGCAGATCGGCTGAACCGAGTGCAGTCTTGGACCATCCGAGCTTACCTGACACTCGTGTTCAGCGCGCTCGTGGTGTTGTTGATGGTGCTGGCCGTATGGCACTGATCCTGGACGTGCTGGTTCAGCTCGCTCAGCTGATACTGGTGCTAGCGATTGCACCTTTGCTGACCGGCTACATCCGCAAGGTCAAAGCGCATTTGCTGCGTCGCCGCGGCCCGCCTCTGCTGCAGCCCTACCGTGATCTCATGAAATTGCTCCGCAAGGAGGTCGTGCTGGCAGATAACGCCTCGTGGCTGTTTCGTGTCGCGCCTTACTTGATCTTCTCCACGACGTTGGTTGCTGCGGCTCTGGTGCCCACGTTCGCCACGGGCCTGGTGCTGAGCGATGCGGCCGACTTGATCGCCATCGTTGCACTGTTGGGCAGCGCACGGTTTGTCCTGGCATTGGCGGGGCTAGATGTCGGCACCAGCTTTGGCGGGATCGGCTCGAGCCGAGAGATGATGATCGCTTCGCTGGCGGAACCCGCGATGCTGATGGTCGTATTCACGCTGTCCCTGCTGGCGGGCTCGACCCAGCTCTCGTCCGTCTCCGCCTTCATGCACGGGCCGGAAGTGGGCCTGCGCGTCTCACTTGCCATGTCGCTGGTCGGCCTGATCATGGTCGCGATCGCAGAGAATGCGAGGATTCCGGTCGACAACCCTGCGACACATCTCGAGCTGACGATGATCCACGAGGCCATGATTCTCGAGTATTCGGGGCGTCATCTCGCGGTGATCGAGGCCGCCGCCTCGCTCAAGCTGCTGCTCTACCTGTCTTTGATCGGTTGTGTGTTCGTGCCGTGGGGCGTCGCGGTAGCCGGTCAAGGCTTTGCCGCTTATGCTATTGGGTTGGGGACGTACGTTGCCAAGCTCGCCGTGGCCGGCTTCCTCCTGGCGGTGTTCGAAACGGTGACGGCAAAGATGCGTGTATTTCGCGTCTCGGACTTCCTCGGTGCGGCGCTGATGCTCGGGCTGCTGGCCGCATTGCTACTGTTTGTTTCGCAGAGCGTGTGATGGATCGCTTCGTACTGGATGTCGCCCATCTGTTGGCGGGAGGGCTCGTGCTGGTCAGCTTCCTGCTGTTGTATCAGGACCGCATGTTCGGTCTTCTCAACATCTTTGCGCTGCACGCACTGGTGGTCTCCTTGTCGGTTGCTTGGCAAGCCTACATCCAGCTCGCCCCGCATCTATATATTACGGCCGCCATCGCGCTGATCGTCAAAGCCATCATCATCCCTGTGGCGTTGCATCGGATCATCGTGTACCTGGGGATCCACCGCAATATCGAGACCGTTGGTGGGATCGGGCAAACCATGTTGGCCGGCATCGGCCTCGTGGCGCTGTCCATTCTGGTGATGTTGCCGATCACTGCCCAGGCCGGCACGCTTGCGCGCGAGGACCTCGCGTTTTCCCTGTCCGTGATTCTGCTCGGCCTGTTGATGATGATCTCGCGGCGTAATGCGGTGAGTCAGGTCATCGGGTTCATGTCGATCGAAAACGGGCTGATCCTAGCCGCAACTGCAGCCAAGGGCATGCCGCTCGTGGTGGAGATCAGCGTTGCGTTCTCCATTCTCGTTGCATTGATCGTGATCGGGATTTTTCTGTTTCGAATCCGAGAGCGTTTCGACACGGTGGACGTGCACGCCTTGGAGCGCTTCCGCGGTGAGCGGACATGAATGCCGCCCTGGGCCTCGCGCTGGCTAAGACCGTCCTGGCGATCCCCGCGTGCAGCGCGGCGCTGCTGGCGCTGTTCCCGGATGATCGGCTCACCGCCCGGCTCAATGTCCTGGGGACATTTCTCACGTTCCTCGCTTCGACAGGCCTGTTCTTTCTGCGGCCGGAGCCTACGCCGTTCCTCATCGTCGACGACGTCAATGTGGTGTTCATTGTGCTGACGACGTTTGTGGGATTCACGACCAGCGTGTTCAGCGGCAGCTACATCGGGCACGAGCTGCAACAGGGGCGCCTGACGCCTATCTATCTTCGCTTCTACCACGCCATGTATCAGACGCTCATGTTCGCGATGAACCTGGCCCTGCTGGCGAATAACGTGGGGTTGATGTGGGTTGCCGTCGAGCTAGCGACGCTCACCACGGTCTTGATGGTCGGAATATACCGCACACCGGCCGCCCTGGAGGCGGCTTGGAAGTACTTCATTCTTGGCAGCGTCGGCATCGCGCTCGCGCTGTTCGGGACGATACTCGTCTATCTTGCCGCGCGTTCGGTTGTGGGAGAAGGTCTGGATGCCATGGCGTGGGACGTGCTGGTCAAGCGCGCTGCCGGCTTCGACCCTGCCCTGCTCAACCTTGCGTTCGTGTTCCTTCTGCTGGGTTACGGGACGAAGGTCGGGCTCGCGCCTCTGCATGCATGGCTGCCGGACGCGCATGCGGAAGGGCCAACACCGATATCGGCCGTGCTGTCGGGCTTGCTTCTAAACGTCGCCCTGTTTGCGGTTCTTCGCTTCAAGATGGTCATGTCCGCTAACCCGGGGGCGTTGGCGCCAGGACCGCTGATGGTTTCCATGGGGCTGATCTCCGTGCTGTTCGCGGCTTTCATGTTGTACCGCCGGCACGACATCAAGCGGATGTTCGCCTATTCGTCCATCGAGCACATGGGCATCATCACTTTCGCCTTCGGGATGGGCGGGCCGCTGGCGAACTTCGCCGGGCTGCTGCACATGACCTTCCACAGCTTGACCAAGTCGGCCATCTTCTTTTCCGTCGGCCATATCGCGCAGGCGAAAGGCACGCAGGTGATGGCCGACATTCGCGGTCTGACCGTGTCGCATCCAGTCCTTGGTTGGGGGCTTGTCCTCGGTGTGATCACCATTGTCGGGCTTCCGCCTATGGGCATCTTCATGAGCGAGTTCCTGATCATCACGTCCACTTTTGCGCGTCAGCCCGCACTTGCGATCGCGTTGGTGGTTGGATTGCTGGTGGCGTTAGGCGCGCTGCTGCTGCGCCTCAATTCCCTTGCCTTCGGGGATCCATACGGGCGCGAGGGCCGCAGCGAAGCATCTTTCGTTCCGATGTTTGCGCATCTGGCGCTCGTGGTGGTGGCGGGGATCTATCTTCCTCCCGCCCTCGTTTCCTGGTTTCAGCATGTCGCAACTTTACTGGGCTAAATGAGCCACACCATGCCCAGCCTGACGAGCTTGCGGGATCTGATGCGGGAAGGGCAGGCAGTCGATATGCACCGACCGTGGCCGCGCGCCGTCGTGAGCCGGGTAGTCTGGGAACGCACGATCGGCCTGCTCGAAGAAGGATGGTGCGGTTTGCTCGGGCTTTGGGGCGCAGGACAGTTTGTGCATATGGCGCTGATCGGCATCGAGCGTGATGGGCCTGCGATATTGAGCCTAGCGTGCGAAGACCATCGCTTCCCGTCAGTGGGGCGCCGGCATGCGCCCGCAATCCGGCTCGAGCGAGCCGTCCGCGACCTGCTGGGGTTGGAGCCTGAGGGTCTGGCAGACACGCGTCCTTGGCTGGATCACGGTACGTGGCGGCGGCGGCATCCTCTCGGCATGGCGGGCGATGCGGGTGCACTCGATCGATATGTTTTTCTGCCGGTCGAGGGGGAGGGCCTGCATCAGATCGGGGTGGGTCCCATTCATGCCGGAATCATTGAGCCAGGTCACTTCCGCTTCACGGCAAACGGCGAGACGATCGTACGACTCGAGGAGCGGCTCGGTTATGTGCACAAAGGGATCGAGTCACTCATGGCGGGGCGATCCCTCGAGCGGGCCGCGGTTCTTGCCGGCCGGGTCTCTGGCGACAGCACGGTCGCCTATGCCCTAGCTTTTTCACGTGCCGTCGAGGCTGCGCTCGGTTGCGAGCCTCCCCAGCGAGCCGTCTGGCTGCGGGCGCTGATGGCCGAGCTAGAAAGGCTGGCCAATCACTTCGGCGATCTCGGTGCGGTATGCAACGATGCTGCGTTCGCGATGCTGCATGCTCAGTTTGGTTATATGCGCGAACATGTCCTTCGAGCGGCAGACCAGTGTTTTGGCCACCGGCTCATGATGGATCGCATCGCGCCCGGCGGCGTCGTGTGCGATCTCCCGCCAGATGGACCGGCCGCGATCGCGGCGCTCATTGCTCACATTCGGGCGCATTTCCCAGAGCTAGTTGAACTCTACGACAATACCGCCTCGCTTCAGGACCGCACCGTCGCGACGGGAGTTCTTTCGCCCGTCCTTGCCCGTCAGTTCGCGCCAGGAGGCTACGTAGGCCGGGCCTCGGGACGGGCCTTTGACGCCAGACGAACGCCCGGCTATCCGCCCTATGACACGCTGAAGTTCGACATCCCGGTTCTGGAAGAAGGCGACGTAAATGCCCGTCTCTGGATCCGCATACGCGAGGTCGAGCAAAGCGTGGGGATCATCGATCAGATTCTGCAGCAGTTGCCCGGCGGAGCGACCCGTGGGCGGCTGCCGGTAGGGTCAGCCACCCACGCGGGCGAAGGTGTCGCCTTGGTCGAGGGATTTCGCGGCGATGTTCTGGTGTGGGTCCAGCTTGCCGACGATGGCCGCATCGAGCGCTGCCACCTGCGCGACCCCTCGTGGTTCCAGTGGCCACTGCTCGAGGCCGTAATCGAGGGCAACATCGTCGCCGACTTTCCACTGTGCAACAAGTCGTTCAATTGCTCCTATTCGGGCCACGATCTGTGAGCTAGCCGCGGATGCGTCGACTCCTGTTCAAGAGCCTCGTGCATGGTCCCTTGACCGAGGCAGCGCCGTTGAAGGACGAGGCCGCCACGAAAGAACTCGCGGCACGCCTCGACAGTGCGGCTCGCCGCCGATTGGGCCGCACTCTATCCATCCGCCAGATCGATGCCGGGTCCTGCAATGGCTGCGAGCTGGAAATACATGCCCTCAACAACGTCCTGTACGACCTCGAACGCTTCGGAATTCGGTTCGTCGCCTCGCCGCGCCATGCCGACGTGCTGCTTGTAACCGGCCCAGTTACTACCAACATGGGCGAGGCGCTCGAGCGCACCTATCACGCTACGCCTCACCCGAAGTGGATTGTCGCCGTCGGTGATTGTGCCCGCGATGGAGGCGTATTTTCGGGTAGTTATGCGTGCGTGGGCGGCGTCTCCGCGGTCCTCCCGGTCGACTTACACATTCGCGGTTGCCCTCCCTCGCCCATGGCGCTGCTTAAGGGCCTGCTGGCACTGCTCGAGCACGTCGATCGCGAGGTGCCCGTCAGCGTCAGCGAGTAGAGCGCCCCACCGGCAAGTGGTTATCGCAATAGCTGGCAGAATCCGGTGGTGCGAGCCTAGAACAGCAGCGAAAGCAAGACTAAAGCGACAACGATCGCTATGCCGATCGCGAAGACGAGAACGAGTTTTGAGAACGATTGATCTTGTGCCAATTATTCTCCTTTCTAGGTCTTAGGACGCGGGACTTCTACAGGTGGACGCACGAGAGCGCTTGCAGCTGGCGGGTGTGGAGACCTCGGTGCTCGGCGATCTACCAAAACCGGGATCTGGGTGTGGGTCAACACCTTTTGCGCCTCGTTGCCGAGCAACAGAGCGTGCACGCCTTTCCTGCCGTGCGAGCCCATTACAATGAGGTCGCACCCGTTTTCCTCCGCAGCTCTGATGATGGCCTCATACGGATGGCGCCGCTGCAACACCTCGTATCGCATCTTACGCCGGCCATATTCGCCAATCTCTCAATGACGTCGAGATATTGCGCCGCCCGGTCCCGGGCATCGCGCGTGAACTGCGCCCTGGTCTCTTCCAACATCTCGGCGCGGGAGGTGAACAGGTGAAAATCCGGCAGAACATGAAACCCCGTTACCCTAGCACCGAGGTCTTTGGCAATCTGAATTCCATTTAGGATCGCGGTCTCCGACAACTGGGCCCCGTCCGTTGGCAGCAGCAGGTGCTTGAACATACAACCTCCTCGTGAACCGAGAGGGTCGCTAGATCGCTGTTTGTCTTCGGGTGCTCAGTCTCTCTCCCTTGACGCCGAAGTCTCACCGGTGGTATGCGGAAGGGACAGTCCGGCCCCCCTCCGCATTCGGACGTCGGAAGTACTGCAGCTCATCGACGCCGTTTGCTCTTTCCGCAACGCACTCAATTTGATATCGGACGAGGACTGGAACGGACGGTCGCGGCGCGCGGTGCTGTCGCCCCTGGCCTGAAGCTGCGGTCTGCACGAGTCGCCGCATTCGCTTGTCGCTCGATCGTGATAGCCGCCGCGGCGATGGCAGTTTGTGTGCGTTACGGAACGAATTTCAAACATCTGGCGCGCCCCTTGTCGATTTGCACGCCGGCTCTAGCTCTTGTGTCCCGTCGGGCATCTCGCCAGCCGTACCCAATGCAGCGGAAGTGGGTGTCTTTCGAAAAATTCCTCGGTCCCAAGATTTGAAGTGCCCGTTTCTGGGCGGACCGATGCGATGTCCCGCACCTGAACGTATTCATCACGACGTGCCCCATGCTCCGGCCAGACAATGCCGCGTACCCGGGCTTCTCCTGAAGCCGTTACTGCGCCTTGAGGCGCAATCACCTCGTGCACACGGAAATTCCGGATTTTCTGACCGTCGCGAAGCAGGAGTTCTACTTGGAGACCTCGCGTCGCGCATTCGACCAGCCTATCGAGAATGTCTCTGGTTCCGGCGTTAGCGGTATTCACGACTCGCGCTGCGGCTCAAGAGGTTACCCGGCAGACGCCTCCGACCTCGAATTCGTAACAGCGCTTGAGTTGCCTGGCATAGGTGGAGAACTCCAGCCCGAACTGGAATTCGAGGCTCCTCGCATGGAACAGAAGCCACTTCCATTGCGGCTGGAAATGTCTATCCTTCGAAGCAAACACCACATGATTGCCGCTGTCGTCGCTGGGTACGGGCATCACTGCCTCCCCGAATACGTCGCGTATCCAGCCGAGATGCGAACGATAAGTGGCAGGCCCTGCCGCCAGATTGAGCACGAACATACCCCTCGGCATTAAGCGGCGCCGCGCGTCCTCATCGAACACCGAATGCGCCAACGACGCGGCAATATCGTTGCGGTCAAAGACGTCGACTAACACTGCGTCGACGTTTCTTTGAAGCCCAGACAGATAAGCGGCGCCATCGGCCTGAATCACGGAAAATCTGGAGTCATCGCGCGGGATTAGAAAGACGTCTCGCAATGCGATCGCACTCGGATCGCTCTCGACAGCGTCGCTGCGGGCCGCAGGAAGGTATCGATAGCAATACTTCGCAATGGAGCCGCCCCCCAGTCCAATTATCGCGATCCTTCTCGGCTCCAATTGAACAAAAGAAACGCCGTCATCTCGCTTGTATAAGCGAGATCGAGGGCGTAGGGATCGGATATCCGCATCGCGGTTTGAAAATTGTCGATGCCAAAGCAGAGGTAGCGCAAAGCGCGATCTTCCAGGATTTACGGCTTGTCGTAGGTTCCTCGCACGATGCGCGCGTAGAGGTCCTTCCGTCGACATTCCGCTGATTCGAGCAGACGGAGTATTCCCGACTCTCTGCGGAACGGGCTGGGCAGTGCCAGCAATCCTGGGGTTTCCGGACTCATAGGCCGACTGCTGCGGCGCTGGAAGCAGCGACGAATGAAACGGCAGAGGCGGCGGCGAGAAGCCCGGACGCTGCACTGCATCCTGTGGCCGCACTCCGACACCAGCTCGCGCGCACTGTGGAGTAGCTAGTCGACGAATAGGGGAGCCGCACTGAGTGAGGCCTTGTCTGTTGACGCCGGCGTCCCACGTTGTCGAGGACGATCGCAGAGTTTCACAGGCACAACAGCAGCTGCATGATCGTCGCCGTTGACTTGCGTCGCTTGAGCCGCATCCGTCCTGCGCGCGCGCCAAGAATCCTCTCCTCGTTTGGGCCTGGCCCTGAATGCAATTTGGGTCTACCTAGGGATGTGTTGAAAGTATATTGCTCTCAGTTTTGTTTGCAATTACAATTTGATTAACATGCCACGCGCCAATCAAATCGAGAGCAGGACGACGAGGCTCACCATCTTGATTGACCCTCGAAAGAAGAAGATCTTCGAGGAAATATGTGCCGCGCAGGATCTGACGCCGTCCCAGGTGGTCCGCAAACTGATCCGGGAGTACGTCATCGAGCACGCGGCCGGACGGCCGCTCCCGGAATGGCTAACCGCGCAGAGCAAGGCAAGGGAGAGGGGAAGAAGGCCTGAGACATCGACGAAAGGCTGAAGGCGCAGTACTGGCAGGCCGAAGAAGTTGTGCCTGCCTGCTGGACCACGTCGCGGGCGGGTTGATGCTGACGTCCTGAAGTACCGGATTTTTGCGGTGGCGAGCGTCAGGCTCGCCCATTGCCTAGCGTTTGTCGATGAGCGGCCACGATGCGCTCGGCCACCCTGAGATAGTGCTCATGCTTCGCGAGGTTGTAAGCCGCCAGATTCACCGCGCGGATGATGCGCCTAAGAATCTCGCGGTCCACGACGTCGGCATCGATGATGTTCACACAGCCTGCGTCCTGCTCGAACGCCGACAGGCCGGCCAGCCCGCCGCGCGTTACCCAGGCAAGAATCACCGCGTTGGTTCCTCCATGCCCCACGACCAACGCTGTGGTCCAGTCGGAACGCTGCGGGAAAGCCTCGAAGGCCGGGACGATACGATCCCGGAATGCTGCGAAGCTCTCGCGCCGGGAAAGCCAGCGCCGGGCGGTGCGGCGCGCTCCATGCCATAGGTGAACTCTGTGTCGATGCGCTCGTCGCTGAGACGGTCGATCGAACCCGCCTGCATCTTGCGCCGCTCGCCGATCTCGTCGAGACAGACAGCGCGTCCCTCCAGCACCAGCTAGGCGGCCTCACGCGTGCGCGTGAGGCCGGTCTGCACGCCCAGGTCGAACGGCACTGGTGCCAGAAGCTCTTGCATATGGCGCGCTTGCTCCATGCCTTCTTCCGTGAGCGGCACCTGCGTCGAGAAGATGGTGCGTCCGTCGGGCCGCCGATAGCTCACCTCGCCGTGCCGCAGCGCCTAGGAAGTCTAAACGCCGGTTGTTCTCGGAGAACGCTCTAGCCGCGGCCCCGGTGGGCCTGGATGTGGGCTGGTACATCCGGAAACGCCAGGCCGCCACCCGCCCAGCTCGTCGCGCGCGTCGGGCGCAACCGCGTGCAGGCTCAGCGGATGGTACGAGAGCGACATCAAGATCACCGAGGTCGCCGCTGGGACGAAGAGCTTCCACCAGGTCGAGGCGCTGTGGAGGGACAGGCCCCAGCGGATCACCACAAAATTCGGCCCGACGAAGCAAGCGGGCAGCAGAGCCGCAGCTTCGCTCCTGGGTACATCAACGCGTCGCTCGTCTGACGATGCTCGCTACCAGGGGTCGCCATGGGGCGCCGCGCCGCAAATGTCTGCGCGCAGGCGCCGAACAGACGCAGCTCAAGCGCCGGTCGCGGCGTGTGCTTCGCCGCTGGCGGCCGGGACAACGCGCTAGCCGCGCATCACGCGGGACGCGACCTGTCGAGCATGCGATTCGTTACCGATGCGCCGCTCAAGATGAGGGCGACCCCGATGGCGAGGAACGCCACGAGACTGAGCAGCAGCGGCACGAACCCGATCAGCGCCAAGATCGACAGCACGATAGCGCTCAAACCGACCAGGACATGAAACGCGATCGGGAAGGCCGCCTCGCCAGATGCTGAGCGGTCGGCGGATGCGTCTTCCGCTTTTGCAGACGCGGCGGAGTTCACGCGTGCGAGCACGCCGCTGCTGAAGATCGTTCCAACCCCGAGCACCAGTGCCGCGACTGGCATCAGCGCGGTCGCGTCGATCTTGAGCAACGTGAGAATCCCCAGCACGACGGCGGCCAGACCCGCCGCTGCTTCCAGGCTGACACCGCCGGTGAACTGAGCGGCCTCCAGTGTGGTCGCGTGAGCGCGGGCCATCACGCGCGAGCGCTCCGTCGCGAGCAACCCGCCATTGAGCGCGAGGGCAGCGCCCAATGCGATGCAGCTCACGGCTGCCATGTCGGTCGGGGCATAGTGCACGAGCCCCAGAATGGCGAGGATGACGCCAGCCGTCCCGCCGAGGAGGTCTAGAGCCGATGCGCTCATCAGGATGTGGTCGAAAGACCTTTCATGTAGCTGAATGGCTTTTTCTGACATGGAAATCTCCTTTGCCGGATCGATCCGGCCGATCCATATGAGTTGGACTTTCCCCTTCTGTCGACGGTTCAGCGTGACATCCCTCGCGGAGGGCGGCTGGGCGGGCGCGCGTGGATGCGTCGCCAGGGACGGTGCGCTTACGCTCCCGCTCATCGCGAGCGGCACGCCAGGTGTCTTGAAAGTCACCGCTTCCTGGTCAGTCCCGGCGCGGCTAGGTGCTTTGAGCAGGGGATCAGGTGTTGCCTGGACTCCGGCGGCTGCGTAAGGGCAGAGGCAGGTTCCCATGCAGGACGATGTCGTTCCA
>Ga0335085_10006766_pt1 | contig 18009 bp, 16 predicted proteins | sample Lox_Sample_45_FD_206712 | JGI IMG/M metagenome (GOLD analysis project Ga0335085, IMG submission 206712) | Soil microbial communities from Loxahatchee National Wildlife Refuge, Florida, United States - Lox_Sample_4.5 | ecosystem: Environmental > Terrestrial > Soil > Wetlands | place: USA...
CGGGAACGCGCCTTTCTCCGCCGCGAGATCGGCGGAGGCATCGTAGGCCGCATGATGGAGAATGCCGAGCCAGCGCTCGATGAGCGCGAGGCTTTCGGGCGAACCGTAGCGCGCGCGGCACAGGATCAGCGCATCGGCAAGGCCGGTGACGCCGAGCCCGATGCGGCGCTTGGCCTTGGCTTCGCTCTCCTGCTCGGGCAAGGGAAAACGCGAGATGTCGATGGCATTGTCGAGCAGACGCACGGCCGTGCGCACGAGCCGCGCCAGTTCCGCTTCGTCGAGATGGGCGCCAGCGTCGAACGGATGCCTGACCAGCGTCGCCAGATTGATCGAGCCCAGAAGGCAGGCGCCATAAGGCGGCAAGGGCTGTTCGCCGCAATTGTGCACCCAAAGGCCATTGGCATCGAAGGCGTTTATTCCGAAAACTGAAATATCGTACACTTCTGCCTCGCCCGCTGCCGTAACACGCTCCACGGTCGCGATAAACGACTCGCGATTGAGCTTTCGCTGATAGCGCTCCAACGCTTCCGACAATCTCGCAGCCTTCGCTGTGTCGGCGAAACCGATGCGTTCCGCAAAAACTCTTAAATTGTCTCCGGAAACGACGAGTTCATGCTGCGCGCGCGTCGCATAGTCTCTCTTGCCGCCTCTTCCGTCCGGCAGGCGACTCGTGCCCGCTGGACGACGTTGCCGATAAAGCGTGCTGGCGACCCCCAACCGCAAAAGCATCCGTTGTACAGCTTCAAGCGTCGCCAGGTCGCTTTGCGCGAAGCGAATGCTGACGCCTTTCTCTTGTGCGCCCTGGACACTGCCATCCGCGTCGAACAATCCTCGCAGAAATCCTGAATAGAAATCGCTAGATCGCTTCTCAATGGCAGGAGTAATCGTTTTACTTCCCGAATGCAGCCCATGTTCCTCTGCCAAGTGCTTTAGCGCGCCGATGCTCAGGCGCCACTCTCCGCGCCCAGCCACTTCGGTCCAACCTTTGAAGTCGGAACGATGAGGCATCCGATTCGCCGCTTCTAATATGGCGGCCATGACGCCTCTCTGCCCCTCGGCCACATCGACGCCATTGGCAATGCGACGCGGCAACCAAACGGAAAGCACGGCCTTGTCGACCTTTAATGTTCCATCGCCGATCAAGGCGCCCAACAAATAGCCTTCGGCTCGCTCCGACTCCACATCACCCCGATGTCCCCAAATTGGGGAGGCACGATGATTGTGAATGAGAATTTCGTCGCCGCACTCAAGCAGCCCAGCTTGCGTCCATTCCCAAGCACAGGACCAACGGGTCCGGCTCACAACCTTCTTCACACGGTGATCAGCAGTCAGTTGAAGACGATATCCTTCGCGGGTTTGAAGATCGAAAACTGGCTTGACCCCACTGGAAAAGAACCCTCGCTCGTCACTCGTCCAGCTCTTCGCGTCAGCGACAATGTCGGTGGGCCGGCCTAGAAGTTCAGAGATCCGACGCGGGCCCTCTAATGTGTGAATCCATGTATCAGCCGTCAGGCACGGATTGGTCGCCGCGATGGTTTCGCAATAGGCAAGATTGTTCGCTTCGTTGATGCGGTCGATGAAGATCACGCCGGGCTCGGCGTAATCGTAGGTCGCGCGCATGATGCGATCCCACAAATCGCGGGCGCGCAGCGTGCGATAGGTCTTGCCGTCGAATTTCAGATCCCAATCGCCGTCGCGTGCTACCGTCTCCATGAAGGCATCGCTCGCAAGCACCGACAAATTGAACATCGACAGCTTGCCGGGCTCGCGCTTGGCATCGATGAAGAGTTCGATGTCGGGATGGTCGCAGGCAAGCGTCGCCATCATGGCGCCGCGCCGCGAGCCCGCACTCAAGATGGTGCGGCACATCGCATCCCATGCGTCCATGAACGACACCGGACCGGAGGCATCCGCGCCCACACCCGCCACGAACGCGCCCTTCGGCCGCAAGGTGGAAAAATCGTAGCCGATGCCGCCGCCCTGCTGCAGCGTCAGCGCGGCCTCGCGCAGATGGGCGAAGATGCCGCCGATGGAATCGGGAATGGTGCCCATGACGAAGCAGTTGAACAGCGTCACGGCGCGGTCGGTGCCGGCGCCGGCGAGAATTCGGCCCGCCGGCAGGAAGCGGTAACCGGCCAGCGCCTCGGCGAATTCCAGCGCCACCGCGCGGCGCTTGTCCGCCGGCTCCGCTCTGGCCGCAGCCAGCGCCACGCGCGCCCAAGTGTCGGCCACATCGCGGTCGATGGCGGTGCCGTCCGGCGCTTTCAGCCGGTATTTCATGTCCCAGATCTGGCGCGAAATGCTCATGGCCGCCTTGGGGCTTCCTCGCCGCCGGGCCAGCCCGAGCGGGAACGGAAGCTAACCGCAAATCCTCTTAAAATCAAGCTTTGTTCATTGTATGTTCCCGATCCTCGGCCGTCCGCCAGGGCCTTGCCGCCGGTCGGGGCCGGGCCTAATTCGCCGAAACGGCAAAGCGGTTCTTGTAGCGCGGGTCGATGGTGGCGAGCGGGAAATAGATGAACACGTCGGTGGTGGCGAACTGACGGTCGATCACCGCGCCGTCGCCGATGGAGGCGCCCGCGCGCACATAGCCTTTCAACAGCGGCGGCAGCGCGCGCAGCGCTTCCTTGGGCGCGATCACGCTCTTAGGCATGCGGTCCATCGGCTGATAGAGCTCGGGCCGCGCCCGGACCCGGATGCCCTCGGGCAGCGGATGGAAATGGTGCAGATAGGACAGCGGCAGCGCCACGGCGTCCGGATCGGTGCCGGCAAGGCTTGCGCAGCCGAACATCAGATCGATGGAAAAGCGCGCGACATAGACCATCAGTCCCCGCCACAGAAGCTGCATGCTGCCGGGGCGCGCGCGATATTCCTTGAGGACGCAGGAGCGGCCGAGCTCCAGGAAGCGCGTGCCGCGCGGAAGGCCCGCCAGCATCGGCCGGATGTCGTATTCGCCGCTCGTGTAGAACCCGCCCGCGCGCGCCGCATCGGCATCGCGCATCAGCCGGTAGCAGCCGATCACCATGGGCTGGCCGTCTTCGTCCAGCGCTTCGCGATCGACCACCAGAAGGTGATCGCAGAAATCGTCGAAGCGATCGAAATCGCGTCCCGCCTGCCGCATGGCGGGCGTGGGGATCGCGCTCATCTCTTCGTAGAAGACGCGGTAGCGCAGATGCTGGGCGGCCTCGACTTCGGCGTCCGTCTCGGCCAGCCGCACCTCGAGCGAACCCGAGGTGGCAAGAATCGGCCATTGCAGACGGCCCTCGAAGGGACCGGGTTCGTGCACGTTGACCAAGCGAACTCCCGCTGTGCTGGCAATTCCAGGAAAAGTGGGAACCGGTTTTCCGCCTGGAATTGCGACAAACAAAGGATTCCAGAGCGGATCATCGATTCCGTCTAACGATGATCCGCTCTAGGAATGAGGCATCGCAGCCGACCCCTCGGGCCGAAGCGATGTCACAATTCTACCCGAGCGCCGATATTGGGGCAAACCCAAATAAATCAAGGCCTTGTCACGAAAGCGCCACGGAACCGCCGAGCGATTCGGCGGCAGCCTGCCGCCGTCCCAGGATGGCGAACAGCACCAGCGCCGGAATGCCGATCACGCCCGCGCCCACGAAGAAGATGGCATAGGCGTTCATCAGCCCGTCATGCGCCGCCAGATCCTGCACCGCGACGCCGGAGAAGCCCTTCAGGATTTTCCCGAGCCAGGCATAGGTCGAGGTCAGCAGTGCATATTGCGTGGCCGTGTAACCCAGGCTCGTCAGGCTCGACATATAGGCGGCGAGTGCGATGCCCGCGAGCGCGATGCCGAAATTGTCGAGCGCCATCACGATGGAGAACACGACATCGCCATGCGCGTAAGGCAGGATCGCATAGGCCATGGTGCCGAGGATCTGCGCGCTGCCGCCGACGAGGAGCGTGCGCAGATAACCGAAGCGGATCGAAAGATAGCCGCCGGCCGCGACGCCCAGAAACACGGCCGCGAGTCCGAAGGTGCCGCGCACCGCGCCGACCAGATCCTTCGACATGCCGACGTCGTGATAGAGCGGATTGCACATCGGCCCCATCACGAAGTTCGGCAATTGGAAAAGGCTGATGGCCGCGAGCATCAGAAGCGCCATCGCGCCATGCGCCTTGAAGAACACGACGAAGGGACCGGCAATCGCATCGTAGAGCCCGCGCGGCGTCCAGAGCGGCGCCTCGGCCTCAATGCGCTCCATCACGCTGTCGGCCTTCGCCGGCTCCGCCGCGAGCAGGCACGCCGCGATGCCCACCGCGATCAGCGCGCCGTAGAACATGTAGGACGCGTTCCATCCGACGCGCGCCGCGATGGGCAGGATCATGGCTTCCGTCGCCAGCATCGCGGCGCGGTAGCCGAAGGTTTCGGCGGAGGTGAGCAGTCCCAGCTCATCGGCGTTGCGCGCGCTTTCGATGCGCCAGGCATCGATCACGATGTCCTGGGTGGCCGAGGAGAACGCGACCACCAGCGCCAGCACCCCGAGCGTCGCCAAGCCATGCGCGATGCCGGCCGTCGCCATCGCGATCAGTCCGCCACCGACGAAAAGCTGCGCCAGCAGGATCCATCCGCGGCGGCGTCCGAGGCGGCCCAGGAACGGCGCCGTGGTGCGGTCGATCACCGGCGCCCACAGGAATTTCAGCGAATAGGCGATGCCGACCCAGGACAGGAACCCGATGGCCTCGAGCGAGGTGCCGGCGTCCCGCAGCCAATAGCCGAAGGTGTTCCCGACCAGAATAAACGGAAGCCCCGACGAGAAGCCCAGCGCCGTCATGATCAGGACGCGCGGCTCGAAATAGGCTTTGAGCGGACGGCGCACGCGCGCGGGCTTGGTCATGCCGCGGCGTCGGTCAAACGCTCGCTCTCGGCATCGGGGAAGAGTTCGTTCAGCACGTCCGAGAGCTCGGCGGGGTCGATGGGCTTGGTCAAGAAACCATCCATCCCCGCCTCCTGGCAAGCCCGCTTGCCGGTCTCCAGCGCGTCGGCCGTCAAGGCCACGATGGGCACGCGCGGCCGGCCCTTGGCCGCTTCGTCGGCACGAATGCGCTTGGTGGCTTCGACGCCGTCCAGCCCCGGCATGTGGATGTCGGTCAGCACCAGGTCGAAGCGCTCGCCTGCGCAGGCCTCCACCGCCTCTTCGCCCGAAGCGACTTCGCGCACGTCATGGCCGCGGCGGCGCAGAAGCTCCCGCGTCAGCATGGCGTTGATGGGATTGTCCTCGGCCAGAAGGATCTTCAGGCCGTCGGCGGGCTTGGCCGCGTGCGCTGGCTTTTCGGGGGCGCCGGTCGCGGTCGCCGGCGGTTCGGGCACATCTTCCGCCGCGAAACTTTGTTCGGGGCCTTTCGCCAGAAGCCGTTCGATCAACGAGGATTGGCGCACCGGCTTCACCAGATAGCCCGCAAAGCCCATCTCGCGCAGCGCATCCAACTGTCCGCGCGCGGCGGGGGTCAAAAGCACGACGGCGCGCGCGCGCCCGTCGGGCCGGGTGGGAAGCTCGACTTCGCCCGCCGTGCCCGCGTCGATCAGCACCGCGTCGGGCCCTTTGGGATTGTCGCCGCGGCCGAGCGGTACCACCTCGCCGCCGCTGGCGCGCAATTGCTCGGTCAAGCCTTCGCGCAGCACCGCATTGCGGGTCACGATGGCCACTTTCATGCCGGCAAGCGGTTCGGCCTCGGGGGCGGTCGTATCGCGCACCACGATCGCAGGCACGGTGAACCAGAAGACGCTGCCGCCGGCCTCGCCCGCATCGACGCCGATCTTGCCCTCCATCGCGTCAACCAGCTTGCGGCAAATGGCAAGTCCAAGCCCCGATCCGCCGAAGCGGCGCGCGTGACTGGAATCGGCCTGCACGAATTCGCTGAAGATGGCGTCCCGCTTGTCCTTGGGCACGCCGACGCCGGTGTCGCGCACCGTGAAGCGCAAATGCCGCCGTTCGCGCGCCTCCGACACCGACAGCTCGAGGCGCACGCCGCCCTTCTCCGTGAACTTGACCGCGTTGTCGACCAGATTGGTGAGCACTTGCCGCAGCCGCATGCCGTCGCCGCGCACGATGTCCGGCACGTCCGGCGCCACGAACGAAACCAATTCGATGGCCTTGGCGTGCGCCTTCTGCGCCAGCAGCTCGACGATGCCGTCCACCGTCTTGCGCAGATCGACTTCATCGTCTTCGAGCGAAAGCTTGCCCGATTCGATCTTGGAGAAATCGAGAATGTCTTCGATCAGCGTGAGCAGCGCCTTGCCCGATTGTCCGATGGCTTCGGCGTAGGAGCGCTGCTCGGGCAGAAGCTTGGTCTCGAGCAGGAGCCGCGCCATGCCGAGCACGCCGTTCATCGGCGTGCGGATTTCGTGACTCATGGTGGCGAGGAAGCCCGACTTGGCGCGGTTGGCCGCTTCGGCTTTGTCGCGCGCCTCCATCAGCGCTTCTTCCAGCGCCTTGCGCTCGGTGACGTCGCGGCCGACGCTCTGGATCTCGATGAGCTGTCCCTGCGCGTTGCGCACGGGATAGTCCTCCCAGGCGATCCAGCGCCAGCCATAGGCGGTGCGTACATGCTGGTCGTAGCGCACGCCGGGGCGTGCCGATTTCAGTCCGGTGAAGCTGCCGAAGAGCGGCGCACGGCTGTCGGGATGCAGTTCCGGTGCAAAGGGCCGTCCGACAGCGAGGCTGGGATGCAGTCCGAACAGCCGGAAGAAAGCTTCGTTGCCGTAAGTCAGCCGACTGTCCGGAGCGCGGCGGAAGATGGCGTCGCCTTGCGCATCGACCAGGCCCTTGTAGCGCGTCTCGCTCTCGTGCAGCCGCGCATTGATGGCGGAGACGGTGGCGAGCGATTGCTCGAGTTGGGCGGCCACGCTGTGCAGCTGGGCGCTGCGCGCCTGAAGCTCGACCGTCTTGACCCGCGCATCGATCAGCGCGGCGAACAGGATAGCCACGCCCACGACCGCCGTCGCGCCCAGGAGAAGCGGCGAGAACAGGGTCATCTGCCCATGCAGCACGATATCGCCGACCGCGGTGGCGCCAAGCGCCAGCGCGCCCAGCCCGAAGACCGTCATGCCCACCCGCGCAAACGCCAATCCTGCCTCCCGTCGAGCGGGTTCCAGTTAACCGCCGTCAGCCTTGCGAAAGATTTAACCGGCTCGCTGCGGCCATTGGGTTTGGCCGGATCAAAGGTTAATCTCGGATCGAGCCCGGCCGTGGGACGGGCGCGAAATCAAGGGAGGAAGGCATGAAACTCAGGACATGGACGCTCTCGGGCGCGATGGCAGGGGCCCTGGTGTTGATCGCGGGCACGGCTTTGGCCGACGATCCGATGGCCAACACCTATGGCAACACCGTCAACACGGTCGAAAAGGACAATGGCGCCAAGGGCAAGATGATGTTCAACCAGGACGGCACCTATTCGGTCTCGGGCACGGACGCGAAAGGCAATCCTGTGGGCTACAACGGCCATTGGACCCTGAAGGATGGCGACATGACCATCTGCATGACCCCGGACGCGCCGCCGGACGCCAAGAGCGCGCCTCCGGCCGCCTGCGCGCCGATCGAAAAGCACAATGTCGGCGACAGCTGGACGGTGACCAACGACCAGAAGCAGACCTACGACGTTTCGATCTCGGCCGGGCGCTGAATCCGGCTTGGGACGGATGGCCGCGGGGCGTGCCTCGCGGCCATTTCTCTATCTGAATCAATAGCTTGACAACAGGACGGCAGGGTCGGTGGGCCTATGGCCCCGACTGTCACAAAAGCTTCGCACAACTGTGATGGACCTTGCACCGATCGCGGGCCTGATCGCGGCTGGCCGGGGCCAAAATCGGGTGGGGATAGACCGGCGATCCTGCGAGGGGCGCAGCTGTCCCGCGCATGCCCGCAATGCGTTGAGACACCGCGGCACCGATGGTCGATATCGCCTTGACCGAGAATCTCGTGGCTCAGGACCGCAGCGTCGCCACCCAGCGCTTCACCAAGGGTGACAAGCGCTTTCGTCGCCTGACATGGGCGGCGGCCGCCCTGGTCGTGCTCATCTTTGCCGGGATCATGGCTTCGCTGGTCTACGGCTCGCTGCCCGCCTTCAAGGCGTTCGGCTGGCCGTTCCTGTGGACCGAAATCTGGAATCCGGTGACCGACAAATTCGGTGGCGCGGCCTCCATCTACGGCACCGTGGTCACCTCGCTGCTGGCCATGGCGATGGCCGTTCCGGTCGGCATCGGCATCGCCATCTTCCTGACCGAGCTGTGCCCGCGGGCCTTGCGCCGGCCCGTCGGCATCGCCATCGAGCTGCTCGCCGGCATCCCCAGCATCATCTACGGCATCTGGGGCCTGTTCGTTTTCGTGCCCTTCTTTCAGTCCGACATCGAGCCGTTCCTCATCCGCGTGTTCTCCGACATTCCGGTGCTGAAGACGGTGCTCGGCGGCGCGCCCTACGGCATCGGCCTGTTCACTGCCTCGCTCATTCTTTCGGTGATGATCCTGCCCTTCATCTCGGCGGTGACGCGCGACGTGTTCGAGACCGTGCCGCCGATCCTGAAGGAGGCGGCCTATGGCGTCGGCTGCACGACCTGGGAAGTGATGTGGCGTGTGGTGCTGCCGTTCAGCCGCGCGGGCGTCGTGGGCGGCGCGATGCTGGCGCTCGGCCGCGCGCTGGGCGAGACGATGGCGGTGACCTTCGTCATCGGCAATGCGCATTACATCCTGCCGTCGCTGTTCGCGCCGGGCACCTCGATCTCGGCCTCCATCGCCAATGAATTCACCGAGGCGGTGGGCGACCTTTACCAGTCTTCGCTGATCGAACTGGGCCTGATCCTGTTCGTCATCACCTTCATCGTGCTCGCGAGCGCGCAATTGATGCTCTACACGCTCGAGCGGCGGGCGGGAGGCAGATCATGACGGCACGCAGCATGGGTCTCTACGGCCGCCGCCGCTTCGTCAACGCAATGTTCCTGGGCCTCTCCGTCGCTGCCGCTCTGTTCGGCATCGCCTGGCTCACGGCGATCCTGATCTCTTTGATCGGCAAGGGCGTCGTCGCGCTCTCGCCCACGCTGTTCACGCAGAACACGCCGCCGCCGATGATGGAGGGCGGGCTCGCCAACGCCATCATAGGCTCGCTGATCATGAGCGCGATCGCGGTGGGGGTGGGCACGCCGATCGGCATCTTCGCCGGCACCTATCTCGCCGAATATGGCCGCTACACCCGCACCGCCTTCGTCGTGCGCTTCGTCAACGACATCATGCTGAGTGCGCCGTCCATTGTGATCGGCCTGTTCGTCTATGTGGTGATGGTGAGCAACGAAAACCCTTCCATCTTCCAGAAGCTTTGCACCAAATGGCTGGGCCAGGAATGCCCGACCGGCCATTTCTCCGCGTGGGCGGGCGCTGCCGCATTGATGGTGCTGGTGATTCCGGTGGTGGTGCGCACCACCGAGAACATGCTGTTGCTCGTGCCACACACGCTGCGCGAAGCCGCTGCCGCTTTGGGCGCGCCGCGCAATGCGGTGATCCGCGCCGTCACCTGGAAAGCCGCGCGCGCCGGCATCATCACCGGCATCCTGCTCGCCATCGCGCGCATTTCGGGCGAGACCGCGCCCCTGCTGTTCACCGCTTTCGGCAATCAGTTTTCGAGCACCAATCTCAGCCAGCCGATGGCGAATCTGCCGATCGTGATCTTCAATTTCGCCATGTCGCCTTATGAAGGCTGGCACCATCTTGCCTGGGCGGCGGCGCTTCTGGTGACCGCGGCCGTCTTGACGCTCAGCATCGTCGCGCGCGTCCTCGGAACACAGCGGAGCAGATAATGGCCCGGAACGGAAAAGACGAGACCGTCAAGATCGACGTCAAGAAGCTCGACTTCTACTACGGCGCGAACAAGGCGCTGAAGAACGTGTCGGTGCCGCTTTACGACCGCAAGGTGACGGCCTTCATCGGTCCCTCCGGTTGCGGCAAATCCACGCTTCTGCGCGTGATGAACCGCATCTACGACCTTTATCCCCATCAGCGTGCCGAGGGCGAGGTGGTGCTCGACGGCAAGAACATCCTGAACGGCGCGACCGACCTCAATCTGCTGCGCGCCAAAGTCGGCATGGTGTTCCAAAAGCCGACGCCGTTTCCGATGACGATCTACGACAACATCGCCTTCGGCATTCGGCTCTACGAGAAGATGCCGCGCTCGGAACTGGACGGCCGCATCGAAGACGCGCTGCAGCGCGCGGCGCTGTGGGGCGAGGTCAAGCACAAGCTGCGCGAATCGGGGCTGTCGCTTTCCGGCGGCCAGCAGCAGCGTCTGTGCATCGCGCGCACCGTGGCGACGAAGCCCGAAGTGATCTTGCTGGACGAGCCGTGCTCGGCGCTCGATCCGATCTCGACGGCAAAGATCGAGGAGTTGATCGACGAATTGTCGAACGACTACACCATCGCCATCGTCACCCACAATATGCAGCAGGCCTCGCGCACCTCGGACTACACGGCCTTCATGTATCTCGGCGAAATGGTCGAGTTCGGCGTGACGGAGAAAATGTTCACCGCGCCTGAAAACAAAAAGACCGAGGAATACATCACCGGCCGGTTCGGGTGATCCTTCGGGGCTCCCTTCGGCAAGCTCAGGGTCGCACCTCAGGATGACGAAATTCGTCATGGTGAGGTGCCGCAGCGCAAGCGGCGCCCCGAACCATGACGGTCACGCGTAATCCGCTTCGGCCGTCGCATCGGCGGTGCTCCGCGTAACCGCGTTGAACACGGCGCTCAGCACCACGCTCACCACCAAATTCAACATCAGCGACGAGAGCGCCGCATAGCAGGGGATGGTCACGCCGAGCACGTGGATGGCGTAGATCGATTTGGCGAAATCGAGCTCAGCCGCCATCCAGGTTCCGGTACCGATGCCCGCGGCCCAGCCCAAGAGCAGCGCCATCGGATGCAACCGCCTTGTGTAGAGGCCGAGCAGCACCGCGGGCAACGTCTGGATCATCCAGATGCCACCCAACAACTGAAGCTGGATCGCATAGGTGTTGGGCAATTCGATCACGAAGAACAGCGCGCCCGCCTTCACCACCAGCGACACGATCTTGGCCACTTGGCTCTCGCCCGCGGGCGAGACCTTCGGATCGATGTATTCCTTGTAGATGTTGCGCGTGAACAGATTGGCGCAGGCGATCGACATCACCGCGGCAGGCACCAGCGCGCCGATGGCGATGGCGGCGAACGCCACGCCTACGAACCACGGCGGGAACATCTGCAGGAACAGCGCCGGCACGGCGTAATTGTTGCCGAAGCGGGCGAAGCCGGCGGCGAAATGCGGATCGCTCTTCACCCCCGACGCAATCGCCATGAAGCCGAGCAAGGCCAGCAAGCCCAGCGCCAGCGAATAGGCGGGCAGCGCCACCGCATTGCGCCGGATCGCGCCCGCGCTTTGCGACGACAGCACGCCCGTCACCGCATGGGGATAGAGGAACAGCGCCAAGGCCGAACCCAGCGCCAGCGTCGCGTAAGCCGATTGCGCGCCCCAATTCGTCGCGCTGGGCTGCGGCAGAAGCAGATTCTTGGGATCGACGCTGGCGAAGATCTTGGCGTAGCCGCCAAGCTCGGCCGGAATGACGATCACCGCCGCGATCACGGTTGCGTAGATCAAGAGATCCTTCACCACCGCGATCATCGCCGGCGCGCGCAAGCCGCTAGTGTAGGTGTAAAGCGCCAAAATCGCGAACGCCACGATCAACGGCAGATCGTGCACCATGCCGATGCCGGGAACCATCATGTCGGGCGCGATGCCGATACCTGCCACCACCACTTCCATGCCCACCAATTGCAGCGCGATATAGGGCATGGTCGCCACGATGCCGGTGACCGCCACCGCCAGCGCCAGCGTGCCGGAGCCGAAACGTCCGCGCACGAAATCCGCCGCCGTCACATAGCCGTGCTTGTGCGACACGCTCCACAATCTGGGGAAGGCGATGAACAGCAGCGCATAGGTGATGGTGGCGTAGGGCACGGCGAAGAAGCCGACCGCGCCGGCCCCGAACATCAACGCCGGCACCGCGACGAAGGTGTAGGCGGTGTAGAGATCGCCGCCCAGGAGAAACCACACGATCCAGCTTCCGAAGCGCCGCCCGCCCAAGCCCCATTCGTGCAGCTCGTTCAGATTGCCGCGCCGCCAGCGGGCCGCGACGAACCCCAGCACCGTGACCAGGCCGAACAGCAGGATGAAGACGATGACCGCGACGGGACCGGGCGCGCCCATGGCCTACTCCCGGCCCTGGCCGCGCTTGTCCGCGCGGTAGATGAACCAGAACAGAAGGGCTGCCAACGGCACCCAGAGAAGCTGGTACCAATAGAAGAAGGGGATGCCGGCGATGCTCGGCTCGGCGCGATCGTAGATCGGCACCCACAGCGTCGCCACGACCGGAATGAGAAACAGCCAATAGACCGCGCGCCAGCGCTTTGGCCCCTTGCCGCCCGCCATTCGCGCGCCCCCGGTGCTTTCCCCGCCGGGTTGCTTACGGCATAAAGAGCCGACCGCCAAGCGGGTGTCGTATGGACCTCCTTTATCTTGCCGGCTCGCTCGCCGGCGTGCTCGCGCTCGTGGGGCTGAATGTGCTCCTGCTCGGCCGCGCGCACATGCGGCTGAGCCCTGAGACGGCTGTGGCGCGGCTCAAGCAGGACATGCCCGGTTTCGCGCCCGGCGCAGCGGCGGTGTCGGCCGACGGCCAGGCGGCGCTGATCGAGAATGCGCGCGACGGCGCGCCGTGGCTGGTCGAGGTCAAAGGCGACGGCCTCGTCACCCGCAATTTGAAGCGCGACGGTCTGCGCGGCACGGCGCGCGACGGTGCGCGGCTCGCGCTCGCGCTCGCCGATTTCACGTTGCCGCGGGTGCGGCTGGAGCTCGCGGACGCCGCTGCCGCGCAGGCTTGGCAGGCGAAGTTGCAGGGGGCCTGACGCGTGCAACTTCCCAACGTCATCGCCTTGGCGACACCGCTCTTCATCCTCTTCGTGGTGCTGGAGATGATCGCCGCGCGGCTTTGGCGCAAGGCCACATTCGAGCCTTGGGACACCGCCACGAGCCTGCTGATGGGTTTCGGCTCGACCGTCGCGGGCGGGATCTTCGCCTTCGTCTTCGTGGGCTTCGCGGCGCTGTTGCAGCCTTTCGCCATCGCCGATCTCGGCTGGTCGATTCCGGTCTTTGTCGTCTGCTTCGTGCTCGACGATATCGTCTATTATTGGTGGCACCGCGCTTCGCATCGCGTGCGCTGGCTCTGGGCCGACCACGTGCAGCACCATTCGAGCCAGCACTACAATCTCTCGACCGCCTTGCGCCAGCCCTGGACCGGCGCCTTCACGCCGGGAATGATCATCCGCGCGCCGCTGATCCTGGTGGGTTTTCCGCTGCCCATGATCGCCTTCGTGCACGGGCTCAATCTCGTCTATCAGTTCTGGATCCACACCGAGATCGTCAAGAAGTGTCCCCGCTGGTTCGAAGCGGTGATGAACACGCCTTCGCATCACCGCGTGCATCATGCCACCAACGCGCGGTATCTCGATTCCAACTATGCCGGCGTGTTCATAATCTGGGATCGGATGTTCGGAACCTTCGTCGCCGAGGACGAATCGGACAAGCCGCGCTACGGCATCGTGAAGAATCTCGGCAGCTTCAATCCGCTGAAAGTGGCGCTGCACGAATGGCTCGGCATCGCCAAGGACATCGCCCGCGCGCGCGGCGCGCGCGACGTGCTGCTTTATCTGTTCGCGCCGCCGGGCTGGACGCCGGACGGCAGCCGCGACACCACCGCCACCATCAAAGCACGCTGGCAAGCCTTTGAAGCGGCTCGCAATCTCGCCGAATAGGAAGGCGGCGGCAACCCTTCTATAATGACTTGTCCATACTCTGGGGGAGGGTTTCATGCGCGTGCTCATCGCCGGGATTCTCGGCGCCATCGCCATGTTCGTCTGGTCTTCCGTCGCGCATCTGGCGACGCCGCTCGCCACCACGGGCTTCAGCCAGATCCCGAGCGAAGCGCCGGTGCTTGCCGCCATGCACAATTCCATCGGCGACAAGAACGGTCTCTATTTCTTCCCCTGGGTCGATCCCAAGGATCCGAAGATGATGGACAAGGAAGCCGCGCTGATGAAGGCCAACCCGTCGGGCCTTCTGATCTATCATCCGCCAGGCGCCGACACCGGCATGGGCCTGTCGCGGCTCGGCGCGGAGTTCGGCAAACAGCTCGTCGTGTCTCTGCTCGCGGCCTGGCTGCTGTCGATGGCGGCGATCGCCAGCTATCTGAAGCGGGTGTGCTTCGTATCGGGCCTCGGCCTTGCCGCGGCCATCACCACCAACGTCTCCTATTGGATCTGGTACGGCTTCCCGACGGACTACACGCTCGCCTACGCCTTCACCGATTTCTTCGGTTATGTCGTCGCCGGATTCGCCATCGCGTGGTGGATGGGGCGAAAGGCGTAAGGCACGTCTAGCTTCCGCGCCGCGAGCGCATCATGCGCGCGAAGGAGGCGTTCATGTGCCGCGTGCGGCGGCCGCGGTTTTCCTCTTCGTCCGCGATGGCGTCGGCTTCCTTTTCGCACATGGTGCGGATCTCTTCGAGCTCCTCCTCGGTCAGATGCTCGATGCCGACGAATTCGTTGCGCGCGCCCTCGATGGCGCGGATCAATTCGTCGAGCTTGGCCTGTATCGCCGCGCCGTCGCGGTTCTGCGTGTTCTGGATCAGGAACACCATCAGGAAGGTGACGATGGTCGTGCCGGTGTTGATCACGAGCTGCCAGGTGTCGGAAAAGCCGAACACCGGGCCCGACGCCGCCCAGACCACGATCAAGACACAGCATAAGGTGAAAGTGAGAGGCTGACCCGCGGCCCGCGCCACGGCGTTGGCGAAGCGCGTGAAGACGAGCGCGATCGGCGCATGGGCGGAGGGCTTCGCGCGCTTTGTCCTGCGCGCGCTCACGCGGAGCGCCGGTCGACGAACACCAGGCCAAGTCCCGCGATCACGATCGCGATGCCCGCGACGGTCGGGATCGAGACGTTGTGCTGTTCCTGCGCGTCGATCTGGATCGGGCCGAGCTTCGCGGCGGGCCTGGTGTCGGTGTAGCTGAAATGGCCGAACAACAGCGCCAGCACGCCGACGACCATCAGCACCACGCCAATTGCTGTCAGTTTGCGCATGCGGGATTCCCGGCTTGGCCCACCAAGAACGACCCAGGCAAGGCTAGAGTTCCCGCACCAGAATGAGATTGCGCAAGGTCGTGCGCGCGATCCGGTAGCCGCGCGCCTTGAGCAGTGCCATCGGATCGGTGGTCCAGCGCGGCTGCGTACGCTCCATGGTCAGCATTTCGGGCAGAAGCGAATCCGGCGCCTCATTCAGGAACGGCACGAGCACCAGATCTTCGGCGCCTTCGACGTCGATCTTGAGGCCGTGCACGCGCGTCACAGCCTCTTCGCGCAGCACGCTGAGAAGCGTGCGCGCCGGCACGCGCACGCGTTCGCCGCCTTGGCGCTTCGGCCTGATGCTTGCCTCGCCCTTGTTCGCGGAATGGAGCGCGAAGTCCACCGTGCCGTCTTCATCGCTCAGCGCGACAGGAAAGACTTTGATGTTGGCATCGGGATTGAGCGCGGCATTGAAGGCAAGTTCGTCGCGGATGCCGGGCTGCGGCTCGAATGCCAGGATGCGCCCGCGCGCGCCCAATATGCTGGCCAGCGCGAGCGACCAGCCGCCGACATTGGCGCCGATGTCCAGGAACACGAACTCCCCCGCGCTCGCCCGCGCCTTCGCCGCGAAGGCTTCGATCTCCTCGGCATCGAACAATTGCGGTGTGAACAGCAGCCGGTTGGCGGCGACGTTGTCGAATGGATAAAGCCGTGCCTTCAGTCCGAAAAGCTCGACGTCCAGGGGATGATCGAGGCCCCAAAGCCCAAGCCGCCGGACCGCGAACGCGGTTTGCCGCCCCACCCAATTGTCCGGCATGGCGGAGGCAATCGCCCGCACCCAGGCCTGCAGGCGTGTCGGCGCATGGGTCCCGAACGGCGGATCGGATTTACCGGTCATGGGCGATGCGGCGATAGGACAGCGCTTCGGCGATATGCGGGCGCATGACGCTCTCGCATCCGGCGAGATCGGCGATGCTGCGCGCCACGCGCAACACGCGGTGATAGCCGCGCGCGGAGAGCCGCATGGCATCGGCGGCTTCGGTCAAAAGGCGCTTGCCCGGCGCTTCCGGCATGGCGACGCGGTCCAGCAATTCGCCTTCCGCTTCGGCGTTGGTGCGGATGCCGAAATCCTCGTAGCGCGCGCGTTGAACGCTGCGCGCCTTGGCCACCCGCGCGGCCACTTGCGCCGAGCCTTCCGCCGGCGGCGGCAGCGAAAGATCGGCCGCCGACACGCTTGCCACCTCGACATGGATGTCGATGCGGTCGAGCAAGGGTCCGGAGAGCCGCGCCTGATAATCCAGCGCGCATTTGGGCGCGCGGCCGCACGCTTGCGCGGGATCGGAGAGATAGCCGCAGCGGCAGGGATTCATCGCCGCCACCAATTGGAAGCGCGCCGGGTAGCGCACATGGGCGTTGGCGCGCGCCACCACCGCTTCGCCGGACTCGATGGGCTGGCGCAGCGAATCCAGCACGGCGCGCTGGAATTCCGGCAACTCGTCCAGGAACAGCACGCCCAGATGCGCGAGCGAAACTTCGCCGGGCTTGACCCGCAAGCCGCCGCCGACAAGCGCGGCCATCGATGCGGAATGGTGCGGGCTGCGAAACGGCCTCTTCCGCGAGATCGCGCCTTCGCGCAATTCCCCCGCCAGCGATTGCACCATGGACAATTCCAGCGCCTCGCGCGCGTCGAGCGGCGGCAGAAGCCCGGGCAAGCGCTGCGCCAGCATCGACTTGCCCGCTCCGGGCGGGCCGATCATCAGCATGGCGTGGCCGCCCGCCGCCGCCACTTCCAGCGCGCGCTTGGCGGTTTCCTGTCCTTTCACGTCGCGCAGATCGGCGACGCTGACATCGTCGGCCGCGAGCTTGGGCTCCGGCGGCGTCAGGACCGACACGCCCTTCATGTGATTGACGAGCGCGATCAGCGACGGCGCCGCCAGGACTTCCGTGCCGCCGGCCCAGGCCGCTTCCGAGCCGCACGGTGCCGGGCAGATGAGCCCGCGGCCCTGTTCGCTCGCGGCCAGCGCCGCCGGCAAGACGCCGGCCACGGCGCTGATCTGTCCGTCCAGCGACAACTCGCCGAGCGCCAGATAGCCTTCCATCTCGCTTGCCGGCACCACGCCCATGGCCGCCAGCAATCCGAGCGCGATGGGCAAATCGTAGTGGCTTCCTTCCTTGGGCAGATCGGCCGGCGCCAGATTGACCGTCAGCCGCTTGTAAGGCAGCGCGAGGCCGATCGCCGACAGCGCCGCCCGCACCCGCTCCTTGGATTCGGCGACGGCCTTGTCAGCCAGACCTACGATGTTGAAATTGCCGTTTTGCCCTTCGCCAATGTGCACCTGCACGTCCACTTCGCGGGCCTCGATGCCCTGGAACGCGACGGTATAGACATGCGCGATGGTCATGGCGCCTGGCCCCTTCGGCGCCATTGTCCCGGCTTTGCGACCGGTTGCAACCGCCGGAGGCGCGGCCGGAGCCGGTTCCCCGCTACCGGCTTACGATTTCCGGCGGCACATAGGTATCGTCCGCAACCGATCCTTCGGGGCCGTAGACCCGCAGCATGATGTTGAATGGCCGGCTTGGCGCGGGAAGCCAGTTCGATTGCGGCACATCCTTTGGCGGATCGTGCGCGATGACGATCGTCAGGGAACCGTCCGCGTTGTATTTGAGATCCTTGGTGTAGCGCGCCACGACGTATTTGTTGATCGGGTTGCGCACCAGCTCGATCGATTCCGGCGTGTAGCAGGTGAACGACCAGAAACGCTTGGCCTGCGGGATCCGGTCTTTGGGAATCTGCAGCACATAGCCTTGCGCGTTCGCGCCGTCGAGCGGCTTGCCGCTCGCATCGTCGAAGGTCTGGTA
>Ga0335085_10006767_pt1 | contig 18007 bp, 7 predicted proteins | sample Lox_Sample_45_FD_206712 | JGI IMG/M metagenome (GOLD analysis project Ga0335085, IMG submission 206712) | Soil microbial communities from Loxahatchee National Wildlife Refuge, Florida, United States - Lox_Sample_4.5 | ecosystem: Environmental > Terrestrial > Soil > Wetlands | place: USA: Florida...
CCGCATCGGGCGGCTGTTCATCCCCTACCGCTGGCCGCTGGCCATCGTCACCGCCATCATCGTGGCCTCCTCCATCGTGGGGCTGGCCTCACCGTTCCTGCTCCGCGCGATCATCGACACCGCGCTGCCGGAGCGGAACGTGCGGCTGCTCACCATGCTGGTCGCCGCCATGGTCGCGGTGGCCGCGGTGACCTCAGCCTTCGGCGTGGTCCAGACCTGGATCAGCACGAAGGTCGGCCAGCACGTCATGCACGAGTTGCGCACCAGCGTGTTCGCCCACCTGCAGCGGCAGTCGATCGCGTTCTTCACCCGGACCCGGACCGGCGAGGTCCAGTCGCGGATCAGCAACGACATCGGCGGCATGGAGTCCGTGGTGACGTCCACGGCGACGTCCATCGCCAGCAACCTGACCACGGCCGTGGCCACCGCCGTGGCCATGGTCGCGCTGTCCTGGCGGCTGTCGCTGATCTCGCTGGTGGTCATGCCGCCCGCCATCTACCTGACCCGCAAGGTGGCCAAGATGCGCCGGGCCATCACCACCGAGCAGCAGCGAGAACTCGCCGACCTCAACGTCACCGTCGAAGAGGGGCTGTCGGTCAACGGCATCCAGCTGGCCAAGACCATGGGCACCAGCCCGGCCCTGATCCAGCGCTTCACCGCCTCCTCGGCCCGGCTGATCGACCTGGAGCTGCGGTCCCAGCTGGCTGGGCGGTGGCGGATGGCCTCGCTGAGCATCATCTTCGCGGCCATCCCGGCCGTCATCTACCTGGCGGCCGGCCTGCCGGTCAGCGCCGGCACCATCAGCATCGGCACCCTGATCGCGTTCACCACGCTGCAGAACACCCTGTTCCGGCCGATCACCGGGCTGCTGAACACCAGCGTGTCGGTGATCAGCTCGCTGGCCCTGTTCGCGCGGATCTTCGAGTACCTGGACCTGCCGGTCGAGGTGGCCGACCCGGCCCACCCGGTCGACATCGATCCGGCCCAGGTCGCCGGGCACGTGCAGATCTCCGACATCAGCTTCGCCTACCCCGGCGCGGACCGGCCCGCGCTGTCGGGAGTCAGCCTGGACATCCCGGCCGGCAGCACGCTGGCCCTGGTGGGTGAGACCGGTTCTGGCAAGACCACGCTGGCCTCGCTGGTGGCCCGGCTCTACGACCCGGGCAGCGGCAGCATCCGCATTGACGGCATCGACCTGCGCGACATGCGGCTGACCGACCTGGCCGCGATCGTGGGCGTGGTCAGCCAGGAGACCTACCTGCTGCACACCACGGTGCGGGAGAACCTGCGCTACGCGCGGCCGGACGCGACCGACGCGGAGATCGAGGACGCGGCCCGGGCCGCCCAGATCCACGACCTGATCGCCGGGCTGCCCGACGGCTACGACACCATGGTCGGCTCCCGTGGGCACCGGTTCTCCGGTGGCGAGAAGCAGCGCATCGCGATCGCCCGCACCCTGCTCCGCGATCCGCGGGTGCTGGTGCTGGACGAGGCGACCAGCGCGCTGGACACCGAGACCGAGCGCGCGGTGCAGCAGGCGTTCGACGCGCTGGCCCGCGGCCGGACCACGATCACCATCGCGCACCGGCTGTCCACCGTGCGCAACGCGGACCAGATCGTGGTGCTGGACCACGGCCGGGTGGCCGAGACCGGCACGCACACCAGCCTGCTGGCCGAGGACGGCCGGTACGCCGCGCTGGCCGCCTGACCGGGCACCAGCCACGCCGGTATGGCAGGTTAGGCCTATGCCGACGCGACTGGTTCACCTGGTGTGGGACGCCAACGACCCGGCCACGCTGGCCCGGTTCTGGGCCAGCGCGCTGGGCTGGGTGATCGGCGACGAAGCTGAGGACGAGACGGACGTGTGGCCGGCCGGGTTCAGCTACCCGGACCCGGCCGCGGTGCCGCTGGTCTTCGTGCCGGTGCCCGAACCCAAGACCGGGAAGAACCGGGTGCACCTGGACCTGGCCAGCAGTTCGCTGGCGGATCAGGCCGAGCAGGTCGCCCGGCTGCGCGAACTGGGCGCCAGCCCGGTCGACATCGGCCAGGGCGACGTCCCCTGGGTGATATTGGCCGACCCGGAAGGCAACGAGTTCTGCGTGCTGGAGCCGCGGGGCATGTACGCGGGCACCGGCCCGGTAGCGGCCATCCTGACCGACTGCGCCGACCCGGCGGCCACGGGCCGGTTCTGGGCCGGGGCGGCGGGCTACCCGGTCGCTTATGCCGAGGACCACATCACCGGCCTGCGCGCCCCTGCCGGGGTTGGCCCGTACCTGGAATTCCTCCGCGTCCCGGATGCGAAGACGGTGAAGAACCGGCTGCACCTGGACGTGGCGCCGTACCGCGGCGAAGACCCCGCCGCCGAGGTAGCGCGGCTGCGCCAGCTCGGCGCGGTCCCGGCCGACGTCGGCCAGGGCGACGTCAACTGGACCGTGCTGGCCGACCCCGAAGGCAACGAGTTCTGCGTCCTGTCCCCGCGCTAGCCGCCGGCCCGTTATGTGCCCCGGAAGACCGGGTATATTGAATCGTGGGGCCCTTCTTTGCCGAGCGCGGGCTGTGGGCAGGCGGGATGGAAACTGGCCAGGTATTCGTGAGCCATACCTCCGATATGGCTCGGTTCCCAGCTGGCCGATCATTTGTCCAGGCCGCTTTAGATGCAGTAAGCCGAGCCGGGATGGCCCCGGTGGATATGCGGCATTTCGCGGCCCAGGACGAGTCCCCAGCGGACTATTGCCAGCGGCGCGCACGCGAATGTGAAGTCTACGTCGCGGTAGTCGGGTACCGGTACGGCTCCCTGGTGCCAGGCGAGCCGGTTTCTTACACCGAACTGGAGTTTCAGGCCGCCACCGCCGCCGGTATTCCCCGGCTGGTTTTTCTGCTCGACGAGACAACCGGTCCGGCCGATCCTGCTGATCCCCGCGATGGCCCGGCCGGGCAGTTCCGGCAGCGACTGCGCGACGCCGGGCTTATCGTCCGCACCTTCACCTCCGCGGAGGGCCTGGAACTCGAGGTCTACCATGCGCTGAGCGAGCTGCGCCACGGGCGGCCGGCTGAGTCGCCGACCGCATTTGCGGCCCTGTTACAGCGGTGGCGGGCCGAATTGGGGCTGACACCGCAGGAACTGGCCCAGCGGGCCCGGCTCAGCCTGGTGTCGGTCAGCGAATTGGAGCACGGCCGGGCTGGTATCGCGGAGGAGGCCACGGTCCGCCTGCTGGCCGACGCCCTGAAGCTCACCGGAAGCCCGAGAGCGGAATTCACTGCCGCCGCCGCTCAGTTGCCGGCCCAGCCAGCTAGTCGTTCGATTCTGTCTACTGGCCCAGTTCCGCTCATCTGGAATGCGCCGAGGCGGAACACCGACTTCACCGGCCGTGCCGAAATCCTGCAGCAGCTGCATGACGGTCTGGCAGGCGATGGCACCGCGGTTGTTTTGGCCCGCGCCGTCTATGGACTAGGCGGTGTCGGCAAGACCCAGACCGCCCTGGAGTACGCACACCGTTTCAAATCTGAGTACGACTTGATCTGGTGGATAAACGCGGAGCAGCCCCAGGAGATCAGCCTGACCCTCGCCGATCTGGCCGGCCGCCTGGGGCTGCAGATCAGCAACTCGGCGGAGGCGGCCGCGACCGTCCTGGAACAGTTGCGCCGAGACGTCCGCGGGCGATGGCTGCTCATCTTTGACAACGCCGAAGATCCGGAAGAACTGGACCCATTCCTGCCGACCGGATCAGGTCACATCATCATCACGTCACGGAATCAGGCGTGGACCCGGCATGCCGAGCCGCTGGAGCTGGACGTGTTCACCCGGGAGGAGAGCGCCGCGCATCTGATGCGGCATGTCCCCGGATTGGCCCCTGCCGACGCGCGGCGGGTCTGCGAGGCCGTGGGCGATCTGCCCCTCGCCGTGGAACAAGCGGCCGCCTGGCTGGCCGAGACCGGCATGCCGGCGCCGCGCTACGCCGCCTGGCTGGAGACACATGCCGCCACGGCGCTCGGGCTGAACAAGCCGTTCGACTACGCGTCGCCGGTGGTGGCGACATGGAACCTTTCGTTCGACCGGCTCAAGCAGCGCTCCCCGGCCGCGATCCGGTTACTCCAGATCCTGGCGTTCTGCTCGGCCGGCCCTATCTCGATGGATTTGCTGTACAGCGACGCCACGCACGACTGCCTGCGCCCGTTCGACAAGACGCTGACCGAGAAGCTGATGCTGGGCCGGGTGATCCGTGACGTCAGCCGGTTCGCCTTGGTCAAGGTGGACCAGGGCAGTGATTCGCTGCAGATCCACCGGCTGGTGCAAGCGGTGATCCGGTCCCAGATGACTGAGGAGGAGCTGCGGGATACCCGGCATGAGGTGCACAAGATCCTGGCCGGGGCCCGCCCGAAGGGCGAGATCGACGATCCGGCCAACTGGTCCGTATACGACATCATCTGGCCGCACCTGGAGCCCTCCCGGGCCGAAGCGTGCGTCGAACCGCGGACCAGACAGCTGGTCATCGACTGGGTGCGTTACCAGTGGAAGCATGGCGAGTTCGGATCCGGCCTGGCCCTGGGCCGCCGCCTGGAAGGGCTGTGGACGAAGGAACTGGGAGCCGACCACCAGCAGACGCTGTACCTGCAGTTTCATATCGGCAACATCTTGCGGGGTCTGGGCCGGTTCACCGCCGCGCGTGACCTGGACCGCTACGTCCTGCAGCGGCAACGTGCTGTGCTCCGCGCGGACCACCCGCATACCCTGATGACGGCCAACGCACTGGCCGCCGACCTGCGGGCGCTCGGTGACTTCCAGGGAGCTCTCACCTCAGACCGGGCCACCTATCAGAGTTACCAAGAGCAGTTCGGCGCGGACCACCCGCGAACTCTACGGGCGGCGCACAATCTTGGCTGCGCACTACGTCTGGCCGGTGATTACGCGACGGCACGCAGGCTGGACGAGGAGACGCTGGCCCGGCAGCGGCAGGTGCGTAGCGGTGACCATCCAGACACATTCATCATGATGATCAGTCTGGCTCTGGACCTGCGGATCGCCGGTGATTTCCGCGAGTCGGTGAACCTGCTCCGGGAAACGTGGGCCAAGTGCCGGGACGTGCTCGGCGACGAGATCACCGAGACTCTGCTCGCGGCGGCCAGCCTGGCCGTATCGCTGCGCAAAGCCGGCCAACTGCGCGAGGCGATGAGTCTGGCGCAGGACACTTACGCCCGGTACCAGGGCCGGTACGGCAGTGACTCACCGGACACCCAATCGTGCGCGCTGAACCTCGCCTGCGACTACGCCGCTTCCGGCGGCCTGGCGCAGGCGCTTGAACTGGTGGCCGATGTCAAGGCCGCGCACCAGGCCGCCCTCGGTGACGATCATCCGAACACGCTGGTGGCAGCGAACAATCAAGGGAATTACCTGAGATTGGCAGGCCGGCTTCCGGAAGCGCTCGGACTGGCGGCAGGCACGCTGCACCGGATGCAGCGGACTCTGGGCCAGAGCCATCCGCTGGCCCTGTCCTGCGCGGTCAACCTGGCCAACTGCTACGGCGACGTGCGGGACGAGAGAGCCGAAGCGCTCCAGCGGCAGACGGTTAACGGGCTGCGCAGCACGCTCGGCCGGGACCATCCCGACACCCTGGTCTGCGAGGCCAACCTTGCGGTCACCCTCCGTGAGCGAGGCCGGGCCGCGGAGGCCGGTGAACTCAGGACCAGAGTGCTGGCCGGCTTCGGCCGCGTGCTGGGCGCGGGCCACCCCGATGCCCGGCAATTGCAGGGATGGCAGCGGATCAACCGGGAACTCGAGGAGCCGCCGATATAGGCGGGCGGCGCATCAATTCGACGAAGCGGGCGCCCAGCGGCGTGAGTGCTCCGGAGTTGAGCAGGGTGGCGATGGCCTCGCTGGTGTGGGCGCGACATTCCGTGAATCGGCGCCGGGCCAGTTCGGCGGCCGGGCCCTCCGCATGCTGCTGCCGTGCGCGCCAGAAACCGGTGATCGCCAGGTGCGTGTAGGCGCCCTGCAGCAGGCCGTCGATATGGAGTTTGGCTTCGCCCCACGGCGCGGGGAAGAAGCGGTCGTCGGTCCGGTCGTACAGGTCGAGCAGATCAAGGATCGCGCCGAGTTTCGCGCGTTGATGTTCCTTGATGAGCAGCTCGGCCAGGATGACCGGATCTGCCGGTAGCGACATAGCCACGGCCCCGGGGGCCTGCCGGGCGGCCGCGCTGACATCCGGCTGGCCGGCGGGCGGCAGCAACGGGGTGAGCGTGCTCAGCCCCGCCGCCAAGCCGGGCGCGAACCCCGGATGCCCACGCCTGACCTCCTGCCAGGCCCGCAGGAACCCGGCCTGCCAGCGAGCGACCTCGGCGACAGGCAGCCGCGGCGCGGCCGGCCACGGATAGCAGTCACGGTACGGGTCGATATCGTCAAGCGACACGGACCAGCCGGCTACGCGAAGCTTCCGCACCGGCTGCCAGTCAGCCGACCGGCTGTTCCCCGGTGCCGCGGCCAAACTCGGCTGACCGGACAGCAGCTCAGCCAGCCCGAGCGTCCAGCACGAATCGCCGATCCGGATGATGACGGCATTGCTGATCACGCTGACGTCCGCTGTGGCCAGGCCGCCCTCCGCCACACCGGCGCCCAGTCCCGGGTCCAGCACCAGACGGCCGAGCGAGGGCAGATGAACGGCCGAGTCAAGAACCGGAACCGGAACCGCCGTGCTCAACCGGCCCCGGGTGGCCGCGGTGACGGCAATCGCCCCCAGTTGGCCCAGCTCAGCGGACAACCGCCCGGCGTAGTAGGCGTGGTCGTCACCGCCCGGCCACGACGCAGCCGTCCCCAGTTGTTCCACGCAGTGCACTGCCCAGGCCCGCAGATAGGGGTGGCCGAGCAGGGTCGACAGGGCGGTGGGCTGGTCCCGGTCCACGGTGGTCAGGACCGACCAGGCCACCCTGAGCTGGGCATGCGCTGATTCTGGCACCGCCGGTGACTTCAGGGCGGCTCGGTAAACCGCACCCAGCAGGCCCCGCTGCAGGCTGCGCTGGGCCTGGCGGAGAGATGCGACCGCTGCCCCGTCACCGAGCCCGGCAGCCAGCGCCTCGAAGTCCGCGGCACTGATCGCCTGCCGGGGGCTGTCCGGCGTGGCTTCGCCCGGCTCGGCTTGGTGCTGGCTGATGTGTGAGATCAGCGCGAACAGGTCCGTGCAGTACACGGACGGGTTCGCGAAACCAGTGGCGTCCCGGTATCGGTGGGTGTACAGCCCCCCGCCGCAACTGCCGACCACCGGGCACTCCCGGCAGGTCTGGCATAGTCCAGCCAGGCCCTGCTCGCGGGCCACGATCCCGGGATGCTCGGCGACCATGTCGAGGGTATGGCTGAAGACGTCCATCCCTGTCTCGGGCGCGCCCTCGAACGCCACCTTCAGCGAGTCCACCTGCTCGTAGCTGCCGTCGGTCTCGATGACGGCGAGACCGGTGGGGCCGAGCCCCAGCGCTTCGGTCAGGTTCGGCCCACCGTGCAACGTCGAAACGATGGAGCCGAATGTGCGGATTTCTGACGGCCGGCCATCAGCTATCCAGCGGTCGTAAATTGCCGTCAGCCAGTCCGCGTACTCACTGCCCGGCCGCTCGCGGTGCGGAGGATGATCCCAGGTTGCATGCGGCAGCAGGAAATCGATCCGGGGTGGCCGGAGAGCCATCAAGGACTCATAAACTACCAGCGGATCGTTGGCTACATCGATCGTGCACAGCAGGCCGGCATACAAATCGGGGTAGCGCTTCTGAAGCAGCGTTATAGCCCGGGTGACTTTGTCGTAGCTGCTGCGGCCGTTGGCGTAACGGCGATGCCGGTCATTGGCGGCACGATCCCCGTCGATGGAGATTCCGACCTTAACCCCATGCTCGGCAAAAAGGTCGCAGATGCTCTCGCTGAGCTGGACCCCGTTGGTGTGAATCCTCAGATCAAGATCGCATACGTCGCGCAGCGCCTGGCGGAGCTTGGTAATTATCTGCCGGAGGCGCAGTGGCCCGGCTAGCAGCGGCTCCCCGCCGTGCAGGACGACCTGCACGGCGGGGAGCGCGTGAGCGCGTGCGTGCTCGGCGATGCGGTGCGCAGCCTGCGAAACCACCTCGTCAGAGATGACCACAGGCCGGCCGCGCCAGCTCTGGTCAGCTGCCTCATACACGTAGCAGTGATCGCACGCCAAATCGCACCGGCTGTGGATCTTGAGAACAAATTGGTCAAGCGGAACAGGCTGTCCGCTCATTCCGAAAACCCAAACTTAGATAGCTGACCCAAAGGCCACGCGGCGCGCCGGGACTACCGGACGCCCACGGGTGACCCGCTGCACCAGCGCGTCGAGTGCCACCGCCGGAGCACTCGGGATCGCTTCCAACGGAACCTCGCCGAAGTCTGGCACCGCGGTCGTAACCTCGTCAGTGGCTGTCATGGCCCCTATCATTCTGCCGCCCCGCCTAGGGGCGACCCCCCGTATGCTTCGCCGAATTCCTGAACACTGGATACCCTTTAGCCTACATAGAGTAACCAGGACTCAAGGATTTACCACTCTGTGTGATCAGAGGCTGGCGACGCTGGTACTGACGGGCCCGGTAGACGGTGACCTTGGTTGTGCGGCTTCCTTGGTGGATGAGACGAGGGAAAGGGTAGCGCACAACAGCTCTGCCAAGCAGCAACAGGTTCATTTCGATCATGTCGCGTCGGCGCATCCATCCGTTGGCTGCGATACGGACTGTCACTAAGTTACCGGCTTGCCGGTATCGGCTCGGCCCGGAGTAGCAGTATGGCTGAGCCCGCCATCGGACTGCGCTGCGGAAAAGGCGCGTTCCGGACATTCCTAACACAGATCGTACGTTTTCGCTCAGGTCACGGCCGTAAGGGGTGGGAGGGTCGTGCGGGCTTGGGTCTCTCTTCCACTGGCGGGCGCAGAGCGGCATGCTGGAGACGACGTGGCCGCCGTGTACGGGGAGCCAGCGGCGAAAACCGGCAAGGGACGATCTTGAAGCACACGGTACGGACGACCGATGGCAGACGACTTTCCACCCAAATGTACGGCGATCCAGACGGCAGACCGGTAGTCCTCCTGCATGGCACACCCGGAAGCAGATTGGGCCCCCACCCACGTTCGGCCGTGCTGCACCGGCTGGGCGTCCAGCTGATCGCCTTCGACCGGCCGGGATATGGGGAGTCGGACCGGCTGGCCGGCCGCCGGGTGGCCGATGTGGCGGCCGATGTGCTGGCCATTGCCGATGCCTACGGGCTGAAGAAGTTCTCCGTCGTGGGCCGATCCGGCGGCGGACCGCACGCTCTGGCGTGCGCTGCCCTGCTCCCCGACCGCACGACGAAAGCGGCGGTCCTGGTCGGACTGGCCCCACAGGGCGTCGATGGGCTGGACTGGTTCGACGGGATGGCGCAGTCGAACGTCCTGGAATTCACCGCCGCCGGCAACGGCTACGAGGACATCGCCGCCCACACCAAGGCCGTAGCCAGCGCGGTCCGGGCCAACCCGGCCAGCCTGCTGACCCGCCTACAGGCCGAACTGCCCGCCCCCGACCAGCGGGTGGTGGCCGACCGGGGCATCAGGTCAATGCTGATCGAGACGTACGCCGAGGCACTGCGCGCGTCGGACTACGGCTGGATCGACGATGCCCTGGCGTTCTGCTCGCCGTGGGGGTTCGAACCCGCCACCGTCTCCGTGCCCGTGCTGCTCTGGCACGGTGCCAGCGACATATTCTCACCGGTCAGCCACGCGAGATGGCTCGCGGACAAGATACCCAACGCCGCGGTGGTGGTTCAGGCGGGCGCGGCCCACTTCGGCGCGCTCGATGTGCTTCCGGACATCCTGCGCTGGCTGTGCGCCGCCCGGCCCAACAGCCACGAGCGGATAATGTGGGCTCGCTCGGCCGCTGGCTAGATCTGCTGTGGCTCCAGATCCCGGTTGATTCGCTCCCATTTATGCAGTTGCGCGGTATCAGGGTGACTCGCGCCCAGGATGCGGCCGAATTCCGCGATGACCCGCTCCCGGATTTCCTCGGCCTCTTGTCCCCGGCCCTCCTCACGTATGGTCACAGAGAGGTTGGCCTGGCAGACCAGGGTGTCGGGATGGTCCGCCCCCAGCTGTTCCTGGAGCTGCCCGGCCGTCTGTCGCTCTAGCGCCTCAGCAGATTCGTGACTTCCGGAGTCGCCGTAGCAGTTGGCCAGGTTCACCGCGCACGCCAAGGTCAGCGGGTGGAGCTCGCCGAGCTTACGGCGCATCCGGCCCAGCGTGTCCTCGGTCAGCGCGAGTGCTTGGTCAAGCCGGCCGGTGCACCGCAGGTAACAAGCCTGATTGTTGGCGGCGACCAGGCTATTCGGATGGTCATCCCCCAGGCTGGCCTGATACGCCGCCTTCACCCCGGTGACCAGCTGAAGGGCGCGTGGGATTTCGTCGGCGGCGGCGAAGTCACAGGCCAGGTACAGGGCACACGACTGGGCATCCGGTGCGTCCTCGCCGTAGCGGCGTTTGTAGCGCTCGTAGGTGTCCTGGGCCAGCGTCATCGCCTCGGCCTGCTCGCCGGCTTTGCGCAGGGACACGGCCAGGCTGGCGGCAGCCCGCAGGGTGTCGAGCATCTCGTCACCCAGTACCTCGCGATACGTCTGCCAGGTATCACGCAGCAGATCGACGGAATCACGGAATGCGCCCGCGGCGCGCAGATCATGGGCCAGGCTGGCGGCGGACAGGAGCGTGTAGGGGTGGACCCGGCCCAGAACCTGACGCTGCCGGTCCAGCGTTTCCTCGTCCAGGACCCGGGCCGCGAAGTAATCGCCAACCAGCCGCAGCGAGCAGCCCAGGTTGTGCGCGGCGATCAGCGTCCGTGGGTAGTCGTCGCCGAACTGGTCCTTGAAACTCTCATAGGTAGCCCGGTCCGACACGAGTGCCGCGCGGAAGTCGCCGAGCGCACGCAGATCGGCGCCCAGCCCGTTCGCGGTCATCAGCGCGTGTGGATGGTCGGCGCCGAGCACTACCCGCTGCCGCTCCAGTACATAGGTATCCAGGTCCCGTGCTTCGCCGAAGCGGCCCTCGGATCTCAGCACGTTGGCGATCTGGAACTGCAGGTACAAAGTCTGCGGGTCATCCGCGCCGAGCTGGTGGGTCCACAGGTTCTCCAGCCGCCGGCCGAGGGTCAGGCAGGATTCGAATTCGCCGTGCTTCCACTGGTAGCGCACCCAGTCGATGAGCAGCTGCCGGGTTCGCGGATCATCGCACTCATCGGCCTGGGAGGGCCCCAGGTGCGGCCAGATGATGTCGTACGTGGACCAGTTGGCCGGGTCATCGGTCTCGCCCTGGCGCGGCCGCGCGCCGGCCAGGATCTTGTGCACCTCGTGCCGGGCCTCGGTCTGCTCATCCTCGCTCATCTGCGAGCGGATCACCGCCTGCACCAGACGGTGGATCTGCAGCGAATTACTGCCCTGGTCCACCTTGACCAGCGCGAACCGGCTGATATCGCGGATAACCCGGCCCAGCATCAGCTTCTCGCTCAGCGTCTCGTCGAACGGCAGCAGGCACTCGTTCATCTCGTCGCTGTACAGCAGATCCATCGAGATCGGCCCCGGCGAGCAGAACGCCAGGATCTGCAGCAGCCGCACCGCCGCCGGAGACCGCTGCTTCAGCCGGTCGAACGACAGGTTCCACGTCGCCACCACCGGCATGGGGTAATCCGGCGGCTGGTTGAGGGCCAGTATCCGGGTCGACTGGGTCGCCAGCTGCTCGACATAGACCCGGGCCGGCATCCCGGTCTGCTCCAGCCACGCGCTGGCCTGCTCCACCGCCAGCGGGAGGTGGCCCAGGGCGTCGGCGACCCGTTGCGCGTCGATGATGTTCAGGTCTGGAACGTGCCGCAACAGGTGGGCCACACTTTCCTCTCTGGTGAAGACGTCCACTTCAAGAGGTTCGGCGGAATGCGTCCAGGCCTGGTTCCGTGACGTGATGAGGACGTGGCCCGAGCCCGAGGGCAGGTACGGTTCCAGCTGCTTGGGGTCATCGGCGTTGTCGAAAATGAGCAGCCAGTGCGGCGACGTCTCACGGCGTAGCTCTTCCAGCGCTACCTCGGCTGCCTCGGCCACGTTGTCACCGACCTTCAGGCCCATCTTGCGGGCGAGATCTGCCAGCGCCCCGCTGCATTCCTCGGCGCGTTCCGAGGGCACCCACCACACCAGGTCGTAGTCGGCCATGAAGCGGTGCGCGTACTCCAGCGCGAGCTGCGTCTTTCCGACACCGCCCAGTCCGTACAGCGCTTGCGCGACCACCACCGCCCGGCCGCCCCCGGCGAGCTTGTCACGCAGCAGTTCCAGCGTCGCGCCACGCCCAGTGAAGTCGGCGTTCCGGGCCGGCACGTTCCAGATCGGCGGGATCGCGCCGGGGAAGCGTGGCTCTTCCCCCTGGGTGCTCGTGCTCCCGGGCGGCAGGGCCGGCCGGTCAAGGGCCCACAGCAGTTTCGCGGCGGCCTGCGGCGCGTCCAGCCGGGCCAGGTCAACCACCGGGTGCTCGTTGAAGGGCTCAGTAACCCGGACCTCAGTCACCCGGAGCGGGATCAGCTGACGGTGGGTGTCAGCCGTATCGGCCGAGGACAGGGCCTTCCAGATCGATCTCGCATCGGCCGAGTGCAGGTAGGCCGCGGACAGCACGGCGATGGCCCGCGGGGTGACCTGGAGTTCATGCTCAGCCTGAAGGCTGCCGCGGGTATCGCCATCCTCCGTCGCGGCCGTCGCCACGGTGCTGCGGGGCAGGACCCGGAATCCGGCCCGGGTGAGTACGGCCTCGATCCAGTCGGCCCACATCCGGTCCTCAGGCACGTAGCTCACATAGACCTGGGTCGTGGTTGCGGGTGGGCGCCGGATGAAAGCTTCTTTGTACTGCAACCGAAGGTCTTCGGATATCGACGGCATGCCGGTCACTTCCCCGGCCGTGATGGAGTCGGTAATTCGCTCAAATGAGGACAGGAGGGACGCCGGCGATCCTGGATCGTCGCCGAACGTAGCTAACGTCTCCTCAAAGGCATAGAACGGCTTGTAGGGCACTTCTACTGAGGCCCAGTACAGGGCAGAGACTTCCGGCGTCAGCCCGCTCGGGAAGCCCTCGAACTTCATCCGCGCGAGCGCCCGGCCAACATCGAGCTTCTCCTTTTCCCCATCTTCGATCCGCATTGGGACGGGCAGCACCCGGATGTTGCGGTCCCGGTACCGGCCGCTAATCTGACGGGCCACGTTGGCCGCGCCTTCGATACTCTGATCACTGAGCGTAAAGCAGATCGTTAAGACGTCGGGCAGCTCGATGGTGCAGATGTCCGCCACATCGCTCAGGCCTGTGCGGCTGTCAATGAGGACGTAGTCATAGTTCTCTTTCATGTCGTCCCGCATCGCGCGGAAGAAGCGGCCGCCACCGAGCCGGTCGTAGAAGTTGTCCCAGTCGAGCGAGCAGACCGCGGCCGAGTAGTCGCGGTTCTGGCGGCCCGCCGACAGGAAATCCAGCCTGCCGCCATCCGGGAAGCGCCAGTCCAGCGAGACCGCATGCCGCTCGACCTGCGCGAATTCCAGGTGCCAGTCGTCGCCGCGCGCGTCAGGATCCACCGCTGCGGTGGCGTAGTCGTTGATTATCTCGATCACGCCCGGGGTAGCGCTGACCGTCGACTCATCCAGGAACGGGTGAAAGAACTTATGCAAGCCTGGCGATTCCAGGTCCCAGTCGACCGAGAGGACGCGCTTACCGTTGCTGGCCAGAATCCAGGCAACGTTGGCCAGCGCCATAGTCCGGCCAGTGCCTCCCTTGTAGGAGTAGAACGTGATGATCTGGCCCTGGCTCGTCTTGCTCATCGGGAATCTCCGGGATCCGTAGTGTCCGCTCTCCTCAGTCGCGGTCGCGCAATGACGGGACCTGCGGGCGGATGGGCGGCCGCTTCTTTTCGGAATCGTTTCAACATGAGCATCGTCATCTCAGGGAGGAGTTGACCAAAATCCTGCAGGGTGGGGATTCCGGTGGCGGCCATCTGGCAACGTCTAGGTACGCTGGCCAGTTTGCGTCCTAGGTGGTGCTCCAGATTCGCGCGAAGTTCGTCTTCGGTCTCGCGCATTTCCGGGTCCTGGCTGTTCCACGGAATCAGCACGCTAACCCAGGGTTCGGATACCGAGTCCAGGCGTCCGAGTTGCTCCTGGTGTTTCGCGGAGAGGCTTACCCAGGCATCGATCAGGCACAAACTCGGCGGCACCTGGTGCCCGATTCTGAACCAGTCCGCCATATTGCTGTCGAACGCTCCCACTCGCGGACTGCAGTCAAGGCATTTCTTGGCTAGATCCTGAGCGTAATCAGCAACCGGCTGAGGGTAGTCGGGCCGGTATGGGCTCCAGGTATGCGGCGTGTTCCCGTAGTAGTCGGCCGCCCGGCCCGGTGGCAGCGTGGACGTGTCATGCGCCAGCACGGCAATCTGCAGTTGCCCGTCCGCCGTTCTCCGCGCGCTGGCCGGACCGAACGCGCTGGGCAGCGCGTCGAAGTCTGACGACAGGTGGCGGGGTACGCTCTCATCGCTAAAAGGAATGCTTTCCTCGCCGATAGCGATGATCCGTTCGGCCAGCCGGTGGACGGCGCGCTGGTAATCGGCCCGGTAGTTCTGCAGCTTCATGATCCCGTAGAAGCCTTCAGCGCAGTACCGCTCACCCAGGATCTTGTGGTCGAACTGCACGGACTGCGCGACATGGGGCAGCCTGGTGCGGTCGAGCCGGGTCCACAGAGCTGGGACGATGGCGTCGACCAGTTGCCGGCCCCGGGCCCGGTGAGTGATCTCGCGGCGGGCGAAGGCAAACCATTCACGCCCGCAGCTGTCGCTCTCGAAGTACCGGGGTGAATAGAGCGGCACGAAGACCCGGCACCTGGCCAGAGCAGATATCAGCTCTGGCGACCACTGGGAACCGATCTTATTCTCGCGGTCCATAAACCCGGCTTCCTCCGGCCGGGCATCAGTCATTTGTAAAATGATCTCGCACAGATCCTTATAGAGTTTGAAGACCCACCGATCTGGATCATCACGATCGGCAGGATCCCGCTTGGGTGTCCGTGCGTAGCTCAGGAAGAAGTATGGCCTGTCATCCCGTCCTGAAACCATTGACGCCTGTCCCCCTGTCTCGCCAGTCTCACCAGTCCCCACGGGTGAGACTAGGATCATTTGCCACGCTAACCACCCAGGCGAAATGATGATATAAGAGAGTTCCTCAAGTTACTAGAGGGTACCTTCCAGGCATGCTGGGTACCGGTTAGCGATCTTTTCCGCGAATCGGCGCCGGATCAGTCAGCCACCCGGCCGTTACGCCATACCCGGGGACAGCCAGGCCCGATGTGGTCTAGGCGAGGACGGGGTCGTGTGGCACCGTGGACGAAAGGGAAGGCATTCTGGCCGTTTCGGCGCTGAACTGCTGAACTAACGTTCCGCTGGCGGCGCGGCCTGGAATGGGGATGGCGTGAGCAGGGCTCGGCTGGCCAGGGTCCGCATGACTCTGCGGGCCGTGTGGGTGGTGCCGGCCGGGCCGGCCGTCGCTGTGACGGGATATCTGGCCTGGGGCGCGTGGGTTTCCGCGCATCACCGGCACTGGCTCTGGCTGGACCAGTCATGGTGGCGGGTCTGGCTCCGGCCGGCCGACTACCAGGCCCAGGTCGTGCTGGTCGGGCTGTGGCTGGCCACGCTGCTGTGCTACTGGTGGCCGCGCCGGCTGCAGCCCCGGCTGGTCAGCCTGATCACCGTGCTGACCATGCTGCTGATCGGCGGTGTGCTCTTCTCCTCCGCGATGATCCCGTGCCGGGCCGGTGCGTCGGACAGCAGCGTCGTGGGCTTGCTGCTCGGCGCGTACACCGGGAACCTGCCGCCGTACCCGGCGGGCGGGTGCCAGTTGCCACAGCCGTTAGCGCTGCAAGCGGGCGGGGTCATCTGTATCGCGGCCACGCTGACCGGCGCACTGGCCGCGGCAGCCATCGTGTGGCGCCAGCCGGTGGACCGGCTGCGCGCCCGGGTGGTCCGTGACGCGACGATCCTGACCGGGCTCGACTCGATGACCATGCCGCTGCTGCAGCGGCTGGCCGAGACCGGCCGGGCCACCAGCATTGTGGTGATCGAGCCGGACCGCAGCCATCCCCTGCTCGACGAAGCCCGGGCCACCGGCGCCCGGGTCATGATCGGCCCGCCGTCCTCCCCGCGGGTGCTGAAGCCGATCATCGCGGGCTGGCGCGGCTGCGCGCTGCGCCGGCTCTACGCGCTGCGCGATGACGTGGCCGAGAACGAGGCCATCCTGGCGGCGGCCGAGACCATCCTGGCCCGCTACCTACCCGACCCGGACCGGCAGCCGCACCTCGTGGCCCGGATCGATGATCCGCGGCACGCGGACCACTGGCGGGGCTGGCATGCCGGCCGGTCGAGCCTGTGGTTCGAGGACGCGCTGAGCTGCCACGAGACCACCGCATCGGCACTGCTCGACCAGGTCTTCCGCCGCCCGGCCCGGCAGCTGCTGCTGTGTGGCGACAGCACGCTGGCCCTGGCCATCCTGCGCGAACTCGCCTGGCGATCCTGGGAACGGCAGGAGCGGGCCGCGGCCGCGGGCCGCGGCCGCGCGCTGAACGGCCACCCGGCCAGCAACGGGGCGAGGCCACCAGGCCCGCTTCCGGTCCAGCACGTGCTGCTGCTGGATCAGCGGGCTGACGATCTGCGCCGCGAGTACCTGGCCACATCGCCCGCCTCGCTGGTCGGGGCGCTGTGCGAGGTCACCGCCCAGCCGGAGCCCTGGCCGGACGGACTGCTGGCGCTGCTCGACACGATGCCGGCCGCGGACGCCGCCGAGACCACCGTGGTGGTGGCCGACGCGATGAGCCAGCGGGGCATGCACGAGGCCGGGCGGGCGGCCCGGCTGCACCCCGATATCCCGGTCTTCCTGCTGACCTCCGATGGTGCGGGCACCACCGGCGCCATCTTCGATCTGCTGCACCCGTTTCAGCGGGCCTTCCTCCTGGATGGGGAGGTGCCCGAGGACTCATGGATCCGCGTGGCCCGGCACTGGCACGAGTGCTACCGGCTCAGCCATCCCCCCGACGCCGCCAATCCGCGGCCGCTGACCAGTCTGCCGTGGGCCGAGCTGGACGAGTTCATCCGCCAGGACAACGTCCTCCAGCTGCGCAGCATCATGGCCGCGGTGGTGGGCCGCGGGCGGCGCTGGGTCCCTGGGCGGGCGGTCGCGCCAGGCAGCTTCATCGAACTGAACGAGCAGGACCTGACGGAGATCGCCCGGGCCGAGCACATCCGCTGGTTCCACCGCCGGGTGGCGTCCGGCTGGTCGGCCGGGGGCGCCAGCCGGAACGGCCATCGGACCGGGCCAAGCCCCCGGGTCAACCGCAGAGTGGTGCCCTGGACAGCGCTGCCGGAAGGGGACCGGACGGCGGCCATCGAGTCGGTGCGCTCACAGCTCGCGTGGCTGGAAGACGCCGGCTTCATGCCGGTGGTGCCGGCCGGCGGCCCCCCGGAAGCGGGCGAATTCGAGCGGATCGGCACGGTGCGGGCCAAGCGGCTGAACGCCCGCCGGCTCTGGACCGGGCGCTCCGGCGAGCGGCTGGCCGGAAACCGCGGTGACTGGCGGGTGCTGGACGACGGGGGCGACGAGCGCACGGTGCGGGACCTGCAGTTCCGGTCCAGCCACGAGCCCGTGGACGGTGAAGTCTGGCGGCGTATCGGCACCTACCGGGCCTGGCAGGTGCGCGAGGACTTCATTTTGCGCACGATGGAAGGGAAGGCCATCGCCCGGTCCGGGGACTGGGTGGTGGAGGGTTTCCGGGGCGAGCGCTGGCCGGTCGCCGACGACCAGTTCCGGCGCACCTACCGGACGGCGCCGGGCCGGGCCGGGCCGCAAATGCCGTGAACCGGGTCTCTCGTCACGGTGGACTACAACCGTATGGCCAGGCAATTGTTACCCAATGCCGTCCCTCGTGAACCGATCGCACATGTCAGGCGTGACGTATATGTG
>Ga0335085_10006768_pt1 | contig 18005 bp, 11 predicted proteins | sample Lox_Sample_45_FD_206712 | JGI IMG/M metagenome (GOLD analysis project Ga0335085, IMG submission 206712) | Soil microbial communities from Loxahatchee National Wildlife Refuge, Florida, United States - Lox_Sample_4.5 | ecosystem: Environmental > Terrestrial > Soil > Wetlands | place: USA...
GCGCCGGCGCCAGATATGCCGTGGCAAACAGAAGAAGACCGGCCGCCAAAGGCCCTGCCGTGCGAATACAAAGTCCCCGGTTGGTCCGCTTTTGGCCTGCCGGGGTGTAATCAAGAAACATGTGCGACTTGTCCTTCCAGTACCTCTTGCACTATCGCGGCCGCGCGTTCCATCGGCCGGGGTCCTTGGCCTGTCAACCCGGCTCCCAGTTTCCGCACCACTTCGGCCAGCCCCTCTTTCATTTCCCAGCGCGGCGGCCCATCCGTCAGCAGCCGTCGCGCCTGGGCGGCAATGGCTTCACCGGTCATCTGCGACTGCATCAGTTCCGGCACCACCTCCCGCCCCGCAATCAGGTTCACCATTGAATAATACGGTACCCGGACTAGTAACTTTCCGGCCGCCCAGCTTGGCATGGTCACTTTGTAAAACGTGACCATTGGGGTCACCAGCAGCGCCGCTTCCACCGTCACCGTGCCGCTCGCGGCCAGCGCGAGGTCGGCATGCGCCATGGCATCCCAGCTCTCCCCGTCGATCACCCGAATCGGCACCTTCCCGATCCTCTCCCGGAAAAACACGGCCCCGGTATTGGCCGAGGCCGGCAGCACCACATTCAATGCCTGCTCCCGGTACAACCGGGCTACCGCATCCAGCAGCGCGGGCAGATGTCGCGCGGCTTCCCCGCGGCGGCTTCCGGGGAGCACTGCTATCAATGGACGGTCCGCGGCCAGCCCGTGTTTCCGAAAAAACTCGTCCCTCCCCAACCCCGGCCTCACCAGCCCGGCGAGGGGATGACCGACGTATACTGCCCTAACCCCCTTATTCCGAAAGAATTCCTCTTCGAAAGGGAAGATGCACAGCAAACGCTCGATGGTGCGCCGCATCTCTTTGACCCGGCCCCGCCGCCACGCCCAAGCCTGCGGCGCAACCAGGTAGACCACCGGAATTCCCGCGGCCACCAGCCGGCGAGCCGCTCGCAGGTGGAAATCCGGGGAATCGGTAAGGATGGCCACGGCGGGCCGCCGCGCCTCTGCCTCCAGCACCAACCTGCGGTATTCCTTCCAGATCCGCGGAATGTGCGCCACCACCTCCGCCAACCCTACCACCGCCAGGCTGGCGGCATCTACCACCGTTTCCACGCCTGCGGCCCGGAGCTTCGGCCCAGTACAGCCGAAAAACCGCGCATCCGGCCGGATCCGCCGCAATTCCTCCACCAGCATCGAGGCATACAAATCTCCCGACGCCTCGCCGGCGGAAACGAGCACGTTCAACGCCATCCTTCTCAAGTTTAGCCCGGGAGGGGTCGGGGATCAGGGACCGGGGGTGGGGCGATGAAGCTTCCCGGCGCGGACTCGCTGCACTCGCCACGATGTGGGTCCCCTCTGCCGCATCGCCCCGATCCCTGACGCCTTGCTACAATCGAACCGGATCTAATGTCTACCGACGCCGGCCGCTCCCGAGTGACTGTGGAAGAGCTCGCCAACCGATTTCGCGGCGAGATGATTCCCGTCACTAACAAGTTCTCGTATTTCTCGACGCTGCCCATGGCCGAAGAAGATCTACGGCAATATCTCAACGACCCTATCGCCGCCATCTCTCCCGGCGCCACCGGTCTTCTGCCGCACGTCGGACTCTTGCTGGTCCCTTACCTCGAAAAGGGTAACGGCAAGGAGAGTGATTCCGTCACCTTCGAGCGTCCCGCCGAAACGCGTCAGATTGCGGTCTCCCGCGCCGAAGTCGGCGAGATGACCGTCTTAGCCCTCGCGACCAAGGATCTGGAGGTCGCCGACTATCATTATCAGTTCTATAACGCGCTGGCAGCCGTCATCGCCTCGCACTGGTCCACCGACATTCAGGAGCGTTTCTACCGGACCATCCGCGAGGAACTGAGCGCAGAAGTGCACGGCGAGGTGGATGAGAAGAGCTGGCATCTCAAGCAGGCCCTCGTCCGCCGCCAGACCAACGTACGCAGGGAAACCAAGCTGTTCCGGGAATACGCCCGGCAGGCCTTCGAAGATACTCTCACCCTCTACCTGCACGGCACCTGCTGCGATATCGATGTCGAAACCGGCCCGCGCCAGATGCCCAGCCGCTATCTGCGCCGCCGCCTGGAACTCTTCATCTCGATCTTCCCGCCACCGGACGGCTATGCCGTCCTGCCGGAACAACTGAAGTCTCGCTGAGCCCATCCGTCAAGCAGCTTGTTATACTCAACGTTCTCGCTATGGCCAATCCCAAATATGCCGCCTCCGACAAGCCCATGCCCGTGGCTGAGCTGGTCGAAACTCTGAGCGACGGCACCAAGGTGAAACGCCGCTTTTCCCGCATGCGTGCCTGCAACGAGCACGACGGGAAAGGCAAGTTGTGCGCCGGCCATCTGAAACGCTGGTATTTTTTTGGCGACGAAGTGAAGCAAAGATTCGGCGCCGCCGCCGAAATCTACCGTTGCGAGCACTGCAAGACCCTCTACCTTCCCAATCCCGAAGAGCACCCGCGCTCGGGCACGCTCTGCTATTGATCTTCCTCGACTGTTTCGTAATAGGGGCGAGCGCGAGCGAAGGGTCTCCGAATTAGCACCGTACCTCACGGCGCGACTGCCGGCATGCGAACTTTACCTGTAACTGTGAAAGGTAAAGCGGGCGCATTGGGTGATAGGGGTGAGTGCGCCCGCTGTCGTAACGGGGATTGTCTGTAGAGGCGCGCGTACCCGCGCGCAAGTTACGAGACTCAATCGAATTCAAGCTAGCCCTTTGGAGCCAGGCCCCTGACGCGAAAGGTGTTATCGGAAGCGCTTCGTTTTCGATCCTACGCCATTGAATGTTATACTACTGCGCCATGGGAACCAATTTCGCGCCGGCTCCCCAAGCGCCATCGGCAGTGCCTCCGCAGCCCGGGTCTCCGGCCCGGCCGCATAAGAGCCATGGGTGGATATGGTTCCTGGTTCTGCTGGTAGCGGGTGCCGCCGGGTATCGTTATTATGCGCAGGTGCAAGCGAAGACCAGTGGCGCCGTCCCCGCGGAAAAGGCTCCCTCGAAGAAAGGCTCGGCCGCCTTTCCAGTCGTGGCGGCGCCGGTGCGCCGAGGCGATTTCAATCTCTTTCTTACCGGCCTGGGCTCCGCTGCCGCCTATAATACGGTCACGATTCGCAGCCGGGTAGACGGAGAGCTGATCCACGTCGCCTTCACCGAGGGCCAGTTCGTGCAAAAAGGCGACCTCCTGGCGGAAATCGACTCCCGCCCGTTTGAGGCCCAACTGGTGCAGGCCGAAGGTCAGCTCGCCCGCGACCAGGCCATGCTCGACAATGCCAAGCTCGATCAGATCCGCTACGCGCAATTGTCGCAGCAGGGCGTCATCGCCCGCCAGCAGTCCGACACCCAGAGCTCCATGGTCCACCAGTACGAGGGTGCCGTTAAGGCCGATCAGGGCGCAATCGAAAACATCAAAGTGAACCTGGTTTATTGCCGCATTCTCTCCCCACTCACCGGCCGCATCGGGCTTCGCCTGGTGGACCAGGGAAACATCGTCCACGCCGCCGACGTCAACGGCATGGCCACCGTTACTCAGCTTCAACCCATCGCCGTGATTTTTAATCTTGCCCAGGACTACCTGCCCGACATCATGCGCAAATGGCGCGCAGGCGTAATCCTCCCCGTGGAAGCGTGGGACCGCGACCTCAAGCAACGCATTGCTACCGGCAAACTGCTCACGGTCGACAACGCCATCGATCCCGGCACCGGCACTGCCAAGCTCAAGGCCGAATTCTCCAATCTCGACAACGCTCTTTTCCCCAACCAGTTCGTCAACGCGCGTTTGCTGATCGAAACCCGCCACGGCGTAGTCGTCGCTCCCGCCGCCGCAGTCCAGCACAGCCCCACTTCCAGCTTTGTCTACGTCGTGCACGAGGACAAGACTGTCGAGATGCGCACGGTCACGCCCGGCCCGGTGCAAGGCGATGACGCCCTCATCGAGAATGGCTTGAAGCCCGGCGAGATCGTGGTCATCGACGGCGTAGATAAGCTGCAGCAAGGGAGCCGGGTGGAAGTCCGCATGGTGGGCCAGGGCAACGGCAAGAACCAGCCGCGTTCGGCCGGCGGGCGCGGTTCGGAAACCAAATGAGCCCGTCCCGTCCGTTCATTCTGCGGCCGGTCGCCACGTCGCTGCTGATGGCCGGGGTCCTGCTGGTGGGTGGCGTTGCCTTTAAGCAGCTTCCTGTTTCGGCCCTCCCCCAGGTGGATTATCCGACCATCCAGGTGGTTACCTTCTATCCAGGCGCCGCACCGGACGTCATGGCTTCCTCGGTTACGGCGCCGCTGGAGCGCCAGTTCGGACAGGTCCCCGGATTGAATCAGATGACGTCGGCCAGCTCGCAGGGCGCTTCGGTCATCACTTTGCAATTCGTTCTCGACCTCAATATCGACGTGGCCGAGCAGCAGGTGCAGGCGGCCATCAACGCCGCTACCACCTTTCTCCCCAAGGACCTTCCCAATCCGCCCATCTACAGCAAAACGAATCCAGCCGACGCCCCCATTCTCACCCTCGGGCTGACCTCTTCGATGCTTCCGCTCTCCAAGGTGGAAGACCTGGCCGATACGCGTCTGGCGCAGAAGATTTCGCAGCTCCCCGGCGTCGGGCTGGTCAGCATCAGCGGAGGCCAGAAGCCGGCTGTGCGCGTGCAGGCCAATCCGACCGCTCTCTCGGCCTACGGGCTCAACCTGGAAGATCTCCGCACCGCGCTGGCCAGCGCCACCGTCAACCAGGCCAAAGGAAGCTTCGATGGCTCCCGCCAGTCCTACACGATCGGCGCCAACGATCAGCTTCTTACCAGCACCGATTTTAAGCCGCTCGTCGTCGCCTATCACAACGGCGCTCCCGTGGTCCTCCAGGATGTTGCCAACGTCGTCGACGACGCCGAAAACGTCAAACTGGCGGCCTGGATGAACGACGTTCCCGCCGTGATCGTCAACATCCAGCGCCAGCCTGGCGCCAATATCATCGAGGTGGTGGACCGTATCAAGCGGCTGCTGCCCGTCCTCAGCACCTCTCTCCCTACCTCCATCAACGTCTCCATCCTCACCGACCGCACCACCACCATTCGCGCCTCCGTCCGCGACGTCGAATTCGAGCTCCTGCTCTGCATCGCCCTCGTGGTGATGGTCATCTTTCTCTTCCTCCGCAATCTCGCCGCTACCGTCATCCCCAGCGTCGCCGTCCCGCTCTCGCTGGTCGGCACCTTCGGCGCGATGTACCTGCTCGGCTTCAGCCTGAATAACCTCACGTTAATGGCGCTCACCATTTCCACCGGATTCGTGGTGGATGACGCCATCGTCATGATCGAGAACGTCATGCGCTACATCGAGGAGGGTGTACCGCCTCTCGAAGCCGCGCTGCGCGGCTCCGAGCAGGTAGGCTTCACCATTATGGCGTTGACCGTTTCGCTCATTGCCGTGCTCATCCCGCTCCTCTTTATGAGCGACATCGTGGGCCGCCTCTTCCGCGAATTCGCTGTTACCCTGAGCGTGACGATCATGATATCGGCGTTCGTATCGTTAACGCTGACTCCCATGATGTGCTCGCGTCTGCTGCGCCATACGGCTCCCAGCCAGCAGGGCCGGATGTACCGCGCCTCCGAGCGCGTTTTCGAAGCCATCATCGCCTTTTACGGCCGCACCCTCACCGTCGTTCTTCGCCACCGTTTCCTCACCATCTGCGTCGCCCTCGGCACCCTCGGGCTCACCGGCTATCTCTACATGATCATTCCCAAGGGCTTCTTCCCGGTGCAGGATACGGGCGTGATCCTGGGCATTTCCGAAGCCCCGCAAACGGTTTCGTTCCCTTCCATGGCGGAGCGACAGCAGGCGCTTTCCCGCGTCATCCTCAAAGACCCCGCGGTGGAGAGCCTGTCCTCCTTCATCGGCGTCGACGGCACGAACTCCACCCTCAACAGCGGCCGCATCCAAATCAACCTCAAGCCGCTCGAAGACCGCAAGGTCAGCGCCAGCGATGTCATCCGCCGCCTCCAGCCGCAGTTGGCGGCGGTGGAGGGCATCACCCTCTACATGCAGCCGGTGCAGGACCTCACCGTGGAAGACCGCGTCAGCCGCACTCAATACCAGTACAGCCTGGAAGATCCCGACGCCAGCGAGCTCAGCATCTGGGCCACCCGCCTCGCCAGCAAGCTGCAGGGTTCCACCCGCCTGCGCGACCTGGCGAGCGACCAGCAGAACACCGGCCTGCAGACCCGCCTGCTGATCGACCGCTCCACCGCCTCCCGCCTCGGCATCACCCCGCAGAATATCGACGACACCCTCTATGACGCTTTCGGCCAGCGCCAGGTGGCCATCATGTTCACCCAGTTGAATCAGTACCGCGTGGTGCTCGAAATCAAGCCGGATTTTCAACTGGGGCCTGGGGACCTGCACGACATTTTCCTGCGCTCCTCGACCGGCGGCGAAGTCCCTATGGACGCCATCACCCGCTGGGAGCAGTTGACCTCCCCGCTGGTGGTCAACCACCAGGGCCAGTTCCCGGTTACCACCCTTTCCTTCAACCTGGCGCGCGATGCCTCCCTGGGCGACGCCGTCCGCGAAATCAACACCGCCACCAGCGACCTCGGCATCCCCCGCAGCGTGCAGGCCGATTTTCAGGGCACCGCCAAAGCCTTCATCACCTCGCTCGCCAACGAGCCCATTCTCATCCTTGCCGCCGTGGTCACCGTCTACATCGTTCTCGGCGTGCTTTACGAGAGCTACATTCATCCCATCACCATCCTCTCCACCTTGCCCTCCGCCGCCGTGGGAGCGCTGCTGGCGCTCATGCTGTGCAAGACGGAGCTGAGCGTCATCGGGTTAATCGGCATCGTGCTCTTAATCGGCATCGTGGAGAAGAACGCCATCATGATGATCGATTTCGCGCTGGAAAAAGAGCGGAAGGAAGGCGCGGAGCCGCTGCAGGCCATCTACCAGGCCTGCCTGCTGCGCTTCCGTCCCATCATCATGACCACCATGGCGGCGCTGCTGGGCGGCGTGCCGCTGGCGCTCGGTTCGGGCGTGGGCCAGGAGCTGCGCCGGCCGCTCGGCATCACCATCGTCGGCGGGCTGATTTTCAGCCAGTTGCTGACCCTCTACACCACGCCGGTGATCTACCTCGGTTTCGCCAGCCTCGCCAGGAGGTTCAAGAAATCGCATCCCTCGGAGGTTTCGGCCTGACCGGGGCGCAGATCTGGTGACGCGATGAGCCTTTCCACTCCGTTCATTCATCGCCCCTGTGGCACCACTTTGCTGACCGTGGCCGTCGCCCTGGCAGGCGCGGTGGCGTTCAATTTTCTGCCCATGTCGCCGCTGCCGGAGGTCGCGTTCCCGACCATCTCCGTCAATGCGGCGATGCCCGGCGCCAGCCCGGAAACCATGGCCTCCTCCGTGGCCACTCCTCTGGAACGCCAGTTCGGCCGCATCGCCGGCGTCAACGAGATGACGTCCACCAGCTTCCTCGGCTCCGCCTCGATCAACCTCCAGTTCGACCTCAGCCGCAACATCGACGCCGCGGCGCGCGACGTGCAGGCCGCCATCAACGCCGCCCGCAGCCAGCTTCCTCCCAACCTCCCCAGCAATCCTACCTGGCGCAAGATCAATCCCGCCGATGCCCCCGTGCTGATGCTGGCGGTGACCTCGAAGGCCTACAGCAGCGCGCAAATGTACGATGCCGCCTCCTCCATCATTCAGCAGAAGCTCTCGCAGATTCAGGGCGTGGGACAAGTGGGCTTGTTCGGCGGCGCTCTGCCCGGCGTGCGCATCGAGGTCAATCCCACCCTGCTCAACAATTACGGCGTCGATCTCGAAGATGTCCGCAACACGGTGGCCCACTCCAACGTCAATTCCCCCAAAGGCAATCTCGCCGATTCCCGCCGCTCCCAAGCCATCGCCGCCACCGACCAGCTCCTCAAGGCCGAGCAGTATAAGTCTCTGGTGGTCAATTACCGGCCCACCGGCGGCGCCGTTCTCCTCAGCGACGTGGCCCAGGTCACCGATTCGGTCGAGGATTTGCGCAACGCCGGCATGTTGAACGACCAGCCCGCCATCATGCTCTGGGTGTTCCGCCAGCCCGGCGCCAACATGGTGGAAACTCGCGACCGCGTCCTCGCCCAGCTTCCCGTGCTCCAGGCGGAGATTCCCGCGGCCATGAAGATCTCCATCGGCATGGACCGCACCACCAGCATCCGCGCCTCCATCAAGGACATCGAGTTCACCATGATGATCTCCATCTCGCTGGTCATCCTGGTGGTCTTCGTGTTTCTGCGCAGCCCGCGTACCACTTTCATCCCGGCCATTGCCGTCCCGGTTTCCCTGATCGGCACGTTCGGGGTGATGTACCTGCTCGGCTACAGCATCGATAATCTTTCCCTGATGGCGCTCACCATCGCTACCGGCTTCGTGGTGGATGATGCCATCGTGGTGATCGAGAATATCACCCGCCACCTGGAGGCGGGCATGTCGCCCATGCAGGCCACCCTGCTGGGCGCGCAGGAAATCGGCTCCACGGTGGTCACCATGAGCACGTCGCTGGTGGCCGTGTTCATTCCCATTCTCCTCATGACCGGGCTGGTGGGCCGCCTTTTCCGCGAATTCGCCGTCACCCTTTCCGTGGCCATCCTGATTTCCATGCTGATGTCGCTGACAGCCACGCCCATGATGTGCTCGCGTCTGCTCAAGCCGCACGGCGAGCAGCGCCACAACTGGATCTACCGGCTGAGCGAGCGCGGCTTCGACGCGGTCCTGAGCTTCTATACGCGCACGCTCTCCTGGGTGTTGCGCCACCAGCCGCTCACCCTGGGCGTCACCCTGGGCACCATCGCCCTCACCGTCTACCTCTACGTGATTGTCCCCAAAGGCTTCTTCCCGCAGCAGGATACCGGCCGTCTCAGCGGCACCATCTACGCCGATCAGAAGACCTCGTTCCAATCCATGGAAAAACTGCTCCACCAATTCGTCGCCGCCGTGCGCGAAGATCCCGATGTCACGATCCTGCTGGCATCGACCGGCGGCACCGGTGGCGGCAGCGGCGGCGCCAACCAGGGGCGCATGTTCATCACCCTCCGCGAGGAGGGCCGCGAGGCCACCGCCGACGAGATCATCGCCCGTATCCGCCGGGGCCCGGTCTCTCACATCCCCGGCGCGACCCTCTACCTGCAATCCGTCCAGGACCTGCGCATCGGCGCCCGCGGCAGCGCCGCCCAATACCAGTACACCCTCCACGGCGACAATCTCGCCGATCTCGCCCTCTGGGCGCCGCGGATGGTGCGCGCCATGCGCCAGATCAGCGGCGTGGTGGACCTGAACAGCGACCAGCAGGACAAGGGCCTCGCCGCCAACCTGGTGATCGACCGGCCTACCGCGGCCCGCATGGGAATTTCCGCCGCCGCTATCGACAATACCCTCTACGACGCCTTTGGCCAGCGCCAGGTCTCCACCATGTACACCCAGCTTAACCAGTATCACGTAATCATGGAAGCCGCGCCCGAATTCTGGCAGAACCCGGATGGCCTACGCTATCTCTATCTCAAGGGGACCAAGGGCGAAGTCCCGCTCAGCGCCTTTACCCATTACGAGGCCAATACCGGCCCGCTCCAGGTGAACCACTCCGGCCAGTTCCCCTCCGTGACCATCTCCTTTAATCTGGCCCCCGGTAAACCGCTGGGCACGGCGGTCGAAGAGATCCTCGATATCCAGCGCAATCTCGGCTTGCCCGCCAGTATTTCCGCCAGTTTTTCCGGCACCGCCCAGGCTTTCCAGGATTCACTCGCCAATGAGCCGATCCTCGTCGCCGCCGCCCTGATCGCGGTCTACATCGTCCTCGGCATGCTGTACGAGAGCCTGATCCATCCTGTCACCATCCTCTCGACGCTGCCCTCCGCCGGCGTCGGAGCGCTGCTCGCGCTCATCTTCACCAAGACGGACCTCAGCGTGATCGCCTTGATCGGCATTATCCTGCTGATCGGAATCGTGGAGAAGAATGCCATCATGATGATCGATTTCGCGGTGGAGGCCGCGCGCAAGGAACGCCTCTCGTCGGAGGAATCGATCTACAAGGCCGCCCGGCTCCGTTTCCGGCCCATCACCATGACCACCATGGCGGCTCTGCTCGGCGGTCTCCCACTGGCCCTCGGCACCGGCGTCGGTTCCGAGATGCGCCGCCCGCTCGGCATTGCCATCGTCGGCGGCCTCGCGCTCAGCCAGTTGCTCACACTCTACACCACCCCGGTGGTCTATCTCTATCTGGACCGTTTCCGCCTTTTCTGTGGACGCCTCACCGGCCGTGTTCGCCGCCACGTGCCCGGCGAAGTGTACGGGGATTAAAAGATTGTAGGGGCCGGGCATGCCCGGCCCGCCGCTAGTTGAAGCCCGGGCCGCATGCATGCGGCCCCTACAGGCGACGGAACAACACGGATAACCACGGAAAGAACACTCAACAAATCTGTGTTCATCCGTGTTGAAATTGCCTTTCAGCGCCCTCTCACTCCACGAACCTGTACCCCACCCACGGCTCCGTCACGATCCGTTTCGGATGTGCCGGGTTGGCTTCGATCTTTTTCCGCACCTGGTTGACAAATACCCGCAGGTATTCCGGCTCGTCGCCGTAGTCTGGGCCCCACACGGCCTGCAGCAACTCCCGGTGCGTCACCGCCTTTCCCGCGTGTGCCACCAGGTACCGCAGAAGCTCGAATTCCTTGGGTGTCAGCCGCGCGTCCTTGCCCCGCGCCCGCACCGTGCGCGCGTCGAAATCGATCTCCAGCCCGGGCGCCGTGAAGCTGTGCGGACCGCCTTCCGGCGCCGTCGGCGAGCGCCGTAGCGCCGCCCGGATGCGCGCCAGCAGCTCTTCGATCCCGAACGGCTTCGTCACGTAATCGTCCGCCCCGGCATCCAGCGCCGCTACCTTGTCCCGCTCGGTGTTGCGCACTGAAAGAATGATCACCGGTATTTCCGACCCCGCCCGCAGCGTGCGGCAAGTCTCCAGCCCGTCCATGCCTGGCATGTTCATATCGAGCAGCACCAGGTTTGGCAGCTCCTGCGGCACCGCCTCCAGCGCCTCCTCCCCTGTGCGCGCCTCCACAACCTCGTAATGATGGCTCACCAGCGTGGCCTTCATCACCCGCCGGATCTGCGGATCGTCATCCACAACCAGGATCTTGCCCGCGCTCACCGCATCCCTCCGGTGGGCAGCGAAAAATAGAACGCCGATCCGCCGCCCGGCTCGTTCTCCACCCAGATTCGCTCGCCGTGCGCTTCCACAATACCCTTCGCGATCGCCAATCCCATGCCCGTGCCCTGCACCTGGAAACGATGCCGCCGCCCGCGGTAGAACTTATCGAAAATGCGCAGGCGTTCGTTCTCTTCGACGCCCGCTCCGCGGTCCGCCACGCCGATCACGATTTTCCCACCCTTGGCCTGCGCGCTAACGCGAATGGGAGTGCCTGCCGGCGTGTATTTCAGCGCATTCTCGATAAACTGTTTCACCACCTGCACCATGAACTCGCGGTCCGCGTAAGCCTCCGGCAGTTTTTCGCCGATTTCCACGGCCACCGGCCTCTCCCTCAGCGGCGCCGTGAATCCGGCAAGCGCTTCGGCAATCAACTCCGCGGCCTCCACCGGCTCTTTCTCCAGGTGCAGCTTGCCGGCCTCGATGCGCGCCATCTCGATCACCTCCGCCGCCAGCCGGTTGAGGCGGTCGGCTTCCTCGTCGATGATGCTCAGCAATTCGTGCTGCTCCGGCCCGGCCGCGCCCAGCAGGCTCGTGACGGCGGCCTTGATCGAAGTCAGAGGCGTCTTGATATCGTGCGCCAGCGAATCCAGCAGCGCCGCCTTCAGCGCCTCGCTCTGCCGCGCCGCCTCCGCGTGGCTGGCCTCCTCCATCGCGCGCGCCTTTTCGATGCTGATGGCCGCCAGGTGGGCGATCGATCGTAGTACATGCTCCGAGACGGAAGACCCCACCAACGCCAGGCTTCCCAGGGAGCGAGCGCCAAAGCGAACGGGCGCCAGCGCCAGGCCTGCCGCCGCATCCAGTTTGACATCCTCCGCTTCCGCCGCCAGCATGAGCTCGGTATCGGAAACGACCTTGGTTTCCGGCCCGGAGCGCACCACTTCATTCGCCGGGAGGTAACAGAACGCAGCGCCCGCGCAACCCAGCACCTGCGGCGCCTTCTGCACGAACTGCCGGATCGTGCTCGCGGACGAGCCGCCCGGCATCATCGCCTGCCCGAGCTCGTACAGGCGTTCGCTTTCCACCCGCCGCGCGTCGGCTTCCGCCTCGCGCCTACGAGCCCTTTCCGACAACTGGCTGGCCGTCACCGCCGTCACCAGGAACGCGCCCAGCGCCACCCAGTTCTGTGGGTCCTGGATGGTGAGCGTGCCTACCGGCGGCAGGAAATAATAATTGAAGCCCAACACTCCCAGCGCCGAGGCGAGCAATGCTTCCGCCAGCCCCCAGAACGCCGAAATCCCCAGCACCGCCAGCAGCAGCGTCACCGCCACGGTGGTCGGGTTCACTGCCAGCGCCAGGTGATAGACCGCGATCACGGCCGCCACGATGAGCGCCGCGCCCGCCAGCCTCCACAGTCTCATGCGACACCAAACAACCGCTGGAAATACCGCCGCGTGCGCCGCCGGATGTCCGCCAGCGTCTGGTCCAGCGGCTGCGTGTGCAGATGCTCCGGTGTCCACCGCCGCACGAGGTTGGCCAGCGTCTCGACCTGCGCTTGAGAGGATGGCAGGCTGCCTTCAGCGTGGCCCGTCGCGCACCGCTGCCCGTGATCGATGGCGCGGTAGAACGTTGCTGCTTCCCGCAGGAACTCCGCATCCTCCCGGTCCACGTGGCCCATCGCCTCAATCACGTCGATCCGCTCCGGCGTATTCAGCACTTTGTAGAAGATCCCCGCCCCGCGCAGGCGCAGATACATGAGCGCGAAATCGATGTCGTAAAATCCACCCGCCGCAGCTTTGAGCGGATTGCGCGGCCCCTGCTCCTTTTCGAGGCGCGCCCGCATGGCGGCCAGCTCCTCGCGCGACCGCATGCTCTGCCCGTATCGCCGCCAATCCACCTGTTGCAGCTCATGTAGAAAATGCGTGGCGCGCTCCAGGTTGCCCGCTACGGCCCTCGCCTTCATGTACGTGATCCCTTCCCAAGCTTCGGCGTGATGGGAGAAGTATTCCATGTAGCCGGATTCGGAGAGGACCAGGTCGCCGGCGCGCCCGTTTGGTCGCAGCCGGGTATCCACCACGAACATCTTGCCTTCGCCCGTGTATGCGCTGATGGCATGGATCATGCGCCCCGCCACCGCCGTCCAGCGCGCGTGGTCGGCGCCGTCGGGGATGACGAACACCAAGTCGGCGTCCGAGCCCAGGTCGAATTCCCGCATACCCAGCCGTCCCAGCGCCACCACCATCATCTCGTCGCCTTCGCCGCCGGCCTTTTCGTACGCCTGCCCAATTACAAAATCCGCCAGCGACGAGGTCTTCTGCAGGGTCTCGAAGATCGGCGCCCGCCGCAGGATGCTCTCGCTCTCGATGCGCAGCATCTGCCGCCGGTAGAAACGCCGCAATTGCCCCAGGTCTTCCGCCTGCCCGCACTCCAGCGAAAACGGCTGTCCGATCTCCTTTTCGAGTTCCGGCTCGCGCAGCAGTTCATCGCCGAAATATGTGCTCAATTCGAAAATCTCGTTCGCTTCCGCTGAAGGCTCGGCGCCGGTGATTTCCCGGAACCGCTCGCGCCGCCCCCGACCGCGTGGCCAGGCATCGTGAGTCAAGCGGGTTCGCCTGCCAACCGGCTCAGCCAGCGCGGTCTGATCTGCCGCCTCCGCTCCGCTGTGCACCACCCGCTCGTAAATCTCCTGCACCGCGGCGAAATGCATCTGCAAGCGCTCGCGCAGCAGATCGCCGGTGAGGGATGCACCGGTGGCCTCGGACGGCATTTTGCGCGCCAGCGTCTCCAAGCGGGTTGGATCGGCCGGCAGCGTGTGCGTCTGCCGGTCTTCTTCCATCTGCAGACGGTGTTCCAAATTGCGCAGGAACTGGTAGGCATTTGCCAGGCGCGCGTATTCGCCGTCCGAAAGGAGTTGCTTGTCGCGCAAACGCCCAAGCGCCAGCATGGTGCCGCCGTGCCGCACCCACGGCTCCCGGCCGCCGTGCAGACGCTGCAAACACTGCACCAGGAACTCGATATCGCGGATGCCACCCGGCATCAGCTTGACATCCAGCGCGCCTCCGCTACGCCGCGCGGCCATCTTCTCGCTGATCCGCTGGCGCGTTTCCGAAACCGCCTCCACCGCGCGGAAATCGAGCGAGCTCTGGTAGATGAGCGGCTCCACATAATCCAGCAGTTCCATGCCCGCCGCCGGCTCGCCTGCCGCCACCCGCGCCTTGATCAGCATCTGCTTTTCCCAATCCCGCGCACGCTCGGCATAATACTGCCGCGCTCCGGCCGCGGAAAGGCAGATTTCGCCCAGCGTCCCGTCCGGCCGAAGCCGCAAATCCACGCGGTAGCACTGCCCTTCCGCCGTATAAGCCGAAAGCAGCGCCGTGTACTCGTTGGCGACTTTCTTGTAGAACTCCTTGTTGCTCAGCCGCACCGGCCCATCCGTCTGCCCGTTGCCCTGGTATACGAACATGAGGTCGATATCGGAGCTGTAGTTCAGCTCCTCGCCGCCCAGCTTCCCCAGAGCCAGAATCGAAAATCCGCACACCGAGCCGTCCGGCAGCCGCGGCTCGCCGTGCCTCTCCACATATTCCCGCCGCAGCCGCTGATACGCCACATCCAGAACCGCATCGGCCAGGTGGGATAATTCGTGCGTGATTTCCGAGAGTGTCGCCACGCCCAGAATGTCGCGTAGCGCGATGCGCAGCAGGCAGCGCCGCCGGAACCGCGCCAGATCGATCGCCTCCAGCCTGGGACAGGTTTCCAACAGCCGCTCCTGGTATTCCTCCTTGGAAAGCATGCGTCCGAAACGTGCCGGGTCGAGCGCTACGAAAATTCGCTTCGGTTCACGCAGCACAGCTTCCGCCAGGAAGTTGCTGCAGGAAAACACTGCAATTGCCGCGCCCAGCGCCGCCGGCGATGCGGCGATGCGCTCGAAACCTTCCGGCGCCTCGTATTGCAGCCGCGCGAGAAATCGCTCTGCCTGCACCGGATCCGGCGCCGGCGCCAACAGCCGTTCCACCAGTTCCGACGCCGCTTTGATCACCTGCATAGCTTCATGCTAGGGTCCTCGATGAACCTGCCTCCGGGTCGCCGTTAGAGGCAAGCTTGTCCAAAACCTCGATCGGATCGCCTGCCGCCACCGGTCCCGGCTGCAGCACCGCCGTGTGCAGTCCGCTCATACCCCAGCGCGCAGAAGACGGATCGAGATCCTTCACCCGCTGGTCGAAGATCACTTCCTTGATGGTAGGACCGTAAACGTCCAGGCTGGCGCACGGAATGCGCGGCGCCGTAATCTCCAGAATGGCGCCGCCCGCTCGCAGGCGGTCCCCGATGCGGAGATCGCGAAAGTCCAGCCCGTGCGTGGTCAGGTTTTCACCCAGGGCGCCATAGAATACCGGAAATCCTTGAGCCACCAGGTCGCCGATCATCTCCGCCGAGGCCAGCAGCACCGCCTTGCGCGGGCCGCCGTGGATCTGCGCTTTGCGATGCCCGTCGCCCTCCACTCCCAGCGTTCCGAGATACCCTGCCGCGACGGCGCGCTTGGGCAATCCGCCCGGCGAAATGCTGACTTGGAGAATGGTGCCCACTCACTTCCATTATGGGGCCGGGGGCCAGGGACCGGGGAGGGTCTCGTTGGGCTTGGAGGGGGTTCCCATCCGCGTCCGCCAGGAGCGATCTCCCGATCTGAACGGGCCCTTCCCCGGCCCCTGGCCCCAGGTCCCCGGCCCCTGTGTAGAATAGACCCATGTTCACCGCCACCCGCGACCTTATCCTTCCCTCCACCACTACCGGATCGTTTCCCCGGCCACGATGGTTCGACGTCAGCATGTGGGGCAAGCCGCTCGATACCTGCATGCTCGATGTCCGGTTCCGCGAAAAATTCCAGGACGCCCTCGCCGTGGTCATCGCAGACCAGGAGCGCGCCGGCCTCGACATCCTGACCCACGGCGATTTTCACGTGGACGAGGACCTCGCCGGCCGCGCCTGGCATCATTACCCGCTCCAGCGCTGGGCCGGTTTCGAAGGCGATCACCTCCAGCCCGAAGAAACCACCGCTCCCTGGCTCCACTATCCGCCCGGAACCCTTCTCAACGAGATCTACACCGGCTGGCGCTGGCCGCACGTGGTGGACAAAATCGAAGCCCGCCCGCTCGGTTACGACAAGATCTGGCGCATCGCCCAGGGCAAAACGCGCAAGCCGCTCAAGTTCGGCACCTGCTGCTCTCAGGTAATGGCCCTTTTCCTCGACATCTACACACCCAAATACAAGGACAAGCGGCAGATCATCTGGGACATGGCCGAAGCCATGAACATGGAGCTGCTCGCCCTCCGCGACGCCGGCTGTCGATGCATGCAGATCGAGGAGCCCACCTTTCATTTCATGGCCAATACGTTCGGCAAGGATCACGCCGAAGTACAGTTCATGGTGGATGCTTTTAACCGCGAAGTCCAGGGTCTGGACGACGTCGAAATCTGGATCCACACCTGCTGGGGCAATCCCAACATGCAGCGCGTCATGGAAGACACCAGCTACGCCAACTCCATCGAAATCTATCTGGAACGCTGCCGCGGCGACGTATGGACGCTGGAAATGAAGGACCGCAACCAGAAGGACCTGGAGCTGTTCGAGCCCCTCAAGCACGACCTGAAAAAGAAGATCGCCATCGGCGCCGTCAGCCATCGCGTCCTGCAGGCCGACCGTCCAGAGGACGTCGCCGGGGAAATCCGCAAGGCGCTGAAATATATCCCTGCCGAGCGCCTCATCGTCTCGAGCGATTGCGGTTTCGGCCGGCAGGGCTGCAACCGCGAGATCGCTTTTTATAAATCGAGCGCCATCGCCCAAGGCTGCAACCTGGTTCGTCGGGAACTTGGCATCGCTGAGTCTTACATCCCCGCGGCCGATCCGCAATTGCAGATCGACGTCGTCCCCGGCCGCAAATCGCAAGCGGCGGGATAGTGCCGGGAACTGGAATTCACTACAAAGACACAGAGACACAGAAAAAAGCGAATTCAGAAGCCAGCAGTCAGAAGGCTGGGGGCGAGCGGTTGTGGCGCCCGCCGGCATTCTGACTTCTGTCTCCTGACTTCTTGATTCCTTTCTCCGTCTCCATGGTGAACCGGCTTCCAGGCGTCCTGGCCTCCTGCCGCACATGCACTACAATCGTCTGGTGGCCAGGTTCAACCGCTATCTTGTTTTGAGTGCTCTGGTCGCGGCTCTCGGCGGTCTGATGTTCGGGTTCGACACCGCCGTCATCGCCGGCACCACGCGGGCGCTCACCAATCAGTTTCATCTTACGCCCGCGCTGCTCGGGTTTACGGTCTCCGCCGCCCTTTGGGGCACCGTGCTGGGGTCGATCTTCGCCGGGCCTCCGGCCGATCGCTATGGCCGCCGCGCCTGTTTGAAGATTCTCGCGATTCTTTATCTTCTTTCTGCCCTCGGCTGCGCCTTTGCCTTCAACTGGTATGCCGTGGTCGCGGCGCGCGTGCTGGGCGGACTGGCCATCGGGGCCTCTTCCGTGGTCGGCCCCATGTACATCGCGGAAATCGCGCCGGCACATCAGCGCGGGCGCATGGTCGGGCTGTTCCAGTTCAACATTGTGAGCGGCATCCTGGTGGCGTATCTCTCCAATTACCTCATCAGCCTGCAGGGCTTCGGCGAAGCTGAATGGCGCTGGAAGCTCGGCATTGCCGCCCTCCCCGCGGCGGTTTTCGTGGCGGCGCTTTTCGGCATTCCCGAAAGCCCGCGCTGGCTGGCACGCCAGGGCCGGCCGGACGAAGCCCTCGCCGTCCTGAAAGCGACCGGCGATCCTAATCCCGAGCAGGAG